>Ga0187875_10001219_pt1 | contig 20157 bp, 21 predicted proteins | sample June2016WEW_17_1_2_FD_132978 | JGI IMG/M metagenome (GOLD analysis project Ga0187875, IMG submission 132978) | Peatland microbial communities from SPRUCE experiment site at the Marcell Experimental Forest, Minnesota, USA - June2016WEW_17_10 | ecosystem: Environmental > Terrestrial > Soil >... | reverse complement strand
TTACCGCGACCGCTTCAAAACAAGCGCGCCTCGCTGACTTGCACGCTCCCCCACAGCATCGCGCGATCGCGGTCTGCTAAATTCACCGTCTGCTCGGGCGGCGGCTCTGCGAAGCTTCGCAGGACGACCACCGCGTTCGGGCCGGCCGCGCGGCGCACCGCTCGCGAGAGGCGTGCTCGATAGGCGGATTCGGCGCCGTCCAGAATGTTCGAGAGCGAGAAGGCGTCAAACGAGCCAGCTGCGCGCGACTCCAAAGAAGTGGCTGCGTCCCCCGCCACGAACTGGATCCCAGCCGTTTGCGAGCAAGCCTCATTGTTCATCACGCCCAGCAGTAACGCTGCCGCATACGGATTCGTCGCATTGGCATGCAACCCAAAGCCTCTCTCCAAACGCTTTCGCAGCACAGGTCCAAAGCGCGCGGGCAAGGACGCCAGAAGCGGAGCAGCGTAGACCGCGCGCAATAGAACGGGTGACATCAGCGCGTCGAAGCCGGCACGGAATCGCCGCGTGTTGAGTCGCGCCTGCCAGAATTTGACCTGCTCGCTGGTGTCAGACAAAGCAAGAAACGATCGAATGGCCCCCCGGCGCCAACCCACAAGGGGCATAAAAGCTCGCGCCAGGGCCATCACACGCTCGACGTCGCCTTCCCGCGGGGCCTCGCCTCGAACCCGGCGTTCCGCGTACGCGAGTTGCACTGGATTGATGTCGCAGGCGACGACTTCGTGGTCAACACACAGCCGCATCGCCGTGCAACCGGCTGAAGCGATGCAAAACACGCGGCCCCTGCCGCGGAACGCGTCACGCTCGATCTCCGCATCCTCGTACATCTGCCCGAAGAGTAAGCGCTGCCCGCCCTTTGCCGCCCTCAGCCGCCCGGAGTCCCACGGCGTTTCCGCGCTCACGGCTTTCCGCCGGGAATCGCGCCGCAAACCCACGCCAGCACCAGGAACGCGAGATTCTTTACAATCATTCCAGCAGGTTCGTGGATGATGTGGCGCGCCCACATTATTCCGTTGGCATTCAGCAGAACGAGCACGGTGGTTTCTGCTATCGCACAAGCGCCGGGAGCGATTCCGGAAATCACCCAAGCGGCCAGCGCAATTTCGAGCGCGCCGAGCATTTTGAGAAAGACGAGACCGTAGGATGTTCCGAAACGAGGAACGGCCGCGACGACCTGCACTTGCAGGGGGGCGCGCCCTAAGATCTTGCACCACAGGCCTTCGTATAGCCAGACGCCCGCAACAGCACCGCGGACGACGCCGAGCGCCGGGAATGGGATTGCGAAGTCATGCACAGGCAGAGCCATGAAGCGATAGCTTACGGTGCCGGGCAATCCGCAACTACGCGGTGGGGTGACGGCTGGGTGCGAGCGAGTGTTGCGCCCATTCCATGCAGTATGTGCAAGTGCAGCTGGCGTGCCACGTATCTTTCCACGGGACGCCAAAGAAAGCGTGGCCGCAAATGCCCGCGATAGTTCGTGACCAGTTCGGCCTCGGATCCGTCGCCACAAGCGCGGATTTGATAGCAACCTCCCAGCGTCGTGATGCACGTTTCGATCCCGAGGCGCTGCTCACCGACTTCAAATTCCATCAGATGGGGCGGTTCGACCAGTGTGATGCGTTTCACCAGGTAACCCTCGTCGTATTCACAGCGGATGCTGGCCCCCACGCGGGTCTTGTCGCCTGCGGTGTGCGCCGGGCACGGCAGGAACAGGCGCAACAGGAACGGTGGGTTCGTGCGGACTTCTTCATACAACGCGATTCGCAGCCAAACGGCCTCCGGGCTCGCGTTAAAGCGCTGCGCTGTCGTCACCGCGTCGCTTGCACTTGCTGCACTCTTTGGGAATAGCCGACCAACCAAACAGTACCAGCCCGCCAAACTCCATAGCAACCTTCGTGCCAACGCGGTTGTGTTCAAAACAGCTGATTCGACCAACGGCTCCTCGTGTACTTTCCCTGGAATCATATCACCCAAGTCTTCCGGCCGGCGCCGAAGCCACGAAGACCACCGAAATCAGGTAGACCACGACCCCGAGGCCGATCAAGCTGGCCGCTACAAACGCAAACAGTACGAACGACAGCGGATGAAGCCAGAGCAGACTTACGAGCTCCAGCAACAGGCCCATGATGATAAGTACACTGGAAATTTTCAGTAAACGCGAGATTCCCATCGCACCGAGTTTCATGGGCCGGGCCTCCACATTTTCAAGTGATCGACTTGCGATGCGTGGTGTACCGTATCGTGGCAGCCGCTGGTGAGGCAGGAAGTCTGCTCCGATTTCAGTGAATCCATCATCGCCGCGTGCACGGGATTCTCTTCAAACGCGCGCGCCCCCAGGTGGCAGTGCAGGCATTGCGCATTCTTGAATCCGCCAGGTATGGTAATCGGGTTCGGTGGTGTACTCACATACTGCATGTAGATGCGCGTCATGCCCTTGAGCTTGTCCTTGAAAGGACCGTAAATGGTGTAGTCCGTGTGGCAGGAATAGCAGGCCATATCCGGCGGCACGCGATGGTTCTGAAAATGTTGCGCTGGCAGGGCGCTCGGATCGTCCACGTACAGGCTTTTTCCGTAGTTTTCCATCGCATGGCAAGAAATGCAGAATTGAGTCTGTTCGGAGCGCTGCATGTGGGTGGACATGCCCGCTGCGATGCATAGTGCCGGCAAGACGCACAGCGCTACAAAGGCCAGTATTTTACCCGTCAGTCCCGCGGTGATCGAGGGACGCGCCAGAAACAGCCCGGTCAGCCCAATCGTCAGCAAGACCAATCCGACGACAACTCCGGTTGGCAAGATCACAGTTCCTCCTGACTGCACGTGCACGCGAATCAAGGCGCCATGCGGCGGCGGGTGGGACCACCAAGCGGGCGCTATTTCTTAGCGAGCCCGCGAACGTAAGCGACGAGATCCTTAATTTGCGCGTCTTTCAGACTGCTTGCGTACCCGGGCATTTTGTTCTTGCCCTTAGTCGTGATCGCGATGAGTTCCGCGTCGGTTTCCTTCTGTACTTCCGGTGATGCGAAGTCGCGCGCCCCGAGTTTCTTGCCCACGGGCGTATCGCCTTTGCCATCAGCTCCGTGGCACGTGGCACATTTCGCCTTGTACACGCTGGCCGCGTCGCCTTGGCCGTGCGCCGAGGGGATCAGCAAAAATACAGCGGCGAAGAGGGGAATGGCGCACCGAAACACGCGAATGGACGGAGAATTCATTTGGCACCTCCTTGCAAGCGCAGCGGAGTTAGAGCACCACTCTTCGCTCAATGAAACGCGCAGCGCTCAAAACGCATAGCGGAACGAGAATGTGGCGTTGCTACCGTTGAAATCCTGCAACTGAATGGGCGCGAGGCCGAACGGATTGGTGTTACCTGTTTCGTTGTAGCCGTAATAGTTCCAGGACATTTTGTAACTGAAGCCGCGATAGACGACGAATTCCAGCGAAGCATAAGGACGCTGGTAATTGAAATCCAGCGTGCCGGAAGGCGTCAGCGGATTCAGGAAAATGGTGTTGCCGCGCACGAAGCTGCCGCCATATCCCGCGCTTGCGGTCACGCGCTTGGTCGGTTTCCAGATCACCGCCGCATGCGCGAAATTATCTTTGCTGTTGTAAGTCGAAAGCGCCCCCAGCGGCGAAGGCGAGCCTGCGATCGGGCATGCCGGGCCAGTAGGGAGCTGCGGCACGCCCGAAGGAAAGGCGGACACCGTCACAGTCGCGGGGGGTGGCGCCGGATTCGCGGAGGTCATCGAGTAGGCGAAGCAGATCAACGATTGCGTGTAGACGTTCCAGTAGTTGTAGCCGAAATCGACGGACAAGTGCTGATTGCCCATGAAAAGCGCGGAAAAGCTGTAGGACCGGTCGTGCTCCAGATTGTCCACCGTGGAAACGTTGTCGCGGTTTTCGTTGATGTCCACCGCCGCATCCAGATTTACCCACGGCTTCGGCTTGTAATTCGCATGAACTTTGTAAGACTGCACCTGCCGCGGATCAATGCGCGTGAACGATGCGTCGTTGTAGCCGAATTCAAAATCGCCCGTGATGCGCAGCGCGTCGATCGGTCGCGCCACCACGCCGAACAACAGCGCCTGTTCGTTGATGGTGGTGATGTTGCGCGCCGTATCGTTGCCGTCTTCGGGAATGAGGTTGGTGGGCGAGCCTTCCACAACCGCGCCGGCCAATGTACCGGTGGTGATCAGCGTGCATCCGGCGGGCAATGCGCCGGCCACCAGCGCGCAGTCTCCGCGCGCCGCCAGAAAAAGGTTTCCCGCATTCCCCGCGGCGCCGCCCGGAAAGTAATACTCCCCGGTGTCAAACGTCTGATCCGCACTGGCAATCGTCCGGTTGGTGTAGAGGTAGCCTGCATGCACGGTGTAGCGCCTGCTGAAATCGTATTGCACCTCGAACGTGTTGGACTTGATGTTCTGCGCCAGGAATTGCATGGCAATTTCGTTGGTCACATCCGCAGCCGACGAAGCGGTGTGTTGCGGGCAACTCGCCTGGTTGTAAGGCGCCGCGGGGCAGTTCGTGGAGTTGAAGACTCCCGGTGCGAGCAACATCCCCACAACGCCGGGCCCCGGCGATGGGGTTCCGAACACCGCAGTGTCGGCCGTGTCCCACACGCCGGGAATGCGCCAGTTGTCGTAGCGGAACATATCCACGATGCGCAGCTTGTCGTTCACCGCATACACACCCGACCAGTCCGCATTCACCGAAACGCGCTTGGTCTTTACCGGGCCTCCGGAAGTATTGCCACGCTCCGCACTCCGGGCCGTCCAGCCGTTCACAACCTCATCCAGGTCTGAGAAGTGATAGTCGCTGGTGCTATAGCCCACCGAGCCGGAGGTTTCAAAGTTTTTGAAATAGTTCGATTGAAAGCGAAAGCGCTCGGTGGGCATGAAGTTCCGCGGGCTGGCCACCTGGCTGTAAGACAAATACCCGTTGCAGGTCGGCGTCGCGGTGTTGGGGGTGCCCACCACGACGGGCGTCGCGCAGGGCAGCGTCTCTGCCGGCGTCTGCGTGCTCCAAATGTTTCCCAGGTCCACCGGCGTGCCCGCCGGCGTGCCCTGTCCCGGCACCGTGCCCAGAATAAAACCGAAATTCCCGGGATTGACCAGGGGATTATCGCTGATCACATTGTCCTGCCGGTAGTAGCTCAGGAACTCGTCAAACGAAAGCGTGGTGCGCGGCAGAATGCGCACATCCACTCCCGCGCGATAGGCGTTGGTGGTATAGCTGTTATTCTGATTGAACGCCGAAATCGTGCCGCCATCGGTGGTAAACAGGCTGGGCCCTTCATCGCGATTGCGCGAATAGCCCAGGCGAAAGCGCACCTTCGATTGCGGCAGCAAAGTGAGATCGTAATCCTGCATGCGCCGCGTCAGATCCAATGCACGCAGCGAATTGTTTTGCGCCACGGCGGGAGTCGAACAGTTTGCCGGAGCACCCTGCGGGAAGGCCGCCGTCGGCGGACCCACGTAGCAGCCGGTGGTTAAAGACCCAGGCGGATTCAAGGAAGCCTGGTTCAGCGGGTTCGCATACAGGTTGTAATCCCAAAAGTTCTTATCGCGCCGGAAGAGCACGCGGAAGTCGTAGACCTTGTTCTTCTCAATGCGCAGGCGGCTCACATCGTTCGGATCGCCGCCATATCCGAAGTTGCTGAAGGTCAAATTGTCGAACAGGAATCCGTTGTGATCGATCGAACGCATGCTGAGGGAATAATCGAACAGGCGCAGCCCCGAACCCAGATTCTCAAACGTGTTGTAGGTATCCATGTTGCCGCTGATTTCGCTGGCGCGATATCCGAATTCGATGGTCTGGTGAATATTGTAGCCGCCCGAATTGATCCCTTTCGATTCCCCGGAATCGTCCTGCGCGCGCGCTGCCGGCGAAAGAAACAGCGCCACCACAAAGATGACGGCAGGAACCCAGCGAACCCCCAGGCGACCTCTCATGGTTTATCTCTCCCCCAGCGAAAAACTCATTCGCGGCTCGTCGCTATGTTTCCTTTACCCGCCTTATTCCTCGGCAAAGCCGCCCTCATAACGCGCCCTACTTAAAGAACGTCGGATCGAAGTTCGAGCCGTGAATTTGTGAATGGCACAGCACGCAAGACTGGAAAAAGGTCGACTGATTGTGGAAGGAAGGCGCTCCCGGCGCCCCGCTGAAGCTGGACTGCGTATGGCACTCCAGGCAGAGCAGGTTTACGTTGCTCAGCTTCAACATATGCGGATTCGGTCCGCCATGCACCAGATGGCAGGACTGGCAGCCGTCAATCTTCACCGGCTGATGCTCGTATACAAACGGCCCCTGCTTGTCCGTGTGGCATGTGAAGCAGACGGCATCTTGGGTGGACGAAGTGCGCACCTGCTGGGGCTTCACCGTGCCGTGCACGTTGTGGCAATCGCTGCACTGGATCAGGCCTTCATTCACGCGATGGTGAAACGGCATGTCAAACTGGGCTTTTTGTGCCAGATGGCAGGAGTAGCAAAGCTCGGGCTGCGACTTCACCAGCATGAAATCCGACTCTTTCCCGTGGTGCGGCGAATGGCAGGCGATGCAACTGACGTCGCTCTTGCTGTGCTCCGAGTTGATGGCATTCATGTGCTGCGTGCCGCCCGCATGGCATTCCAGGCAGCGCGCGTTGATTTCCTTCGTGCTGTGATCCTTAAAAATGAATATCTTGGTCTTGTCCCCGCCGCCGTCCACGTGCGCCGAACCAGGACCGTGGCAATCCTCGCAACCGTGCTTGGCGATCCCGCCTTCCCGGTACGTCTGCTTCCAGTGCGCGCTCTTCTCCCACCCCGCATAAATATCCGCATGGCAAGTCTTGCAAGTCTCCGCCCCGACATACGTCGCTCCCCCAGCCTCTTGCGCCGAAGCAGGCGCTGCCGCTGCCGACACCTTCTGCCCTTGTGCCGGGAGCGCAAGCATGTCGGCCGCAGCCGCTGGAAGTTTCGCCGGCGCCTGGGCTGGCGCCGAAGGTCCTAGGAGGCAAACGAACCCAACCGCGACAATCATCGACCAGCGGACACGGTTCACAAACCGCATAAGGACTCCCCCCAGTTCACTGCGATGAACCTGAAACAAGTCCAGGCCATCCCTGCTGCAATACTTAGTACAGAAAGGAACGGAGCTTGGCAGTGATTTGAATCACACGACGACAAAAAACGCATGGCGGATCGATATGAAACGCGACACTTATGACAGCGCCGAATTCAGACTCCCAGGCCAACTTCCCGCCGCGCGTCAGCGAATCGAGCGATTCTTGCCAGGGCGTTTCTATCGCAAATGACCAGCAACGGAGTCTTGAGCTCGAGAATGTGTCTTTTCTTGAATCGCGAGATGATGCGCGCGACGGTTTCACGAGAGACGCCAATCATCTGGCCTATCTCCTCCTGGCTAACATCAAGAGTTACTTGAGAATGGCCCAGGGGACCAATCGGCACGGGCCGCAAGCCCAAAAGAAACCGCGCCAGCTTCTGCTCAGCCGATTGGCAGTGAATGGTTTTAATTTCTGCGAGCACTGAATAGTAAATCGCGCTGACCATTTCCGCGGCCGCGTAGGCTGCCGCATCCTTGGTGCGGAGGTGGCGGAGAAAATCATCGCGGGAAAGAAAGCTCAGCTTGGCGGATTCCACGACCTCTGCGGTGGCGCCGTGACTGAGACCCAGGATCGCCGCTGGGACGTCAAGTACCGTGCCGGAATCCACCAGGCCCAGGATGAGCGACTTGCCATTGTCCGAACTGGTGGAAAGCTTGATTCGCCCGCTCCAAAGAACATGGACCCCCAGGGCCTTCTGCCCTTGCGTGAACAGGATGGATCCCTGCGGGCGAGTGATGTGGGCGCTCGTCGCCTGGACCCCCAGTAGTCGTTCCAGCGACAGGTCGGACAGGACCGGGTAGGAACTCATGCGGTTGGGAAATGAAGCGAACTCCTGCACACCACGAACGGAAGCTCGCGGTTGAACGGACTCTTTCATGCCCGCCTCCCAGCGGACGGTAAGGCGCTAGCCACCTCACCGCTCCAGAGATCTTTTGCGTAGATTATTCTTCAGGCCCTGTGACTTAAATCACAGCAAAACGAGTAGGAAGCTGTGATACTCGCGCTTCTTTTTTCAAAAGCACGAGACGCACACATGGTTCCGAAATGCGGGAAGGGGGAATGGAGTGACTGGTCGTGCTCAAACAGCCCAACACTCTAGCTTGCCGATGAGCATAGTCCTTTTTGGGATAACACGCAACCCGGTCTTCGAAACGCACAACAACGATTCGGCCGACCAATCGGCTGGCGGGACTCCTTTACCCAATCTCAGTCACATTGGCCAAAGCTTCAGGAACATGACTCAACCTTGGACCCGGCGGCGAGTGGAGGACAGCGATGAACTCCGGCACACGGGCAATCCCCGCAGCGTTGCGGGCGCGCGGCGTCTCGCGGCGTGATTTCGTAAAATTCTGCAGCTCGATGGTTGCGACGCTGGCCTTGCCGCCGAGATACATTGGCGCGGTAATGAAGGCGCTGAACGAAGCCAACCGGCCCGTTCTGGTTTGGCTGGAATTCCAAGATTGCGCGGGAAACTCGGAGTCCATGCTCCGCAGCAGCAATCCGCCGGTCGCGGAATTTGTCTTGGACCTGCTGTCCTGGGAATATCACGAAATCCTGATGGCTGGCGCGGGCAAGCAAGCGGAAGACGCGCTGGAGCGTGTAGTTCGCGAGCACGCCGGTGAATACATTGCGGTAGTGGAAGGCGCCATCCCCACAGCCGATGGCGGAGTCTATTGCACGATTGGCGGCAAGGCCGCTGTGGACATCGCGAAACACGTCTGCGGCAGCGCCGCGGCCAACATTGCCGTGGGAGCCTGCGCCTGGGACGGCGGGTTGGTGCGCTCGAATCCCAATCCAACGGGAGCGCTCGGCCTGCACGAAGCGGTTCCGGGACTAAGAAATCTGATTAACCTGAGCGGATGCCCCCACAATCCCGCCAACACTGCGGCAGTGTTGGTCCATTACCTCACCTTCCACGATCTGCCGGCACTCGATCAGTACAACCGACCTCTGTTTGCCTACGGCGACATCATCCATGATCTTTGCGAGCGGCGCGCCCACTACGATGCCGGGCGTTTTGTGGAGGAGTGGGGAGACGAAGGCCACCGCAAAGGTTATTGCCTCTACAAAATGGGCTGCAAAGGCCCGGAAGCCAATTACAACTGTCCGACTGTGCGCTGGAACGATGGAACCAGCTGGCCCGTCAAGGCTGGACACGGCTGCATCGCCTGCGCCTCGCATCGTTTTTGGGATACAAAATCGCCCTTCTACAAGAGATTGCCCTCGGTGCCGGGGTTTGGCGTAGACGTCACGGCGGACCAGATCGGATGGGTGGCGACTGGCGCGGTTGCCGCGGCAATGGTGGCGCAGGTGGCGGGCAACGCTTTGCGCGACAGATTGCGGCCGAAGAAGGCTGGCGACGAAGCAGATGAGCCGGAGGATTCACGCAGAGCCTAGGAGGGATCAATGGCGCGGATTGTAGTCGATCCGGTCACGCGGATTGAGGGGCATCTTCGCATCGAAGCTCAAGTGGACGCGGGGATGATCTCGGACGCCTGGAGTTCCGGCACGATGTTCCGGGGAATCGAGTTGATCCTGCGTGGGCGTGACCCGCGCGAGGCTTGGATCTGGGCGCAGCGTATCTGTGGCGTCTGCACGATGGTTCACGCTCTTGCCTCTGTCAACGCCGTTGAAGACGCCCTGGGAATAGAAATTCCGGCCAATGCCCAGCTGGTCCGCAATATCATCGCGGCCACGCAGACGATTCAGGACCACGTTATTCACTTTTACCATCTGCACGCGCTGGACTGGGTGGACGTCGTCTCTTCACTAAAGGCGGACCCGGCGAAGACGTCGCAACTGGCGCAATCAATCTCCGATTGGCCGCTCTCCAGCGAAAAATATTTCAAGGGAGTGCAGGACCGCGTGAAGGCGCTCGTGGCGAGCAAGCAGCTCAGCCTCTTTGGCGCGGGCTATTGGGGGCATCCTGCCTATCATCTTCCACCCGAAGCTAATCTCATGGCCGTCGCGCATTATCTGGAGGCTCTGCAGTTCCAGAAGCAGTTCATCCGAATACACGCCGTGCTGGGCGGAAAAAATCCTCATTTGCAGACGTTCTTGGTCGGCGGCATGGCCACAGCCATGGACCCCAACGAGCCCGGTGCAACCATCAACCCGGAACGAATAGATTTTCTGCTGGAAGTGGCGAAATCCGCGCAGGATTTCGTAAATCAGGTCTATATCCCAGACGTCCTGGCGGTGGCGGCTTTCTACCCGGATTGGTTCGGACGCGGCGAGGGGCTGGGAAATTTCATGTCTTACGGGGGTTTTCCGCAGGGCTCTATCAAAGATTCCGCGAATTTCTTTTTGCCGCGCGGAATTATCCTGAACCGCGATTTAACAACCGTGCATCCGGTGGACACCGTCAACGTCTCGGAATACGTAAGTCACTCCTGGTACGACTACTCCAGTGGCGATCAGAGCGGCAAGCACCCCTACGACGGCGAAACCAATCCGAAGTACTCCGGGCCAAAGCCTCCGTACGAATTTCTGGATGTGAACGAAAAATATTCCTGGCTGAAGTCGCCGCGGTATCAAGACCAACCCATGGAAGTGGGCCCACTGGCTCGCCTTTTGATCGCCTATGCGGCCGGACAGAAAGATGTGCAAGCGCTGGTAAACGCTGCTCTGGCGAAATTGAAGGCTCCGGCGACGGCGTTGTTTTCAACCTTGGGGCGCATTGCGGCCCGTGCGCTGGAGACTCAGCTTCTGGCGGAACGCCTCCCCGGGTGGGTGCAACAGCTGGGGAATAATGTGGCGCAGGGTGACGTCCGCATCCACAACGGCGAGAAGTGGGATCCGAAATCGTGGCCTAAATCCGCGCGCGGTTTTGGTTTCTTCGAAGCGCCGCGTGGATCCTTGGGGCACTGGGTGGAAATCGAAGATGCGGCGATCAAGAATTACCAGGCCGTCGTTCCTTCCACATGGAACGCCGGTCCCCGCGACGCCCGAGGACAGCGCGGCGCATATGAAGCCGCGCTCCTTAAGACGCCGGTGGCAGATCCCGATCGTCCGTTGGAAATTCTGCGCACCGTACATTCTTTTGACCCGTGCCTGGCTTGTGCCGTGCATGTGGTCGACGCTCATGGCCATGCCTACGCTCGCGCCCATGCCTGACGAGTTGGAGGACCGCACATGAAAAAGACGCTTCGAGAGCAAGGTCACGGAGCGCAATGGAGACGACCTGCGCACGGACAAGTCCGGGTGTACGTCTGGGAATGGCCAGTGCGCGCGGCGCATTGGGTGATCGTCGCCACCATTGGTTCTTTATCGGTCACCGGCTATTACATGCACGCCCCGTTCGTGATCTCGCACGGCAGAACTGCATACGTGATGGGTACCATGCGCTTCGTGCATCTGCTCTCCGGCTTCGCGTTTCTCTGTGCCGTGCTGATGCGCATCATCTGGATGTTTTGCGGCAACCGCTGGGCCTACTGGGACCAGTTCATTCCCACCACCAAGAAACGTCTGAAGGATCTGTCCGAATCGGGCCGCTATTACGCCTTCATGACCTGGTCGCCGAAACCACAGATCGGCCACAACGCCCTGGCGGGCGCCTCGTATGCAGTGATTTACGCATTCGCGATTCTGGAGATTTTTACCGGCCTCGCGCTCTACTCTCAAGTTCTGGGAAGCCGAACGCTCAGCTTCTTCTTCGGCTGGCTGCCCCGCTTGGTGGACATCCAGTGGCTGCGCGAGATTCATTTCCTGGTGATGTTCGTGTTCTGGATGTTTTTCATTCACCACGTGTACACCGCAATTCTGGTTTCGGTGGAGGAAGAGAGTGCGGTGATGGAAAGCATTTTCAGTGGTTACAAATTCGTGCCGGAACATGAACTGGCGGCAGCCATCGCGGACGAAGGCGATTCTGTTGCTGAGCTGCAACCCGCACAAATCGCGACCAAGTCCGTGGCCCCGCAAAAATCCCAATCACGAGCGTGATATGAAAGATTCCTTTCCTTCAGGCACCGTGGTTATAGGAGTGGGCAATACGATCCTCTCCGACGAGGGTCTCGGCGTGCATGCCGCCAGAATGCTGCAACTTGATTCGCGTGCACCCGCCGGCGTCACGATCCTGGACGGCGGCACGCTCGGACTGGAGTTAATTCCCTACGCTGCGGATGCATCCTGTGTCCTCTTCCTGGATGCCATGGATTCCGGGAGCGCCCCGGGAATGCTCGCCCACATGACCGGTAAGGATTTATTGAATGCCTCCAGCGGCAGGAGCGTTCATCAATTGGGCATCGCCGACCTCATCGCCGCGCTCTTTCTGGTGTCGGCCAAGCGGCAGGAAATCGTGGTGCTGGGCGCTCAACCTGGCAACACGGACTGGGGTACGACTTTGTCTCCGGCGGTCGCGGCTGCACTCCCCTCTCTCGTCGATGCAGCCGTGGCGCAACTCCAATCCTGGACAGAATCACCCACTACTTATTCGCCACTCGCTCCGGCCAAGCTGGAGCTCGCACAATTCTCAACTCCACCGGATTATGCGGGCTCCCCGGAAGGAGACTTGTAACGTGTGCCTCGCCATACCGGGAAAAATCGTCACGAGCGACGTGCAGAACGGAATTCGCATCGGACGCGTGCAGTTCGGCGGTATCACCCGAGCGACCTGCCTGGACTTTGTTCCCGAAGCCTCCATCGGAGATTACGTGATTGTGCACGTCGGGTTCGCCATCAGTCTCGTGGACCGTGAAGAGGCGGAGCGCAGCTACGCATTGCTCGAGTCCATGGGATTGCTCAACGGGGAATTGCAATCAGATTTGGAAGATTTGCTAGCCGATAAATAAGCCGCTACGCGAAACGTTTGGAAGGCGCGCATGAAGTATTTGGACGAGTACCGGGATGGCAAAATCGCTCGCGGAATTGTCGCCGAGCTGACCCGCCGTGCCGCGCGACCCTGGGTGTTAATGGAGATTTGCGGCGGCCAAACTCACACCCTGATGCGTTACGGCATCGATGAGATGCTGCCTGCCGGGATTGAACTCGTGCACGGGCCGGGATGTCCCGTGTGCGTCACTTCGCTTGAAACCATCGACAAAGCCATCGCCATTGCCTCGCGTCCCGACGTAACGCTGATCTCTTTCGGCGACATGCTGCGCGTGCCGGGCTCGCATTCCGACCTCTTCCAGGTAAAGGCACAGGGCGGGGACGTGCGCATCGTGTACTCTCCCACCGAAGCCGTGAAGTTCGCTGGCGCGAATCCGGGCCGCAAAGTGGTCTTCTTCGCTGTTGGATTTGAGACGACTGCCCCCGCGAACGCCATGGCCGTCTGGCAAGCAAAGCGCCAAGGCGTCACCAATTTCTCGCTGCTAGCCTCGCACGTCCTGGTGCCGCCCGCGATGCGAGCGCTGTTGAGTTCAGGCCGCAATCGCGTTCAGGGCTTCATCGGACCGGGGCACGTTTGCACCGTGATGGGATACCACGAATATGACGAGCTGGCCCTTGAGTTCCACGTGCCGATTGTCGTAGGCGGATTCGAGCCGCTGGATTTGCTGGAAGCCATCCTCATGCTTGTCACCCAATTGGAAGAAGGCCGCGCGGAAGTGGAAAATCAATACGTACGCTCCGTGACTTACCAGGGCAACTTGCACGCCCGAAAAATATTGGCGGAGGTTTTCGAGGTTTGTGATCGCAAATGGCGCGGCATCGGCGCGATCCCGAAAAGTGGTCTCAGTCTCCGCCAAGAATATGCAGAATTCGACGCTGATCGCCTTTTCGGGACGGCAGCGATCACCGCTGAAGAGCCCGCCGAGTGCATCAGCGCCGAAGTGCTGCAGGGTTTGAAGAAACCTACGGACTGTTCCGCGTTCGGAACCCGCTGCACGCCTGAAAATCCTCTCGGTGCTCCCATGGTCTCTTCCGAAGGCGCGTGCGCCGCGTACTACCGATATCGCAGATTCGCGGCCGCAGCAAAGGCGAGCGACTGATGCCGCAAGAAACGAAACTCGATCTGGCCTTCCATTGTCCCATGCCGATTGCAGCCACGGATTCCATCCTGCTTGGCCATGGCAGCGGAGGCCGCATGAGCGCCAACCTGCTTCGGGACATTCTGCTTCCGGCTCTGCAGAATCCAGTGCTCAATCGCCTGGATGACCAGGCCATTGTGGATGTTGGTGGTTCTCGTATCGCGTTCACCACCGATTCTTTCGTCGTCAAGCCGCTGTTTTTCCCCGGCGGCGACATCGGAACCCTCGCCGTGAATGGAACCGTGAATGATCTGGCGATGGGCGGAGCGCAGCCTCTCTTTCTCAGTCTGGCGCTGATTCTGGAAGAAGGGCTTCCGTTCGATACCTTGCGCCGTGTCTTGGAATCGATCCGCGTCGCTGCGGCCATTGCCGGTGTCACCGTCGTTACCGGAGACACCAAAGTCGTCGAGAAGGGAAGTGGCGACGGGTTATTCGTAAACACCTCGGGGATCGGGCTCGTCTCGTCCGAATTGCAGCTTTCCGCCGATCAGGCCCGGCCCGGAGACCGCGTTCTGCTTAGCGGAACCATCGGCGACCATGGCATCACCATATTGTCCCAGCGCGACGGCCTCGAATTCGAAAGCGCCATCGCTAGCGACACGGCTGCGCTGCACACCCTGGTTTTCGCCATGCTTCGCGCCAGCTCTGAAATCCGTTGCCTGCGTGATCCCACTCGCGGTGGCGTCTCAAGTTCTTTGAATGAAATTGCGGCAAAGGCGCGCGTGGGCATCGAACTCGACGAGCAAGCCATCCCCATCCGCGAAGAAGTTCAGGGCGCCTGCGAGATGCTGGGACTGGACCCGCTCTACGTTGCCAACGAGGGAAAGCTGCTCGCAATTGTGGCTCCCACGGCTGCGGAACGGATTCTCGAAGCGATGCAGCTGCATCCCCTCGGCCGCAACGCGCGGATCATTGGAACCGTAAGCGACGCACACCCGGCGATGGTCACGCTGCGAACACGCTTGCGGACATCGCGCATTGTTGATCTGCTCTCTGGCGACCAACTGCCGAGAATCTGCTGAGCGTCGTCCATGCACGAAATGGGAATTGCCAATTCGGTGCTCGAAGCGGTTCGTGTGCAATCGCTCCGCTTCCCCGACGGCCATATTTATAAAGTCGGCGTGCGCATCGGCGAATTGGCGGGCGTGGCTCCGGACGCGTTGCGTTTTTCTTTTGAAGCTCTTCTGCGCGGTTCAGAACTCGAGCCGCTCACGCTGGAGATCGAATACTGCCCGCGCCGCTATCAATGCCGGGCCTGCGCGCACGAATATCCCGCGACGATTTCGGATTTGGCATGTCCGCGGTGCGGTGCCGTCGAATCCCTGTTCTTGGGCGGTGACGAACTGGAGCTGTCCTATCTGGAGGTTGAAAATGGAGCGTGTGTGGCTGGAACGTAAGGTCTTGAGCGAAAACGACCGCCTTGCTGCAGCCTTGCGCGAGCGCTTCGCCGAACACAATATATTGTGCCTCAACCTGATCAGTTCGCCCGGCTCCGGGAAAACCAGCCTGCTCGAACGCACTCTGGAAAACTTCGATTCCGGCGAACGCGTTGCGGTCCTCACGGGAGACATCCAAACGGAAAACGACGCGAAACGGCTGGCGCGCTCTGGCTTTCCTGTGAAGCAGATCACCACCGGCGGAACTTGCCACCTCGACGCGGCCATGATCGATAGGGCGCTTCAGGATTGGCATTTGGAAGACATCGATCTCCTGTTGATTGAAAACGTCGGCAATCTGGTCTGTCCCTCCAGCTACGATCTGGGTGAAGCCGCCAAAGTGGTCGTACTCAGCGTTACCGAAGGAGAAGATAAGCCTCTCAAGTATCCTTCTATTTTTTTCAAATCACAGTTGCTCGTCTTGAACAAGATTGATGCTTCCCTACGTGCCCTTCGATATCACGGCTGCGGAGCAGAACGCCCGGCTGGTCCACCGCGACATGGAAATTGTTCGAGTGTCCTGCCAGACGCGCGCAGGAATTTCGGAATGGCTCTCCTGGCTGGCACGCCGACGTGAAAAGTCGCTCGCCGCAGCTTCGGCACCCTGAAGGCCCTATGCAAGTCCGCAAAGAAATTCAAGTCGCTGGGATCGTGCAAGGAGTCGGCTTCCGGCCCTATGTTTATCGCCTCGCGACGCATCGCAAGCTCTGCGGCAGCATTAGTAACACTCCCGCCGGAGTCACAATCGAAGTGCAAGGCCCGCCGGACAAAGTCGAGGATTTCGTCGCGCGCCTGCCGCAGGAGGCGCCGGCGCTTGCGCACATCACGCGCGTGGAGGTTCGCGAGATTGCCTGCGCGGCTGCGCGCGACTTTGAAATTTTGTCCAGCCGCAGCGGCGAGCCAGTCGGCGCGCTGATTTCGCCGGACGTGGCGGTCTGCGCCGATTGCCTGCGCGAGCTGTTCGGTCCTCGCGACCGCCGCTTTCTTTATCCATTTATCAATTGCACGAACTGCGGGCCGCGCTTCACGATCCTGCGTGACGTTCCCTACGACCGGCTGCGCACGTCCATGTCGGTGTTTGCCATGTGTGAGCAATGTCGCGCGGAATATGAGGATCCGCAAAATCGCCGCTTCCATGCGCAGCCCAATGCCTGCTGGCAATGCGGCCCGCGGCTGGAATTCTGGAGCGCGCGGGGCGAGCAACTGGAAGCGCATAATTCCGTCGCGGCTGCTGTCGAGCTGCTGCGCGCCGGCAAGACCGTTGCCGTGAAAGGCCTCGGTGGATTTCACCTCGCGGTGGATGCGTTGAACGCGGCCGCGGTAGAGCGGTTGCGGCGGAAAAAACGGCGCGTGGAGAAACCCTTCGCCGTGATGGTGCGCGATCTGCAAAACGCTGGCTGGCTATGCAGTCTCGATGCCGATGCAACGGAACTCCTGACCAGCCGGCAACGGCCCATCGTGCTGCTGCCGAAAACAAGACACGCCTCAATTCCCGAGATCGTGGCGCCCGATCAGCAGGAGCTTGGCATTTTCTTACCCTATACGCCGCTGCACCATTTGCTCTTTGCCGCAGGCGGGTTCACGGCGTTGGTCATGACCAGTGGAAACCTGAGCGAAGAGCCGATCGCGATTGACAACCATGAAGCTGTAGCGCGCTTGGCGAATGTCGCCGACTGCTTTCTTGTGCACGATCGCCGCATTCTCCTGCGCTGCGACGACTCGGTGGTCCGCCATTCGGCCGGTAAGCCGCGGCAGATACGCAGGTCGCGCGGATATGTGCCGGCGCCCGTGCGATTGCATCAGGAACTTCCGCAGATACTCGCCGTCGGCGGAGAACTGAAAAATACAATTTGTCTCACACGCCGCGATCTCGCCTTTCTGAGCCAGCACATCGGCGACCTGGAAACCATCGAGAGTTTCGATTTTTTTGGCGAGGCCATCGCCCATCTTTCCAGGATTCTCGAAATCGAGCCGCAAATCATTGCCTACGATCTTCATCCGGATTATCTATCCACCAAGTGGGCATTGGCGCGGACAGGCATTCGTCTTGTCGGCGTGCAGCATCACCATGCGCATATCGCCGCCTGCATGGGGGAGAACCACGTGAATGGTCCGGTCATTGGGCTAGCCCTGGACGGCACTGGCTTCGGCTCCGATGGGCAACTTTGGGGCGGCGAAGCCCTTATCGCGGACTACGCAGGGTTCCAGCGCGCGGCGCATTTCGCCTACGTGCCGCTTCCCGGCGGCGCTGCAGCGATTCGCGAACCTTGGCGCATGGCTGTGAGCTATTTGGAGCTAACGTTTGGCGAGGATTTCCGTAACCTTGATATCCCGTTTGTGCGAAATCTAGACCGCGCGAAAACCGATGGAATCCTGCGCATGATGGCCCAGCGGGTGAATTCTCCGATGAGCTCCAGTTGCGGCCGGCTGTTCGATGCCGTCGCCGCGCTGATTGGCGTTCGACAAGAAGTGAGCTACGAAGCTCAGGCCGCGATCGCGCTGGAAATGGCCGCGAGAACATCGCGCGAGACCGCCGGTTATCCTCTCGCCGTCCGTTTCTTTGATAACCGTTGGCAGATCGATCCAGCCCCATTGTTTCGCGCCATCGTCGAAGACCTCACTCGCGGAATTCCCGTGGAAGGCATCGCTCGCCGCTTTCACAATGGGCTGGTGCAAACGCTCGTTTCCTTGGCCTGCGCGCTGCGCCAGCAATCCTCCATCAATTGCGTCTGCCTCAGCGGTGGCACATTCAATAACTCGCTCCTGCTCGGCGGCATGATCGCCAAACTGCAATCCGCCGGCTTTGTCGTCTTCACTCACTCGCAGGTTCCGGCTGGCGATGGAGGTCTCAGCCTCGGCCAGGCGCTCGTCGCGGCGCAGCTTAGCCGCACCGCAACCTGAAGCTCCGGCGCCACCGATCAAGCGAATCGCAACCCGCGATCCCTCGCGACCGGGGCGGAAGAAATCAGATCTCCCATTCGGGAGATCGCAAAGAACACCCGCGCGAAAAAATCTCTTGGTTGAGCTCAGCAGGAAAAAGCCGCGAAAAAGAAAAAATTGAGCAGACCGAATCCTACCAGGAGCTATACGGCGTGCTTTCGAATGGCGAGAGCTTGTCTGACGAGGAATTCACATCACTGATGCCGTAGCAGCTTTGTTCAGGGCTTAGCGCGACGTCATCGGATTTTGTAACCCAGTCGGCTTGCGTGGTCATTGGATCTTTCGGCACCGCCCGAAGGTAATTGTTGCTCACCAGATCATCCAGCGAAGAAGGCCCGCATTCCTTGTCGCGCGTATAATCTTGAATCGCCTGCCTCATTACCTTCAGATCCGATTTCAATGTTGCTTCTCTGGCCCTGATCACCATTTGCTCGAATTTCGCCGTGGCGATAGTCATCAGGATCACAATGATCGCCATCACCACCATTAATTCCAGCAGCGTGAAGCCGCGCTGCATCAGGGTACGCCGCGCAACAATCGTTCTCGTGTTGAACCTTTGGTGCATCATGTCCTCAGCCGCCCCGCCGAACCAACCTACCAATCCGAATATTTCGAACCATCCATCGCCGTTCCCGAACTTTTCGAATATACGTCGAACACGTCCTGTCCGCCCCACGACGTCGAATCGGTATCATCCTGCACCGAACGCAGCCCCCAATCTTTGTTCTTGGTGAGTGGGTCCATGGGAATCTGGCGTAAAAACCGAATCCGTTTGTCGGCCGCGGTGCCTGTAAGCGGAGTTGGCTTCACCAGCGCGTCCAGGCTCTCCGGATATCCTTCGGTTCCGGCCTTCACCTGAATCTGCCCTTTGTCAGACGCATCCTTGTACCGGTCAATCGCGTCGCGCATCTGCCGCAAATCCCAGCGCAATTCCTCTTCTTTCTTCCATCGGATCGTGTTTCGCGCAATCGGGATGGACGCCGTCGCCAGAATCAGCAGAATCGCGCACGCCACCACCAGTTCCAGCAGCGACATGCCAGACTCGGACTCACACCCTCTACGGCTCAGCGCAAGTGAGAGGGCGGGGAATTGCCGGTCTGCACAAAGAGGATTCGACTTGAAACGATTCCAGTTCATCGCGCCTCACTGCACCTGGATCGTGGCTTCTCCGGAAACCATCGGAATCGTCTGCTGCTGGGAATCATGCGCGTTTACCTGAAGAATTTGCAGTCGCGCGGTCCCGTGACCGACGGCGCGCACTACGAACCCGAACACCGTGCCAGTCCCATTCACTCCCGGAGTGTTGGGCTGCCGCGTAGCGGAAACGATCACCTGCCCCTGCTGTTGATCGATTCTCTGCACCACTGCCACCTGCTGCGATCCGCCGGATAAGAACCCGCCGTCACGTACTTCCTCAACGTGCACCACCGCCGGATCGAAATGAATCATCAGAGGAATCGAGTACAAATCGTGCACGTTCGAAACCGCAAGGCCCAGCGTAGTCGTGTCGCCTGCCTTCAAAACCACCGTAGCCGGTTCGAAATGCAGCTGCGCCGCCGCAGACGCTCCCTGCGCCGGAGCGGGTTGTTGCTGCATCGCAGTCGGGGTTACGCCCGGTGCTGGCGCCACAGCGCCGGAATTCTGTCGAACCGCAGGAGGCTCCGGCGCTGCAGCAGGTGCTGCGGTCGACGCGCCCTCATCTCCTCGATAAACGCGC
>Ga0187875_10001214_pt1 | contig 20190 bp, 18 predicted proteins | sample June2016WEW_17_1_2_FD_132978 | JGI IMG/M metagenome (GOLD analysis project Ga0187875, IMG submission 132978) | Peatland microbial communities from SPRUCE experiment site at the Marcell Experimental Forest, Minnesota, USA - June2016WEW_17_10 | ecosystem: Environmental > Terrestrial > Soil >... | reverse complement strand
TTATGCTTTTGACAGGCCGACCCTTCCAGGCATAGATTGACTGGTTCCAGAATTAGGCTGGAGAGAGAGGCTTATGAATAAGTCGACGATACTTCGCACAACGGTCTTCGTTCTGCTGATAACCACGTTTGCAGCCAGTAAGGACAAGACGCCACCAACCTATCAGAAGGGCACGATCTCTGGTTATGAAACGCGCATGGACACCAAGGTCCACAGCTATGGTAACGGTAATTTCGGCAGCGCTACCCGCCACACCAAGGTCTACGAATTGAAGGGTGCCGACCTGGTGTACCAGATTGACGATTGTGGCTCCTTCCAGTCAGGCAAATTCGATGCAGGGCAATCCGTGGACTACCGCGTGGACGGCGAGAGGCTCTACATACTCCACGATAACGACAAGGAATATAAGTGCAAGATCGAGGGTACTAGAGCAGTAGAGGGCGCTAAACCCGACGCTCCTGCCGCCAAGCCCTAGCGCGTTTGTGGCATAAGACAAACTGTCATCCTAAGCGGAACGCAGGACGTATGTATTTCCGCCGCGGAATGCCTAGGTCCTTCGCTTCGCTCAGGATGACGATCAAAGCCCATAGCACGACTCATTACCCCACCTCGACCAGCCCATAGCTAAGCGCCCAGCGCGACCGCATTTCCCGGAGCGCGCGATCGATCTCATCTTTTGACACTTCCGCATTTGGCCCCGAGATCACAAACGCAGCCTCGCGTTTCGCTGCCTCCAGCAGTTGACGGTCGCGAATAATGTTGGCCACGCGGAAGCTTGGAATCCCCGCCTGTTTCGTTCCAAAGAATTCGCCCGGCCCGCGCAATTCGAGATCGAGTTCGGCGATCTGGAAGCCGTCGTTGGAGCGGACCATGGCGTCGAGCCGGCGTTCTCCTTCTTCGGAAACCTTGCTGCCACGCATGAGGACGCAATACGATTTCGCCGCGCCGCGGCCGATGCGTCCGCGCAACTGGTGGAGCTGCGCCAGGCCGAAGCGGTCGGCGTGCTCGATCACCATGACGGTCGCATTGGGGACGTCGACGCCAACTTCGATCACGGTGGTCGCGACCAGGATTTCAATCTTGCCCCGTTGAAATTCGCGCATGACGTGTTCCTTTTCTTCGGCATCGAGACGGCCATGCAGCAATCCGACGTGCAGGCTGGGGAAGATCTTTTCGCGCAACTCGCGGTGCATCTGCCGCGCGGCTTTCAATTCGTTCTCTTCGTCCTCTTCGATCACCGGATAAACGACATAGGCCTGATGTCCGGCGGCAATCTGCTTGCCGACGAAGTCCCAGACTTCGGGCGCGCGCTCGTCTTGCACGCAACGGGTGACGACTGGCGTGCGGCCCGGCGGAAGTTCGTCGAGGACTGAGAGGTCCAGGTCGCCATAGAGGGTTAGAGCTAGCGTGCGCGGAATGGGCGTAGCCGTCATCACCAGCACATCCGGCTCGGCTGTTTTGGCGTCGTCGTCGGTTTTCTTCATCAGCTTCAGCCGTTGCATCACCCCAAAGCGGTGCTGCTCGTCGACGACAACGAGTCCGAGGTTTTTGAATTCGACGCGATCCTGAATCAGGGCGTGGGTTCCGATGATCAGCTGCGCGTTGCCTTCCGCGATGTGGCGGCGGATGTCGCGTTTGCGGTCCTGTTCCAGCGAGCCGGTCAGCAGCACGATGCGGTAACCGGCGCGTTCCAGAATCTGCCGTGCGGAAAAATAATGCTGCTGCGCCAGAATTTCCGTTGGAGCCATCAGCGCGACCTGATAGCCGTTCTCAATGGCGATAATCGCGGCCTGGAACGCCACAATCGTCTTGCCCGATCCCACATCGCCTTGCAGTAAACGCCGCATGGGACAAGACATCTGCATATCGGTGGCAATTTCCTTCAGCACCCGTTTCTGCGCCGCGGTTGGATGAAACGGCAGTATCTTCTTAATCGCCTCGCGCACGCCAGGGGTCAGCTGAAAGGAGATTCCGGTTTGCGCCTTCTGCTCGCGCCGCTTGAGTTCGAGTCCGAGCTCGATAAAAAACAGCTCATCGAAAATTAGCCGGATGTGCGCGGGCGTGCGCGAGGATTGGAGGTCGGTGAAGCTTTCTCCGGCATCGGGCCAGTGAACCTGGAACAGCGCTTCGCGCGGGGAAACGAGGCTCAGATGTGCGCGCACTGCGGCCGGGATTGGATCGGGAAGGTCGGGGCTCAAATTCTCCAGCGCAAATCGAATCGTCCGCCGGAACCAGCGCGGCGTCAGCTTGCCCTGGCCAGTCGATTCGTAGATGGGAACGATGCGACCGATTTCGAGCGAAGCCGCCGCCTTCTTTTCGGCTTCGTCGGCGCCGCCCTCCTCGTTGATGTCGCCGAGAACCTCGAACTGCGGCTGTATGATCTGCAGGTTGCCGTCGTGGTCCTCTTCGACCTTGCCGTAGAGCGCCAACATTTGTCCGGGCTGGAAGCGGTCTTGCAGATACGGCGCGTTGAACCAGAGGCACTTCAACTTGGTGCGGCCCTGTCCGACGGTGAGCTGAAAGATGGGCATGCGGCGGGTGCGGAACAGTCCCGAGTTGCGGACTTCGGCAATCACCGTCGCCATTTCTCCGGCGCGCAGTTCGGCGACTGACCGCGGATTCAGCCGGTCTTCATAGCGGAAGGGCAGGTAGTGCAGCAGGTCATCGACGGTGGCAATGCCCTTGGCGGCAAGCACCTCGGCCAAGCGTGGGCCGATACCTTTCACGAACTGTACTGGAGTGGAGGGTTCCAGCATGTTCACCGATGGTAGCAGGAGTCTGGCTGCGGAAACTTTGTGAGGCGAGGTTCTGGCGATGGCAGTTAAATTCGCGGAATTTAGCGGGGGTTGTGAACGACCAGGATCATCCCCGGACGCAGGGAGGCGACATTCCGGTTGTCGTGTTTGAGAGCGGAGACCGTGGTGTTGTAAGAACTGGCAATCGAGTAGAAGGTTTCGCCGGCCCTGACTCGATGATGGAGAACCGCGTTCGTCGGAACGGGTTGCGTTCGAAGGTGTTTGGAGTTGCCGGAATGACGGCTTGCCACCTGCGGTTCGCCTTTGCCCGAGGAGACGGGCAGAGTGACGGGAAGGTGAATGGACAGCACTTTTCTTCCTGTCAGGCCATTGCCTTTCAAGTGGTTCCAAGTGCGAACCATCTTTTCCGGGACGCCGAAATTTTCCGCCACCGACGCGACCGTGTCGCCTTTGCGCACCTGGTAGCGAGTCGCGGCATGCGCGTACGTGCTTGTATCGGTTTGTTTCCCAGGCGCGATTGGGATGATCAGACGCGTTTCAGGAGCGAGTCCGTCGTGACTTGAAGCGAGGTCGAGATCGTTGGCTTCGGCGATGGCCGTCGGCGTCGTGCGATACGTGCGGGCGACGGCGGCCAGGGTTTCTCCGGGCTGCACCTTGTGATAGCGCCACCAGACGCGCTTGTCGGCGGGGATGGAAGCGACCGCCGCTCGGAATTTGTCGGCGGTTCCACCGGGCAGGTGGAGATCGAATGGTTGATCCTTTGGCGTGGTCAGGCGCAGTAGGCTGGGGTTGAGATCGGCCAAGTCTTCGGCCTTGGCGTCGACGCACTCGGCGGCTAAGCGGAGGTCGATGGGGTAATCGATCTTGACCGTGTCGTAGGCGACCGGCTTTTCCTTAACCACGGAGTCGAGTCCGTACTGCGCCGGATTCTTGGCCATGATGGTGACAGCCAGAATGATGGGAACGTAGTTCCGCGTCTCCTTGGGCAGCACGTCGCGGTTGTAGAGCTCCCAAAAGTCGGCGTAGCCGGTGCGTTTAACGGCGGACTGAACCGTTCCCGGGCCGGAATTGTAGGCGGCCATGGCCAGGTACCAGTCTCCGAATTCTTTGTAGAGGTCTTTCAGGTGGTGAGCAGCGGCGCGGGTGGCTTTTTCGGGATCCTGACGGTCGTCCACCCACCAGTTGCGTTCGAGTCCGTAACCGGCAGCGCGGCTGCCCATAAACTGCCACATGCCGCGGGCGCCGGCGCGGGAGACGGCTACGGGATGGAATCCGGATTCGGCCTGTGCCAGATAGATCAGGTCTTGCGGAACTCCCTCTTCTCTCAGCACGCGACGAATCATATCTTCGTAGCGGCCGGAGCGTGCCAAGGCGTGTTCCAGTGTGCCTCGTCCGCGATTGGAGAAATAGCTGATGAAGCCTGCAACCTGGTCGGTCATCATCAGTGGCAGGTCGGAACGAGTCGATTTGATTTCGGCTTCGGCTTTGGCCTTGATGTTGGGGTCCACGATCGGAGTGAATTCGTTGGCTTCGTCGATGGGCGCGGGTTCGGATTTTTGCTCGGCGAATCCATCGCCTTGCTGTAGGGCGGCTAGCTCCAAGGCGTTGATGCCGTCGAGAATACGGTCGAGTTCGCGCTCCAGACGATCATCGGTACTGGAGCGGAGATCGAATCCGCTGCCCAGGAGCTGGTTGAAAGCGGAGTCGAAATTCTGCTTCGCGGCTTCAAGGTGGCCGGCGCGATAGTTGTCTTGTCCAGACTGGTATTCTCTTTCCACGCGGGCGATCAGGTCGGCGATGGGATCGACCTGGAGGGCCTGCGGGACCTGCGGCTTGGATTGCGTTTGGGCGGTTGCGGCGGGCTGCTGCCGCTGTGGATCGGGCGGCTTGCTGGCGGAGACCAAAGCCGGAGCCTGCGCCTGCGCGGGCGGCATGAACGCGGTCTTCTGGGCGGATTGGCATGCGACGGTCGCCGCGAGCGCGGCGCCGAGCAGGATCGCCAGATTTATTTGAGAAGAAAGCCTCATGTTTTCAAAAACTTAGTGCAACCGTTTCCACCCAGAAACCGGCATTCCGCTAGGCCAGCGTTCCTCAGTATGAGATGGTACTATCGCAAAAATCGTTGGGTCAACGCTACGGAAGACCAACTCCACGATTACTTTGGGAACCGGCGGGCATGTTACCCCAGCGTGGCGGGAGATAGCAAACGAGCAGCGGACGGCTTCCGAATCGGACAGGGGCGGGGATTCATCCAAACGAATTTATCAAGAGGGAACGATGAAAGCCATACAGATCAAGCAAACAGGCGGGCCAGACGTGATGGAACTGGTGGATCTACCGGTTCCGCAGGCAAAAGCGAACGAAGCCGTGGTGAAGATCGCGGCAGCGGGCGTCAACTTTATTGACGTTTATAACCGCGAGGGACGCTACAAAGCTCCTCTGCCGCTGGTTTTGGGACAGGAAGCGGCGGGCGTGGTGTCGGCGGTGGGGTCGGATGTGCGTGACGTGAAGGTCGGCGACCGCGTGGCCTACACCATGTCGCTGGGTAGCTATGCTGAGTATGCTGCCGTGCCGGCCGAGAGGCTGGTGAAGATTCCAGCTGGAGTAAGCGATCGCGATGCTGCGGCGGCGATGCTCCAGGGAATGACGGCGCATTATCTTTCTCATGACACGTATCCGCTGAAGAAGGGGGAGACGGCGCTGGTGCATGCCGCAGCCGGCGGGGTCGGGCTGCTGCTGGTGCAGATGGCGCACAATTTTGGGGCACGAGTGATCGCTACGGTTTCGACGGAGGAAAAGGCTGCGCTGGCGCGTGCGGCGGGAGCGGAAGACGTGATCCTTTATACGCAGGTGGATTTTGAGGCGGAGACGAAGCGGATCACCGGAGGTAAAGGCGTCGACGTGGTGTATGACTCGGTGGGCAAGACGACGTTCGATAAGGGGCTGAACCTGCTGCGTCCGCGCGGAATGATGGTGCTTTATGGCGGGTCGAGCGGGGCCGTCGCGCCGCTTGATCCGCTGGTGCTTACGCAGAAGGGGTCGATTTTTTTGACGCGGCCTTCGCTGGGCAATTACATTGCGACCGCCGCGGAGTTGCAGCAACGGGCGGGGGCAGTCTTTGGCATGATTCGCGACGGCAAGCTCAAGCTGCGGATCGAACATGTGTATCCGCTGGCCGAAGCGCAGAGCGCACACCGGGACTTGGAGGGGCGGAAGACTACGGGGAAGTTGCTGCTGTTGCCGTGAGAGGACTAGGTGTCAGCTCTCAGGTCTCAGGGAAAACGGGCGCAGCGACGGCCGATTTGCCGGGTTTTTCCTGAGACCTGACACCTAAGACCTGGCACCTTATTTCTATGCCATTCGTGGAACTGAAAAACTCGCCGCATGCGCCCGGGGTTTCGCCCGTCCGGATTCACTATCGGGATGTGGGCAGCGGCCGGCCCGTGGTGTTCCTGCATGGCGGGTGGGGATATGGCGTGTATCCCATCGACCGGCAGATCGAGGCATTGCAAGATCAAGTCCGCTTCATAATTCCGGATCGGTCCGGCCACGGACGCTCCACGCGATTTGCGGGGCCGCTGCCGCTTGATTTTCATCGTCAGGCGGCGGGGGAAACGCTGCTTCTGCTGGATGCGCTTGGGATCGAGCGCGCGGTGCTTTGGGGACACAGCGATGGAGCAGTCATTGCCGCCATGATCGGCCTCTTGGCGCCGGAGCGGTGCGTGCGCCTGATTCTGGAAGCGGTTCACTTTCGCCGCGATAAACCGAGTTCGCACAACTTTTTTCGGCGCTTTGCCAACCATCCGGAAGAAGTCAACGAGAAAGCGCAGAGCCTGCTGGCGGCGGATCATGCTGCGACAAATCATGGCACGGCGCAATGGAAGAACGTGATCCAGAGAAATTGCCGCGTCTGGCTGAAACTCGCGGCCGAATGCGCGCGTCCGGGCTGGGATTTATATGAAGGTCAGCTGGGTGCGCTGAAAGTACCGGTGACGTTGATGCATGGGAGAGGCGATCCGCGAACCGAACCGGGAGAGATGGAACTGGTGCGGGAATCATTGCCCGGCGCGGGGATGCGCTTCATTGAGAGTGGGCGGCACAGCCCGCACAGCGAAACGGCGTCGTGGCGGGAGTGCAATGGGATTCTGCGCGAAGTGATCGCGAGAGAATAGTTCGTCGCGCCGCGAGCCGGACTTCGTCCGGTGGGGCAAACGAATGCGTCCGCCCCCTACGTGAGGATTGCCGGATTACGACCTTTTCTTGCGGGAATAATTCTTCAGGTACGCGGGCAACTCTCGCTGGCAGCGCTCGTCGCGGATTGGAGCGCCTACCGTCGTATCCAGCGGGATCACGCCGGCCCAGGTGGGAAACGAATAATCCTCTTCGTCGTCAACGGTGGGGCCGACGCGGACTTTCGCGGAAAATTCAGTGATCGGAATTCGCAGAACGGAGGTCGCCTTCAACTCTTTTTCGTTGGGCAGGCGCGAGTCGTCCCAGCGATGGGGAATGATGTGCTCGCTCAGCGCGCGCAGGGCCGCGAGTTTTTCCGCGGGGTCGTCGACCAGCGTTGCCGTGCCCAGAATGACTACCGAGCGGTAGTTCATGGAGTGATTGAAGATGGAGCGGGCGAGCACTAATCCATCAAGCAGCGTGACCGTGATGCAGACCGGAACTCCCTGATCGAGATTGCGCAACATGCGGCTGGCGGCGGAGCCGTGGATGTAGAGCATGCCTCCGTCGCGCCCGTAGGACGTGGGGATGACGTAGGGTTGACCATCGACTGCGAAGCCGACGTGGCAGAGGAAAGCTTCGTCGAGAATCTGGTTGACGGCGTCGCGGTCGTACACCGCACGTTGCGATTCGCGCACTACGCGCGTGCGGGGAGTGGGGTCGCTGGAATTTAAGTTAGTGGACATGGAGCTGAATTCCTAGGCAGGCGCCAAGAGTGGTGATGAGGAATTTTAGCAGGCACTACAGCAAACCACCCGTTTTTATGGCTAGCGTGCTGAGCGCCATCTCGAGTTTGGTGATGGCCTCGCCGAGTTCGGGATGGTTCCCGACCTTCTTCTGCAACTCCTTGAGAATCTTGTGAGCGCTGGCTACGTGCTCGACGGCTGGGACTAGGTCCTGCTCGGGCTTCGGTTCGCTTGGCGTTGGCATGATGTCTGCTCCGCTACACATCCTATTCTATACAGGCCGGTGTAGAGCGGACACTCTTGTCCGCCGCCTTGGATGTGGTCTTTGCGGACGCGGGGAAGGTTAAGGTCAAGATCGACATCAAGATCAACGTCAACGGCGGCGGACAAGAGTGTCCGCCCTACACGTTCATTTGCGCTTCCTTGGGATCGCACGTTTTGGCTGCTCTTCAAACACCGCGAACTGAATCTTCTTCTCCACCGGATCAATGCGGTCGACCAGCACGCGAACGCGCTGGCCCAGGCTGTAGGTTTTGCGCGAGCGCTGTCCGATGATTTCGCGGGTGGCTTCGTGGTAGGTGTAGCGGTCGTTCTGATCGCCGCTGTCGAGCGTGTTCAGCGGTACCAGGCCCTCAACGAAAAGGTCGGTCAGTTCCACGAAGAATCCGAATTTCGTAACGCTGATGATCAAGCCGTCGAAGTCTTCTCCGATGCGGCGCTCCATGAATTTTACTTTTTTCCATTCCATCAGTCCGCGTTCGGCTTCGTCGGCACGGCGTTCGGATTGGCTGGATTCGTCGGCAATATTGTGCAGTTCTTCGAGCTTGATGGGGCCCCCTCGCGGTTCGAGCGCTTGTTGATGGGCGTCGCGATCGCGGCGCTTGGACCAGGGGGATGGCGGCGAACCATCTCGCTCCACTTTGAGCCGAGGAGAATGAGATCCTTCCCCTTCGACAAACTCAGGGTCAGGACGACAATTTAACGGGGAATGAGAATTTTGGGGAGATTGCGACATGCCCACCGGCACTTCTCCATCTAGCTTTTCTGCTGAGTCGCGCAGCACTTCTTTCAGGATGCGGTGCACGATCAGGTCGGGATAGCGGCGAATGGGCGAGGTGAAATGAGTGTAGGTGGTAGCGGCGAGTGCGAAGTGCCCGCGATTTTCTTCGGAGTAGCGGGCTTGCTTCAGCGAGCGCAGCATCAGGAAACTCAGGATTCTTTCTTCGGGCTTGCCGGCGATTTTGTCGGTGAGTTTTTGATACATGCGAGGGGTGATGTGGACTTCCTTGGGCACTTCGATTTCGCGGACGCGTTTGCCGGTGCCGCGGGCGTCGCGGCGGTCGGCTTTCAGTTGCACGCGATGAATCGGCAAGGAACCTACGCCCAGCGAGTATCCAAAAGTGGCGGCGATGACTTCGAAATCGTAGACGCGTTTGGCGTCGGGCTTTTCGTGGATGCGGTAGAGCGAGGCGATGCGTTTGTTTTCCAAATAGTGGGCGACGCATTCGTTGGCCGAGAGCATGAATTCCTCGATCAGGCGGTGAGCGACGTTGCGCTCGGAGCGGGTGATGCTCTTCATCATGCCGAATTCGTCGAACTCGATCACTGCTTCGGGAAGATCGAAGTCGATCGAGCCGCGGCGCTTGCGCTTGCGGTTCAGGATCATGGCCAGATCGCGCATGCGTTCGAAGTGAGCGACTTGGGCAGCATATTCGCTGCGCGCGGCTGCGTCGCCTTCGATCACGGCATTCACGGCGGTATATGTCATGCGGTTGGCGCTGCGGATGACGCCTTCGTTGATTTCATAGGCGGCGATTTCGCCCTGGTGGTCGATCTCCATGGTGCAGGAGAGGACGAGGCGGTCGACTTGCGGACGCAGGCTGCAAATGTCGGTCGAGAGCTCGAGCGGGAGCATGGGGACGGCGCGGTCGGGGAAATACACGCTGGTGCCGCGCAAACGGGCTTCCTGATCGAGCGGCGAATCGCGGGTTACGTATTGGGCTACGTCGGCGATGTGGACTTGCAGTTCGTAGTTGCCGTTTTCCAGTTGGCGGACGTGAACGGCGTCGTCGAAGTCGCGGGCGGTTTCTCCGTCGATGGTGACGATGGGCAGGCTACGGTAATCGCGGCGGCGTCGCAGGGCTTCGGGGGGAAGTGCCGATGCGATGGCTTGCGCTTCTTCGATCACCTCGGGCGGGAAGCGGTGAGCGATGTGATGCTTGCGGATCATGATTTCGACGTCGACGCCGAAGTCGTTTTCTGCGCCGAGAATTTCGATGACGCGTCCGCGCGGCTGTTGCGTGGCGCTGGGCCAGTCGGTGATTTCTACGTCGACGACTACGCCTTCCAGATCCTGCCAGTCGGTGTGGACCTTTGCTTCGTCACCGATGACTCGGTCTGGGGATTTCTTTTTCTGCGGAGTCGGGGATTCTGTCGGCGAGATCTTTACCACGGGGGGCATTGGGGACCCGGGGAACTGCGGCATCTCCATCCCTGGCGGGATGACGATTTCCTGCGTTACTTTTTGGTCGATGGGTTTGACGTAATTGCGGCGGTGTCCGTAATGGAAGATGCCGACCACGGTCGGATGCGCGCGCGAAAGCGACCGGACGATGCGCCCTTCGGCGCGACCGTCGGTGCGGATGGCGGTGACATCGACCAGCACGCGGTCCCCATGCATGGAAGAGCCGATGGCATGCGGCGGGATGAAGACGTCGCCGGCGAGGCGAGCCTTGAGATTGGCATCAAGCGACGCAGCTTCGGGGACCACGAAGCCAAAGCCGTCGCGGTGCATGGTGAGGCGGCCGATGAGGCTTGGAAGGTGGCGTGACATCAGGTGTCAGGTCTCAGATGCGAGGTCTCAGGTTTAGGGCGCGAGGGCTGGCGGTTTTGTGCGAGTTCCGAAGCACTTCCCGAGACCTGACACCTGACACCTATTTCAAATACTTCTCTTCGATTATCCGCCGATGATGCAGTTCGTGTCCGGCGATGATGTAGGCCAAGGCACGCACCGTCACGTCGTTTTTGTTGGCCACGCCGCGGCGGGCGAAGGCGGCTTCATCCAGATTGCGGAACAACGTAATGGTGGCGCGTCTCACCGCAATGTAGTCCTCGATCAGGTCGGCAAGCGACCTGTCTGAGAACGGGCCATTGCGGACGTAGTCGTCCTGCTCGAAGCCTGCGAGTGGCGTGGCGTCGCCGCGCGCAATCCGCAGAGCGCGATAGGCCATGATGCGTTCGGTGTCGTTGATGTGGCCGAGCACTTCTTTCAGGCTCCACTTATCGGGCGCGTAGCGCAGATCGCCATCGGCTTCGGTGCGTCCGGAGAGCAGGAGGAGCATCTGGCGGCGCTGGTCGTCGAGCGTGCTGAAGATGTCATTGCTCTCGATCTGGCTGAGATATTTCTCATAATAAGGAGCGTATTCTCCCGGCTGTGGCCGGAGGCTGGCGGTCGCGGCTAAAGTCATAATTCCTCTTCTACAACTGCTTGTACGGTTCGGTCGTAGACCCTTCGATCTTGCTCCACGGCTCCATCTTATCGCGATAGAGGAATTACCGCAGGATGGGCAGAGCTTACATGATCGGAGCCAGGTCCGAGGGCGCGCGCGGCGCGGTCATCCAGAGGGAAACGCCGAAAATCCATCAGAAAAGGTTGATTTTCCACAGGGCGCGGCGTTTACTGAGGAGTACAATTCGCTTTGGCACGTAAAATGCGGCGCGATTTCATAACCCCCTTGGTAAGAGGAAAGGATTTCGACGAACATGTGGAAGCCCACGAATCAACCTGCGACACCTGGCCGACCGGCGGAGCCGGAGCGTCCGACCATATCCACCGCAACGACGGCGCCGCTGATGGGTGCAAGCGAGTCCGCGGCTGCTCCGCGTCCGGCTGTGACCACCACTTCGGACCAAGCCACGATTGGCAAATCATTAGTCATTAAAGGCGAAGTAACGGGTTCCGAGTCTTTGTATATTGACGGCCGAGTGGAGGGTTCGATCAACCTTTCCGGCAATCGCGTAACCATCGGCCGCAATGGAGTCGTGGCGGCGAACATCAGCGCGCGGGAAATTGTAGTGCTCGGTAAGGTGCGGGGCAACCTCACCGCCAGTGACCGGGTAGATATCCGCAGCGATGGTTCGCTGACCGGCGACGTGGTGGCGGCGCGCATTTCGATTGAAGACGGCGCGTTCTTCAAGGGTGGCATCGACATCCGCAAGGCAGGCGCTGCGGGCGGGAAACCCGACGCGAAGCCGGAAGAAGCGAAGAGTGTTTCGACGACGGCGCCAGAAGGCGCGATTGCGGCGAGGGCGTAGAATCGCTGTTCGTCGTTTGCTATACGCTGATCGCTTTTCGCCGATTGGCACGACTGTTGAGAAACGGACCTCGTTTGAGGTCCGTTTTGTTTTGTTCGCTGCTAAGTGCAGCGGAGTTTCGTCGCGAACAGCGAACGACCATTAGCGAACAGCGCACTCACGGCTCCTTGCCGGTCTCCATTATTTCCGCAGCCTGACTCTCGGCCGCGCTGGACAAAGTGGCGAACTTTTTTCTGCGCAGGTCTGCGGGTAGCTCCGAATGTAGCAACCAAAGTCCGGCGGCGACGGCTGCGGCCCACGTCAAGGAGCCTAGCGCCAAGGCGAGAAGATCAGCGCGGCGGCTGCCATCGAGAGTGATGCCGCGCATGACTTCGTAACTCAATCCGCCGGAAACTGCGCCCACCAGCGCGCACTTGCCCAGTTCTTTCCAGTTCAATCCGCCCAACGGAACCATGCCGCGGAGGTGCAGCAGTCCCGCGATCGCCAGCGCATTCGCGGCGATGCCGATGTCGGAGGCGACGGCCAGTCCGGTGACCGACAGCGTCCGGAAAAGCAGCGCGTACATGGGCAGCGACGCCAAAACGATGACGGTGCTGGCAATCATGGGTGTGAGCGTGTTGCCCGAAGCGTAGAACGCGCGGGCATAGAGCGCCTGGCTGCACCACAAAGCCAGGGAAAGCGAAAACCAGAAGAAATAAATGGCGGTGGATTCGGAATCCGCAAAGGTAAAGCGTCCGCGGCGATAGACCAGATCAATCAGCGGAAGGGCAATGGCCATCATCCAGCCGGTCATGAGCAGCGAAGCGGCGGTGATGCGATAGACCGAAGCATTCACGGTGGCGGCGAACTCGGCGAACTTTTTCTCTCCAAACAGGCGGGAGTAAAAAGGAAGCGACGCCTGGCCGGCGGCTTGTCCGAGGATAGCGATCGGGATAGCGAACAGACGTTTGGCGTAGTTGAGACGCGCGATGTCGCCGATTCCGTTCGAGGCGAAGTAGCGGAGGATCCAGTCGTCGACAGTGACCAAGGAAACGCCGAGCATCAGCGGAATGGAGAGGCGTACCCATTCGCGAAAGGCCGGATTTTTGAGATCGAATGAAGGCCGGTATCCGGTGCCGATTTTGGCGGCGCCGATGGCGTTGATGAGAAAGGGACCGGCGATGCTGCCGGCGAGAGCTCCGAAGGCGAGCGACGCGATGCCCATCTGCCGGCCGCCGATTACGCCTCCGGCAATGATGAAGACGTTGTAGATGAGTGGGCCGAACGCGGGCAGCAAGAACAGACGGTGCGAGAGCAAGACCGCCGAAACGACTCCGCCGACATAAAAGAAGATCTGTGCCGGCAGCAAAATGCGCGTGAGATGTACGCAGAGTCGCATCTGCTCGGGCGTGAAGCCGTGGAACATCCAGCCGGCGAACTGCGGGGTGAAAATTTCCGCGACGATGGTGCCGGCGATGAGCACGGTGGTCATCACGGTGATAACGATGGAGAAAGTCTTCTGCGCATCCTCGCCGCGCTTTTCCGCCATGAACCGCGTATAGATGGAGATGAATGTGATCGAGGCCGTGCCGCCGGCGACGATGTAGTTGAGCCAGTCGGGCAGGGTGAAAGCGGCGACGTAGGCGTCGGTCTGTTGTCCGGCGCCGAAGGCGTACGCGATATAGGCTTCGCGGATGTATCCGATCACCCGCGAGAGCATGATGGCCGTCATCATCAACAGCGTGGCGGAAAACGCCGTGTGCTGGTGCGAAGGACGGAAGAAGCGGAGAAGACGCATCTTTGGCAGATTAACGCATCTGGCAGCTGGCCGGAGGGTTATCGTCGGGCGGAATCGGGAATAGCAATCGCCGGGTCAGGAACGATCGCAAGCTCGCAATGGCGACGATCATCACAACAGCTGATTTTCCCTGCGGGGCCGCTGCTGCAATGCTTCCAGTGCGGCGCTCAGCCGCTCCAGTCCGCCGCGCACCGTCTCGGTTGCTCCGCAAAACCCAACTCGGAAATGTTGCGGGTGCTCGAAGAATTCTCCTGGCACTACACTGGTGTCGAACTGCTCGCGGAGGATCTTAACAAATTCGGGTGTACGGCCCATCCGGAGCCGCGGAAATACCGTTGTGCCGAAGCGGCTCGGCGCACACTCGAGATCGGGATGTCTAGCCAGGAATTCGTTCACCAGAACACGATTCGTTTCCAGCAAAGCACGGGCTCGATCACGCACCCGATTGAGATTGTCGAGGACGACCACGGCCAAAAGTTCGGCTGGATGTACCGGACTGCCGTAGGTGAAATCAATGATCTGCCACATGCGCTGTATTAGTTCCGGCTGCGCCAATATCCATCCGCAGCGAATACCGCTCAACCCGTACGCCTTGGTCAGGCTGCTCGTCACAACAAAATTCGATCCCAGATGAAACGCGGAACGCCAGGGCTGGTCGAACAGCGTCTCCAGATACACCTCATCCACCAGTACGCGGGCTCCAACCTTGGCGGCCATCTCGCCTGCCTGCCGCAGGGCACTCTCGTCGGTAAGGGCGGCGCTTGGGTTGTGGAGGTTGCAAAGAATCACAAGACGAGTCTGGGGCGTGAGCTTGCGCTCGAGTTCTCCCAGCCCGAGCTGGAATCCCTTTTCGGCGAGACGATCGAAGCGACACACCTTCGCCCCAATGTGATCCAGAATCGTCAGCAGCGGGTCGTAGGTGGGCCGTTCAATCAGTACTTCGTCACCCCGGTGGACGAGAGCGGTTAACGCCACGAAGTTTGCCATCGATGTACCCAGGGTGTAGACGACGCATTCCTCGGGCACGCCCGCCTTTGCGGCCAACCGCTCCATCAGCGGGGGATAACCGTAAGGCCCGGTCCCACCGATCTCGAGATCGCCAACGTGCACCGGCAATTCAGCCAGCGGGTAGTCCAAAACTCCGCTGGCCGCCAGGTTGAAGCGCGCGTTCGAGTGGAGCTTGGCCCAGGCCAGATAGTGCGAAACTGCGTCCGGCTGCGAACGTTTCATGTCTTAAGCCCCCACGGCTGCAACGACTAATGCAGAAACAACAACTTACGAGTTAGCAGATCGCGACGGTGCCCGCCGACTCCAAAACCAATACGCGGGGATACCCGCCAGCAGCAGAACGAAACCCATGAGGCTGTTCCGAGGATAGCGGTAGATCGTATTGGCAACGACCCACCAACATATCGCGACGAACATCGCCGTGCTTACCGGGTGTCCCGGCATGCGATAGCCTCGACTGGCGCTCATCTCGCCGCGCGCGGCCCGCCGGCGGAACACAAAGATGGTGGTTGCCGTCAGTCCGAAGAATAGAAAATCCATCGCAATGACGTAATTCAAAATCTGCTCATAACGGCCTGAGAGCGCGATCACGATTGTCCACAAGCTTTGCAGGACGATGGCGACTACGGGTACGCGCGTGCGTGGATCGAGCCACGCGATTGCGCGGAAGAATAGTCCGTCTTCGGCCATGGCAAAGTACACGCGAGGTGCGGTCAAGATCGACTGGCTTAGAAAGCCCAAAGTGGAGATTGCGATGGCCGCCGCAATGAACATCGCACCCCGCTGGCCCAATGCCAGCCGCATTACGGCGGTGGCGGGGGTGGTGGTTGCAGCCAGCGCCTCCGGCCCGAGCGAGCGCAGGCACACCCAGTTCACACCGATGTACAACACCACCACGCCGAGCACTCCGAGCAGTAGCCCTCGGGGCAGGTTTTTCTCTGGCTCCTTCACTTCCGCCGCGAGGAAATTTGCCGTCTGCCATCCTCCGTAGGCGAACAGCACTGGCACCATGGCTGCCCCAAACGATGTCAGCGACCAGTCCCGCTCAGCTGCGGTCGGCATGGTCCCATGCCTGCCGCTTAAGGCGAATCCAGCGACCACCAGTGCTGCGATGGCGACAATTTTCATCACCATGAGCACGCTTTGCGTATGTCCTCCGGTTCTTACGCCGAGGCAGTTGATGAGCGTCAGGATAGCGAGTGCGGCTGTCGCGACGATCCAGTCCGGCGCGTGCACGCCGGTTAGGTCAAGAAAGTACCGGGCGAAGGTGATCGATACAGCTGCCATGCCTCCGGTCTGGATGACGAACAACAGCACCCATCCATACAGAAATGCGACGGCCGGGTGGTAGGCCTCACGCAGATACGCGTACTGGCCACCCACTTCGGGCAGTGTGGCCGCCAATTCCGCCCATATCAAGGCTCCGCCCACTCCAACAACCCCGCCCAAAATCCACGCTCCCAGGATTAACGCTGAGGTATGCACCTGTTTTGCCACCACGTAGGGATTTATGAATATGCCGGAACCGACGATGCCGCCCATGACGAGCATGGTGACGTCGAAGAGCCCAAGTTGACGTGCGAGGCTTGGCTTAGGAGCGGATGTGCGATCCGCGCTCGAAAAGTCAAAATTCACGGACTGGTTCTTTCGGATTCTGACGAATGACCGGGACATTCTGGGTTGGGGCGATGTTGTAGCGCGGACTCCAGTCTGGCTGATCGGAACAACAGTCGAAGTATTCCTCGACTACCTGCTTTCGCCGTGACAGTCTGTAGCGTCCGCACATTGGGAAATTATCGCCCAGCGAAACAAAAAACCGCTACTTGGCAGCAGCGGCTCTCCTTGGGGCAACTTGGTCCGAGTCTTTTCGACTCTTTTTTCGCGCACGCTTTTGAGCCAAAGCTTGCTTTACCCGGCGTCTTTCGCCCGGCTTCAAGTAGAAGGAGTGACGCTTCACATCCTTAATAATGTCCTCCGTCATCACCTTGCGCTTAAACCGTCGGAGAGCGTTCTCCAACGACTCGCCTTCTTGCAGCCGAACTTCTGCCATTCTCAGCACCCCAAAGCCAACAATCAACATTATATCGAACCTATTAGAGCTTACTCCCTTTATGACGTTGCTCAGCCGAATTGAGCGCCCGACAACGCGCTCGTCAGGGAAGAAGAGTTCGCTCACTCCGAGTAACCATCGACGGTCCTATCGTCATCCTCTTCATCCTCGTCTTCTTTCTTGCTGACCGTGTGCAAAGGCGATACTCAGGGCTGCTCGCCAGTCTGAGAGGCGACGGGTAGGCAACAATCACGACTGCGTTCGATGGAACACGAAAAAAAACACCATCACGGTTAGGCAACCGAACGCATAGATGAACGACGCGAAGAGCACTATCGGAGCCTCCACGCCACGGAGAACATGAAGGACGTTGGAGACGAAATTCCACACCAAGAGAACCGTCATCAATATCGTCCCGACCAAAGCCAGCAACGCAGCATTTTTGAGTGTCATGGTCGCTCCTATGCAACTGCCATCTCTTCGTTACGCTGCAATAATCCCACCAATTCTTCTAAACTCCAAGGGTGGTCCGAAATTCAAAACAGCCCACTACCGAAAAATAGAAGTGACGCCAAAGGAGATTCCCCTATGAAAGACAAACCTCTTGCGAACGTGCGCGTTGCCATCTTGGCGACAAACGATTTCGAGCAATCCGAAATGACCGAGCCACGTCAAGCACTGAACGAGGCAGGCGCCCAAACGACTTTGATCGCCCCGAAAGCAGGAAAACTTCAGGCGATGAAGCACGACATAAAAGCGGATTACTTCGACGTTGATCTAGTGCTGGAAAGAGCAAACCCTGCTGATTTTGACGCAGTGGTGCTTCCCGGTGGCGCATTGAATGCCGATGCTTTGCGGGTGGACAAAAAGGCACAAGAGTTCATTCGCCGAATCGATGAAGCAGGGAAACCCATCGCGGTCATCTGTCACGGGGCGTGGCTTCTGGTCTCGGCGGGACTGACGAAGGGGCGAACGTTAACCAGCTATCACACCATACAGGATGACATTCGCAATTCCGGCGGCCAATGGGTAGACCGTGAAGTGGTCTGCGACCGCAACTGGGTCAGCAGTCGGCAGCCTTCTGATCTGCCCGCCTTCAACCGGGAGATGATTGCCCTTTTCAGCGGGGGGAAAGCATCCGCGCACTAAAAAGCAAGTGCTGCATTACGGTAACCGTTGCGGGATGTCCATGAGAAGGGGCAAGACAGGACTAAGACAACACGATCAGAGCTCAGTCTGACCCTTCCAAAGAATGGCAATCCCCACTATAAAAGCATCAACCTTGAAGACCGCTGTCAAGCGAAATGGAAAGCGAAAATCTGTAGCTTCATTTAGCTTAATTGGGGGAAGCGCAGGGGTACTAGGGAGACAATAGGGTAACGGGGGGGGCATATTGCGGGAAGACTGTAAGCCATTTTAATATCAATGATTTGCCAGTATTATTGGGAAAATAGATGGGACACAAAGATCAAATGTCCTCCTCGACACCGGATGCCCTGGTGTCGCCCCGGACGCCTGCGGCCGTATTGACAGTCAGCGATTCGTGTTCGCGCGGCGAAAGAGTGGATGTCTCCGGCCCAGCCGTGGCGGAAGCACTCGAACGCTGCAATTTTCATGTCGTGTCACGCAGCGTGGTGACCGATGAGCGCACCGCGATTCAGGAAAAACTGATTGAGCTGTGCGGGTTGGCCCGCCTGGTCGTGACCACGGGCGGAACCGGAGTCGCTCCGCGCGACGTAACGCCGGAAGCAACGGCGGCAGTGTGCGATCGGCTTGTGGAGGGCATCGCGGAACAGATGCGATCCGCGGGAATGCAGAAGACGCGCTTCGCGGCGCTCAGTCGCGCCGTGTGCGGCGTGCGGGGAACGAGCCTCATTTTGAATCTTCCGGGCAGTCCGGCAGGCGCGATCGAGTCGCTGGAGGCGGTGATGGATTTGCTGCCGCATGCGCTGGAGTTGATGGCCGGACGGACAGAGCATGGGTAGCGCGGATCGCTGTTCGTCGTTCGCTCTTCGCTAAACCGCTTTGTGCGAAACTGCACGCGAGAAACTGCGCCGCGAACTGTTGCACTTACGAACTCCGAACGACGAACAGCGAACGACGGTCTCCGCTCTCGCGTAAACTAGTCTCACCTACTTGAACAAGATCAAACATTTTATCCACGCCTACGGCGAGTGGATCAAGCATGTGCTTGTACCCCTGGGTCCATGGGGAATGCTGGCTTTGGCGGCGGTGGATGGCTCGTTCCTGGGCATGCCGCTCGATGCGATTTTCGTGAGCTACGTTTATACCGATCGCTCCCGCTTCCTGATGTATGTGCTGCTGGGGTCGGCCGGATCGGCGCTCGGCAGCATCGTGATTTACGTCATCGGATATACCGGCGGCGAGGTGCTCTTGCGCAAGCGTCTTTCGCCGCAGAAGTTCGAGAAAATTCACGAGTCCTTCGATCGGCATGAATTCTGGGCGCTGATGTTTCCGGCGATGCTGCCTCCGCCCGCTCCGTTCAAGATTTTTGTGCTGGCGGCGGCGGCGTTTGAGATGAACTTCGCGCATTTTCTGCTGGCGGTTTTTGCGGGACGGTTCGTGCGGTTCTTAATCGAGGCGCTGCTAACGCTCTGGTTTGGTCCGCAGATTGTGACGCTGGCGGGGAATCTTTTTGCGCATCGCTTCGTGTGGGTGATTGTGGCAGCGGCAGTCGCGGTTGCGGGGTGGATGCTCTGGCGGCGGGCGAAGCAGGGCCGAGCCACGCTTGGCTTGGACGAGGCAAAGCCCCGTCCCCACACGAGCGAATCTTCTTAGGCGGCGGCCACTCCGCTCGGTTTGTGCGTGCGCGCCAGCGCGGCGGCCAAGATCGGCAATCCGAACATGGCGACAGTAAACAACATGTCGCCAGCGATTCCGCGGCGGAAGAACGGCACGCCGGCGGCGTAGCAAGTCATCAGGCCAGACAGAGTCTTCGGATACATGTTCCAGCAGGCCCAGACGGCGAAATTACTCACCACAAAAAACGACACGGAACTGGCCAGCGAAGCTCCGCCAACTCGCAGCCAGCTGGAATTTTCGCGCAGTTGGCTGCCGAGGAACAGGATCGCCGCATACCATGCCCAAGTCACGAAATGGTCCCAGGAAAATGCGTACGAATAGACGAACTTGGTGAGGATGACGTCGGAGACGGCGAGGAGCGCAAAAGGCACCCAGAGCTGGCGTTTTGGACCGCGCGCGCCAAAATAGAGCAGCGCCGCCGCTACCGGAGTGAAATTCCAGGGATGCGGCATGAACGGCATCCGCGCCACCACCGCAAAAATGACAAATAGATAGGCCAGCATGATCACCTCGTCGAACGTCAATTAGGATTGTTGCGCGAGCGGG
>Ga0187875_10001207_pt1 | contig 20260 bp, 18 predicted proteins | sample June2016WEW_17_1_2_FD_132978 | JGI IMG/M metagenome (GOLD analysis project Ga0187875, IMG submission 132978) | Peatland microbial communities from SPRUCE experiment site at the Marcell Experimental Forest, Minnesota, USA - June2016WEW_17_10 | ecosystem: Environmental > Terrestrial > Soil >... | reverse complement strand
TGGGATGGGAGATTACATAAGTATTCCCATGGAGGCGAGGACTGTGGTAAGAGATGATATAAAAAAGTTTTTGACATACCTGAAGGCAGAGAAGGGTCTGGCAGATAATACCTCCTTTGCTTATGAGAACGACCTGTCTCAACTCGCCACCTTCGTTGAAGAAGAAGCCGCCAAAGAAGGAGCCGAGCCGTCATGGACCGGTTTCAGCCGGCAGGCAATGATGCGCTACTTGCTTAATTTACAGGGTAAGAAATATGCCGCCACCACAAGGGCACGCAAGCTCGCGGCAGCGCGGTCATTCTTCAAATTCCTGACTGCGGAAAATATCATCAAAGAAGACCCCACCCACAATATGGAATCGTTAAATGTCGGACGGTCATTGCCCAAGCCGATTACCATCAATCAGGTTAAAGCTTTGCTGGACCAGCCGGCTAAAATCAACACTCCCGAAGCCAAACGTGACGAAGCCATGCTGCAGTTGCTGTATGCCTCAGGGATGAGAGTCAGCGAACTGATTGCACTTAATGTGGAAGACGTGAATACACTGGAAGGCGATGTGCGCGTTTTCGGTAAAGGCCATAAGGAACGGATTATCCCCATTCATCAGCAAGCGGCGAAGATTGTTGACGAATATGTCGGGCAAGCCCGTCCGCAATTAGCGCACAATAAAGATGAAAAAGCGATGTTTTTAAACCGCCGCGGCGAAAGGTTGACAAGACAGGGTTTTTGGCAGATACTTAAACAATATGCCAAACAAGCGGGCTTGACCGCAGCGGTCACACCCCATACGCTGAGACACAGTTTCGCCACTCACATGCTGAGCGGCGGGGCGGACCTCAGGGCGGTGCAGGAACTGCTGGGACATGCCAATATTTCGACGACGCAGGTCTATACCCATCTGACCACCGAACACGTTCGCCGCAGTTATGAAAAAGCCCATCCGAGGGCAAAATAGTTAAGAAAGAGGGCTAAGATGCCGGGTAAATCAAAACGTAAACAAATGAGATATGCTTCGAGCAAACAGAATAAGCCGCTGCCGCCGCAGGCCGCTGCAACCACCCCTGCAGCCGCAGCGGGCACTGCAGCAATCGCCGCGAAACCCCAAACCACGGCGGCAAAATCCGCTGCCGGCGGCAAGACCGCCGCTGCCCAGTACACCCCCGACCTGCTGAAGCATGTGGGCACCGAATTAAAAATATCGGTCGCGCTTTCTGCCGGTATTTTAATCGTGATAATTATTCTGGCGTTTATCCTGCGCTAACCGTTTCGTAAGGCAGCTTCCATCGGGCGGTGAATTTTGCCATGGACTACGACATTGCCAGGGCCCGGTTAACTAATCTGCTTGCCGCAGAAATTCAAGATAAGCGTGTGCTTTCGGCGATGTCGCGTGTGCCGCGTGAGCTTTTTGTTCCTCCCGCATTAGCTGAGTCCGCTTACGACAATGCACCACTGCCAATCGGCTTAAACCAGACTATTTCACAACCGTACATCGTAGCGCTGATGACGGAGAAGCTCGAACTTACCGCACAGAAGAAAGTTCTGGAAATCGGCACCGGCTCCGGGTATCAGACCGCGATTCTGGCAGAATTAGCCGGAAAAGTGATCACAACCGAACGCATCCCCGAATTGCTGCACAAAGCAGAGGCGCTTTTAGCGCGGCTCGGCTATAAAAATATTGAAACCCATCTCGCCGGCGAAACACTGGGCCGGCCGGACAACGCACCGTATGACGCAATTATTACTACCGCCGGCGCCCCGGCCATTCCACAGAGTCTGATTCAACAGTTAGCGATTGAGGGACGGCTGATAATCCCGGTCGGGGAACGCTACGACCAGAATCTTCTCCTGGTTATCCGGCATCAGGAAAGCAATGAGCTAATCAATCTGGGGGCGTGCCGCTTCGTTTCCCTCATCGGTAAAGATGCCTGGGAAGATTGATAAAGATACTAAACATCACCGGCTTAAAAATTATTAACTTGTAACCGGTTTTCCGCTGTTAACCGGCTTGATTTACGATGAATTTAGCATCAAGTTTGCTGAATTTGTTTCAGATAGCTATAATGGTTAATAAAACTTTAACTAAAGGGGATAGGTGATATGGCGCAGTACGGGCTTGAAAACATCCGGAACCTTGCTCTGCTCGCTCACAACGGTGCGGGCAAGACCTCCTTGGCGGAAGCCATCTTGTTCAACACCAAAATTATTAACCGCCTGGGAAAGGTCAGTGAGGGAAGTACCACTTCCGATTACGATCCCGCCGAACAGAAACGGGGGATGAGCATCAGTCTGAGTATGCTTCCTTATATCTGGCAGGGAAATAAAATCAACCTGATGGATACCCCGGGCTATCCCGACTTTATCGGTGAAGTTAAATCGGCGATTCGTGTCAGTGAAGGGGCAGTAATTGTCGTCTGCGCCTCTTCCGGTGTCGAAGTCGGCACGGAGCAGGTGTGGGCATACTGCAACGCCAGCAACCTGCCGCGGATTGTATTTGTAAATAGAATGGACCGGGAAAACGCGGATTTTACCAAGGTTGTTGACCAGATTCAAACCAAATTCGGACGAAAATGCCTGCCGGTGCAGTTATCCATCGGGGAACACACAACTTTTAAGGGTGTCATTGACCTGATGAAAATGAAAAGTTATACCGGCACCGACGCGAAAGAGGGTGAAATTCCCGCCGAGTTAATAGACGAAGCCAAGTCTTTACGGGAAAAACTGGTTGAAGCAATTGCCGAAACGGAAGACGCCCTGCTGGAAAAATTCCTGGGCGGGGAAGATCTCAACCAGGCAGAACTGAATAAAGCCATGACCAAAGCGGTCGCCGGTGGTAAACTCATCCCGATTTTGGCCGGTTCGGGTTTACAGAATATCGGCGTGCTCCCCTTGATGGACGCCATCGTCGGTTACCTGCCCCCGCCGAAAGACCACCAGTTTGAAATTATCGGTGAAGATAATAAACCAGCGAAAATGACGGCGGACCCGAAGGGCACACTGGCAGCCCTGGTATTTAAAACAAGCGCCGACCCTTATGTGGGCCGGTTGACCTATTTCCGTGTTTATTCCGGTGCGATTACCAGTAACTCCCAGGTCTGGAATGTGACCCGCGGTGAGAATGAACGTATCGGACAGCTTTTTGTCCTGCGCGGCAAGAACCAGGAAGCGGTACAGGAAATCGCTGCCGGTGATATCGGGGCGGTGGCAAAGCTGACTGTCACCGCCACCAACGATACACTGGGCACCAAAGATAAGCATGTGAAGCTGGTGCCGATTGTTTTCCCGGAGCCGCGGTACAGCGAAGCGGTCTACCCGAAGACCAAACTGGATTTGGATAAACTCGGACCGTCGCTGGCTAAAATCGTGGAAGAAGACCCGACTTTAAAAATGCACCGGGAAGCCGTGACCAGCGAAACTATTCTTTCCGGAATCGGTGAAATACAACTCAGCGTGGCCGCGGAAAAAATGTCGCGCAAATTCGGTGTCAATGTTGACCTGCAGACGCCTAAAGTCCCATATAAAGAGACCATCACCATCGAATGCCAGGCCGAATACAAACATAAAAAACAGACCGGCGGACACGGCCAATACGGCCATGTCGTGCTGGAACTGGTGCCGCTGCCGCGCGGCTCGGGCACGGAGTTTACGGAAAGAATTGTGGGCGGCACCATCCCGAAGAACTTTATTCCGGCCGTGGAAAAAGGCGTCCATGAAGGCGTGCAGGAAGGCGTCCTGGGCGGTTATCCCGTCGAAGATGTCCGTATCACCGCCATTGACGGCAGTTTCCACCCGGTGGACTCCTCTGAAATCTGCTTTAAGATTGCCGGCGCCGGCGCGGTGAAGAAAGGCCTGACCGACGGCAAACCGGTCATCCTCGAACCGATTGTAAAGCTGAAAATTACCGCCCCCGATTCCTATACCGGTGACATCATCAGCGACCTGAATACCAAACGGGGACAGGTGCACGGGATGTTGCCCGAGGACGGCATGAATACCATCGAGGCGATTGTACCGCTGGCGGAAGTGCAGCGTTATGCCATGAACCTGAAATCTATCACCCAGGGTAAAGGCACTTATTCCATGGAATTCAGTCACTATCAGGAAGCGCCGCCGCTGGTGACGCAAAAAATTATCGCCGCCAAACAGGCGGAAAAAGAGAAAGAAAAAGTTTAGCTTTTCTGACATTAAATATTTTCCTGACAGTAATACTTTTATTTGCTGCCAACGTTGTGTTATCCTGAATCCTTGAGGATTCAGGATAACTTTTTTCAGGCACCTGCGTCCGGTAAAATAGCTGATTACAGGCAGTTTTTGCATAATAAGCAAGTATTACTTTGAAGAGTGAGGTCTGTTCAATGAAAGAAATAAGATTTCACGGGCGCGGCGGACAGGGCGCGGTACTGGCCGCGAGGATGCTGGCGATTGCCTGCGTGGCAGAAGGCAAATGCGTCGCCAGCTTCCCGATGTACGGGTTTGAAAGGCGGGGCGCACCGGTGGTGGCTTTTACCCGGTTCGATGATAAGCCCATCATGGAAAAAACCCAGATTTACAACCCGGATTGTCTGGTGGTCATCGACCCCGGACTGCTGAAATTGCCGACCCTATTTACCGGTTTAAATCCGAACGGGACACTGATTCTGAACAGCGCCAAAGCTTTTGAAAAGCAGCCCAACGAAAATCTCAAACTGGCCGGGGTGGTGAACGCCACCCAGATTGCGGTCGAAGAGGTCGGCCGGGACGTGCCCAATACCTGCCTGCTCGGAGCTTTTGCCGCCGTTACCGCATGGGTAACTTTAAAATCCGTTCAGGCCAGCCTCAGCGAATATTTCAGCGGCGATATTTTAAAGAAAAACCTGCGCTGCGTGGAGCGGGGCTATAACGAAGTGAAGGTGACAAAATGGCAGTAAAAAAATTCAGCACCAAATATGAAGCAGCATGGTCGGACGCCGACCAGTTATTGCTTTGCCTCGATACCGGCACCTGGCGGACCAAGCGGCCGGTAGTGGACAAAGAAAAATGCACTTATTGCGGGCTGTGCGCAATCTATTGTCCGCCGCAGTGTATGATTACCCGGCCAGACTTCTTTGAACCGAACCTGAATTTCTGTAAAGGCTGCGGGATTTGCGCCAAAGAATGCCTGCGCGGCGCCATCACGATGCGGCCGGAAGGAGACTTTACATCATGAAGGCAAAACAGGGTGAACTGAAAGTAATGACCGGTAACAGCGCCGCCGCTTACGGGGCGATGCTCTGCCGTCCCGACGTCGTGGCCTCTTATCCGATTACGCCGCAGACCGAAGTGGTGGAACAGCTTTCCCGCTTCCACGCCGATGGGACATTGGAGGCGGAAATGATCGAGGTTGAAGGCGAAAATTCAGCGATGAACGCGGTCGCCGCCGCTACACTCGCCGGAGGACGGGCGTTTACCGCCACTTCTTCCTGGGGACTGGTTTACATGTACGACGCCGTCCTGCAGGCCGCCGGTTTTCGTGCGCCGGTAGTGATGGCCAACGTCAACCGTGAGACACCCGGCATCCTGGCCGTCTCTTCCGGGCAGCAGGATATGATTCAAACCCGGGACACCGGTTGGATTCAGGTGATTGTGGAAAACAGCCAGGAAATCCTGGACACGATTATTATGGCGTTCCGCCTGGCAGAGGATTACGATATTCAACTGCCGGTGATGGTAAATTACGACGGTTTTTACATCTCTTATCTGGCGGAAGGAGTGCGCATCCCGGCCCGCGAGGATGTTGACCGGTTTCTGTCAGTATTAAAGACACAACCGCAAAGGACAATCATGGACCCAACCCGGCCGATTGGCGCCGGTTCGCACGGCTTGATGACCGAATTTATGGAACTGCGTTACCGGCACTGCGCGGCGCTGGACCGGGCGAAAAAGAAATTCGATGATATCGACAAAGACTACGGCGATTTCTTCGGGCGCAGCTACGGCGGCCAAATCGAGGAGTACCGCACGGAAGACGCCGATTTCGTGATTCTGACTTCGGGCAGCGCAGTAGGTACTTCGCGCACGGTGGTAGACGCGAAAAGAACGGAGGGTGTGAAAGTCGGGCTGATAAAACTGCGCATGTTCCGTCCTTTCCCGCAGGAGAAACTGATAAAAGCAATCAAGGGCAAAAAAGCCATCGGGGTGATTGACCGCAGCGTAAATTTCGGCTGGAATTGCGGCCCGATTTATTCCGAATTAAGGGCGCTGACGCCGGAGATCGGCAATATCCCGATATTGAGTTTCATCGACGGCCTGGCAAGTATCGATATTACCAAACCGCATATCGAACGGGTGATTGACGATGTGGCGAATGCCGCCAAAGGTAAACCATATCAGGCGGTAACCTGGATACCGCTTGAGGAGCGTGAGTAAAATGGTAGAAAAAGTAAAGAAATTACCAAAGACTTTTCAATATTTCAAAGATGAAGACGCCTTTGCCGGCGGCGTGGCATTTTGTGCCGGCTGCCCTCTGGAACTGACACTCCGCCTGCTCTCCCGGGTAATGGGAAGAGAGACAGTCATCGTCGGTACGCCTTCCTGTTCGGCGCCGGTGCTATACGGACAGAATGTGGGGGCATGGCACCGCCTGCCCTACTACAGCTGTCTGATGACCGGCGTGGCTTCTTCGGCCACCGGTCTGACCAGGTATTACAAAAAAGCCGGCAAGGATGTGAACGTGGTCTGCTTCACCGGCGACGGCTGCGCCGCGGATATCGGCTTCCAGACTTTATCCGGCGCCGCGGAAAGGGGCGAACACTTCATTTATGTCTGTTACGAAAATGAAGGTTACATGAACACTGGCATCCAGCGCAGCAGCACAACTCCTTTCGGAGCGACAACTTCCACCACTCCGGTCGGCGTGGCCGGCCGGGGGAAAACGACGCCGCCCAAAAACTTGCCGCTGCTGATGGCGATGCATAACATCCCGTATGTAGCTACGACAACCCTCAGCAACGTCGACGATTTCGCCAGGAAAATGCAGAAAGCGATGGAAAAGAAAAAAGAAGGTCTGGCTTATCTCCATGTATTCTGTCCCTGCCCGGTCGGCTGGGGAATTGAAAGCGACATGTCCATCCAGGTCTGCCGGATGGCAGTCAAAACCAATTATTTCCCGCTCTGGGAAGCGGAATACGGCAAATTCCGGCTGACCACCACCGTGGCCAATCCGGAACCGATTACGAAATACGTCAAAATGTTCCGTAAATTCAATCACCTGAACGAAAAAGAACTGGCTGTAATCCAGGAAGAAGTCGACCAAAAATACGCTTTCCTCAAACATCTGACCGAGTTCGGGGAACACGGCCAAACCGCCGAAACCCCTGCTAGCGAATAGCCGTCCGTTTGCAAAATTACAAGGCTGCTCGATAATTTAATTTTCAAGAAAGCTTCCTGCAAAACCGGAAGCTTTCTTTTTCATATTGTCATTCCCGCGCAGGCGGGAATCTTGAGTCCGCAGACGAAATACTTTCGATCTTAATCGAAATGTATGTCAAACCATTCTGCCTCTGTGTGATCCCCGAAAGACTGTTGATGTATAAAATACCATCTCTAATTTTGTTGCATCTAAATCGGGTTAATTTAAAAGCGACAATCATTACGTTATAATAAAGCACGAATACCGAGTTGAGACGAGATTATCTTGGAAGATAAAACAGAGAAAAAGAAGAAATTCTGGGGCACCGGCGCCTGGGTGACGCTGATCGGCATTACCCTGGTGGTTTGCGTCATCTTAATCCGCTTCTGGAAATACCTCACCCATTACGAAATCCTGATTTACGCCGGTCTGTTCTTTACCGCGATGCTGGCCGGGTCGCCGATACCCATACCCACCCCCTGCATGGTGCTGACTTTCACCCTGGGCAGCAAATTTGCGCCGTGGCTGATTGGTTTTATCGCCGCCACCGGCGAAGGCATCGGCCTGATGCTGGTCTATCTGGCCGCCCGCACCGGACGGCATTTCGCCCCGAACCTGAATATCACCGACCCGGCGAACAAAATTTACTCCAACTGGCTGGGCAAGTTTCTGAAAAGAATCAAAATCCCCCGTTTTCTGGCATTTGTGAATAAAAGAGGAGCCGCCGGAGTATTTCTGTTTGCGACTTTTCCCAACCCGTTCCTGATGCCGCTGCTGATTACGATGGGTATTAACCGTTATCAGCCGTGGAAAGTCGCCCTGGCCTGCTGGCTGGGCAGCGTGGTGATGTTTTTGGTGCTGGCTTACCTCGGCCATTACGGACTGGGTTCGATATTGAGGTATTTCGGGTTCTTCAAAATCTCTTAGTAACAGGAGTTACTTTCCCAGATACTGCAGCGTCAGTTTGACCTTTTCTTCCAGCGTGAATTTTTTACCGGAAGGCAGGGCGTTGACGGCCTTGGTCGTTTCCTGGACGGAATAACCCAGTGAGACCAGCGCTCCGACGACGTCAGCGTTTTCCTGTGCGGCCCGCCCCGCTGGGGTAGAAATCATCACGCCGCCGACCTTATCCTTTAATTCCAGAATCAAGCGGTCGGCGGTCTTTTTCCCGATGCCGGGGATGGTGGTCAAAGTTTCCACGCTGCCGGAAGCAATCGCCAGCGCTACCTGGTCGGCGCTCATCGCAGAAAGCATCGCCATGCCGGTTTTGGGACCTAAACCGGAAACGGAAATCAATGTTTCAAAAAGCTTCAATTCATCCAGCGAACCGAAGCCGAAGAGGCTCATATCATCTTCCCGGATGTGGAAATGGGTATAGAGTTTCACTTCCCGTCCGACAACTCCCAACTCACTTAAAACCGAGGTAGTGACGCTGACCTTAAAACCCACGCCGTTAACATTCACAATCAGGCCGTCTTTGCTGACGGCATCAATAATTCCCTGTAAACTGGCAATCATTTTTTGCTCCTCTTTGTCTTTTCCCCGACAAGATTACTGAAATGCGTTTCGCTGAGATGGCATAAAGCCACTGCCAGGGCATCGGCGGCATCTGCCGGTTCCGGTATTTCCTGGAGATTAAGCTGCAGCCGCACCATTTGCTGCATCTGTTCTTTGGAGCTGGCGCCGTAGCTGGAAACAGTGTGCTTGACCTTGGCGGGCGAATACTCAAAAACCGAAATACCCTGATTCGCCGCGACCAGGATGGCGACAGCCTGCGCCCGTCCAATGATAAAGGCCGTGCTGACATTATTGGAAACAAACGGCTGTTCCACCGCCACTTCATCCGGGTGATAGCGCTCGACGACTTCCTTCAATCCATAATACAATTTGCTCAAACGTTCCGGAGTCGGCAGCTTCGGTGACGATTTGATAACTCCGTAGGCCACCATTTTCAGGTTGCCGTCCGAATTATCCACTAAACCATATCCGGCGATGATTGTCCCGGGGTCGATTCCCAATACCAGCATTTATTAGACCCTTATATTATGTTAAATTAACACCGATGTGATAATTCTACCACATTATAAAGGAAATCAGGAGAATCGGAAAGGGAAAAGACCGTTAGCTCGAGAACAATAATTCTCCCTTAAATCCCTCCTTAACAAGGAAGGATAATGCCATCCTTTCTCCTTCGTACGGATGTGGCCGTATGTAAGTCTACGTGAAAGATTGAGGGAGAATTTTATTATTCTTACCAAGTAAAAAAAGAGGGTTGATTAAATCAACCCTCCGAACAGGACTTAATTGGTAGTGACTGAATGTTTAGCCCTTTTCGTAAGCGGCCATGGCCGAATCGGAGAAATTGACGTTGGTGGCAACACTTTGCACATCATCCAGTTCTTCCAGGTTCTCCACCAACCTCATCGTCTGGACGGATTGTTTATCGTCCAGGTCAATGGTTTGTTTCGGTATCATTGAGACTTCCGCCGATTCGACCGTAATTTTCTCTTTTTCCAGGGCGGTACGGACCTCTTCGAGTTTTGCGGGGTTGGTATAGACAGTTACATAGTCGCCTTCAACATTAACATCTTCCGCTCCCAAGTCTATGGCCTGCAGCGATAATTCGTCTTTATCCCTGTCTTCAGCTTTGACGTTAATCACGCCCCTCTGCTGGAAAAGCCAGGCCACACAGCCGTTTTCACCGAGACTGCCGCCGGAACGTGTAAAAATATTTCTGATACCGGCGACCGTACGATTACGGTTATCCGTCAGCACATTAACCAGTACAGCGCCGCCACCTGGGCCGTAGCCCTCCATCAGCAGTTCCTGCATCTGTACGCCATCACCGCCGCCGCTGGCTTTGGTAATGGCACGGCTGATATTGTCCCAGGGCATGCTGGAGTCTTTAGCTCTCTGGACGGCCAAGCGCAAGGAGTAATTGCCATCGATGCTGGGGCCGCCCTTACGTGCGGCAACGATAATTTCGCGGGTCAGTTTGGTGAACATCTGGCCGCGCTTTGCATCAGTCGCTGCCTTCTGATTCTTAATAGTATGCCATTTAGAATGACCCGACATCGGTAGCCTCCTGCACTAAAAGCGGATATATAATACCTCTATTATATTATCACCCGTTCTACCTGAGGTCAAAGGCAAAACTAAAATAATTCTTCTACCTTAGGCGCCAGCGCCCGTTCCGCCACCGCGCCAACCATCGTATTGACCGCCTCGCCGTTCTTGAAAAACATCAATGTCGGCAGGGACATCACGCGGTATTTGGCCGCGGTCCGCGGGTTTTCGGTGACATTCATCCGGTAGAATTTACATTTCCCGTCATATTTCTGCGATAACTTGTCTACAATCGGGTCGACTATTTTACAGGGTACGCACCCCGGGCGCCACATATCAATCAGAACCGGTAACTTGGATTTAACTACTTTCTGTTCAAACTCCTGGTCGGTGATATCGCTTACCATTCAAACTCCTTCCGCTAACGTGATTTACGTTATAATGCTAATGCCGCAACCCGATAGCTGTCAATAGTTTTTTCGACGATTTTGCAGATAATTTTTCGGTCTTTTTTAGCATTTCAACAAACGTTAATCAGTCTTATTTTCTTGACCTGATATCAGGCTATCGGGTATACTCCATCGTAGGGAGAGGTGAATTCCCCTTCTGATTCCGGAATGATATTCCCAACTCTGATTGTTTCCTTTTGAATATAAAAGTACTTAATCAATTGGCGGTTTTATTCACAAAACCGCCGATTATTTGATACAGGAGAACGCCAGTGCCATACGATGCCAGTAAAATGAAAGAATGGCAAATTGCCGAAGCGGCCGAAGAAAATTTGCCTGAACCGGAAGAATGGCTGGAAAGACTCAGCCTGAAAAAAGATGAGATGATTCCCTACGGGAAAACCCCGAAACTTGATTTCATGAAAATCATCGACCGTCTCCAGAACCGGCCGAACGGGAAATACATCGAGGTCACGGCGATTACTCCGACCCCGCTGGGCGAGGGTAAAAGCACGACCTCTATCGGGCTGATTGAAGGATTGGGTAAAAGAGGCAAGAATGTCGGCGGCGCGTTAAGACAGCCGTCCGGCGGGCCGACAATGAACGTGAAAGGTACGGCGGCCGGAGGCGGCAACGCCCTTTTAATCCCGATGACCGAATTCTCGATGGGCCTGACCGGCGACATCAACGATATCATGAACGCCCACAACCTGGCGATGGTGGCTTTGACCGCCAGAATGCAGCACGAACGCAATTACGATGACGAGCATCTCCAGCGGCTGACGCACATGCGGCGGCTGGATATCGACCCCGAACGTGTCGAATTCAACTGGATTATGGATTTCTGCGCACAGAGCTTAAGAAATATCAATATCGGCAACGGCGGCCGCAAAGACGGCGTCCCGATGCCATCGCGATTCAGCATCGCCCCCAGTTCCGAACTGATGGCCATCCTCGCCATTGTCAGCGATTTGCAGGATATGCGGCAAAGAATGGATAAAATTACCCTCGCTTACGACAGGCAGGGCAAACCGGTTACCACCGGCGACCTCGAGGTCGGCGGGGCGATGACTGCCTGGATGCGCAACTCCATCAACCCGACACTGTGTTACAGCGCCGAATACCAACCCATCATGGTGCATGCCGGTCCTTTTGCCAACATCGCCATCGGACAATCGTCTATTATCGCCGACCGGCTGGGCTTGAAGATGTTCGATTACCATGTAACGGAATCCGGTTTCGCCGCCGATATCGGTTTCGAAAAATTCTGGAACGTAAAATGCCGCCTCAGCGGACTGAAACCCAATGTTTCCGTGGTAGTGGCCACCATCCGTGCCCTGAAAATGCACGGCGGCGGCCCGAAAGTTGTTTCCGGCCTGCCGCTTTCGGAAGAATACACCAAAGAGAACGTCAAACTGGTGGAAGCCGGTTTACCCAATTTACTACACCATATCAAAACGATCAAACTTTCCGGGGTCAGTCCGGTGGTCTGCATCAACAGCTTCACCACGGATACCGCCGAAGAAATCAAAGTGGTCAAACGGGCCGTGGAAGCAGCCGACGCGCACTGCGCCGTTTCTACCCACTGGGCCGAGGGGGGCGAAGGGGCACTGGAGCTGGCCGATATGATTATCGACGCCTGCAAGAAAAGCAACGGGTTCCAGTTCCTGTACCCGAACGAAATGAAATTGCGGCAGCGCGTCGAAAAAATCGCGACTACCGTTTACGGCGCGGACGGCGTGGACTGGTCGCCGGAAGCCGAAGCTAAGGCCAAAATCTTTGAAAGTAACCCGGCCTATGACGACTATAGCACGATGATGGTTAAGACCCAATTGAGCCTGACGCATATCCCTGAAAAGAAGGGCGTGCCTAAGGGATGGCGGCTGCCGATACGCGATATCCTGCTCTATTCCGGGGCGAAATTCCTATGCCCCTGCGCCGGCACCATCAGCCTGATGCCGGGCACCGCGTCAGACCCTTCGTTCCGGCACCTGGATGTGGATGTAAAGACCGGGAAAGTATCCGGCCTGTCATAAACCCCTCGGGAGTATGAAATGAGTATTAAAATTGCGGTGGCCGGAAAAGGCGGGTGCGGAAAAACTTCCATCACCGCCCTGGTCATCCGTTATTTGAAGAAGAACGGCAAAACCCCGATTCTGGCGGTAGATGCCGACCCCAACGCCAACCTGGGGGAAAGCCTGGGATTAAAAGTGCCCCAGACTATCGGCAGGATACTGGATGATTTCCAGCATGAGAAAATCAGCATCCCGTCTGGCATGACCAAAGAAGCCTATCTGGATTACAAACTCAATGAGACGCTGGTCGAAAGCCGGGGGCTGGACCTCATCACCATGGGACGGGGGCAGGGCCCCGAATGTTACTGCTACCCCAACACTGTTTTAAAGAAGTTCATCGACGGGTTATCCGATAATTACGCTTATGTCGTGATGGACAATGAAGCCGGGATGGAACATCTGAGCCGAAAGACGACAGACGACGTCGATGCCCTGCTTTTGGTTTCCAACCATTCGGTCAAAGGCGTACGCGCTATCGGGCGGATATTGGAGCTGGCGGCCGAATTGAAACTGCACGTTAAAAAGAAATATATTTTGATTAACATGGTGCCGGATAAACTCGACCCGCTGGTGGCTGAGGAATTAAAACAACTGGGATTGAAAGCTGATGTTATCATTCCCGAAGACAAAACGCTGTACCGCCAGGATTTGGAACAAAAACCGTTAATGGACATGCCGGATAATTCCCCTGCCGTGCAAGCCGTGGCGGCACTGATGGCAGAACTTTAAAATAAAACAAAATTTCCTTCAAAAATAACTGGCGTTGCCCCCTGGTAAAATTCTATAATGATGTTGGCTTTGAGAATTATGATGGATTGGAGGGGAAAATGACTGCGAAACTTATCAGCGGCGCCGAAATCGCGGCCCAGATACGCGAAGAGATTAAACAGCAAGTCCTCCAGCTTAAAACTAAACACAATCTGGTACCCGGTCTCGCAACCGTCTTACTCGGCAGCGACCCAGGTTCCCTATCCTATATTTCCGGCAAAGAAAAAACCGCCAAAGAACTCGGATTTTATTCGGCAAGAATTGACCTGCCGGAATTCACCTCTCAAAAAGACCTGCTGACGGTAATTGATAAGCTTAATAAAGACCCCAAGATTCACGGGATCCTCGTGCAGGAACCCCGGCCGCAACATATTAATGCTTACGAAATAAATTGCGCCATCGACCCTAAAAAGGACATCGATGTCTTTCATCCCTTTAATGTCGGACGGTTGATGATTGGCGACGCTGATTTACTGCCCTGCACCCCGGCCGGCATCCAGCAGATGCTCATCCGCTGCGGCGTTAAAATCGACGGCGCCGAGGTAGTAATTGTGGGCCGGAGCAATATCGTCGGCAAACCGATGGCCAACTTGTTAATGCAGAAAAACAAAGGCGCGAATGCCACCGTTACGCTCTGCCATACTCACACCACAGATGTCGCTGCCCACACCCGGAGGGCGGACATCCTGATTGTCGCTGCCGGCAGACCGAAAGCAATTACCGCAGATATGGTTAAAGAAGGTGCGGTGGTGATTGATGTCGGGGTAAACCAGGTCGGCACCTCAAAGAGCGGGAAACGGATTCTGGTCGGCGATGTGGACTTTGAAGCCGTGAAAGAAAAGGCTTCAATGATTACCCCGGTGCCGGGTGGCGTGGGTCCGATGACCATTACGATGTTGATGTTGAATACTTTGAAAGCTGCTAAAATTGCGGCAGGGCTTGGCGCGTAAGGGAGATGCTTGATGGCAATTGAAATTCCAAAGACCAACTATTCCGGCAAAATAAAAGAAATCAAACTGGGTAAGGGGGAGAAAGCCGTTACGGTCGGCGGCGAAAACTCTTACCCGTTTTATCTATTTGAAGGGACGATGCCGCACAAACCAAGGATTGCGATGGAAGTTCCGGACTCCGTTCCGCAGGAATGGCCGAAAGCCGCCCTTGAACCTTTCGCCGACGTGAAAAACGACCCCGTTGCCTGGGCTAAAAAATGCATCCACGAATACGGTGCGGAAATAATCGCCCTGCAGTTGGTCAGCACCGACCCGAACGGTTTAGACCGTAGCGCCGATGAAGCTGCCGTAGTGGTGAAAAAAGTGGCCGATGCGATTCACGTCCCGCTGATTGTCTGGGGCACCGCCAACCACGAAAAAGATACCCAGGTTCTGACCAAAGTTTGCGAAATCTGCCAGGACAAACGGCTGATCATCGGGCCGGTGGAAGAAAAAGATTATAAAAAAATTGCTGCCGCGGCGATTGCCTACAAACATACTATTGTTGCCTCCAGCCCCATTGACATTAACCTGGCCAAGCAGTTGAATATCCTGCTCGGCAACCTGGGCGTCGCCGACGATATGATTTTAATGGACCCCACCGTGAGCGGCATCGGCTACGGGTTGGAATACTGCTATTCGGTGATGGAAAGGATGCGAATGGCCGGTTTGACACAGCAGGACGAAAAGCTGCAGTTCCCAATCATTTGCAACCTGTCCAAAGAGGTCTGGAAATCCAAAGAGGTCAATCAGCCGGATAATGAAAGCAACATGGGGAATGCGAAAAATCGAGGCATTTTAATGGAAGCGATGTCTGCCGCGGCGCTGCTGATGGCCGGCGGGGATGTCATCATCATGCGCCATCCCGAAGCAATCAATCTGACTAAAGAGCTGATTGTTGATTTAGCATCTTAACTTGAAGCAGGTGGATAAATTGGCAGACAAGAAAAAAATTGTGAAAAATACCATTGGGGCTGCACCGTCAATCAACGATAAGTCTAATTCCGCAAAAATAACCCCCGATGGCTTTATCCGCCAGGTCGCCGCCGGTACGGAATATTACAGCGGGCGCGCCCGCAAAATCACCCGGGATTTAATCGCCGCTGGAGAAGAGCAAAAATCCGGCCCGGCGATTAAAGACGAAGCCAAATTGCAGCGGATAGCAGCGGAATTGGATATTCAGACCGCCAACCGTCCTGAAAATGAAGTGGCCGGTGAACTCGGCAAACTGCTGTTAAATGAATTCACCAAGCAACAGGGCGAGTTGTTTTTTTTGAAAAGGGCGCCGCGAAAACGGCAGGAAGTCTGGCATAACGCGGCGGTTGCGCCTTCCGGCATCGATGGCGAAATCGCGGCCACCCGGTTTGACGAAAATAACCCCAACTCCGGCAGCCCGTTAGTGCAGAGTGCGCGGTGCGCACTGGCCGGCGGCTGGGGTTGTCAAATGATTGCCGCCGAACTCGGGGATATCCTTTCCGGCACCCCTTTCCCGGCTTTAACGAAAATAGGCCGGGCCGAAATGGTGACCGGCTTCAGTCCCGAATCAATTATTTATTCCCTGGGCGGCTCGTTCCGCGGTTCTTTGCATCCGCTGATTGATAACATCATCAACGGCCGCATGCGGGGCATCGCCGGTATTTTTAACTGCCGTGAAAATGAAAGTGACGATACTCTGGTGATATTAGCCCGGGAATTGATTAAAAACGACATCCTGGTATTGTTCACCGGCGATAATGCCGAAAGTTTAGCTCAAGCCGGTTTGATGGTCTACGAAGGCGCCCAATTTGCCGGTGAGGGTTTACATTCGGTTTGTGAAGCGGTCGGCCTGCCGCCGGTGCTAAACTTGGGAAATTCCATTGACAGCTGCCGCATCCTGATTGCTGCTTCCGCCATCGTGCAGCAAGCTAAGCTCGGCGATATCAGCGACTTGCCCGCCTGCATTGCCGCGACCGAAAATTTGAATGATAAAACCGCTGCCATCGGACAGTGTTTTGCCGGTTCCGGTTTTTATACCGTTTCCGGCGACGCAAGATTAAGTGACGTTGGAGAACTGTCCGCCGACATGGAGACACTGGTTGGCGGGAAATGGGACTTTGCCGCGGACCCGCGGCAAATGGCACAGAAAATGATTACCCACATCGATAATAAACGCAAGGCACTGGGTATCGATAAAGCCCGGGAAAGGGTCCTTTACGATATGGCTATGAGAAGAGAGTTAACTTAAGTCACTTAATACTCTCTTTTTATCAGGTAAAATACAGAGAGTAATTACAAAGGAAAACAGATGTCCAAAGTGATTGCCTCCGTCGCGATTAGCGGCGCTCACAAAATAGTGGAAAAATCCGAAGCCAAATGGAAAACGGCGATGGACAGATGGGGCGCCAACGAACCTATCGGCTTCCCCAATACCGCCTATTACCTGCCGGTAATTTACGGCATGCTCGGCTACAAAGTCGAGAAACTGGGCGATATCGAATATGTGCTCAATAAATGCCGCGCGTTACTGCCGCCGCCGGTTAAAGAAATCCATCCCCTGCCCTATCTGGGCAATGCGCTGGATGCCGGCATGGCCGCATTTTTTGCCGAAGAAATCATCGAAGCGATTCGGTACCGGGAAAATCCCCGTTACTATGTTTCCGGGGAGGATGTCACCCCGGATAATATCTGGCTCGGTGCCGCCGATGACGTTATTTTGAGAAAACGGGGAGTGGAATTTGTGGACGGCACCGCGCCCGGTTTTGCCGCGATACTGGGCGCCGCCCCGACACCGCAAATCGCCGCCGACATCGCCCGCGATTTACAGCAAAAAAACCTTTATGTTTTTATGTCCGGGGAAAACGGCGGCAAACGTTTCGCCGAGCAGCTGGTTGAAGCCGGCGTCCAGATTGGCTGGGGCACACGGCTCGTGCCTTTCGGGCCGGATGTCAACGCCACCGTTTTCGCGCTGGGTTTTGCCACCAGGGCCGCCATGTCTTTCGGCGGCATCGAACCCGGCGATTACCGCAAACTTTTACTCTATAACAAAGACCGCATTTTCGCTTTTGTGATGGCCCTCGGCACCGTTACCGAAGAGTGGGGCGCGAACGCAGCCGGCGCGATTAACTACGGTTTCCCGGTGATTGCAGATACCGCGATTCCCGAAATCCTGCCGAGCGGTATCACTACTTACGAACACGTGGTCGCCAATGTTCCCCACGATAAAATTGTCGCCCGGGCCATCGAAGTGCGCGGGCTGAAGGTAAATGTCTCGGCGATACCGATTCCGGTGGCCTACGGCCCGGCTTTCGAAGGTGAAAGGGTCCGCGGTGACGATATCTATCTGGAAGCCGGCGGGGGCCGCAGCCCAATGGTCGAATGGGTCACGTCCAAACGGATGAACGAAATCGAAGACGGCAAAATCGAAATCATCGGCCCGGAAATCACCGATGTTCTCGCCCGGTCGATTTTACCGCTGGCCATCAAAGTCGAAATTGCCGGCCGGCATTTTGAAACCGATTACGAACCGATTCTGGAACGGCAAATTCACCACCTGATTAATTACGCTCAAGGCGTGATGCACATCGGCCAGCGGGATATCGCCTGGCTGCGCGTCAGTAAACAAGCCGTGGAAAAAGGCTTCCGACTGAAACATATCGGCATTATCCTCCACGCTAAACTGCACCAGGATTTCGGCCGGATTTTCGATAAACTGCAGGTTACGATTTACACCGACGAAGCTAAAGTCAAGCAAATCGTGGAGCAGGCGCGGGCTGCCTATGCCGAACGTGACGCCCGTATCGAAGGGATGACTGACGAGAGTACCGACACTTATTATTCCTGCCTGCTCTGCCAGTCATTTGCGCCCAGCCATGTCTGCATCATCAGCCCTGAAAGAACCGGCCTCTGCGGCTCTTACAACTGGATGGACTGCAAAGCCTCCTATGAAATCAACCCGACCGGCCCGAATCAGCCGGTGCCGAAGGGTGAAACCGTTGACGCTAAACTGGGGCAGTGGAAAGGCGTGAATGAATTCCTTTTCAAAGCTTCACGCGGGAAATTCGATCATTATAACTCCTACAGCCTGGTGAACGACCCTATGACCACCTGCGGCTGCTGCGAATGTATTGCGGCCGTGCTGCCGCTATGCAACGGGATTATGACCGTCAACCGGGAATATTCCGGCATGACCCCCTCCGGCATGAAATTCACCACCCTCGCCGGCACAATTGGCGGCGGAATCAGCACACCGGGTTTTGTTGGACACGGTAAATATAATATCTGCCAGCGGAAATTCATCCGGGCAGACGGCGGCCTGCTGCGCATGGTCTGGATGCCGAAAATGCTCAAGGACGAAATCGGCGACAGGCTTAAAGCCAGAGCCATCGAACTGGGCGTACCCAACCTGGTGGAGATGATTGCCGACGAGACCATCGGGACAACTGAAGAGGAAATCCTGCCGTTCCTGACGGAGAAAGGCCATCCTGCTTTGACCATGCCGCCGATAATTGAATAAATTCCAAAATCCAACCGTCAAATAAGGTATAATAAACTCAATTTTAAAAATATAATATTGCATATTGATTATTGATATCTGGTTATTTGTTAATTCAAGGAGACAATGATGGCGCTCACCGGAATACAGATTTTTAAGCTTTTGCCGAAAACGAACTGCGGCAAGTGCGGCGTGCCGACCTGTCTGGCTTTCGCCATGAATCTGGCAGCCGGCAAAGTGGAACTCATCGCCTGCCCGTTTGTTTCGGAGGAATCGAAAGCGCAGCTGGCGGAAGCATCCGCTCCCCCCATCCGTCCGGTCACAATCGGCACCGGCAGCGCGGCTTTCAAAATCGGCGGCGAGACGGTGATGTTCCGCCATGAAAAGAAGTTCGAAAATCCCACCGGCATCGCGGTGCTGGTCACGGACACCATGCCGGAAGGCGAAGTCGCTGCCAGGATTGAAAGGTTCAATAAAAATAGCTACGTCCGGGTCGGGGTGAAACTCCATGCCGATGCCGTCGCCGTTAAAAGCGAATCGGGCAATCCGGCAAAATTCGGCAAACTGGTCGAGATGCTCACCAAAGCCACCGACGGCGGACTGATTTTGATGAGTGAAAATCCGGATGTGCTGGCCGCCGGTTTAAAAGTCTGCGGGGCGCGGAAACCGTTGATTTACGCCGCGACCAAAGCTAACGCCGCCGCGGTCGCCCAACTGGCAAGAGAAAATTTCTGTCCGGTCGCCGTGAAAGGCACCGGCCTGGAAGAAGCGGCCGAACTCACTGCAATCCTGAACCAGGCCGGTATCAAGGATATTGTTATTGATTCTGGCGGCAGAACCGTCAAACAGGCTTTTCAGGACGAGGTCATCATCCGGGGCGCGGCCCTGCAGAAGAAATTCAAACCGCTGGGTTATCCCACGATTACCTTCCCCTGCGAAATGACTGCCAACCCAATGAAAGAAGCTTTGATTGCCTCGATGCTGGTGGCGAAATATGCCGGCATCGTAGTCCTTTCCGATATCAAAGGCGAAGTCCTGTTCCCGCTGCTGGTGGAACGAATGAATATCTTCACCGACCC
>Ga0187875_10001206_pt1 | contig 20265 bp, 17 predicted proteins | sample June2016WEW_17_1_2_FD_132978 | JGI IMG/M metagenome (GOLD analysis project Ga0187875, IMG submission 132978) | Peatland microbial communities from SPRUCE experiment site at the Marcell Experimental Forest, Minnesota, USA - June2016WEW_17_10 | ecosystem: Environmental > Terrestrial > Soil >... | reverse complement strand
GGCAAGTCGTCGAATTTTGCCGAGGGCGAAAAAGGCGACCCATGGCGGTCCGCGCAGGTATTTTCACCGGCGATTGAGATGTATTCATTTCCGGGAGTGCCGATTGCACCGCAGAGTGGTCCGCCCAGTGCATCTGACTTGGCAGCCGTAACGACGACGCCGACAGGAGCGGCGTCGGGCTTTCCTGCAGCGCCCGCGCCGCCGACAACAGCAAGTTCCTCGGGATCGAAGCCCGATGCTACCCGAAGCGATCCTTGGACCATCACTCCATCATTTCCAGCAGTCAATGAAATGACGGCTTTCCCTCGTGCGCCCGGGGTGTCAGCACAAGGGGTACCCGACGCCGTCGCTTCACCACCCAGCGTTCCAAAGGCTGAGACGATTTCGAGCCCCATCGCGGGGCTTTCCCCGAGCGCGGCGCCTGCGGTCGCGGCGCCTCCGGTTGCCGGTCCGACTGCGTCGATGCCACAGGCGACGAGCGCTCCGGCAGATGCAGTACCGAATACGCCTTTTACCTCAGCCATTAAGGTTCCCGCAGCCAGCGAACTGATTTCTTTTCCGGGCGTACCGGGAGCGCAGTCATTCCCCGGCACGCCCGTTCTTCCAGCCTCGGTACCGGCGAAACTCCCCTCGGAAACTGACCTGCAATCTCTTGCCGGCTCGAGTACGACTTTTCCGGCGACGCATGTTCCCGGGACTCGGCCCTCGGGTGCGCAGGATGCAAACGCAACCCGGTCCGGCAGGAACGCCCCGGCAAATGTCGGGTCAATGGATTTTTCGCCGGAAGTTGTGCCGAGTCTTGGGGTGCCGAAGCGTCCTCTCGATCCACGGTTGATCCGGAAGGACTTCCCGATTCTGGAGGAGCGCGTACACGGAAGGCAGCTGATCTGGCTCGACAATGCAGCGACCACCCAAAAGCCGAATGCCGTAATCGACCGGCTCTCTTATTTTTATCAGCACGAAAATTCGAACATTCATCGCGCCGCGCATACTTTAGCGGCCCGAGCGACCGACGCCTACGAGAGCGCGCGAGAAAAAACGCGGCACTTTATAAACGCAAGCACGACACGCGAGATCATCTTCGTACGCGGAGCGACGGAGGGAATCAACCTGGTAGCGCAGTCGTGGGGCCGCCGCAACATCGAGAAAGACGATGAGATCGTCATCACATGGCTCGAGCACCACGCGAACATCGTGCCCTGGCAGCAGCTGTGCGCGGAAAAAGGCGCACGCCTTCGCGTTGCTCCGGTCAACGATCGCGGCGAGATCATTCTGGAGCAGTACGAGCGCCTCATGAGTTCACGCACCAAGCTGGTTTCATTCAGCCAGGTTTCGAATGCGCTGGGGACGATCACTCCCGCGCGTGAAATGGTGGAGATCGCTCACCGTTATGGCGCACGCGTACTGGTGGATGGCGCACAGTCGGTATCGCATATACGCGCGGACGTGCAGGCGCTGAATTGCGATTTCTACGTATTCTCCGGCCACAAGGTTTTCGGACCGACCGGAATCGGCGTTGTCTACGGAAAGCTTGAAGTGCTTGATCACATGCCGCCGTGGCAAGGCGGTGGCAACATGATTGTGGATGTGACATTTGAGAAAACTGTGTATCAGGCGGCTCCGGCACGATTTGAGGCCGGAACCGGCAACATTGCGGACGCGGTTGGCCTGGGCGCGGCACTCGACTACGTGGAGCAGATAGGGATTGAGAACATTGCCGCCTACGAGCACGAACTGCTGAACTACGCGACCGCGGGCCTGCTCACGGTACCGGGCCTGCGCCTGATTGGGACCGCACGGGAGAAGGCCGGCGTGCTGTCATTTGTCCTTGACGATATTCGTACCGAAGACGTTGGAGTCGCGCTGAATGAGGAGGGCATCGCGGTTCGTTCGGGTCACCACTGCGCGCAACCGATCCTGCGCCGCTTTGGGCTCGAGAGCACCGTGCGTCCATCCCTCGCGTTCTATAACACCTGCGAAGAAATTGATGCCCTGGTGGCTGCGCTGCTTCGCATTCAGGCTGGGCGCGGGCATCGCAACTAACAACCCGATACGCGAGGAATCTTTCTGAATACTTGGCATTGGGGCAGACTGTATCTCACAGTAAAGAACACAACTCCTACTCATCCAAGGAAAGGAATCCTGGCAAGCTATGTTTTGCCTTCGCTGCAGGCGCGAAATTGAAGCAGGACAGAAGTTGGTGGCGGTGTACATGTTTGCTCAGACCGTGGGTATCAAGCCGCGGCAGAAGTCATCGTCACAACGAATCTGCTTCTGCCCCCAATGCTCAGTAGCGCTTGCGATGGGGCTGGCGCCCGAGGGAGCACTCAATCTTGCTGCGTGGGACATGATCCGGGACCTTGTCAGTTCTGAGCCGTCGCTGAATCAAGCGGCATGGGAGAATCTGCGCGGAATCGTTGGTTTCCTGACAACCGACCAGGGGCAATGTGATGTCCCTGTTGCCGATGCCGGAATCCAGGTGAATGCGAACGAGGACGCCAGCGTTCAGCCTTCCGATGCATGGGTCGATTTTCGCAGGGTAAGTTAGACAGAGATTCCCAGGGCAGCATCTCTTCCATAGGGCTGACCATCTGGGGATATCGAAGATCTTTCGAAAAGCTGAGAAATCTCACAGAACATTGTGATCCGAGTCACAGCATAATTGCAAGTATCTAGGTAGACTTAATAGTATTAGGGCTCGTGGGATGCGGCCGCCGCCCTGGCGAGTTCGGCGAACGCAAATTTCCGATAATTGCTGCGCGCTCTCTGGAGGACGAAACTGACATGAAGATCGCAAACGATGTGACAGAACTCATTGGCAACACACCGCTAGTCCGCCTCAACAAGGTTACTCAAGGAGCGGTGGCTGAAGTCGTAGCGAAATTGGAAAGCCAGAATCCATTGGCCAGCGTTAAAGACCGCATCGGCGTGAGCATGATTCTCGAGGCCGAACGTGCCGGCAAAATTCATCCCGGGAAAACAGTGCTGATCGAGCCGACCAGCGGCAACACCGGGATCGCGTTGGCATTTGTTGCGGCGGTGCGAGGCTACAAACTGATCCTCACGATGCCGGAGACGATGAGCCTGGAGCGGCGCGTGTTGCTGCTTGCCTTTGGCGCGGTGATTGTCCTTACGCCCGGCCCCAAGGGAATGAAAGGGGCGATCACAAAGGCTGAAGAACTGCTGGCGGGCACGCCGAACGGCTATATGTTGCAGCAATTCGACAACCCGGCGAATCCGAAGATTCACCTGGAAACAACCGGACCGGAAATATGGAATGACACCGACGGGCGAGTTGACTTTCTTATCTCAGGCATTGGCACGGGCGGAACGCTTACCGGCATTAGCCAGTACATCAAGCCTAGGAAGCCTTCGTTCAAGGCCATCGCCGTCGAGCCGGCAGACAGTCCGGTGCTCTCCGGGGGAAAGCCTTCGCCACACAAGATCCAGGGGATCGGTGCCGGTTTTGTGCCGAGCATTCTGCGCAGAGATTTCATTGACGAAGTCGTTACAGTCACGAATGATGAAGCCATCAACATGGCGCGCCGGCTTCCGCTCGAAGAAGGATTACTGGTTGGCATCTCATCGGGAGCAGCGGTTGTCGCGGCCCTGAAAGTCGCGTCCCGGCCTGAGAATGCGGGCAAGTTGATCGTGGTGATTTTGCCTTCCTTCGGCGAGCGCTATCTCAGTAGTATTTTGTTTGAACAGCTCCGCCAGCAAGCGCTTGCGCTGACGGTGGTTCCGATGCCATGATCAGTTTCTTCAAATCGGTCCGGGAAGACGTCGCTGCGGTGTTTGAGAATGATCCGGCAGCCCGGTCTTACCTCGAAGTCTTGATTTGTTATCCGGGGCTGCATGCGGTCTGGTCGCATCATGTCACCCACTGGCTGTGGCGGCGTGGGTTTCGTTTCCTCGCGCGCTTCGGGTCGCAAGTGTCCCGCCTGCTCACCAGCATTGAGATCCATCCCGGGGCCGAGATTGGGCGGCGTCTGTTCATTGATCACGGAATGTCAGTCGTGATTGGCGAGACAACCATTATTGGCGATGATGTAACTCTCTACCAGGGTGTCACTCTGGGCGGTACCGGCAAAGAGAAGGGCAAGCGCCATCCTACGATCGGGAACAAGGTAACGATTGGTTCGGGCGCCAAGGTGCTTGGCAATATCACGGTCGGAGATAATTGCCGGGTGGGCGCCGGTTCCGTCGTTCTGCGAAACGTGCCGGCGAATTCAACAATCGTGGGCGTCCCTGGGCACATTGTGCTGCGTGATGGCAAACGCGTGGTGATCACCGATCCCAAAGAAATCCGCGATCCGCTGTCCGATGTGATCATCACGTTGGCGAAAGAAGTCCATGAACTGCGCATGAAGTTCCAGGAGCACTCGCACGAGGCGCTGGGCGCCGAGCCGGATTTGACCATTGATGGCGAGTCGGTACTACCCCATCTTTCGCCGGAGCAACTGTTTGCCGAGGATTACACGGACTACCAGATTTAGATGCTTCGATCGTGATGGAGCCCATTCTTATCGCAATTTGACATTGTGATCATTGGAGGCGGGTTCAGCGGGACGATACTGGCCGTGCACTTACTGCGCCAGTCCCCGTCTTCGTCGATCGCCGTCCTGGATGGCTCGGTATTTGGAAGCCACCCGACGCTGCTCTGCTAACTTGAAGACTGCCGTCTAGACTGCCGGGCCGGAGGAGTCCCAGTCGTTCATCGGCTTGCTGTTCTCAGAAGCCTCTCTCACTCGCTTCATTTCTGAGGACTGGCGCGCAAAAGCCCTGCCGTATCACGCGAGGTAGTGATCCGCGTCACGGACAATATATAAGTAGTTTGATAGACATACAGGGTAACTGATTCCTCGCCGTGAACGTCCCCCTTCCGGCCGCTCTAAATGGTTGCTCATCCGACTGCCGTGTTGCATACGCCCGTCAACGCGAAGCGGTGTATTGTCCGCCTCGATGAGTTCCTCGTGGCCACCTGCTGGTCTGCTATAGCCGCCGACGGCGCTCATGGCCGCTCTCCCATAGACAAAATTCCCGAGACGATAATTCACCGCCTGAGTTGCAACCGGCGCGTGTTTACCGAAGGACTCGCCTGATGAGGTACGGGTTTGTTATCGATAATCGCAAGTGCATCGGTTGCCACTCGTGCACGGTGGCGTGCAAGACCGAGAACCGAGTCCCGTTAGGCGTGAATCGTACCTGGGTTAAGTATGTAGAGAAGGGGATATTTCCCCAAGCCCGGCGCGTGTTTCAAGTCACGCGCTGTAACCATTGCGAAAAGCCGCCTTGTGTCGAGATCTGTCCCGTCAGCGCGATGTTTAAGCGGGGCGATGGAATCGTGGACTTCAACCCGGCGCAGTGCATCGGTTGTAAGGCTTGCATGCAGGCTTGCCCTTACGATGCGATTTACCTCGATCCGGCGCGGAACACCACCGCCAAATGTCATTTTTGCGCGCATCGTACCGAGATCGATCTGGAACCAGCCTGTGTCACGGTGTGTCCGGAGCGCGCGATTATCGCCGGGGATTTGGACGACTCGACCAGCGAAATCGCGCGCTTAGTGGCGCGTGAGCCGGTGCGCGTGCGCAAGCCTGAACAGGGAACTCGCCCCAAGCTCTATTACATCGATGCCGACGAGAGCGCCATCGTGCCGACCGCGGCCCGTCATGAAGTCTTCTATATGTGGTCGGAGCGTAACAAGCAAGTTCACGGAGGCGGAGCGGCCTATTTGCCAGATAGCCCGTTCTTGCAGAAGAACGCCCTGGCCGCCTATGACGTGTCGCACGAGCGTCCCTGGGATTGGCAAGTGCCGCTCTATTGCTGGCTGAAGTCGATCGGCACGGGAGTCCTGGCCGTGCCGGCGATTGCAGCGGCATTCGGGTGGCTTGCGGGCGACCACGTGCGCGATGCCGTTCTCGCGACCCTGGCGCTGATTTTTACTGCCGCGACCTTGCTGGCGCTGATCGCGGATTTGACTCGGAAGGAACGTTTTCTGCGGGTTGTGACTTCGCCGCAGAATAAGTCGTGGCTGGCGCGCGGAAGTTATCTACTACTGCTCTACAGCGCGCTCTGCGGGGCGTTCTGGCTGGGCACATTTTTGAAGTTCCCGGCGCTCTCCGCGATCCTCATCTGGCCAACCGTAATCAGCGGTTTTCTGGCAGCGGGATACACCGCGTTCTTGTTCGGACAATGTGAGGGACGCGATCTCTGGCAAACGCCGCTCCTGCCGCTCCACTTCATTTTGCAGGCGCTGCTTTCTAGCGCGGCGGTGCTGACGTTGCTGCCGGCGGCTTTCGGCGGTGGCGCATTGCAGTCGCGGACGGTAGCGGTCGAAGCGCTTGCTGCCTGCTTGATTTTGCATTTGTTGATTGTGGCGGGTGAAATCACGATGCCGCACACCACAGACAATGCCGCCTATGCGGCATGGTTGCTGGCGCGGGGGCCGCAGCGCGTTCTTTTCTGGACCGGAGCCGTTGGGCTGGGCGGAGTACTGCCTTTGCTGTTGTTGTGGCTTGTGCCTGCAAATGCCGCAGCCGCCGCGGCTTCCGGCGTACTGGCTCTTGCGGGACTGTTTGCCTTCGAGTGGTGTTTTCTGATGGCAGGACAACTTGTGCCCAACAGTTAGTGGGAACCTTGGAGACCAAGCATGACCGAATTCAAGCGTGAGGGCAGCCATCTCTCTTCTTGTCCGCCAGTCGAGAAGTGGAATGATTGGGTAGAGTACGATCCCGAAGCGTGGCCACGCCGCGTTGCACGCCACTATCAGATTATTCCGACCATCTGCTTCAACTGCGAATCCGCCTGCGGGCTTCTGGCGTATGTCGACAAGGAAACAGGAAAGGTCGCGAAGTTTGAAGGCAATCCCAAGCACCCGGCCAGCCGGGGAAGAGTTTGCGCCAAGGGGCCGGCGGTCATTAATCAGATTCACGATCCCGACCGCGTCCTCTATCCCATGAAGCGAGTTGGGCCGCGCGGCGGCGGGCAATGGGCTCGGACTTCATGGAACGAGGTGCTCGAAACCTTCGGAGCGCGGATCCGCAAGGCGATCCAGGAAGGCCGCGGCGAAGAAGTCATGTATCACGTTGGCCGCCCCGGATACGACTTCATCATGGAGCGCACATTGCAGGCGTGGGGCATTGACGGCCACAACTCGCACACGAATATTTGTTCGGCGTCGGCGCGTTTTGGCTACGTGCTTTGGCACCACGCCGATCGCCCATCGCCCGACCACGCCAACGCGCGTTTCATTCTGCTGCTGTCGGCGCATCTGGAGTCGGGGCACTACTTTAATCCGCACGCGCAGAGAATCATCGACGGAAAAATGGCGGGCGCAAAGCTCGCCGTGATGGATCCGCGCCTGTCAAACACCGCCAGCATGGCCGACTACTGGATGCCCAGCTATCCCGGCACCGAAGCGGCCGTTCTGCTGGCGATGGCCAAAGTGATTCTCGACGAGAACCGGTTCGATGCTGCGTTCATGAAGAACTGGACGAATTGGGAAGAGGCGGAATTCGATGGTTTTCAGGCAAAAGGACAGAGCTTCCGAGCTTTCATCGAGGCGCTGAAGCGTCACTACGCCAAATTCACTCCCGAATTTGCCGAAAAAGAGAGCGGAGTCAAAGCGGAAATCATTGTGAAAACCGCGCGCGAAATTGCCGCCGCCGGCAGCCGCTTCGCTTCGCATCTGTGGCGCGGCAGCGCGTCGGGCAATCTCGGCGGATGGCAACCCGTCCGCGCGTTAGTGCTTCTACATGTCCTCACCGGATCGGTCGGAACCGAAGGCGGGCATAGCTTGAACGCGTGGAACAAATTTGTTCCGCGGCCGTTCAAAGTTCCGCCGCCGCAGACCCGCTGGAATGAATTGCTTTACCCGCCTGAGTGGCCACTATGCACGCATGAAATGTCGATGCTTCTCCCTCATCTCATCAAAGAAGGTCGCGGCCGGCTCGAAGCTTATTTCACCCGTGTTTTCAACCCCGTGTGGACTTATCCGGACGGATTTTCATGGATTGAAATGTTGCGCGACGAGAAGCTCGTCGGTTTGCACGCCGCGCTCACGCCCACCTGGAACGAGACCGCTTGGTACGCCGACTATGTGTTGCCCATGGGATACAGCTCCGAGCGCCACGACCTCATGAGTCAGGAGACCCACGCCAGCAAGTGGATTGGCTTCCGCCAGCCTGTGCTGCGCGTTTTTCACGAGAAGCAAGGGAAGAAGGTGGATTACACCTACCAGACGAATCCGGGCGAGGTTTGGGAGGAAGACGAATTCTGGATCAACCTGTCATGGGCAATTGATCCCGATGGCTCGATGGGCATTCGGCAGTGGTTCGAGTCGCCCTATCGGCCGGGCCAAAAAATCACCGTCGACGAATACTACGGCTGGATCTTTGAAAACTCCGTCCCTGGACTCCCTGACACCGCGAAAAAGGAAAACCTGACGCCGCTCGCTTACATGCGGAAATATGGCGCCTACGAAGTTACGACCGATGTGTACAGGCTCAACGAAAAACCACTACCGGCCGCCGATCTGACGGGAACAGAAGTGCAGCCAAACGGAGTGATCACGAAGCAGGGCAAACCGATCGGGGTGATGGACCACGACAAAGCCGTCGCGGGGTACAACACGCCTTCGCGCAAGCTGGAGATCTTCTCGAAGACACTAGTCGACTGGAACTGGCCTGAGTTCGCGCTTCCGGAGTACTACCGCAGCCATGTGGATCGCTCGGCACAAGCCGCCTCGCTTGGAGCTCCCGCCGCGGACTTCGATCCGAAGTATATGCCCCTGGTCGACTGGCCCAAAGATGCGCGGGGAGAGGTCTTCACGTTGCTGCCCATCTTTCGTCTGCCTACGCTGATTCATACCAGGTCGGGCAATGCCAAGCTTCTTTACGAAATCGCTCACAAGAATCCGCTGTGGGTGAATCCCGTCGACGCAGAAAAACTCGGGCGGCTTCGCACTGGCGACTTGGTTAAGGTCCATACCGAGATTGGATTTTTTGTGTTGCATGCATGGATCACGGAAGGAATTACTCCCGGCGTGGTGGCCTGCTCGCATCACTTGGGCCGTTGGCGCGTCAACAAAGAGGACCACCTCGAGCGCTTTTCGAGCGCCTGGGTTGATTTGAAGGAAGTTGGCAAAGGCCAATGGAAGATGCGCCAAATTACCGGCGTCGAGCCCTATGACAGTTCGGATCCTGACACGCGCCGCGTTTGGTGGAGCGACGCAGGCGTGCATCAGGACATTACGTTTCCCGTGCATCCCGATCCGCTCAGCGGAATGCACTGCTGGCATCAGGTAGTTCGCGTGGAGCGAGCGAACAAGGAAGACCGCTACGGCGATATCTTCGTGGACACGAATCTGTCGCACGCGGTGTATCAGAAGTGGAAATCTTTAGCGCGGCCAGCTCCCGGCCCTGGAAATTTGCGCCGTCCGCTCTGGTTTCCGCGCGTGGCGCGTCCAGCCGACGCGGCCTACAACTTCCAGAAGTGAGATCGAGTTGAACAGAAATGGGGCGGGGAAACCGGTCAAACAAGAGTTGAGAAATTTGCTGAACATCTTGGGCGGCAAGCTGCAACGGAATGCACTTCACCTGTCGCCACAGGAACCTCTAGAACAGTCAAGTCATTAAAAACAAAGGACGTGAAGGCGATGGAAGTTGCAACACTCATTGGTGACGAAAGTGCGAGACCAATAACGCGTAAGTCTATTGAATTAGTAGACAATAAGACGCGAAGGAAGTAAGGTGTCAACAGAAGGGGCCTGGGAGGCAGCATGACGCAGGACTTAATTTACTTCGATAACGCAGCAACCGTTTGGCCGAAACCCGAGGGTGTGTACCGGTTTATGGATCACTTTTACCGGACCCAAGGCGTAAATCCCGGACGGAGTGGCTACGACCTCGCCATCGAAGCGGGATCATTGCTCACGCGCTTGAGGGAACGTCTGACGAAGTTCTTCGGCGGAGATGAAGACACACCCGAGCGGCTCATATTCTCCTATAACGTCACCGATGCCTTGAACCTGATCATTCCCGGACTGCTGGCTGCAGGAGACCACGTCATCACCACCAACCTTGAACACAACTCCGTGATCCGGCCTGTCAACCACATGGTCCGTGATTACGGCTGCGAGGCCACGTACCTGCCCTTTAATACCGCTGGATTCGTCGATCTCGATGACATCCGGAGAGCCATCCGCCCCAATACCAAAGTGGTGATCATCAATCACGGATCGAACGTGATTGGCACCGTGCAACCGCTCAAAGAAATCGGCGCTCTTTGTCGTGAGCACGACATCATTTTCGTGGTTGACACGGCTCAAACCGCGGGCGTCATTCCGATTCATATGAAGGAAATGAACGTTGACGTCGTGGCCTTCACTGGGCATAAAGCGCTTATGGGAAGCATGGGCATCGGCGGCTTGTGCATCCGTAAACACGTAGAAGTCCGGCAAGTGCGCGCTGGAGGCACTGGAGTTCGCTCAGTCGAGCCTTATCACCTCGAGGAATTTCCGTGGCGACTGGAATTCGGAACTCCAAATATGGTCGGAGTTGCGGCTTTGTGGGCGGGCCAGGATTGGCTTGACGAAAATGGCGTTAAACACGTCTACGCTCATGAAATGAGGTTGGCCAGCAAACTGGTTGAAGGATTGCGCCAGGTCGAAGGGGTGAAGCTGTATTGTTGCGACAGCCTGGAGAATCATCTCTCGACCATCTTGATGAACGTGGCGGGCGTCGATCCGGGCGACGTAGGCATCATGCTCGATGTGGACCACAACATCGCGACTCGCACCGGGCTACATTGCGCGCCCCTTGTTCATAAACAGCTCGGATTGGTGGAAAGTCACGGCGGAGTGCGCTTCTCCGTCGGCGCGTTCAACACCGAGGCCGACGTAGAAGCCGCCATACACGGTGTGGCCGAGATCGCCCGCTGGGCACGCGAGCGCGCCATCAAGCCAGTGCACGTGACGCCTGTTGCCATTCGCGAAAATGAGCCCATTCGCATCAGGGCGTAATCACACTGTCGGCGGCCTTGTCGTACTGTTGGCCCATCTTGGGGGCCAGTGATTCTAGGGAAGAATTATTTCCTGCGGTGTGAAGCGCCTCGCAGCGTTCATCATACTCACGGCCCATTCCGGCGAAGCGACTGCATGAAGATGTGTGTAAGTTGCGACAACATTGTTCACCGTGACGAATTCGCGTTTCTCGAAGCATCCGGAGCCACGATTGACAACACAAGCTGTTGACACGGCCTCCTCGCCTCGCACGATGCGTGAGTAGTGGAACTCGTGGCCACGGAGAATCGATCCCACTGGAAAAAATGGATTCGGCTGGTCTACGCGCAGCTCGCTGTAGCCATGCCCTTGAGGAGAATCGCAAATCTCCACGTCAAATGGAAACACTTTCGCCATCGGATAACGTTTGCCCATCCAGAGCAGATTCCGGGCAAGCAACATCAAGCCGCCACACTCGGCGTAAATCGGCAAACCGCGCAGAGCAGCCTGTCGCAAGGAATGCAGAAACTCGCTATTTTCGGACAACGCCCGCGCGTGCGTCTCCGGGAAGCCGCCTCCGATGTAAACGCCCTGCACATTGTCGGGAAGCGAGGTTGCGGTCAGCGCTGAGATTGAGACAAGCTTGGCGCCCGCCCGTTCGAGCTGTTCCAGGTTTTCTGGATAATAGAAAGTGAAAGCCGCATCTTTAAGATAACCAATGTTCACTTGGGACGCGATTGGGGCCGGGCTTCCTAATTCAGGGGCGTACGACTTGGAAGCGTATGGTAGCGGGGGCGCGGTCCGCGCAATCGACAAAAGTGCGTCAACATTGAGCCTTCCTTGCACGAGATCGAGGAACGTCTGGCCGAGTTTGTCGACGGAGGAATGCTCTTCTGGTGGAACCAGCCCTAAATGCCTTTCTGGAAGTAACTCGCTCTTAGTTTTAGGAAGAGCGCCTACCACAGGGATCGCACAAGTTGATTCGATAGCGCTGCGCATGACCTCCAAGTGGCGCTCTCCGCTGACATTGTTTAAGATCACGCCGCGGATCGCGACGGCAGGATCAAGTTTCTGGCAGCCAAGCACAAATGCGGCCGCAGTCCGAGTGATCTTGGTGGCATTGACGACCAGGATCACCGGAGCGCAAAGACATCTCGCGAGCGCGGCAGTGCTGTGAGTGCCATCGGCGTCGAAGCCGTCGAAGATGCCGCGGTTGCCCTCGATGAGGTTGACACCGTCGGTCACCGCATGACGAGTAAACGAATCAACCACACGCTCCGGACCCATCAGGTAGGTGTCCAGATTTCTTGTCGTATGGCAAGATGCCCAGGCGAGCCAGGCGGCGTCAATGTAGTCGGGTCCCTTCTTGAAAGCACGGACCTCAATTCCTGCGCGCCGCAACAGTTGCAGCAGCCCCATGGAAACGATCGTTTTGCCCGAACTGCCCGAGATACCCGCTACGACCAACCTCGGAAACGCACGTAGATCGTTCATGGTGTGCTCATATTAGGGCGCTGGCTCTCCGTCGGCCTGAGATGGCAACTCAATATAGGAGCCTCCAAGGTAGGTGTAGATGCAGCGGCCCGAATCAATCAGAACTCGGATGGCCTTCCTGCACGCTTCTTTGTCGCACGCGGTCTCGCCATGTTTTGCAATCATGGCCTTGGTCAGATCGCCAGCCTTGAGTTTTCTTTTCCCCGTGCACTCCGTCACCAGCGTGAACATTTCATCGGCCAACGCTTCGATGCTGAGCGGTGAAGCGGCTGTCATGAGATGACCTCCGTAGCTGCGCCTTTCGGCGCCGCGTGTTCTTCATTCTGCTCGGAAAAACTCCAATCCTGGCTCTCGCTTTGAAGACAGAGAGGTTCAAGCATGGCCGTGAGGGGCCGTTGCCACTCGCTCGTCATATTGGGAGAAGCGCACTTCAACTTTTCATGCAGACGCACCACCTCGCCGATCACCAGTGTCGCAGGTGCTTCGATGCGAGCCCGGCGCACGTCTTCGTTGATCGTTGCCAGAGTACCCACAACGATCTCTTGTCCCGGCCAAAAAGCCATCTGCACCATCGCGGCAGGCGTGTCGCTGGGCCGCCCGGCAGCTATCAAAGCTTGTGCGATATGCCCAACGTTGTGGACGCCCATGAGAACTACCAGGGTGTCGACTTTGCTCAACCCCTGCCAGTCAACGCGGTCATGGTTTGCAGCCGAATTGTGCCCCGTGACGATCGCCACCGATGAAGCGACATCCCGATGTGTGACAGCAATGCCCGCACTCAGCGGCGCAGAGAGGCACGACGAAACGCCGGGAACAACTTCAAACGGCACTTCATGTTCGACCAGATACTCGGCTTCTTCGCCGCCACGGCCGAACAAGAATGGGTCGCCGCCTTTCAGGCGAATCACCACCTTGCCTTCTTTCGCCTTGCTTACGAGCAGTTCGTGGATTTCCTCTTGCCGGGACGCGTGTTTCCCCAGGAACTTGCCCATAAAAATCTTCTCGGCAGAAGGTCTGGCCAGCGCAAGCACTTCTTCCTGGATGAGGCGATCGTAGACAATGACTTCACCGGCCTGGATGAGCCGCACTGCCCTGACCGTAAGGAGATCGGGATGTCCCGGCCCCGCCCCCACCAAGTAGACTTTCCCAATCTTTGCGCTCAAGGTTTCCTCCGAAATGAACTCATCGCACTGCATAGCGGTCACCAACAATCGCATCCCATCAGCTCTCCTTCCAGATAGAGAGAGTGACTTTGTAAAAAGCGGTGGTCATTAACGCGCCCATGGCCCAAATGCCGAGAACGATAGTCCACTCGGGCAAGGTGGGCGTGTACCGGGTGATCGTCCCAAGAGGAGAAGGCACAAAGCCGCCGATGATCAGCCCCAGTCCTTTGTCGAGCCAGATCGAGAAAAAAATACAAAGGCATGCCATGACCAGCAGATGAATCTCAGTTCTCCATCTGGGAACCAGCAGGATCGTCAATGCAATTAAAGAAAGCAGGAAGGAAATCCACATCCAGGGCACGAGATGATAGTCACCATTCAACCCGATGAAAAGGTATTCGAAGCTTTGTTCATGTTCCGGAATCTCGCTGTAGAAGGCCGTGAATACTTCCGCCAGAACGAACAAGATATTGATCGCGGTGGCGTAGGTGACAATGACGGCCAGCTTATGAATGGCCTCGCGCCCTACGTCAAAAGCCGTAAGCTTTCGCATTGCGACGCATAGCACGATCAACAGGGCCGGCCCGGAAGAGAAAGCGGACGCCAGGAAGCGTGGCGCCAAAATCGCCGTCAGCCAATAAGAACGGCCAGGCAGTCCGCTGTACAGAAATGCGGTCACCGTGTGGATGCTGATCGCCCATGGAATGGAAACGATGGCCAGGGTCTTAATCCAGCCGGGCGGCGATACGTGTTCGCGCCCGGCATTGATCGCTCCCATCGCGATTACGGTGTTGATCAGAAAATATCCGCTCAACGCGATCATGTCCCAGAACATCACGGACTGCGGTTGGGGATTGAGCAGTACGTTCAAGATCCGCGTCGGCTGGCCCAAGTCGACGAAAATGAATAGCACGGACATCGTGACGGCTGATACCGCCAGCAGTTCGCCGAGGATTGTGATACGAGCGAATTGTTTGTAATCGTGCAGGTAGTAAGGCAGAACCACCGTCACCGCAGAAGCGGCGATGCCCACGAAGAACGTGAATTGCGCAATGTACAGGCCCCACGTTATATCCCGGCTTAGTCCGGTTATGATCAAGCCCTGGGCGAGTTGGCGCAGGTAACAGAGGAATCCCGCCAGCACTACCAGTAAGAGACAGGCGATCCAGAGCCAATATCTGCGGCTTCCCGTCAACGCTTTTTCAAACATGAACATAAGCGACACTTAAATCAGGTAATACACGGATGGACCCGTGCCTAACTCGGGCTTGCGCTGTACTGCAAACCGCGAGCGCAGCACCTTGCGTATTTCCGAATCCGGCTGTTCGAGATCTCCAAACAGCAGGGCTTTTTCTTCGCAAGCCTCCACGCACGCCGGCGCAAGCTTCTTGGCCAGCCGTTCTTCGCAAAAATTGCACTTTTCCACGACCCCCTTGGTTCGGGTCGGGAAATCGGCGTTCACAGTTGTGATCGCAGGCCGCGGGTCCTGCCAATTGAAACTTCGCGACCCGTAAGGACAAGCGGCCATGCAATAGCGACAGCCGATGCAGCGATGGAAGTCGACGGTCACCACTCCGTCATCTCGCCGCCAGGTGGCGCCCACCGGGCACACGTCCTGGCACGGAGGATCGTCGCAGTGATTACACATCAGGAGCACTGGACTACCTGCAAATATCTCTCGCGTGTACTGGGTTTGCGCGAAGGGAAAAACCTCCTCGAAAGGCTGTTTCCAGATCCACTTCACCTCGTGCGCACGGTCGGCAAATTGCGGGACATTGTGAGCCGAGTGACACGCCTTGATGCATCCGTTGCAGCCTTCTTTCTGGCGGCACTTCTGCAGGTCAATCGCCATGCCCCAACGGACCGCCTTCTCGCCTTCGGAATTCGCCCCGCTCGCAGTTCTGGTCCGCAAAAGTTTCTTGGCCGCGACAGCAATAACGGACAGTCCAGACAACCGAAGGAATTGTTTTCGTGTGATCTTCATCGCACGCTCCTGGCCGCCAGCGGCGAATCGTTGTGGCAACTCCAGCAGTTGAGTGTGGAGACTCCGCTGTAGCTATGGCATCGGTCGCAAAATTCTCCCCGGCTGCCGTGACATCCCAGGCAGGTCCGCGTCAGGCTCTTGTCATACACCTTCCCGTCGTAGGCGACGTATTGCCGCTGCTGATCGCGAACCACATCTTCACGCCACTCATCCAGCAGTTGCATGTGCGAAGTTCGCATGTAGCTTATCGGCGCGACGCAATGCTTCTCCTGCGCTGGAAGTTTGATCTCCGGTGCCACTAAGGCAATCCTTCTCGTCGACACGTCGCGCCACACCGGAGTCGTCACGAAAGCAACGAAAACGATCAGGCCGCCGAGAATGAAAGGCCGATCGCTCATGATTGGCTCCCTCCCTGCAGTGGCTCGCCCCGGAGGTCCGTCGTTCGCTCCTTCTCTCCCGTCATAACCAGCGCATTACCCAGCAGTTCGTGCACGCCAGCCACGTCCACACCGGGAACCCAATACTCCATCAGTGTCGGCAGGGTCGCCTTGTCAATCGCGCAAATGCAGGCGAGCAAGTTCACGCCGTGCTTCTCCTTCACGTACTTGACGGCATTCGCGCGCGGGAATCCTCCACGCAGGCGCACTTCAAGGTTTTCATCCGTCCCCAGCCCGGCGCCGCTGCCGCAGCAGAATGTCTTCTCGCGGATCGTATCCTCGGGCATTTCATGAAAGCTGCGGCACACCCGCTTGAGGATGGAACGCGGCTCCTCCAGCAGACCCATGGCGCGCGAAGGGTTGCAGGAATCGTGAAAAGTGACGTTCCAGTGATTGTTCCGGCTTGGGTCCAAACGCAGCTTGTCGTGATAGAGCAGGTCCGCGGTGAACTCGCAGATGTGGACCGCGCGCGTCGAGCGCGCATTTTCGAAACGGGTCCCGGTGATCGGTGAAACCGGGGTCTCAAGAAAATCCGCCGGGCCGTTCATCGTGTCCATGTACTGGTGCAGGACGCGCCACATGTGTCCGCATTCCCCGCCCAGAATCCATTTGACGCCCAGCCGCTTAGCCTCATCATAGATTTTGGCGTTCAGCCGCTTGGTGAGCTCATGCGACGAGAACAAGCCGAAGTTCCCGCCCTCCGAAGCAAACGCGCTAACGGTATAGTCGAGGCCGATCTCATGAAACAGCATCAGATAGCCCAACAGCGTGTAGAAATGCGGCTCGCCGAAGTAATCAGCGGACGGCATCACAAAAAGAACTTCCGCTCCCTTGCGGTTGATCGGTACCTCGATTCCGATTCCGGTAAGTTCCTTGACTTCATCCGCGGCAAACTGAAGGCTGTCTTTAAAAGCGTGCGGCTGAATTCCCAGGTGATTGCCAGTGCGGAAGCAGTTGGCTGCCGGCTCGATCACCCAGTTAATGCCGCAACCGATCGAGTCCAGCAGTTCGCGCGCAATCACGGTGATCTCGGCCGTATCGATTCCGTAAGGGCAAAACACCGAGCAACGTCGGCATTCCGTGCACTGGTAGAAGTAGTAGAACCATTCCTTGATCACGTCTTCGGTCAAATCTCGGCCACCGGCGAGCGCGCCGAAGATCCTCCCGCTCAGAGTGAAATAGCGCCGATAGACCGATCGCAGCAACTCGGCGCGCAGCGCCGGCATGTTCTTGGGATCACCCGAGCCGAGGTAGAAATGGCATTTGTCGAAACAGGCGCCGCAACGAACGCAGATGTCCATGAAAAGCCGGAAGGAACGGTATTTGTCCAGCCGTTCTTTCATGCCCGTGAGGATCGTTCGCTTCCAGTCCGGAGGAAGCTGCCAGTCGGCCTCGAACGGTTGCCACTTACGCGGATTGGGAAGACCGAGATAGGCGCTGCTCTTCGGAGTAGCGCCGTAACAAAGCGAGCCTTTGCGAAACTGAACTGTAGCATCCGTCCAGTCGCCGCGCGGCCGCGCTTGTTCAATCTGCAGTAATTCTTCCGGCATCCTCGGCCTCAAGCGGAATTGCTGCCGCTTTCAGTTTGTCGTGGAATTCCCGCTCCCACTCTTCGTACGAGTGTGTCGCGACCGGAGCATTCCACGGGTTGACATGGCGGTTGGCGCGGTTGTTGTTCGCCAGATTTCGCGTGGGACTGAGAAAAACTCCTGCCATGTGCACGAGCTTGCTGGCAGGAAAGTATCCAGCAAAGGCGCTGACTAAGAGCAAATGGATCAGGAAAATCGGGCTGAAGTTTGCGGGTGTCACCGGGCGCAAGGCCGCCAAACTGAGCGCGAATTGCTTGATCGCGATCACGTCCGGGCGCACAAAAAACCGCATCAACAACCCAGAGAGCGCGATTCCTGACAGAAGGAAAAGGACAAAATGATCCGAGAACAACGAAACGAAACGGAGCATCGGATCGCGCAGCCGTCGGGTTATCAGGTACGCTAGCGCGCACACAAAAACCACATCAGAGATGTAGACGTGAGGCAGACCGACCTGGAGCGCTCCGTCCAGCCGGTCAATCCAGCTAACCATAGCGGGAACCGGCCGCAGGAAGAACCTCAAGTGCCGCAGCAGAATTGTCAACAACGACCAATGGAAAGCCAACGCTCCCAGCCATAGCCATTGATCTTCCCGGAAAACGAACCGGCCATCATGCAGCCGCGCCCGGCTGTTCCGAAACAGCGAACGAAAGAACAAAACTTCGAGGGTCATGCGGCCGAACACGCCCCAACCGGTCGAAGGATTGTCCAGAGGTGCGGGCCTGATCCATGGCAGTGATTTCTGCTGACCACAGGTAGTGGTGATGCGAAACGGCACTGGAACCCATGCCCAGCGCACAACACGGTAGCTGAAACCCACCAGAAACAAAGCAAAAGCCGCGTAGGGAATCACCACTGCAACCAGCGAGAACTTGAACCACCCGGCAGCTGCGGCCGCAAGCACAAGGACCAGCACCGCGATCAGTGCGCGGAAAGCATTCATGTTCGCGCCTTCTCAGCCGTCGCCCGGTATGTGCGTGTGAGCCGTTCGGTCTCGTGCTGGCGAACCGCGACAATCTGTTCGCGGCATTGCACGTATTTGTCGAATGCAGCCAAAGTGAGCTGATCGATTCTGCTCTCCAGCAACACCAAATCCAACGTTGTGGGCATCTGACGCAACACGGGCCGCAACTGAACTACAAAACCTACGGCTTCGCTCGGAGAAATGTCCTGCAAGGCGCGAATGCGCAGAACGGTGTCGAGTGCCGCCTCAATCTCGTCTGCATCCATGTCGCCCTGCAATTGCGCCCAGAGCTGCGCTAAGCTTTTGCGCATGGCGTAGCCGACCGGGTTGCGGAATGGATCCGGGTCCGGCGCGCAAAGCTTGCCAGACTGTTCGGGATGAGACTCAGCCAATCGCACGATCCACTTGTCCACGAGTTCCTGATTCAGATTCATCGGGTCTCACACGCATCCTGTCGGCTTCGGCAACCCGGCCAGTTTGCAAGCGCCCTTCGCTGGACCTGATGGAAACAATTCATAAATCTCCTTCAGTTTGTAGCCAGTCTCTTTACACAGCTTGCGAATCATGGGCGCGATTCCAAACTCCACGTAGTAGTTGCGAATGTAGTGGATGACTTTCCAGTGGCCGTCAGTCAGTTCCGTTACGGCCTCCGTGCCGGCAAAATCCTTGGCCACTTCATCGTTCCAGCGTTCCGGTTCCTGAAGAAAACCGTCTTCGTCAACTTCGTAGGTTCGCCCCTCAACGGCAAATGTCGGCATTGTTCCACTCCTCCTCGTTAGACAAACTTCTTAAACAAGCTCGATATATCCGGACGGACACGCGTCCGCGCACTTCTTACAACCATTGCAGAGTTCGAGCTTGATCCGACTGTGCTCGCCCTTCGGCAATCGAACGAAACAGTTGTTGCTGCAATACATCCAGCAGGTTTCGCAGTCCATGCACATGCCGCAGGACATGCAGCGTTTGGCCTCGTTCACGATGTCAGTTTCGCTCCATTCAACTTCGTGGACAGCGTCGAGGCATCGCTCTCCGGCTTTCGTTTCCAGTTCCCGCGGCGCGGGCTGGTACCACTCCAACTTCATTCTTTCCGGAGTAATGACGGGAAGAGGTGCAGGTTTTTCCGGTTTCAGGCCGCGAAACTGACGATCCATGGCTTCGGCTGCCAGACGGCCCTGCGCAATGGCTCGTGTGACGGTGCCCAACCCCGTGTTATCGCCGCCGGCAAAGAGTCCTGCTGCCGCTCTACCTGAATCGTCCGTGTGAAACCAACCATTACCGTTAGAGACAGTCTCAAAGCCGCGAAGGTCTGGTTCGCGATTTGTCGCCACGATGACGAAGCTTGCTTCCAGGTCGAACTCGAGTGGGGAAGAACGCCGTGAGGAATTCGAGGAATTCGACCCTGCGGTTGCCAGGTAGGTGCAGCGCACGCCTGTGACGTGTCCGTCGTCCGCCAATATCGCCACTGGAACAACGGGAGTCTCAACCCGTACGCCTTCGTTCCGAACGGCCGCGATTTCCCCATCTGCAGCCGTAATCTCAGCTCCTACCATGGTGACGTGCGCGCCCAGTCGGGTGCTGGTGTGAGCGACGTCAATGGCAGTAGGACCCGCGCCTACGATCACGACCTTCGGG
>Ga0187875_10001205_pt1 | contig 20268 bp, 21 predicted proteins | sample June2016WEW_17_1_2_FD_132978 | JGI IMG/M metagenome (GOLD analysis project Ga0187875, IMG submission 132978) | Peatland microbial communities from SPRUCE experiment site at the Marcell Experimental Forest, Minnesota, USA - June2016WEW_17_10 | ecosystem: Environmental > Terrestrial > Soil >... | reverse complement strand
CGCCGAACAAGTGGTAAACCACCTCGACGAGCGCGAGCTTGCCGATGTGATTTACGAATTCGGAGAGGAAAGGAGGTCGCGGAGAATCGCCAGAGCCATTGTCCGGTCGCGGCCGATACGATCAACCGCACATCTTGCGGATGTCATATCAGCCGCGGCCCGGCCAATGAATTCTGAATCACGGCGAATTCATCCGGCGACCAGAACTTTTCAGGCTCTTCGAATCTTCGTAAACCGCGAACTGGAGGATCTGCGGGCGCTGCTGGAAGCGGCGCCCCGGATTCTGAAGCCAGGAGGACGCGTGGTGGCGATCAGTTTTCATTCGCTCGAAGATCGCATCATCAAGGATGCTTTCCGCGAGGGCAGTATTAAGGACAAGTACTTCCGGGTGCTCACCAGGAAACCGGTGACGGCATCGGAGGAAGAGCAGGATCGCAATCCGCGGGCACGGAGCGCGAAGTTGCGGGCGGCGGAGAGAATTTAGAAGCGGCTTCGGACTCCGGCGATCGGGCTTTTGCAGTCGGACGAGCAACGATGTTGGCCGAAAAGCCGGAGCCCGAAGGCAAATTTTAGATTCCGGAAAACCTGCCGGGGTCCCCGGCACAGCTGTCATGGCGTGCCGGGCGTTCAGGTTCTTAAAAGGTGGACAAAGATCCACCGCTGTAGAAAGGCTTCCGGTTCGAAGCCAGGTTCTGGGTAGGAATTCGAGTTGGAAGGTGCGCGATGTATTCAGGAACCATGTATTCGGGAACGTTGATCAAGGATCTGGTGGCCGCAGTGGAACGCGCTGAGCGCGGCGCTCGACAAGAGCGCACGACCGAGGAAGAGGAACTGCTCGGCATTTTCGAGTTGCAGTCTCCGCAGCAGGCAGAACGGATATTCGCAGGAGCGGCGTGATGGCGACGGCAGCGGCGGTAATTCGAGGGGCAATTCCATGGGCGCGGCGGAATCATTTCTTCACGGGTACGCCGGAGATCTACTTCGCCAAGGCCATCGATAATTCGCGTCTGGTGAAGGTCGAAGATCCCGGCCGCAATCGCGAGATGAAGCAGTTTGGCACGGCGCTCGCTGTCCTGTTCGTGCTGGTATTCACCTATGCCTGGCAACACTTTCGCGCGATTGAATATGGTTACCAGATCGAGTCGGCGAAGCGCGAGCTCGGCAACCTGACTGAGACGAACCGCGCCCTGCGCCTCGAAGATGCCAGCCTGCGCGATCCGGAGCGCATTGACGTGATGGCCCGGCGCATGGGATTGGTGCCGCTGGAACCGGGACAAGTGATCCGCATGGACAGCCCGGTGGCCGATGCCGTTGCGGGTCCGGTAATGGCGAGCGTAGCTCCAATCACGGGGCTGGCCAGGCAGTAGCGTCGCGCTGCCGGTCCTCGCCCGAACTTAATCTGGCGGTCCGCCTGAAAGGTGTGGCCGCCATGTTTGTCTAGCGACGATGCATTCCGAGTTCTTGTCATTCCGAGGGGCAACGCGACGAGAGCCTACCCTGAGCGAAATCGAAGGGAACCTGTTGTCGGTTTGTGTCGGGAGAGAACAGGTGCCTCTCCTCGCTGCGCGAGGTTCGGAATGACAAAACTCGAAACCAGCAACTATGACTCCGAGTAATTCCAGCCTCGGCAAGAATCGCCGGCTCTATCTTCTCGGTGGATTCCTCTTGTTCTGGTGTATAGCGATCTGCGGGCGGCTTGTTTTCCTGCAAATCTTTCGCTACGGCAGCTTTGTAAAACAGGCGGAACACCAGCAGCAGCGCGAGATCCCGCTTTCGGCCAAACGCGGCGTGATCTACGACCGCGCCGGACACGAACTGGCAATGAGCGTGTTGGTAGACTCGGCCTTCGCCGTGCCCTCGGAAGTGAAGGACCTTCCTACCGCGGTTTCGCTCATCACGCGCATCACGGGCGAAGATCGCAACGTGGTGCTGGCCGATTGCCGCAATCACAAAACTTTTTGCTGGGTCGCGCGCAAGGCCGATGATGAAACCATCCAGCGCATCAAATCGCTAAGTTTGCAGGGCATCCACTTCCAAAAAGAGCCCAAGCGTTTCTATCCTGCGCGAGATCTGGCGGCGCAGGTGGTGGGCACTGTCGGCATGGAAGATGCCGGGCAAAGCGGCATCGAGCACGCATTTGATAATGAGCTGCGCGGACGCGCCGGACAAATGTTTATCTCGGTGGATGCCCGCAGGCAATGGTTTTCTGATGTGGAGAAGCAGCCGGAGCCGGGCGACAATCTCGTCCTGACGATTGACAAGAACATTCAATACATCGCCGAGAAGGAACTGGACCAGGCGATTCACGATACGCAGGCCGTCGCGGGCACGGTAATCGTGGAGAATCCTCACACCGGAGAAATTCTCGCGTTAGCCAATCGCCCGACATTTAATCCGAATCTGCGCAAACAGATCACACCTGGCGCGCTGACCAACCGCGCGGTGAGCTACGTCTACGAACCGGGATCGACATTCAAACTGGTCACCATTTCAGCAGCTCTTGAAGAGAAGCTTACAAATCCCGATGAAGTGTTTGACTGCCAGATGGGATCGATCGTTTACAACGGCATGCGCATTCGCGATTCCAAGCCGCACGGGTTGCTGCCGGTGTGGGGCGTGCTGGCGGAATCGAGCGACGTGGGTGCGATCAAGATTGCGCTTCGCCTTGGGGAAGACCGGTTCTACAAATACATTCGGGCCTATGGATTCGGACAGCAGACAGGAATCGAGTTGCCCGGAGAGACGCGCGGCCTGACCAAGCCTGTAAGCCGATGGTCGAAGGTTTCGATTGCCGCGATCTCCATGGGCCAGGAAATTGGCATTTCGCCGCTACAACTGTCGGCGCTGATTTCCACTTTTGCCAACGACGGAGTTTGGATCGCACCGCGTATCGTCGCCGGCCCTGTAACGCTCCCGGGCTCGCCGCAGACCGTGGCATTTTCTCCGGGAGCATCGCGGCGCGTAATTTCCAGTTACACAGCGGCTGAGATGCGGTCCATGATGCAGAAGGTGGTGCTCGAGGGTACGGGACGCAAGGCGATTCTAGAGGGCTACTCCTCGGCAGGAAAGACCGGGACGGCACAGAAGGTTGACCCGGCAACGGGTGCTTATTCAAAGACGAAATATATTGGATCGTTCGCGGGATTCGCGCCCCTCAATAATCCGCAGATTGTGGTTGCCGTGATTTTGGATTCCGCAGTGGGGCTGCACCAGGGCGGGCAAATATCAGCGCCGGTATTTCGCCGCGTGTCGCAGCAGGTTCTGGAGTACTTGCACACGCCACACGATCTGCCGCTCGCTCCAAATCGTCAGCTACTATTAGCGCAAGCGAAGACAAATGATAAAGATCTGGAAGAAGGCACGCCCGACCATCCCGGCGAACCGTTAGAAACGGCGGAGGTAAATTCAGATTCTTCAGGTTCTTCGCCGGGCAAGACAAGTGGGGAGCAGGCGTCCCTTCAGGCCGAGGGTAAGCCCTCGCCCGCGACTGCCAGAACGGATGGAAATGTTGTTCAAGCAGCAATACGTCAGAATGAGCCGGTCGCCCCCGCCAGCGACTCCACGCCAGCAAAGAAACCGATCGGGGCAGATGCGGCTGCGGCGCAGGACCAGCCGCCGACCAGTGGCACTGTCGTCCTGGATGTCGAACAAGGCGGGGTCGAAGTACCATCGTTCGCAGGCAAGACTGTGCGGGGCGCACTGGAAACCGCCCAGGATGCGGGCCTCGAATTAGAGGCCGTGGGCAGCGGCTTGGCGCGGCAGCAGTCTCCGACCGCGGGAACGCATGTACTCTCCGGCGCCCACGTGACGGTGCAATTCGGAAGATAAAAAAATACAACACAGAGGACACGCACAGGGCAGAGGGATCTAAACCCTCTTTTCCTCTGGGATCTCTGTGTCCTCCCTGGTGAACGCTTATCCCGGTTTGACCCGCCGAAAAACCACGTGTTACGGTAGTCAGTCACACCATTCCGGACGACCTGCTCGCCGTCGAGGTTTAGATTTTGTCTTCCGTTGAGGCTACTTCCGCTGTCCGCAAAACTGCCCTGAACGCCGTCCATCGCCAGATGGGTGCGAAGATGGTCGAGTTCAACGGGTGGGAAATGCCGGTTGAGTATCCGGCATCGATCGGTGGAGGAATCGTCAACGAGCACATGGCGGTGCGTACGGGCGTGGGCATCTTCGACGTCAGCCACATGGGCGATATTCGCTTGGCAGGGCAGCAGGCCCTGGCCGCGGTGCAGCACATCTCGATGAATGACCCATCGCGGCTGGCGGTGGGACAGGCGCAGTATTCGGCGCTGCTCTATCCGCTGGGGACGTTCGTGGACGATGTGATCGTCCACCGCCTCGGCGAGGATGAATACCTGCTCGTGATCAATGCAGGCACCCGCGAAAAAGATTTTGGCTGGGTGCGCGACAATACCCGGCAGTTTGATTGCGTAGTCGAAAATCTGTCCGACGATTTTACGCAGATTGCGATTCAAGGGCCGAAGGGCATAGACGTTTTGCAGAAGTTGACCGACGCGGATTTGAGCACGGTAAAGTTTTATTGGGTCACACGCGGCTCTGTCTGCGGGTTGAGGAATATTTTGATCGCGCGCACGGGATACACAGCGGAGGACGGCTTCGAAATCTACGTCCCTGCAGATGAGGCCACCAGCGCGCGAGTATGGAACGAAGTTCTTACTGCCGGCAGGGAGTTTGGCGTCGTTCCTTGCGGCTTGGGCGCGCGCAACACTCTGCGCCTCGAAGGCAAACTTCCGCTCTACGGACACGAGATTTCCGATACGATGAATGTCTGGGAAGCGGGTCTCGATCGCTTCTGCAAGATGGAGAAGCCGGAGTTTATCGGCCGCGCCGCGCTGGAGAAAGCGAAAGCCGAAGGAGTGAAGCGCACGTTAGTCGGCTTGGAGATGACAGAGCGTGGCATCGCCCGAGATGGATATAAAGTGCTGGATAACGCGGGGCGCGAGATCGGGTACGTCACCAGCGGGTCGCCGGCACCTTTTCTGAAAAAGAATATCGCGCTGGCATATGTCCCGCTGGAATTTGCACCGATCGGCACGGCGATCAAGGTGGAGATTCGCGGACAGGGGGTTGCGGCGCAAGTTGTGCCGACACCGTTTTATAAGAAGCCGAAAAAGGCTTGTGCAGGATAGACAGAGGAACACAGATACCGTTCGAAAGAGTCAGGAGCTAGACGCCATCATGGGATATCCAACCGATCGCAAATATACCAAACAGCACGAATGGATTCAGGCGAGTGGGAATACGGCCACGGTCGGCATCACCGACCATGCGCAGAAGGCGCTCGGCGACATCGTTTTCGTGGAATTGCCGAAAGTCGGCGCGGAGGTTACGGCGGGTAAGTCGTTTGGATCGGTCGAGTCGGTGAAGGCCGTCTCCGATATTTATGCGCCCGTCTCAGGAACGGTTAAGGAAATCAATGAGGAGTTGACCACTTCCCCCGAGAACGTGAACAAAGATGCGCACAGTGCATGGATGATGAAGATCGCGCTGCAGGATCCAGGCGAACTGAATGCGTTACTTTCCGCCGCGGATTATGAAAAGTTGGTGGCGGAAGAAGGCGGGCACTGACGAATTGGCGTTTGTCGTTTCCCAATTGCCGACGGAACGACAAGCTGGCGCCCATCGGCAATCGAGAATCGTGTGATTCTGGGCACAGCTTGAGCCGTCGATCAGCGGTCACAATCGAACTGACCTCGAGTTACATCTAATTAACTTCTATGCGCTATCTTCCGAAATCTCCTGCCGACCGCGAAGCCATGCTGAAGGCGATCGGCTTGCGCTCGGTCGACGAACTATTCGCGCCGATTCCAGCGGAATACCGGCTGAGCCGCGATCTGAAAATTCCACGACAGATGGCGGAATCGGAGATCGTGGACTACTTCCGCCAGCGCTCGCGCGAAAACGGCGAAGGATACACCAGCTTTCTCGGCGCGGGAGCGTATTCGCATTACCGCCCTGTCATTATTGAGTCGCTGATTTCGCGCGGCGAATTTCTCACAGCCTATACGCCGTATCAAGCGGAGATCTCGCAGGGCACGCTGCAATCCATCTTTGAATTTCAGACGATGATCTGCGAACTCACCGGCATGGAAGTAGCAAATGCCTCCATGTACGACGGTTCGACCGCCGCGGCCGAAGCAGTGATGATGGCGGTTCGACTGACTGGGCGGCGGTCGGTGGTGGTGGCGCGAAGTCTGCATCCCGAATATCGCGAGGTGCTCGCGACTTATGCGACGCATCAAGGAATGCCGCTGTCGGTGGCGGGCTTCGGCGAGGATGGGCGACTGAATCTTGCGGAACTGGGAAAAGCGATCACCTCGGAAACCGCCTGCGTGCTGGTTCAATCGCCGAATTTTTTCGGCACGATTGAAGATGCGTCGGCGATTGCCGGAATCGCGCACAAGCACGGCGCGATGCTGGTGGTGTCGATTGCCGAAGCCGTGTCACTGGGAATTGTGGAACCTCCTCGCGAAGCCGACGTCATCGCCATGGAGGCGCAGTCGTTCGGCGTGCCCTTAGGATTTGGCGGTCCACACTGCGGAGTGATTGCAACGCGCGAGAAAAATGTGCGGCAAATGCCCGGAAGATTAGCAGGCCAGACGGTCGACAGACAGGGCAGGCGCGGATTTGTCCTTACGCTTGCGACCCGTGAACAGCACATTCGGCGCGAGAAGGCTACATCGAATATTTGCACCAATCAGGCACTGGTCGCGCTGATGGTGAACATCTTCATGACGGTCTACGGTAAGGTCGGATTGAAGGAATTGGCTAAACAAAACCTGGCAAAAGCCGCGTATGCGGCCGGGCAATTGGCCAAGCATGGCAAGGTGTTATTTGCCGGCACGCCTCGCTTCAATGAATTTGTGTTGCAGACCGCCGAAGATCCGCACGCCATCAACAGCCGGCTATTGGAACACAAAGTGATTGGTGGATTGTCGCTTAAGAAGTTCTATCCCGAACTGGGGAATGCGGCCTTGTGGTGCTGCACGGAACTGACTACGCGCAGCGCCATCGATACTGCCGCAGGATTGGTGGCGGAAGGCAAACGCCAGGTCAGCTCCCCCAAACAGGAAGCCGATATCGAGGAGGTGACGCGATGAGGCACGAGACACGCAAGGCGACGCGTCAGGTTAATCAGAACGAAGGATTGATTTTCGAGAAGTCGTCAGCGGGCAAAGCCGCCTGGAAGTTGCCTCCGCTCGACGTTCCAGAAGTGGATGCTTCGAAGCTTCTTGGTTCCTCCGAAAGAAAAGATCTGGGCAATATGCCCGAAGTGAGCGAGATTGAAATCATCCGCCACTTCACGCGTATGTCCACGTGGAATTATGCGATCGATCTCGGGATGTATCCTCTGGGCTCCTGCACGATGAAGTACAACCCGCGCGTGAACGAAGCGGTGGCGTGCGTCGAGGGCATTGCGAACGGGCATCCTTACCAACCGGAGAAAATCTCGCAAGGGGCGATGCAGATTCTGAAAACTCTGACCGAATGCCTGATCGAGATCACGGGCATGGACGCAATCACGCTGCAACCCGCCGCCGGCGCGCATGGCGAGATGACCGGACTGCTGATGGTGCGGGCCTATCACCATTCGCAGGGGCGTCCGCGAAAGAAAGTTCTGATTCCAGATTCAGCCCACGGAACGAATCCTGCAACGGCGGCGATGGTGGATTATGCCGTCGAGAACTTGAAATCCGATTCGCGCGGTATGGTGGACATCGCGGCCCTCGAGGCGCAGATGAGCGAAGACGTCGCTGCGCTGATGCTCACCAATCCCAATACGTTAGGAGTGTTTGAGCAAGAGATCCACAAAATTGCCGATATTCTCCATGCCAAGGGCGGACTGCTCTATATGGATGGCGCGAACATGAATGCCCTGGTCGGCAAAGTACGGCCCGGAGATTTCGGCGTGGACGTGATGCACTTGAATTTGCACAAAACATTTTCCACGCCGCATGGCGGTGGCGGCCCGGGATCAGGACCGGTCGCCATCAAGAAGAAACTCGAAGCATTTTTGCCGACGCCCATATTAATAACCAAACCTGACGGCACGCTTGGTTTTGATTACAACCGTCCGCAATCGGTGGGGCGCGTGCGCGCGTTCTACGGCAACTTCGGAATGTTCGTACGCGCGCTGGCCTACATTCAAGCCAACGGTCCGGATGGTCTGCGGCAAACCACGGAAGACGCCGTGCTGAATGCCAACTACATTCGCAAAGGTCTGGAGGGGGCTTACGATCTGCCTTATTCCACTGCAACCATGCATGAAGTCGTTTTCAGCGATAAGGTTCAGGCCAAAAAAGGCGTGCGCACCATGGACATTGCGAAGCGGCTCATCGACTACGGTTTTCACCCCTATACAACGGCGTTTCCGCTGATTGTGCCGGGCGCGCTCATGATTGAGCCGACCGAGAGCGAGTCTAAAGAAGAAATGGACTTGTTCATCGAAGCGATGAAGTCGATTGCCGCGGAGGTGGAAGAAGATCCAAAGATCGCATTGGACGCGCCGCATTCCACACGCGTGTCGCGCCTCGATGAAACGGCGGCGGCCAGAAAACCCATCCTGCGTTGGAAACCCGCTGTGTAATGATTGACTGACGATCGTTGGTTCCAACCTTCGAGTCAACAATCCCGGTCAACCCTCTTCGGGCGCAGGGTTCCTCCTTCGGCCCGAGCCAAGCAAAGCTCCCGTCAGACGCTCCCTGCAAGGACGAAACAGCTAACCTTCAGCTAGCTTTTCTTGGAGGTCACCGCAAAGAATGCGGCGGCTTCCTGCTCAACGTTCTTGCTGCCGCAATGCGGACACGTGGGCATTTCCTTGTCATGCTCATTCAGGGTCAGAACGGTTTCGAAGGGTTTGTGACAATCGAGGCAAGAATAATCGTAGAGCGGCATGGAAACCTCCCATGAGAATACTGCTGGAAGGATTGTAACTCCGAATTGGAAATTGGTGAGGGATGATTTTTGATCGTTGATTGAAAACCAGACCACTTGAGATTTTCAATCAACAATCAGCAATCAGGAAATCAACAAGTTCATGACCCGATCATTTACTTCGCCGAAATGTCTACCGACGCGCGCGTCGTCTCCCAATCAATGTGCATCGCGCAGCCGCCCGCTGACTTGTCGTATGAAATCGTGAAATCTTCCACGGGCGAAAGCAGTTTGCTGACCTTCATGTCCACGCGGGCCAGTTCATCACTCTCATATTTGTAAGGGATGCCCCACTCGCCAGTTTTCTTGTTGATGATTAAGGTCCACTTATCGGCCGTGGGCACGGCAAAAATCGTGTAGCTGCCGGCGGGAATGTTTTTACCGCCGACCACAACATCGGCGCTGGTGACAAACGTGGTAGCGTCATTGGCTCCGGTGCGCCAGACTTCGCCGAAGGGCACGAGATCGCCGTAGATCTTTCGGCCTTTCATGCGCGGGCTGGAATAATCGGTCTTGACGGTTTTGCCGCCGCCAAGATCGCAGGTGGCCGAGGCGGGAGGACTGGGCCGGCTTTTGCCCATCTGAGCGATGGCCGCTGTGCTGAACACGATGCTTAGAAGCGTGAAAAGAGCAATTCGTTTTGGCATGATTTCTCCTGAGTGATGCAGTTGGCAGATTGGCAGCGGGCACTCGGCATCCGGCGCTCCCCGCAGTCCGATTGGGTCCGCGTCCGCCATGTGCCAGTTGCTAATTGCTAGGCGCTTTGACGCGCGAAGCAATCTATCGAAAGCAATTATGCTCTCCCGGGCGCGCACGTTACAATCGAGCGATGCCGGTATTCGATGAAAAGCAGGAAGAACTGGAACACTACGAGACCATGATGGGAATTCCGCGAGGTCGGCTGGCCGTAACGATGGACACCATTACCGACGCAATGGCGCTGGTCGGGCAACACGGCGTCTATTGCCAGAGCCAGCGATGGCCCGGCAAGCCAGTGATGGATATTCAAATCATCATGAAGGGCCTGAGCGACGCGAAAGAACTGATCCAGAGCGTGATGGAAGAGCTGAAGAAGAAAAATCCTTAGAGGAATTCTGGACAAGGCAGTGTTACGGTTTTACGGTCACCATCACGACATCGTGCGAGGCCACTTGCCCGGAAAACTTTGCGGTGAAATTGCCAAGGTCCCGGTGCAGCCACAAATCGCGCACCGAAGCGCTCAGGCCGTTGGGATAACCCAGATCTTCCCAGTTCGCTGAGACCTCCGCCCCCGCACTTCCGCGATTCAAGAGAATCACAGCGCGGCTGCCGTCCTTCAGTTGCCTGGCCCATACTTCCAAATCGCCGTTTTTCCAGATGCGCTCACCCTCACGACCCAGCGGATCCTGATCCACCGCGATCACTTCCTTGTTGGTGAGAATGTCATGGATCGCTTGCTTCATATCTCGCAGGTCGTTGCCCGCGATCAGCGGAGCGGCGAGAATCGCCCACAAGCTGAAGTGGGAGCGATACTCCGTGTCGGTCATGCCTCCGTTACCGACCTCCAGCATGTCAGGATCGTTCCAGTGGCCGGGTCCGGCATAGGACTGCAGGCCGACCTGCTGATCAACGATGGCCAGCATCCCGTTGGAGCAACAACTGCCGTCCGGCCATTTCAGGGAGCCTGCCCACCGGTCCTGTATGTCGCCCGTGGTGCGCCACAAGTTGCCGCCAACTTCTTTGCCCCAGAGCCACGGCTTGGCAGTACCCCACTCGCAGATGCTCAGGACGATAGGCCGGCCGGATGCGTCGAGCGCGGCGCGAATGTTCGCGTAGGACGCCTTTGCATCCTCAGTGGTGGTATTGCACCAATCGTACTTCAAATAGTCGACGCCCCATGCTGCATATTGAATGGCGTCCTGGTATTCGTGGCCAAGCCCGCCCGGCCTTCCGGCACAGGTTTTCGAGCCTGCGTCCGAGTAAACGCCGAACTTCAGCCCGAGCGAATGGATGTAGTCGCCAACCGCCTTCATGCCACGCGGAAAGCGCTGCGGATCGGCGACGATGTTTCCGTTCGCATCGCGGTTTACCTGCCAGCAATCGTCGATGTTCACATACTGATAACCGGCATCCTTCATGCCGGATTTGACGACGGCATCGGCCATGCTCTTGATCATGTCTTCGCTGACGTTGCAGGCAAACTTGTTCCAGGAATTCCAGCCCATCGGCGGCGTGCGGGCAAGATCTTTGGATACGCTGTTATTTTCTTGGGCAACCAAACCGGTGAACAACAGCAAAACGCCTGCCATCGGGATCAGCACATGCGTAGTCGTCTTCATGGAAGCGTTGTATCAGAAAACGTAAACAATTACACGCGCTTGACCCCGCCGCTAATTTATCGCGGACTGACCAGCTTTTCGTCGAAGAACTTGGCCATCAGTTCCAGCGCCTCTTTGGTTTCGGGCAACTGGAAGTGATACCAGAAGGCGTGCGGCAGTGCCTCGAAGACGACCAGTTGTGAGTCATCCCCGACCCGCAGAAGAGCGCGGTGAAAAATAGAAGTATCGCTGAGCAATATGTCACGTGTGCTGGTCACCAGCAGGCTCGGCGGCATGCCATGCAAGTCGGCGAAAAGTGGAGACAGCACCGGGTCCCTGCGATCTGCCTTGCCGGGATATTGATCTTCCGGCGGACGATTGGGATCCATCGGATGAAGTTCTCCGGGCAGTCCGTCGAGAGCGAAAATCTCCCGAGAGTCGCTCGGACGGCTGAAATCCGTCAGCACAGAAAACATACCGAGCGCAGCCGGAAGCGGCAATCCCAGTTGCTTCAGCCGGACGGCAACCTCGGCAGTCAGGATGGCTCCTGCCGATGTTCCGAAAACTCCGATGCTCTGCGGCTTGTAAATTTTCAAGAGCTCCTTATACAGCGCGACGACATCATCGACAGCGTCGGGGAAAGGATTCTCCGGAGCGAGCCGGTAGTAGACCGAGACCACCTTGATTTTCGCCAAATTAGAAATCGGAATGCCTTCAATCAGCGAGCCCGAATCGGAATTAAATCCTCCTCCGTGCAGATTGATCAGGACGCGGCCGCGGTTGACTTCCGGAGTTTCCAGCGGTGTGATGACGTCGGTGTGCACGCCTCCGATGGTGGCTGACTCAATGTTGACGGGATAAATCCTGCGAGCTTCGGCAGAATTTTGCGCGCGCCAGGCATCGGCGTGTGCCCTCCGTTCGGTCAGAGTCTCCGGCCCGGATTTCTTCTGCGGAAGCGAGGCCAGCCATTTCTGCGCCTCCGGGCTAATGGTCGAGGGCATGGGAACCACGCGCGTGATGTGTGCGGTTCCGTCAGAATCGAACGTGGCAGAATCTTGCGTCACGGGATTGGACTGCGCAACTAAAGTTTGCGCGAGGAATGCTATCGCGAGAAGGGACAAGACTCTAGTTTTCATCGGCACAGTTGTCTCAGATCGAATGGGAAAAATGAAGCAGCAAAGGCCGCAGGAGCAACGGATCAAGCCGTGTTACTCTGCGCCCTCTGTGGTTAAGATTTACGCCAGCGTATACCTCCCGCGCTCGATCACCTTCTGCGCGATCTGCTGGCGCAGTTCGATGGTGTTGAATGGTTCAGTTTTGGCTAAGCGGCGCAGAATCGCCAGTTGAGTGCGCAGCATATCGCCGTCGGCGACCGCGGCAAGCACTTTCTTCGCCGCTGACTCCACTTTCTCCATCGCTTGTGATAGATAAACGCGCGTCATCGCGATGGGAAGAGCGGCGGCAGCTTCGCCTTTCGCTTCCGCGATCTTTTGTGCGCGCAACACGGCCGACTCCATGGCGTAGCTTTCGATGGTCATGTCGGCAATCGCACCCATAATTTCCTGCTGATCCTGAATGGCCTGCATGTATTTCTGGGTGGCCGCACCGGCGGCGAACAGCCCAAGCTTCTTGGCCTGCCCTACCAACTTTTGCTCATCAGCGAGCGGGCCTTCCAGATCTTCGCCGACAGAAGGTCCGGAGAGCACTTCCTCCATTAGTTTCTTGATCGCGGTCATCAGCGGCAACTGCCCGCTCATCGCACGCTTCAGCAGAAAGCCCGTGATGATAAGGCGGTTAATCTCATTGGTGCCTTCGAAAATGCGGTTGATGCGGGCGTCGCGATAGGCGCGCTCGGCCGGATATTCCTCGACAAAGCCGTAGCCCGCGTAGATCTGCAAGCTCTCGTCAACGATGTAGTCGACCATCTCCGAGCCCCAGACCTTGACGATCGAGCACTCGACCGCGTATTCCTCGATGGCCTTGCGAGTTTCCTTGATGGCATCAGCGCCAGTTTTATCGACCTCGCCGAGCGCGGCATCCATCATGCCAACGGTGCGATACACGAGCGATTCGCCGACGTAGAGTAACGTAGCCATGTTGGCGATTTTTTCTCGAACTAAGCCAAAGTCGGCGATCACTTTGCCGAAAGCCTTGCGCTGTTTGGCGTAGCCGATGGCATTTTCCAAGGACACGCGGCCGCCGCCCAGGCACATCGCGCCCAGTTTGAAGCGGCCGATGTTCAAAATGTTGAAAGCGATCACAGCTCCCCGGCCGATCTCGCCCAGCAAATTCTCCACCGGCACTTTGCAATCGTTGAGAATGATCGGGCAGGTAGACGATCCGCGGATTCCCATCTTATGTTCTTCGCCGCCGACCGAAAATCCAGGAAAGTTCTTCTCAATGAGAAACGCGGAAAACTTGTCGCCCACTTTCGCGAAGACGGTGAATAAGTCCGCGAAGCCGGCGTTGGTGATCCACATCTTCTCGCCGTTCAGGATGTAGTGCTTTCCGTCGGAAGACAGTTCGGCGCGCGTGCGGCAGTTCATGGCGTCCGAGCCGGAAGTGGACTCCGATAGTGCATAGGCGCCCACAATCTCACCCGAAGCCAGGCGCGGCAAATACTTTTTCTTTTGTTCCTCGGTACCGAAATAAACGATGGGCAGCGTCCCAATCCCTGTGTGCCCACCCCATGTGGTCGCGAAGCCGGCATATTTCGCGATGTGGTCTGCGATCACCGCGGCCGTCACTTTGTCCATTTCCAGCCCGCCGTACTCCTCGGGAATTTCAACCGAGCTCAATCCCAACGCCCCGGCCTTTTTCAGCAAGTCGCGAGTTACGGAAAAATCCTTGTGCTCGATTTTCTCCGCGTTGGGAAGGATTTCATTGACGGCAAACTCCTCCGTCGTCTGGCCGATGAGCTGATGCTGCTCGGTGAAATCCTCAGGAGTGAAAACTTCGTCAGGCCGGCGGGATTCAAGCAGAAAGCTGCCGCCGGAAATTCTGGTGTGAGGAGTGGTGGTCGTTGTCGCCATAAAACCTTTCCACCGCGAAGGGCACTGAGATTCCCGAAGAAAATCTAGGGCGGAAGCTTCGTGTAACATCGTGAGCTTCGTGGTTAGTGCTTTTACGTCCAGGTTGTCCCGTTTACAAAGCGCCTGATGCCGTCTTTCAAACGGACAACATTGAAGTTTATAAGCAATCCGACGGATTTACCACTGAGCTTCAGATACGAAAGGATTAGCGCGTGCTGGACAGAGGAGAGGGCCTCGACCGACTTTATTTCTACCACCACCAGGTCTTCCGCCAGCAGATCTATGCGATAACCGAGTTCGAGTTTCACTCCGCAATAAACGACAGGGAGGCCGGCCTGCGTTACAGATCGCACCCCGGCTATGCCTGGTTCATGTTGCAGGCAGGCTGCAGAGGCGCTTTCCAGAAGACCCGGACCCAGTTCGGTATGGACTTTCGTGGCCGCGGCGATGACGCCGTTACTGGCCTCCTGTGTGACGGAAGTTTCTAGGGTGCTGGGCCATCGATACCTCCAGTTTGACAGGTATCGGAGCGCGCGCTCAGAGTTCAGGTCATCTGTCACAGAAGCAAGAAAATTAACCCCGAAGGTCCGCGAAGCGAAGCATTCCGAAGGTTTCTTCGTGAAACTTCGTGTCCTGGTGGTTGGAGCCCTTGGCCGGTCGGCTTTAGGGAGTCGCTGCCGGAAGTCTGTATTCGATGCTGTGCGTACGGAATCGCGCCCCCGGCTGGCAAGTTGTATACCCAGCGGCGTGCGTGGAATCCGAGTGTGGATTGTCACGAGCCACCTTGTAGGTCCGCATGGTCAGGCAGACATTATCTTGCGACGACCAACTGTCCTGGTCAGTAAGGAATCGTGGCGGCGGAGCAGCCTTCAGGTTATTCCCGTCGGTGCCAATGCCATTCAGAGGTTTCAGGACGTTCTGCTCAGCGGCTGCCGGGGAATTCTGCCGCCGGGAATCCGCAGGCTGACTTGCCACGAGAATCTTCTCGGGCGAAGTTTGTGCTGTCAATGACGCGGCACCGGCTGCGATCAATAGCGACAAGGGTAGGAGTCGGAAGATTGACATGGGATCCCCCTGCGACAGATTATAGCGCCGTCCGTCAAAATTCGCGATGTGGACTAATTCAGATTTTCGAAAATCCCCGCCGCGCCCATTCCGCCGCCAACGCACATCGTGACCATCCCGTAGCGCCCGTTGCGGCGCTTCAGTTCACGGATGATCGTTGCCGTCAGTTTCGCCCCGGTACAGCCCAAGGGATGTCCGAGAGCGATCGCGCCACCGTTCGGATTCACCTTTTCGGGATCCAGCCCGGCTTCTTTGATTACAGCCAGCGACTGCGCGGCGAAGGCCTCATTCAACTCGATCACATCAATGTCGGCAAGCTTCAGCCCGGCCATCTTCAACGCCTTGGGAATCGCAAATACCGGACCGAGTCCCATTTCCTCGGGCTTGTAGCCGGCGGTCGCGAATGAAACATATCGTACCAGCGGTTTGATGCCAAGCGCCTTCGCTCGCTCGGCTGACATCACGACGGCTGCGGCCGCGCCGTCAGACATCTGCGAAGAATTTCCGGCGGTTACGGTGCCTTTCACGTGAAATGCCGGTTGGAGTGAAAGCAGCGCTTCGAGCGAAGTGTCGGCGCGCGGCCCTTCGTCCATTTTGAAAACAATTTCCTGGCGCTTGGGCTTCGATCCATTCGGAGTCGTAAAGCTTACGGGAACGGCTACAACTTCATCGTTGAACTTGCCAGCTTGAATCGCCGCGAGTGCCTTCTGATGGCTGCGCAAGGAGAACTCGTCTGCTGCCTCACGCGTGATGCCGAAGCGCTTGCCAACTCGTTCCGCAGTGAGCCCCATGTTCAGATATGCGTCGGGATAATGATTTACAAGCCACGGGTTCGGAGAAACTTTGTGGCCCCCCATCGGAATCATCGACATGGACTCCGTGCCACCGGCGACAATTACCTCCGCACCGCCGCTCATGATGCGCTCCGCTGCCATGGCGATCGCCTGCAGACCCGACGAGCAGAAGCGGTTGATGGTGAGTGCCGAGACTTCGACTGGCAGCCCGGCTCGCAACGAGGCGATACGGGCGACGTTCATCCCCTGCTCGGCTTCCGGCATGGCGCAGCCAAGAATCACATCTTCAATTTCTTTTTGATCGAGTTGCGGCGCGCGCTCGACCGCGCCCCTGATGGCGATGGCAGCCAGTTCATCGGGACGGGTAGCGCGCAGCGTGCCTTTAAAAGCTCGTCCCACAGGTGTTCTGACAGATGATGCTAGGATGACTTCTCGCATAAGAGTTCTCATTTCTAAAATATTCGTCTTCGCCCCCTGCGATGCGTACCTCGGATTTCACTTCGCAGGGGCGTAGAAATAATAGTCCGCGTTATAGCTGCTCTTGGTTTCGGCGTCGCGGTGCGCGCCGTCGCAGCCCTCAGCCGGAGGCTGTCCGCCGTGCGTGCGGACTCGCTGAATCGTCGTCACATTGCTCAGCAGCCCGTTCCCCGAATGGCTCACAACGTTCACCAGCAGCCAGGGGATGGATTCGGCATCGAGCGAATCGACGTGCGCCACCGCTTTCCCCGTCACTTCGCTTCCATCTTTCAGCTTCCAGGTTGGTCCTGCGGAATGTTGCCCGATCACTTTGTCTTTGCGATCATGCAGCTCAGCGTCGGGTGCCTTGAGCGTCCACGCGAATTTGCCGTCGGGCGTCGATTGGCACGTGTAGATCTGGGATCCAGTTGCGTGCGCGTAGACGACGACTTGCAGTCCTGCCGGTGCTTGAATCGCATCCGGAACATCGGGTGCAGGCTCACTCTGCGGAGCCGCTTGAGCGAAGCCCAGTGTGCACCCTACGATCAGAATCCAGATAAAACACACACTCGCCACGGCGGTGTTCAGTGTAGGGCCTTGCATGCACATCAATTGTAGCGCTCATGTCACGGACTTTCCCGCGCAAAAAAAAGAGGCGCTCTCGCGAGCGCCTCCGAGAAAAACCAGACCACCAAAAACTAGGGAAGCAACACGCTATCTACCACGTGAATCACTCCATTCGATTGCATCACGTTTGGGATGGTCACTGTTGCGGTGCCGCCCTTCTCATCTTTCAGGACGATGTTGCCACCCAGCATCACGGCTTCCAGTTTTCCGCCTTCAACCGTGGCCAGCGCCACGGTGCCATTTCCCTCTTTGATTCTCTTCATGAGATCGTTTGACGTGAGTTTCCCCGCCACAACGTGATAGGTGAGAACCTTCGTCAGTTGATCCTTGTTCTCCGGCTTGAGCAGATTGTCCACGGTGCCGGCCGGCAACTTCGCGAAAGCTTCGTTCGTCGGCGCGAAGACGGTGAAAGGTCCCGGGCCCTCAAGGGTTTCAACCAATCCAGCTGCTTTCACCGCGGCCACCAAAGTCGTATGGTCGCCCGAGTTAAGGGCATTCTGAATGATATTTTTCTGCGGCGACATATCGTGCCCGCCGACCATGGGATTCTGGGCAAAACTGAAGCTGGCGAACGTCATTGCAAACAACGCCAGCAGAATTGCGATATTGCGATTCTTCATGGGATGTGTTCCTTTCCGTTTTTTGCTGCCGCACGGGAAGTACGGGCCAAGGCGTATTTTGGATTGAGTGCGCCGAGCTTCAGTCGGCGCCACGAAGCACGCACAGGATTTCCAAGTCCGCGATCTGGATTTTTGATCCCCGTGACCAAGCCACAAGTAGGCGAGCCCTTGCTTATTTAGCCTTTGCCGCATCTTGACCTGTGTAACATGTATCGTTACAATATACGGAAGTGATCAAAAGCTTTCGGCATCGAGGCGTGGAGAAATTCCTTCGCACCGGCTCCAAAGCTGGAGTTCAGGCGAAGCACGCCGGCAAACTGCGCTTGCAACGGGTTGCTCTCGACAATTCGAGGCGGCCCGCAGATAGGACCGCTCCTGGGTGGAAGCTCCATCGGCTGGCGGGGGACCTCAAGGATCACTGGGCGGTCAGCGTCAGCGGAAATTGGCGTCTGAGGTTCAAGTTTGAAGGCGAGGATGAATCCTCGTCGACTATCAAGACTACCACTCGGAGTTCAGGAGTCGTCTATGCGCATGCACGATCCACCCCATCCTGGTCTTGTTCTCCGCGAATATCTCGCGGGCCTGGGCGTATCGGAGGCGGCGGCACATCTGCGGGTTACACGCGTGACCCTGTCGCGCGTGCTCAATGGCAAGGCAGGAATCTCCGCCGCCATGGCGATCCGATTGGCCGCCGCTCTCGGCACCACGCCGGAGCTATGGATGAATATGCAGTCGCAGTATGACCTGTGGCGGGCGAGGCAGGACCGGCAACCGGCGGTGCGAAGATTCGCGCACGTGGCCTCCGGCTGAGGCGCAGCCAATCAAGTCTGCGGCTTCGCCCAATCTTGCCAACAAGCCCGGCCGTTTCCGACCCGGCGCATCAACCTGTCCGGCTACGAATTCGTGCCGGACAGAAAATTGGCCACTGATCCCACCGGAAGTGGCGTTCTCCGGCGTCTCTTTAGACCCCACCACTTTCGGGCCGTTTCATTTCCGCCCTCGCAGGTGCAAGATGCTCAACAAAGCAGCGCAACGCCAGCCTCCCTGGCAACATCCAAACTGTGGGAAGAAAGCTTGAGCTCCGAAAAGGGACTTGGTATGAATTTTGGGGAACAACTGAATCGACAAAAACCTTCGTCCGCCGCCCCATCGGAAGTGAATAAAGGGATAGCCGACGAGGACGAAGCCCGCAGAATACGTCGCCTGCAGGTGATGATCAGCATGGTTTCTTCCGTCATCAGCCAGGATCCCAGCCTCACCGTCGAAGAAGCCTCGGAGCTCGCTGCCGGCGCCAAGCGCGCCGCCCTCGCCATGTTCCCCGATAAAGAACTAGCCTACGATCTTCTCTACAAACCCCGCCTGCAGCGCCTAATGCGCGAACGCTACCGCCTGCAGTAAGCCCACCTCAAAAGCTTGTCTTTCCGACCGGAGTCGAAGCGACAGCGGCGACGCCGCGGAGGAACCTGCTGCTCGGTCGTGCGAGGCGCTTCAACAGCCCGCCCAGAGTCGGATGGGCCGCGTTAGTGGTCAAGAATGATGCCGACTTTTCAGCCCCCGTGGTCGCCTTACTCATCCACCACAGAATTCCTCAGCGTCCCCACACCCTCCACGCTGATCTCCATTACGTCTCCCGCGGCCACCGGTCCCACGCCCGCCGGCGTGCCCGTCGCGATGATATCTCCCGGCAGCAGTGTCATCGCCTGCGAGATAAAGCGAATCACCACATCCAAGGTAAAAATGAAGTCTTTTGTATTTCCCGATTGTCGTACCGCGCCATTCACCCTCGTCTCTACGCTCACTCCCGCCCACGGATCGAGCCCATCCACCACCACCGGGCCTACCGGACACGACGTATCGAAGCCCTTCGCTCGTGCCCACTGATCCTCTTTTCTCTGGATGTCGCGCATGGTCACGTCATTCAAACAGGTGTAGCCGAGAATGTATGGCCGCACATCCTCGCCATCCGCCAACAGGTGGCACTTCTTTCCGATCACCACACAAAGCTCGCCTTCGTAATCGACACGCTCGGAAATTTTCGGTCGCTTCACCACCCCGTTCGGCGCTAGCAGCGCGGAGTTTGGTTTGAAGAACAAAAGCGGCTCCGTCGGCACCTCACTTCCGAGCTCCGCTGCATGTTCCCGATAATTGCGTCCCACGCAAACAATCTTCGTCGGCCGCACCGGCGGCAGCACCGCTGCCTCATCCAGCGCAATCGGTTCGATCCGGCGCGTTCGCAGCCCCTCCACGTCACCATCAGATTCCTCCGGCGCAGTCAGCAGAATCCTCAAAATCGAATCGCGTCCCGCCACCGATTCGACCAGCCCGTAATGAGCCTCTCCATTCAGTTGAAACCGGCAGTATTTCATATAATCTATCTAACCACGAGACACGGAAATCCGGCGAGAACTTT
>Ga0187875_10001203_pt1 | contig 20280 bp, 19 predicted proteins | sample June2016WEW_17_1_2_FD_132978 | JGI IMG/M metagenome (GOLD analysis project Ga0187875, IMG submission 132978) | Peatland microbial communities from SPRUCE experiment site at the Marcell Experimental Forest, Minnesota, USA - June2016WEW_17_10 | ecosystem: Environmental > Terrestrial > Soil >... | reverse complement strand
TGTCGGTGATCTTACCGCGGGGGATCCACCCGTTCCCATCCCGAACACGGAAGTTAAGCCCCGCAGGGCCGATGGTACTGCACGCGCCAAGTGTGTGGGAGCGTAGGTCGTTGCCGGCATAAAATAAAGGCCAGTCTGAGAAATCAGATTGGCCTTTTCCTTTATCCGTGTGGCGCGGGCGCGCTTGTCTCGCGGCTTTTGACTCTCTAACTCTCACGACCAATCACGGCTCATCCGCTCGGGGAGCGTTGATCTGTTGATCTCGTCGGTAAAGATTTTTTCGTCGAGCGCTTTGTTGATAGCTCGGTCGAGCGGTCGAGCCGAGTGAGCAGTGTTTCCAGGGGTCCGCCCTGACGACGGACCAGTATGGCTAGCTATAGACTGTTATGTCCGTTCCCGCGTTCACTGGCAACCGCCACCGCCCCGACCCAATGCAGCACTCCAACGGTGATTTGCCCATATTCAATGTCAGCGTCTGACCAACACACCTGTCCGAATGGCGGGGTCTGTGTTGCAGTGTCCGGATGACCGCAAAAACACAGTTGTCAGCGCCCAAGCGAAGTACACCGAGCAGACGTTCAGCAGTTGGTGGCTGAGTTTGTGAGCAGTCTGTCCGCGAGGTCCGCGAGGGAGAATGAATCGTGTGAGTATAATTCACGACGAGGCAGCGACATGATGAACGCGGGCCGAAAGGCAAGGCTTAGAGCGACTCTTCTTCTGGTTCTAGCGCCTCTCGTTCTGCTTGTCTCGCCCAGCGCTGTGCTTGCTGGCGAAAACTTCGACGGCAAGTGGCTGACCACCGTTTCCTGCGAGTCAGCCAGAGACGCGCTCGGCTATTCCTTCCGCTTCGTCAGCGAAGCGAAGGACGGCAACTTCCGCGGCCTCCACGGCACCGAGGGTCAGCCCAGCTCCCTGCTAATCGAGGGCAAGATCGATGCCGACGGCGGCGCCAGGCTCTACGCCACCGGACGCACCGGCTCCAAGGAATACGTCCCCGGGCGCGATACGCCCCGCGGTACCGAGTACAGCTACAACATCGACGCGCACTTCAAAGACGGCAGAGGAACCGGCAACCGCGTCGAGGGTCGTCCCTGCTCATTCCAGTTCGAGAAGCAATAAGCTGCTCAGGGTAAACTCCCGTTGTTCCCGGCATCGATAAAGGCGACATTCAGAAAAGGAAGGTGGCCTTTTTCTTTTGGCCCGCAAATCTGGAGAAAGTATGGCGCCCGCGACTGAAATCGTACGAGCGCCTACTCCAAGTGGCGCGTATGTATGTGATTTTCGGGGAGGAATATCCAGTCCATGCATCGGGCAACTTCTCTAAATTACGCCTCCGCAATTCTCCCCATGACGTAGTCTTAGCCTTGCCCGAACCCAGTTCCGCAATGCGCTTCCCAATCTCAGTTTCTGAGGCCGCCTGAACGCCTTCGTCCACCTTGCCGCCAAGGTTCGAAATCAGGGAATCCGCCAGCGCCTCTTGTTCCAACCGACAGCGCCAGCGGCCGCTCCCGCGGCTTCGAAACCTCGGGTGTCATCGCTGTGCCATAGAGACCGCGCTCGGCCTATTCCTAGCGTAAGGGTTCATGCACAAGTCCAACCGGCTGGATCTCAACGATTTTACACACCGCCGCTGTTCATCCAACCTTGACTAGCTTTCCGCACTTGGGGGAACCTGAGCTAACACTTTTAAAAGGTGAGGCAGGCATCTCATCATCCGGTGAGGTGCGTGGAGTTCTGCAAGCAAGGGAGCGCTGCTCCCAAGTGGCGTCTTCAAAACCAAGCATGGCGAGAAATCAGGAGGTCGGTGGGGAGCGGAGGAGATGCTGGCGCCAGAAGGTGCACGCGCCGGCGTTTGCCAGTTTCGATGGAGTGACCGGCGGAATGATTCTGGATTTGAGCGCAGAGGGTTTGTCCATGCAAACGGGATACAGGGATCCGCCCATTCTGGAGCGTGAGCAGCGCGTTAACGTGAAGCTTGATCTTTTCGACCCGGAAGCGCGTTTTGAGACCACGGGGCATATCGCGTGGGCCGATGCGCTGGGGCGTGCCGGAGTGCGTTTCTCAGATTTGCCGGAAGAATCGAGGCGACGTTTGAACGAATGGTTGGCATTGAATGCAGGTACGCCCAGGCAGATCGCGCCGAAGGTGGCATTGAGCAGGATGACCTACCCCGCGGGAGCGAAGCTTGCGGGAGGCGCGGATGGAGGTCTGATGGCCGTGAGTCTGGAAGCTGAAACGTGGGCGGCGGGTCTGGGAGACGGCGGTAGTGCGTCGACAACAGTGCAATACGAATTCAGTTCGCTGGGGACGGATTTGGCGGAGGCACTGGGATTGATTGCGGAGCGTGCGCGCTCCCTGACGCGGGGCACGAGCGCGGCGATTGCTCTCGTTCATAAAGACGCGGTGGTCTGCCGGGCGAGTGTGGGAGACAGCGCGCCCACGCTGGGAACAAAGCTGGATGTGAATTCCGGCCTTTCAGGCGAATGTTTTCGTGAAGGAAAGTCGTTGCGCTGCGATGATGCGGACCACGATCCGCGGGTCGATCTGGAGAGTTGCCGCAAGTTGGGTGTGCGGTCGATCCTGGCCGCTCCCGTTCGCTACGAGCGCGACACGGTCGGATTACTGATGGTGTTCTCAAACGGCCCGTTCAATTTTGATGAGGGCGATGTTGCCGTGGCGGAGAGCCTGGCGCACACGGTGATCGTCAGCATACGAAAACTGGAGATGACGGAAGGCGGCTAGGGGCACGAGTGCGGTGGGAATTGCGGGGGGATCAGGATCAAAGTCAAAGGCAGCGGACGAAGGCGCCCGCTGCACAGGAAAAAGGCCACGTTCAAGGGATGAGCGTGGCTTTTTATTTGCGATTAGGCTGCGACTTGTTGCTGGTAGGCGGGGACGAAGGACTGGGCAACGAAAGTTTCGAAGGGGGTCGGGGTGGTGGTGCGCGGAGTACGGGGTTCGAGGGCGCGCATGTATCCGGAGTTGAGTGCGCCCGCCATCTCAAGGATGAGGCTGACGAAATTATCGGACATCCCCATCTGAAGCATGGCAGCGCGGAGGTCATGGTCGGGCGCGTGGATGTATTTTAGATTGGGTTTGCCGATGGCATGGCCGATGATTGCAACCATCTCAGTGTAGTCAAGGTCGCGCTGGCCGTGGAGCTCCTGGGTTTGTTTGCCGCGGAAAGCGAGTTCGGTGAGTGCGTCCGCGGCGGCGGCCCCGATGTCGCGAGTGGCGATCATGGGAAGTTTGAGATCAGCGCGAACAGGTCCGACCGCCGAGCCCATCATGCGAATGGCGCCGACTTGCGCCAGAGTGTTTTCCATGAAGTATCCCGCGCGCAGGTGGAGAATGTTAACGGAGTCGATCTGGTTCAGCTTTTGCTCGAGATTGTGAAGGCCGACGACGGGGCCGGTTCCGCTGGCTTTGTCGGCGCCGATACTGCTCAGCGAAACGACGTTCTTGAGCCGCGCATTTTTGACTGCGCTTGCGATGGCATCGCTGACACGCTCCTCATAAGCGAAAACTTCGTTGCTCGCGGGGTTGGGCGGAATCATGACGTAGGCCGAATCAGCCTGTTGGAAGGCTTTGGTGACGGCCGGCGCATCTGTAACGTCGGCGACGAATATCTCCGCCCCGTCAGCTGCGAGAGGTTGCAGGTGGGTCGCATTTCTGCCGACGACGCGAACCTTCTTGCCGCGGGAGAGGAGAGTTTTTGCGACTGTTCGTCCAGTGTTGCCGCTTGCTCCGAGAATAACGTACATAGAAGCCTCCATTTAAAAATTCGATGCGGGAGAGTGGATTTGGACTCTGCCTGGAAGGGCAGGGTGCGGCGTCCGGGAAAACAGCAGGTTCCCTTCGGCTGCTCTCAGGCAGGCTCTCACCGGCTGGGCGCCTGGGGGTTGACAAGTGAATCCCGAGAACGGACAAGAGTGTCCGTCCCCAGCGAGGCGCCGGCCATTTGAGTAATGACCGGCGCCGAGGGTGCTTGCTTTCTCGGGTTGCTTACTGCGCGGGCGTTTCCACCGGTGCGGGTTGGGTGCTTGCTTTGACTTCGCGGTTAACTTCCAGGGGCGTGACGGGATTGATCCTCACCGTGGCCAGGATTTTTTCGAGGCGGTGGAAGACTTCTTCGCGGTCTACTGGTTTGGTGGTTGACTTGCTTGTGCTGTCGCGCTTCATCGTTGCGATGTTCAAGGAAAATTCGTAACAGCCGCCGTTCTGGAAGACGTGGTAGTACTTCGATGCTTCTTCGCGAGGGCCGTTACTGGTTTGGCCGCCGGCTTCGGTTTCGGCGGATTGGAGTTCCATGTCTCCGATCATCAGTTTCGAAATCGGTGGCGTGGAGAGCTGCGCGGTCGCTCGGATCGCGGGATCGGTGGGGGATGCGGGGTCGGGCCGCGGGACGGAGAATTCGTTGCACTGGTCCGGGGTGACGGTCTTGTTCACGCTCACGCTGAAGAAGGCCGAGGCCAGATCCGAATCGGGGTAGGTGGAGTCAGGCAGGGACACCGCTGCGAGCGCGACTCCCCCGGGCTGCACGAAGTCCATCGGAATGGAACTGGCGGAGACGAGTTCGGTGGCGGCATCGCCGGTCTCAAGCGCATACTTGCGCGGGTATTGGAAGGAAACTCCGGAAGTTGTGTCGGCATAGGTTAGTGTTGCCGGAGCTTTGTGAACGATTTTCTTGTGCACGGGCTTGATGGCGGCTTGCAGCGTGGGGATTGCTGTGGTCTGCATGGTTGCGACTGGCGGTGTCGGCGGAGTGATAGGAGATTCGTGGGTTGAGGTTACGGGTTTGGGTTTCTCGCTCGAACAGCCGACGACGAATGAACAGGCGATCAAGAGCGCAGCGAAGACTAGCGCGCTGGTGGTGTCGAGATTCAAATTTGATTTATCCCTGGCAACGGAATTGACGGTGGATGGTATGGTGCGAAACGGTGTGGCGCAAAACAGCTTGATACGGGTCATGGTTGGTCACCTCCTGCTGCGGAGCAGCGCTTAGGAGAAGTGCATGGAATGGGCCAGTGAGCGGGGCGTTGATTTAGCGGGGGTTAAGGTTGTAGGAGACAGGAGCGGTCGTGTTGGCGCGTACACTGTGTGGGGCGCGGGACACGGTAGCGAGCGCACTTGCTAGCTTCAATATGAACATTGTCGGAAGTATCGAGGTGGTTTCTGAGCTTCGCCGGATCGAATGACCGCCGAGGTACCTCGGGGGCTAAAGCCCTGTTCCAATCAGACAGGTTCAATCGTAGCCCTGAAAGCGCTAGGCCACCCAAAGGCAAGAATCTATCCGTGGAATGGCGACGGAGCCGGGACTCGCCCGGCGGACAGAGGAGGGCGGCTGGCCCCCACAGAAGCCTATGCGGCGGCGATGCGGCGGATCAAATCGTCTTGCTGTGCTTTGCTTTCGGCGCCGATGGTGAAGGCGTCAAGGATGCCGAGCGACAGAGCGTATTTGACGGCTTCATCCTGGCGATCGGCGAGATCGCCCTGGCCAAGAATTTTCATTCCAACCACGGCTTTGCCGGAGGCTTTCATTTCGCGAAGGACGCTGACCACGGTTTGAGGGTCGGCGTCCATGTGCGAGCCGATGGGATTGATGCGGGCGAAATCGACTTCGACCCAGGACGATTTCGCGGCGGCGCGCAGAGCCTCGATGCTGTGGCAGGAGCAGCCGTGGGCGCGGATGATTCCCTTCTGCTTGGCTGCGGCGAAGACATCCATCACGCCTTTGTAGCGCTCGGTCCAATCCGGTTCGGTGACGCAGTGCAGGAGACAGATGTCGAGGTAGTCGGTGCCGAGTTCGCGGCGAAAGCGGTCGAGGTCGGCGCGGGCGGAGGCAGGATCGCGGGCCCAGGTTTTTGTGAGTACGGTGACTTTGTCGCGAGGGATGTGTTTGAGCGCTTCAGCGACGTGCGGATGGCTTCCGTAGGCGTCAGCGGCGTCGAAGAAACGAAGGCCGTGATCGTAACCGTTGAGGAGAAGATCGGAAAGTCCTTTGACGCCGAGCGCGGTTTGATTCGAATGATGACCGGAGCCGACGGTTCCGGTGCCCATGGCGAGGCGGCTGGTCTGGATGCCGGTGCTGCCGAGTGTGACGGTGTCGGAGGCGGAGAACTTGGCGGGAAGCTGCTGGGTTGCGAGAGCGGCGAGGATACTTTTCGAGGTAAGCCAGCTGGCTCCTACGGCGGCGGTGGAGCGAATCAGGAATTCGCGGCGGCGCATGCGGGAGGACCTCCGGAGCGGGTTTCGGGCTGCGGCCCAAGTGCTTCCCATAGGCTACATCAGCGGGTGGACCACGCGGGCGGTAATTTTGGAGGCGTCGGCGAGAAGCTTAAACCCGGAGGGCACAGTGGAGCACAGGGTAGTTCGCGCTCGCACTATTCGAATTGTTTGCAGAAGGCAGAGAGTTGCTGCTGGATTTCCGAGACTTGCCTTTTCAATTCCAGGATTTCGTTTTCGAGGCTGGAGATGCGGTCAACGGTTGGGTGAGCGGCCAGGTCCGACACGCGCGAGGGCGTGCGCGCCACATCGACCGCGGGTGCTTCGCCGGAGAAAAGTTGCATGTAGCGCGATTCTTTTGTTCCGGGCTGGCGAGGCAGGATTGCGACCAGGGGGCGGTCGCGCTGGCTGAGGCGGTCGAGGGTGGAGACGATATCGTCGAGGGCTTCGAAGCGATACATGCGTTCGGTGCGGCCGCGGAGTTCTCCGGGAGTTTGCGGGCCGCGGAGAAGAAGCACGCAGAGGATGGCGATCTCGCGGCGATCGAAGTTGAAAACTTCCTGCAGGCGATGCTCGTACTTGGTGACGCGGCTATCGGCGCCGCTGGCGGGACCGGCGAGGCGTTTCTCCTGCAGTGTGGCGAGCGCGTGACTAACGGAATCTTCGTCGAGGGTCATCACGGGGTCACGATTGTTTTTTTGATTGCAGGCGTTGACCAAGGCGTTCAGCGACAGGGGATAGTAGTCCGGAGTGGTAATGTCTTTTTCGACCAGCGCTGCGAGAACGCGAACTTCGATGTCAGTGAGGAGATCCACGAGAAGCGATTGTACTGCAGCGGGGTGATGGGATGAACAAGGTATGCTAGTTGCGGCGCGGGGTGAACGCGATTGATGGCGGGTGAAATGGGCAGTGCGCTGGCCACGGAAATGATTGCGCGCTGGCTTCCGCGGGGGTTGAAGATTTCGCAGCAGATTGCCGTGGTTGCGGTTGTGTTTTATCTGCTGACAAAGTTTCCGCAGATATGGGAAGCGCTGGGGTTGGCACGACTTGAACGGTGGGGAAAGAAGATCGCGGAGAGAAAGTTACTTTCCTGTTTTCTGGTGGGGCTTTCTTTATTTGTAATTCGCGGGGCAGGGGCACTGCTTCTAGGCGTGCCGTTGCCGTATTACCACGATGAATTCAGTTATCTGCTGGCGGCCGACACGTTCGCGCACGGGAGGTTGACCAATCCTCCGCATCCGATGTGGATGCATTTTGAGACGTTCCACGTGATCTGGCACCCGACGTATATGTCGATGTATCCGCCGGGGCAGGGACTGATCCTGGCGCTGGGCGAGATCTTGGGGAATCCGTGGATTGGGCAACTGCTGGCCTCGGCGCTGATGTGCGCGGCGATTTGCTGGATGCTGCAAGGGTGGATTGCGCCGCGATGGGCGCTGCTCGGCGGAATGCTGGTGGTGGCGCGGCTTGGATTGCTGAGTTACTTCACGAATGGATACTGGAGCGCGTGTTTGCCGGCGGTGGGCGGGGCGCTGATCCTGGGGGCGCTGCCGAGAATTCAGCACGGCGCAAACAAAAGGCAGGCCACCGTCGTCCTTATGGCGATTGGATTATCTCTTCTCGCGAACACGCGTCCGTACGAAGGTTTCTTGTTGAGTTTGGGAGTGGCGATTGCCCTGTTGGCGTGGATGTTCGGAAAGAACGGGCCGCCGGCGCGGGTCTCGCTGGGTCAAATTGTATTGCCACTGATACTGACGCTGGTTCCGCTTGCCGCATGGACAGGTTATTACTACTACAGAGTTATCGGAAGTCCCTTCCACATGGCGTATGACGTGAACCGGGCGACGTATGCGATGGGGCGTTACTTTATCTGGCAGAAACCGTGGCCGCAGAAAACGTACCATCACGCCAGAATGCAAGCGAAGTATGAGCAGGAGTTGAAAGAGGCGGGGGAGAACCAGACGCTGCGAGGGTTTATAGGGCGCGGCCGAGACAAAGTCTCTTCGTTCTTTCGAGTCTACCTGGTTCCACCTTTGCCGTTCGTGTTGATTGCGCTGCCCTGCGCGGCGCGCGACCGGCGGCTGCGCGTGCCGTGGATGATTGGCGGGATTTTTGTGATTGGGCTGGCAGTCGAGGTGTGGTTTCTGCCGCATTATTTCGCTCCGGCGGCGGCGTTGCTTTATTTGATCTTGATGCAGTGCATGCGGCATTTGCGATGGTTTCAGTGGAGAGAGCGTCCAGTGGGATTGGCGGTTGTGCGTGCCGTTTCGTTGGTCTACGTGGCAACAGTGGTGATCCGCATTGGGCTGGCGGTGACGCATGTGCATGCGGAGAAGGATTGGCAGCATGGTGACCTGGAGCGGGCAGCGATTGTGAAAGAGTTGGACCGGACGCCCGGGAACGACGTGGTGCTGGTAAGGTATGCGCCGGATTTCGATACGGATCGCGAGTGGGTTTTCAATGGCGCGGACATGGATGGGCAAAAGATTGTGTGGGCGCGGGACATGGGCGCGGAGAAGAATCGCGAGCTGCTGGATTATTATCGCGGGCGGCGATTTTGGGTGGTGGAGGCGGCTGGCGAGGCGCGACTGGAACCGTACGGAGAGCAGAGATAGTCGAGAGTTGAAGCCGTTTCAGTTAGATCGGTTCAGAACCCGACTCTCGCAAAAGGACGAGAGAATTGCAGCACTCGGCGCGGGCAGATCGCGATAAGTAGAGAATATCTCGGAAGTCAAAGACCCCATCCTTCGACAAGCTCAGGGCAGGCTCCTCTCGCACAAAAGGCGAGAATGGTGGGCCCCCGCTGCGTTTCTAGAAAAGCGCGGTGGGGCGGCGCTTCCAGGGGTTGCCTTTTTCCAGGGAAACTTTTTCTACGTCGTTGACGTACGCTCCGACCTGGGTGACGAGGTGATGGAGGTCGTTGCCGAGGCTGAAGAAGGTGAATCCTTTGGCAAGAAATTCTCCGACGCGCGGTGTGCCGAACAAGAAAAGGCCGAGGATGACGTTATTCTTGCGGGCGTGTTCGATTAACTTTTTTGTAGCGGCATCGAGTTCGGGCGAAGTGTACATGTGCGGGAACTCGTATTTGTCGTAAAGGCCCATCGACATGCAGAGATCGTTTTGGCCGAGGAAGAGAATATCAACGCCGGGGACGGCGGCGATCTCGGCGATGTTTTCAATGCAGGAGGCAGTTTCGACTTGCAGGGCGATGATGCCTTCCTTATTAAAATTCCCGGCGTAGCCGAGGAGTCCGGCCTTATTCATGGAACGCTGCGGAAAATACACGGAGCGCGTGCCGACGGTGGGATATTTGGTGCAACTGATGGCTTGGCGGGCTTCTTCGGCGGTGTTGATGTAAGGGATGAGGACGCCGTCGGCGCCAAGATCCAGAGCTTGCTGGATGCCGGGGCGGTCGTCGTATCCGCCGACGCGGACGATGGACTTCGCGCCGCCGTTGGCTATGCCACACAGCATGGCGGAAAGTTTTTCGTGGTCCATGGGGCCGTGCTGGGTATCGACCAGCAGCCAGTCGTAGCCGCTATGCGCGAGTTGTTCGGCGACCGTGGGACTGTGAGAGTTGAGGAACAGACCCACCTTGGGCGTGCCCTGATGCAGTTGCTTCTTGAATTCGGAACCGCTCAGAGCGGGTTCGGGCATGCGAAGTCTCTCCTGAAGAGCAAAGTTGAATTGTGTAGTGTACCCCAAACGGGCGGCAAAGACGGGAAACACGAGGTGAATTTATTGTGACGCCATGACCCCGGGGACACGGTTTGAGAATTGGTATAGTCTTGCGAGGAACATTCGTGGTAACGCGTGGGTGTGCAAGGAGCTACTATGCGGATGCTACTGAATTGGGTGCTGAGTGCACTGGCAGTGTGGATCATGTCGCGCGTGGTGCCGGGTATTTCCGTGAGTGGACCGGTGGCGGCGCTGATTGCGGCGCTGGTGATCGGCTTTATCAACGCGACCTTCGGTCTGGTGCTGAAGATTCTCACGTTTCCGCTGACGCTAGTCACGCTGGGTTTGTTCTGGTTGGTGATCAACGCGTTGATGCTGGAATTGGCTTCTGCTCTGCTGGCGCCGGGCTTTCAGGTGCACGGGTTCTTTGCGGCGTTTGTGGGCGCGATCGTGCTGAGCCTGGTGAATATGATTCTGAGGTGGTTGGTGCATCCGTCGGGTGAGCGCGGGTAAGCTCCAGCGCCTCAAGGCGCGGAATGATTGGTGGTTCTTGGGGCATGCCTGAAGGTATGCCATGATACGAATCTCCGGCATGCTCGACGCGAACCGCGGCGTGATGCGAACCACAGCATGGTGCGACCGTGCCCTGATGCGAATAGCGAACTGGCTACTGGTTTGTTTTGGCGGGCTTGCGCGGCTTTAGAGACTCCCAGTCTTCATTGGTCAGGGCGCGGCCCAGGTTGCTGAATTCGCCAGCGCCTTGCAGAAATTCTCCGCCGTCCATGCGGATGACTTCACCGTTGATGTAGCTGGAGCCGTCGCCGATGAGAAAGGCGGCAAGATTTGCCAATTCTTCCGTGGTGCCGAAGCGGTGCAGCGGATTGCGATCGAGAGCGAGCGCTTCGAGTTCGGGGCGCGGCAGCACGCGGGAGAATGCGCCTTGCGTGGGGATGGGGCCCGGGGCGATGGCGTTCATACGAATGCCACGATTGCCCCATTCGACGGCGAGACTGCGGGTGAGGGCTTCGACTCCGGCTTTCGAAACCGCGGAAGGAACAACATAGGCGGAGCCGACCGGGGCGTAGGTTGCCGAAATGCTGAGGACGGTGCCTTTGTGTTGGGCTTTAAGCCAGCGGCGCCCGCAGGCCATGGTGGCGTTGAGTGTGCCGAGCAACACGATGCCGATCACCGATTCGAAGGCCCGTGGGGAAAGTTCTTCCGTGCGGGCGATGAAATTTCCGGCAGCGTTATTGACGAGAATATCAAGAGGACCCTCTTTCCAGATGGAATCGATCATGGCTTCGACGGCGGCGAGATTGCGGACATCGCAGGGGATAGCGTGGATGGTGCCTTCGGTCGCGGCGGCCAGTTCGGCGGCGGTTTGCTCGAGCACGTCTTGGCGGCGGCCGCAGATGTGGACGGTGGCGCCGAGCTCGAGGAAGCGATGAGCCATGGCTTTGCCGAGTCCGGTACCACCGCCGGTGATGAGGATGCGCTTGGTGCGGAGAAGATCTGCGCGGAACATGAGTGCCTCGATTCTGCCAGGGAGCAGAAGGTTCCTCGCCGGGCTTGCGCCCGACTCGGAATGACAAAATTAAAGGGGCGATGCTAACGCCGCTTCCGGATTACAAAAATTATATGGGTTGAAACGAGTCGCGGTTGGGAATGACAAAATTATATTGGGTTGCACGCGATGCGGAAGCCGTAATCTGCGTAGTGGAAGTCGGGAGGAATGCTGGAGCGGGCGGAGCAGCGAGAGACTTTCACGTGATGGCGCCATGATCCGCCGCGGGAGGCCTTGCGCTGACTGTACTCTGGGCCGCGCGGGTTGCGCCCGGGCGAGGTGGCGTAATAGTTAGGATCGTACCAATCGCTGCACCACTCATGGACGTTGTCGCAAAGGTTATAGAGGCCAAGAGCGTTGGGTGCGTAGCGAGCCACGGGCTCTGGTCCAGTTTGCCAACGGATGGTGTAGTTGGGTAGAGATTGCGGGAGGTTGTTGCCCCAGGGAAAATCCTGTTGTTCGAGATCGGCGCGGGCGGCTCGCTCCCATTCGGCTTCACTGGGAAGACGGTAGACGCGGCCGGTTTGCGAGGACAGCCACTGGCAGTAAAGCTCGGCATCAAACCAGGAGATGCCGGTGACGGGCTGCTCGGGATCACTAAAATTCTTATCGGTCCAGAACGGCGGAGAGTGCGAGCCGGTGGAGCGGAGGAAATGTGCGTATTCGGCGTTGGTGACTTGGGTGGCGGCGAGCCGGAACGCGTCAACCAACACGCGGTGAATTGGGCGTTCGCAATCCTGGCCGGTGGCGGAGCCCATAAGGAATGAAGCCGCGGGAATCGAAACCAAGTGAGGCTCGACGAGCGACGAACCGTTGGGTTCAAAGTGTGAGTGGGCGGCCGACATGGTAATCCAGCATTGCCGAATGGAGTTGTTCTGGGTAAAGTTTACCAGCGCCGATGGAGGGCTGCATGGCGAAACGGAAGCTACGGTTCCGAGTGAAACTCGATGGCCGAGAGGCGAGCCAGGTCGCGGCGATTACTCCGCCGGTGGATGTGCCTGAAGTGTTTGGAACCAGGGCGCGAGTGCCGGTTCGCGGAACGATGAATGGAATTCCCTTTCGTTCGTCGCTGATGCCGATGGGCGGTTGTCACATGATGCCGGTGAATAAAGCTTTGCGCGAGAGTGCGGGAGTGAAGGCTGGGGACATCGTCGACGTGGTGATGGAGCGGGATGACGAGGAGCGGACTGTGGAGGTGCCGGCGGGTCTAAAAAAAGAGCTGGAAAAGAATAAGGCGGCGAAAGCGAATTGGGAGAAGCTCGCGTTCACGCATAAGAAAGAGATGGCGGAGCGGATTCAGGGAGCAAAGCAGGAGGAGACGCGGGCGCGACGGTTGGCGAAGGTAATGCAGGTGCTAGAAAAGGGAACGAAGTGGACGGGTTGAGGATTTAGTACCTAAGGGGCTAATGCCGGGCTCCACTGTCAGGAGAAATAATGGCGGCGCCGAAGCGCTGCGCCACCCAACGGCCAAGACCCATCCAGAAGCGAAAGACCCACGGAGAAGCAAAAGACCGGCCCGGCAACGACCCTCCCCAAGGAAAGCCATCCAGAAAGAAAAAGCCATACCCAGGCGAGGACTATCTAGACCGCGAGCCGCCTAAAACGAAGATTGGCAACACCAGAAATATCCAAAGGCGAACGACTAATGGCCGCGCAATGTGGCGATGATTGCGGCGATGTCGTTTTCCTGGAAGAGGCGGATTGCGGCGATGCCAGCTGCTCCAGGCTGCAGGCAGGAGTGGGCGTTCTGCAGTGTGACCCCTCCGAGTGCAAGGACCGGGATTTTGGAGCGGCAGGCCTGGCGAAGAGCTTCAATGCCGGTGGGGGCGATTCCGGGGGCATCTTTTTTTTCGAACACAGGGGCAAAGAGTGCGAGATTGGCGCCGTTGGCGGCGGCTTGGACTGCCTCTTCGGGAACGTGACAGGAGACCGAGATCAGCGGATTTCCTGGTGAGACTTCGCGGGCCAGAGCCTGCCCTGAGCTTGTCGAAAAGGCGCCCGCACTACACTTCCATACTTTTCGTACTTCGGCGGGGGATACATCGCTCGCAGGAAGGTGGACTCCGGCGGCGGTGGTGGCGAGAGCGATGTCGGTGCGGGAGTTGAGCAGTAAGACAGTGGCCAGTGGCCGGTGAGCATTGGTCAGTTTGCACGCCTGTCGTATTGCGTCGATGGCTTCGCGGGCCAGTGACTCAAGATCGCGGGAGGAGAGATCCTTTTCGCGGAGCTGGATGTAGTCGACGCCGGCGCTTGCGGCTTCGGCGATTTTGTCGAGGAGGCGGCGGCGGCAGGCCCGGTCATCGCCAGGGAAGGCGTTGCGGTCGGTGATGTAATAGAGGAGCGTGCTTTCAGCCCTTTCGCTTTCAGCTCTCAGTTTAGAGCAAAAATATGGCAGCCAAGACCTCAGCGGTAAAGCCGAGTTCATTCGGATGCTGAGATCGCAGCGCGGAAGCGCTGCGCCACCCAAAAGCAGAACCTGGAACACCCAGAATCAACGCTTGGAGCACAATGAAAATCTGCAACACCGATGAATCAAAGCCTGCGCCGGCCAGAATCAAGACTGGCGCTGGGAGGAGACGGAAGGCGTCGGGCTGCGCTCGACGGTCAGCCGAGCGCGGCTGTCCCCACATGCAAGCGAATCTACCCAGCTCACGGTCTGGTCTTGGCGATTTCGGGTAAGACTTCCTGTTCTTTTTCTTTTTTGGGGAGTGGACCGCCCAGGTGATATTCGGTCAGGCCGTCGCGGAGGAAGGTGAAGGCGTCCTCGGGGGAATCGACGAACTTGAACAAGTTGAGGTCTTGCGGGGAAACTGTGCCTGCGTCGACAAAGGCCTGGAAGTTCATGATGCGGTGCCAGTATTCGCTGCCGTAGATCACGACGAGGATTTTCTTTGCGAGTTTGTCGGTTTGGGCAAGGGTGAGGATTTCGAAGAGCTCGTCGATGGTGCCGAAGCCACCGGGAAAAATTACCAGCGCTTTGGCGAGGTAGGCGAACCAGAACTTGCGCATGAAAAAATAGTGAAATTCAAAATTCAGTGACGGAGTGATGTACGAGTTGGGATTCTGCTCAAAGGGCAGATTGATGTTCAAGCCGATGCTTTTTCCTCCGGCTTCGTATGCGCCGAGGTTGGCGGCTTCCATGATGCCGGGACCACCGCCGGTGGTGACGACGAAGCGGCGGCGGCGCGCGGGAATCTGAATGGACCATTCGGTGAGAAGAAAGGCTAGCCGGCGCGCGTCCTCGTAGTAGCGGGCCATATCGACGGCGGCGCGGGCGCGCTTCAGATTGTTCTGGTACGCGTCGGTCTGCCGGTCGTTGGTTTCTACGGCGGAGAGATGATTCTTAGCGGCATCTCCTCCCCGAAAGCGGGCTGAGCCGAAGAAGACGACCGTGTCCTGAATTTGCTCGCGGCGAAAACGGGAGAGCGGTTCCTGGTACTCCGAGAGGATACGGAGAATGCGTCCGTCGGGACTCTTGAGGAAGGGTTGATTCTCGTATGCCAGAGGTGCGGATTTAAGTTTATCGACCATTTAAAAGACTCAGGTTCTGAAGTTCAACTTCCTTGATTCGGGGTGTGGGTTTCGCGCATCACTGCTGGACTACTGACGGTCATGATAGTGGAGGGCCTCCCAGAAGCCGATCCAGATGTCGAGCAAACCCAGGCCGCTGCATAGGCCACGAAAAAAACCGGTTGAGACCAGGATACGAAGCGAGGGATAGGAAAGCAGCAGATAATTGTCGGTCCACTCGGGAGTCCATGGCAGGATGACGAGCAGAACGCCAGCGACGGCGCTAATCAACACGAACAAGAAGACGGAAGTGCGATGCAGCCAGAGTTGCATTCCGGTAGGGGTGGCCGGATGGACTAAGCCGGTCTTTGGATCGAGGAATCCGGTGATGGTTTCGCGAGGCGCGGAGGGAGGGACGGGCGCGGGACTGCTCTCGACGGGTAACTTGGGATCGGTGGTCAATGAGCGCTCCGCTCGGGCAGGTATGGAATCGCGCGGACGGGATCACCGTGTGCCGATAATGAAGAATAGGGCAAAAAACCCATCGGGCTATTCTACGACTTCAGGGGCTTGATGCGCTCGGCAACGTCGCGATAATCGATGTTGCGGCCGTAAACCTCCATGAAGTGTTTGAGAGCGGAGGGCCTGTCGCCGGCGGTCTCATAGGCGGCAGCAAGTTCATAGTGGAGCGCGGTACGCGTGTCTTCGTCAATCCCGGGAGCTACGAGAGCTTTTTGGTACCAGCGAATGGCGGCCTCGGGGACGCCCTTGTCGAGGAAACACTGGGCGAGCCAGGTATAGGTCTGCATCACTTGCGGGAAAGGATGTCCGTGTTCGACGGCCTGACAGGTTTTCTGCAATTCGCCGATGGCTTCATCGAGCAGGCCCATTTCCCGGAAGGCGATGCCCAAGTTGTAATGGGTTTCAGGGTCTTCTTCCGGAGCGGAACCGGATTCGAGATCTTGTCTTAGTTCGCCGAACATTTCGGCGAGATCGACGCCGGCTTTCTCGCCAAAGGGCGAACTCTTGGCGGCGGATGCACCCGGGATAGCGGGAGAAATTTGTGGTGTGGACGCGGCAGGTATCGCCGCCGATTGCCGGGGGACCGGGGCGGAAACTTGCGCCGAGATTGAAGCAGTGCCGGAGGAGGCTGCGGCTGCTGCGCTGGCGGCGATTCTCACGGCCGCAATTGGCTCTAGAGTTGGTGCCGGTACTTGCTGCGCTGTTGCTTCCACCGGCGGCGCCGTTTCCAGTGCGGGCTGCGGCGGCGGCGCAGGATCGGGGACTGTAGCGTCCCTGAGGAAGTCGCCGCCTAAGGACGCTTCGAGATCGGCTACGAACTCGCCAATGACTTCGGCTTGGGGCGCGCCGGAGGTGGAAGGTGCTGCACTTGCAACCGGCTCGAGTTCGGACCGGACGCTGTGCTCGGTTTGGGCCGCGTCTGCGGAAGCTTGCTCAACGGCAGGCGCGGCTTGATGCGAGACGGCTTCTGGAAGGAAACTTTCGCCGAGAGAGGATTCAAGATCGGAGACGAAGTCCTGAAGCATGCTGGGCGCCGGCTCAACAGAGGGTTCGGCCACGGGAGGCTCGGCTGCGACGCCTTCCACGTGGGGCACCGGGGAAATTTCCACCTGCGCGACCGGGGCGGCGATCTCCGGAGAAATTTCCTCGACTGGTTCTTCGGAAGCCTCGACTGGAATTTCGTCAGCGGTAGACCCGGCAGAAGGTTCGCCGGTGGTGAATTCAGCGATTGAATCTACGGCGGTCACTTCCTCTACAACCGGAGTCTGTTGCGAGGCGGCATCGATTTCGGCCCGAAGTGCCCTGACCGTCCCTTCGTCGCCGCTGAGAGATCGAAGCTTTTCAAAGGTCGCCGACGCCTGCTCGGGCATGCCGTGCTCGAGGTAGAAGCGAATTTCCTCGACGATTTCGGCGGTCTTTTCCGGAGTAAGCGTTCGCGGCGCAAGCGGAGCGCCGGGAACATCATGATCGCCGACGGCGTGAGCGATTTCCATCTCCGCGGCTTGAGCGGAGAATTCGTCGGCATCGATCGTGACGGCGTCCTCCCATTCGGAGGAAAGATCGATTTCCGCAGCTGCGCCTAGCTCGGGCTGAGAAGTGTGCGCGACTGCGCGGACGGGTTCGGTGGAATGAACTTCACCAAGAGGAACCTGGGGGGCATCGGCCTCATCATCGGCCACCACGGAAAATTCAACTTCTTCCGCAGGCTGGCTCGAAGCTGCAGACCAGGAAACTGCGGCGGCGGGAACCTCCTCTGCGGTCGCCTCTGCCGCGACACCGCCCGGCTCAGAGCTGGAGTGAGTAGCCGAACGGTGCTCATGGCGCTCGGCGAGCTCGCCGTAGCGGGTTGCTTCTTCGGGATATCCGGCTTCGGAGTACACGCTCTGCAGAGTGCGGCAGCAAACACCGGCGTCGGCAAAGCGGGCCGCGCGAGTGTGCAGGGCGGCAAGGCGCTGGTTGAGCCGCAGATCGTTGGGCGCCTGAAGCAGCGCGGCCATGAGTGGTCCTAAAGCCTTGGCCGGCATGTTGTAAGAGATGAAGAGTTCCGCATCCGTAAGAGCGGAGCGAACTGCAAGAGCCACGGCATCGGAATAATGCTGGTGGATGGAAGGCGAAGTAGCTTCCAGCTCGTCGACGATTACGGCGGCTTCCTCGGCGGAAATCAATTTTTCGGCGGAAGGTCCACCGAGCTGGCTGACCACCTGCTGATAGTGATTCAGGTGGATCGGATTGCCGGGCTCCATGGCGGCCAGCTTTTGATACAGATCGCGAGCTCGAGGAAGATCGCCGGACTGAAATGAGGAATGAGCCAACAACTCGACGACTTCGGTGACGTGGGTCGACTCTCCTGCTTTCTGGAAGAGATCGAGAAGCTTCTCCAGCGAAGCAGGATTGTCGCGAACATGCCCGATGACGGAATGCAGGTTTTTTAAGACTTTGTCGGAATCTTCGGCCAGCAGACGGTCCGCATGTTGGCCATAAACCTGGAGCGCGTTCTCAAATTGCCCGGCCTGCATGAGGGCGTCGGCGAATTTTGAGATAGACGCCAGGTCGTTGTGAACGGTGAGAAGTTTGCTCGCGAGTGTGCCGGCGTCTGACAAGCGGCCATTTTTGAGATAGGCACTGAGCAGGTCGCGCAAGCCATCGGGATTGGAATCGAGATCCGGAACTTTTTGCAGAGAAACGATGGCGGCTTCGGCATCGCCGGACTGGAGCAGATTGCGGCCCTGCATGAGCAGCGCGTAGCTATTGCCGGGATCGAGCGTGAGCATGCGCTGAATAACTTCTTCCGCGGGGCCGAGCGAACCCTTGGCACGCAGAGTTTCGGCGACTGCGGAGAAAATCTGCCAGGCATCGGTCTTCTTTCCGAGGCGGACATAGACTTCCGCCAGCCGGATGCGCATGTTGGTATTTTCCGGATCCATTTCCAGGATCTTCTGGAAGATGCGGACGGCATTGTCGAGTTCGCCGGACTTCAGGAATTCTTCGGCTACCTGCAGGTATTGTGCACGTGCGTCGTTGAAGAGTCCCTGCTGGGTATAGAGTTCGGCCAGCTTCAGCACGCTTTCGAGCGAGGGCTTGAGCTTGCTGATTTTCTTGTACATGGCGATGGCCTTGACCGTGAAACCTTGCGTGGCATAGGCATCGCCTACGGTCTTGAAGCACTCGGTGGCCTTGTCGGCTTCGCCGAGGCGGGAGTAGAGATCGCCGATTGTGTTGGTGACCGTGAGGTCCTTGGCATCGGCTTTGATGACTTTTGCGTACTCAGCGATGGCATTTTGCAGCTTACCCTGCTGGACATACTTCTCCGCAGCGCTGAGAGCTTTCTGTTTGTTGAATCCGAAACCGAACGCCATAAGAGTACTAACTCCAGCCCCTGGTGTGAACTGAGAAAGCCTGCCCCGGAAACTGCTGACTGCTCCTGGGAAGTGTTGACCCGGGACGTCACTTGGCCAAACTCCTTTTCTGGAGGTGGCCGGTTGGACAAGTGCAATTGTACGGCTGGACGGGTGGAATCGCATGGTTACCAAGGGTTACCAAAAGGGATTGTACGAACGAGTTACCAAGGGAATAGGCGGTGGGACAGGTGGGGGGTGCGTTCCTAGGGGCCAAAGCCGCATGAATCCTGGCGATTTACACGGCCCATTCGACTCCGCTCCGGGCAGGCTGCTGAAGCGCCGTTCTTCCACGGTACTGCTGCCAGTCCCCGGTTGTGCAGATCCAGATAGTGCAAATACGCTATGTGGCAGGAATGGGCAACCGTGTAATCTTCCCGCTGCGGGGATGCTATGGAAGCTTGAGAGGTAAATTGATTGATGACTTGGATTAAAACCGTGCCGTGGTCGGAAGCCGATGAGAATCTGCGCCAGGCGATGGAGGGGCAGCGAGCGTTGTATCCGAAGGAGTATGGCGATCCGGTGCACCCGGATGAGTCGGGAGGATCGTCGATCGTGGGGTCGCACACGCTGATTCCGGAGGCGCTGTATCACGCGTTTGGGACGTTTGGGGCGCTGATGTCGCCGGAATTGCCGCTGAGCCGGCGGCAGCATGAAATGATTGCCACCATGGTCTCAGTGACCAACCGGTGCGTGTATTGAATCGAATCGCACGCAGAGTTTCTGCGTAGGGTGACGCTGGATAGAGAGTTGGTTGAGGCGCTGGAGAAGGACTACACGACCGCGCCCGTGACGCCGCAGGAGCGGGTGATGGTGGATTATGTGGTCAAGCTGACCAAGGACGCGACCAAGGTTTGGAAGGATGATATCGAGGGGCTGCGAGCCGTGGGATTTGACGATCGCGGGATATTGCAGATTACGCTGATTGCGTCGTGGTTTAACTACATCAATCGGGTGGCGGATGCGCTGGGGGTGGGGAGGGAGTGAAGTTTTTGACATGGAGTGAACTGTCCATCCCTTTATTGATGCGGGCCGCTGATTTTGATGTTGGGATGCATGGGTTGTTTGCCTTTCGAAGGTCGAGCGGGTAGCGATCGAGGTGGTTTTTGCGACGGTTGATCAGCCGGAATTCGCGGGTCGAAGCCGCATAATCGGGATCCGTCGGGAGCCGCCTCACACTAGAAACGCGGGTCCGGCCGCAAGGCCTGCAGCATAGAAGCTTATGAGGATCCTCCTTGCCGTGTGCCGCTCGACCGCCACCCGCCCGACCTCCATGTTTTTTTCTCTGCGATAGCCTTTGATAGCCTTTTCCAGTCGCCGGATGCGGTCCGCCATAGGTTCGACCTCGGGCAGGTAATCCAGCAGCGTGAATTCCTGCGCTGGCTG
>Ga0187875_10001202_pt1 | contig 20289 bp, 21 predicted proteins | sample June2016WEW_17_1_2_FD_132978 | JGI IMG/M metagenome (GOLD analysis project Ga0187875, IMG submission 132978) | Peatland microbial communities from SPRUCE experiment site at the Marcell Experimental Forest, Minnesota, USA - June2016WEW_17_10 | ecosystem: Environmental > Terrestrial > Soil >... | reverse complement strand
GTTTCGGTGGCCATGGCGAAGGGGAAACACCCGGTTCCATTCCGAACCCGGAAGTTAAGCTCTTCAGCGCCGATGGTACTGCGCGGGGGACCGCGTGGGAGAGTAGGACGCCGCCGGACATCATCAGTTGAGGCCGCCCCCAGCACGGGAGCGGCCTCAACTGCGTTACCCCACCCCCCAGCATCCCCGAGACGAGATTCCCACGGACGAGCGGGCGCCTGACCAGCCTTTCGCGTGCGAAGGCACTCCTCGCGGCAGAGATCATCCCGCTTCCGCGGCAGCGTCCTCATCCACCTCGGGTGATGTGCCAGCCTGCCAGGTCCGCGACCCTGGCACCATGCCCCGTCTGCGGGCAAGTGGTCCGTTCTCCGGGGGTGCCGCCTGACCGGGATGCTGCTCAGTGCGCCGTCTGCCGAGGGGTCCGCCCAGGCCTCGGGCGAAACGTTCAGCACGGCGATGAATCACGTCGCCCAGGGCTTCGAGGCGCTGGGTGCGGCGGTTCTGGTCGTGGGCATCATCTGCTCGTTCGTGCTGGCCGCGGTGGCGTGGCGGCGGTCGGGTCAGGCGAGCACGGGCTACGTGGCGCTGCGCTCGGCGTTCGGCGGGACGCTGCTGCTCGGGCTGGAGGTCCTGGTGGCGGCCGACCTGGTCCGCACGGTCGCGGTCGCGCCCACCCTCGACAACGTCCTGGTCCTTGGGCTGATCGTGCTGATCCGTACGGTGCTGAGCTTCTCGCTGGAGACCGAGATCGAGGGTGTCGCGCCCTGGCGGCGAGCGCAGATGAGCGGGGTGGGGGGCATCCGCCAGGCCACGGCCCTGGCGCTGAAGTCCGGCCCCGCCGGTGAACAGCCCACGGGCTCTGGCTCCTGAACAGGCCGCGAGGCCGCGCCCAGCCGCCGGCGCCGGCCGGGGTTTGACCAGGCCTTCCAGGGGCAGTCCCTGTCCAGCGAAGGCGGGTGGTCGCGATGAATCCCATCGAGAGCGTGATCCGGCGGGTGGACGCGACCCAGCAGCGCTTCACCCCCACGGCCTTCATCTTCGCTGTATTCAAGAAGTACGGCGACGACAACGGCGGCGTGCTGGTCGCCAACCTCGCCTATTCCAGTTTCATCGCTCTGTTCCCCTTGCTGCTGGTCCTGGTGACCGTGCTGGGCCTGGCCGCCTCGGTCGACGCGGCCTTCCGGCAGAGCGTCATCGACGCGGTGGCCCACCAGGTGCCTCAGATCGGCTCCCAGTTGACCGGCAATGTGAAGGAACTCCGCCGGTCCAGCGTTATCGGGCTCATCGTCGGCCTGGCCGGCGTGGTCTGGGGGGCAACGGGGCTGGCCCAGGCCGGCCTGTTCACGATGGAGCAGGTCTGGAACCTGCCCGGTCCCGCCCGGCCTGGGTACTTCCAGCGGCTCGGCCGCGCGATGGAGTTCCTCGGCGTGCTGGGGGTGGGAGTGATCCTGACCACCCTGCTGGCCGCCCTCAACACCTACGGCAAGAAAGCCGCCATCTTCGTGATCGTGGCGGAGATAGCGGCCGCTCTGGTCAACGTGGGCATGTACATCATCGCGTTCCGGGTCCTCACCCCGAAGGGCGTCCCGATCCGGCAGCTCATCCCGGGCGCGGTGACTGGCGGGATCGCCTGGACGGTGTTGCAGATCGTCGGCACCTACCTGGTGCACCACTTCCTGCACAGCAACTCGGTCTATGGCTACTTCGCGACCGTGCTCGGCCTGGTGGCCTACATCAACGTGGCCGTGCAGATCACCGTGTACGCGGCCGAGGTCAACGTGGTGCTCACCCGCCGGCTGTGGCCGCGCTCCATCGTGCAGCCGCCGCTCACCGAGGCCGACCGGGCCAGCATGGCGCTGCAGGCGCTGCAGAACCAGCGGCGCGAGGAGCAGCACATCGAGGTGTCCTTCGACGACCGCCCACCGGGCGACCCGGTCCCGCACAGCACCCCGCAGACGCCCGAGGATGTGGCGCCGCCTGGCCCCTGAGCCTCGATCATCTCCGCGGACAGCGGCTTCTCCCGCATGACCAAGGCCCCGCACGCCGCGCAACTGGTCGCGCTCGCCCGGTTTCACCGCGCCGGAAATGCGGGCCCTCGTGGCGGGCCTCAGCCCGGCCCAGGCCCGGGCCGCGCTTGGCGACTGGCTCTACGATGCAGTCCGCCCTATCCGTCCAGCGGACTAATTAAGCGGATTTCAAATACGTAATGCGGGCGAGTTTGCAGAAAGGTGCTTCGGGAGTTTGCCGTGCGATCTGCCTGCGCATATTCCTGCGTGATGTCATCCAGCGGGGAGAGGGATCATCGTGTTCAGTATTGTCACCCGTATCCGCTCGCGGAGCGGGAATATTGTCCGTAAGGGCCATTTCGTGCCGCAGGTGCGAATACGGGGCGCGGGCGCCGCCCTGGTCGCGGCGGGCGTCGCAGCGTCCGGCGTGACGGCCGGGGGTGCGGCCACCGCCGCCGCGGCCACCCGGCCTGCTCCGGCCACCGCCGCCGCGGCCACCCGGCCTGCTCCGGCCACCCGGTCTGCCGCGGCCACCCGGCCGGCCCCCCACCCTGACGTCCCGCCCGCCTACGCGCGGACTCTCACCGTGACCAGGCTCGCCAACGCCGGGCCGGGGTCGCTGCGGGCCGCGATCGATACAGCCAACACCAGCCTGCCGGGCCGTCCCACGCTGATCAGGTTCGCCGTCAGCGGCATCATCACCGTGACCAGCCCACTGCCGGCCGTCTCCCGGGACGCGACCCTCAACGGGACCACCGCACCCGGCTACGCCAGCGCCGCGCCCGTGGTGGAAATCGACTGCAACGGGCAGGCTGGGCTGGAGTTCGCCCCGGGCTCCACCGGTTCACGGGTGCTGGCCCTTGCGGTCGATGACGCCAGCGGCGACGGGATCACGCTGGAGGCCAGCAACATCACCCTCGACGGCAACTACATCGGCCTCAGCCCCACTGGTGCCGCGTTCGGCAACCGCGGGGACGGGGTCTTCGTTGCGGCGTCCTCATACGGGAACACGATCGGCGAGAACCTGACGGGCACGGCCGGAGCGGTCTCCAACGTGATCTCCGGCAACAGCGGGAACGGCATCACGCTGTCCGGATCTTCGATCAACACCGTCCAGGACAACCGCATCGGCACCAACCCGGCCGGCACGTCGGCCATCCCCAACCGCGACAACGGTCTCGCCATCACCGGGCGCTCGTACGCGAACGAGATCGGCGGCACCGCGTTCGTGGACTCCGCCACCGGCAAGGCGAACAACCCGACCGGCAGCAAGGGCACGGTGACCCCGGTATTCGTGGTCCCCCTGCAGGGCAACCTGATTTCCTCCAACGGTCTTAACGGCGTGCTCATCGACGCAGGCGCTGGGCACAACGAGCTCAACGGGAACTTCATCGGCACCACGGCCACCGGGGACGCTGGCCTCGGGAACGGCGCCAACGGGGTGTGGATCGACTCGGCGAACTACAACTCGCTGGTTGGCTGCAAGTTCGTGAACAACCCGTTCGTGTACTACAACGTCGTCAGCGGCAACAAGCAGGATGGCCTGCGCGTCACCGACGCCAAGGGCACCGTCGTGCAGGGCAACTTCTTCGGCATCGGCGCCAACAATACGGCGATCGTCGCCAACCGGCTCAACGGCATCGGTGTCGGAGGGTCCTCGAAGGACACCCAGGTGGGCGGCGTAATTCCGCTCGGGAATGTGTCCGCGGGCAACGCGCTCAACGGGATCAAGGTCAGCGGCAGGGCCAGCGGGTTCACCACGTTCAACACCTTCGGCGGACTGCTGGCCTTCAAGGGCGCCGCGCCGAACGGCCGGGACGGCCTGCTGATCAAGGCCACCGGGGGTGACAACCTGGTCCGGACCAACGTGTTTTCCGGTAACCGGCGGAACGGCATCGAGCTGGGCGGCAACGCGTCCGGGGTCACCGTGGACCCGGATATCGCGGGCCTGACCACAAATGGCGCCAGCCCGCTGCCCAACGGCGGGGACGGGCTGCGGATCGACGGCACCGCGCACGGTAACGTCATCGGCGGCTCGCTGCGCTCGGTGATCCCGCAGAACACGTTCTCCGGGAACGACGGGTACGGCGTGGCCATCTCCGGCCGGGCGTACCACAACCGGGTGTTCACCAGCTTCATCGGGACCAAGCTGCTGGGCCTGGCGGCGCTGGGCAACCACAAGGGCGGCGTCCTGCTCACCGGCCACGCGTACGCCAACGTCATCGGCGCCCTCAGCATGAGGCCGGCCAACCTGATCAGCGGCAACACCGGCAACGGCGTCACGCTGCGGGCGGGCACGACCCGGAACGGGGTGATCAAGAACTACATCGGGCTGAACCGGAGCGGCCGGCCGCTGCCGAACACCGGCCGCCCGGTCGTGAACCACGGCAGGCACAACAGGATCCGGGGCAACCGGACCTGAGCCGGGGCCGGCCAGTGCTCAGGCGGCGGCCAGTACGCCTACCCGCCGCCGGGCGGTCAGGCGGCTGCCTGACGTGCCGACGTAGCTGCCCGAGGTCGGCGCCACGTCGCTGTAGTCGCGGCCGGTCGCGACCGTGACGTAGCTGCTGCCCGCACGCCGGCCGTGACAGGGGTCGAAGGGCACCGCGATCGCGTCCTGGGCCCGGGGGATCACGACCTCGACCCAGGCGTGCGTGCCGCCCTGGCCGATCAGGTGCCCGGACACGTACCGGGCCGGCAGCCCAAGCAGGTGGCAGAGGGCCAGCATGACGTGGGCCATGTCCTGGCAGACGCCCCGGCCGCCGGCCAGGGCCTCGGCGGCCGTGGTCCGTACCGACGTGACCCCGTCCGCGTACTCCAGCGAGCCGTGCACCAGCTCACAGACCCACTCCGCCTGGTCCAGCGGGTCCACGGCGGCGGATGGCAGGCGTCCGGCGAGGTCCCGGAGCCGGTCATCGGCGGCGGTCAGCCGGGTCGGGGACAGCAGTGCGGCGCTGCGCAGCGCCTGCAGCGGCAGGACGGCATGCCCGTCGCGGCGGATCCGCTCCACGACCGCGGTAAGCCGGAACTCCACGGCCTGCGCCACGTGCTCGGCGCGCAGCCAGGTGACCATGTTGCCGTGCCGGTCCTGGCGCAGCTGGCGCCGGGCCTGCGCGCCCGTCACCTCGAGCTGATGGGCCCGCCGGTGCTGGCCGCCGTGCCGGGCGGGCGGCACGATGACCAGACGCTGCCGCAGCGACCGCACCGGGGCCTCGTACTCGTAGCGAAAGCTCTGCTCGATGACGTAGGTCACCCGCCGGGCGGCGTCCAGGTCCAGCCCCGGGTGATCGAGCGGCTCCGACCCGTACTGCCGGGACCCGTGCTGCAGGAACCGCTGCAGCTGGGGATCGAGTGTCATCCGGGCGCCTCCTCAGCCTGAACCACCATCGACTCCAGGATCGGGCCGCCGAACGTCGTGGCCATGGCCACGTCCGACGCGTCCCGTCCCCGGCCGATCACCACCCGGCCCTTGCGCCGCATGTTGTTGCGGGGATCAAAGGTCCACCACCGCTCGCCCAGCCAGACCTCCATCCATGCGGCGAAGTCCATCGGCGCGGGGTCCGGCGGGACGTCCATGTCGGGCAGGTACCCGAAGACGTAGCGGGCCGGGATGTTCAGCGCCCGGCAGAACGAGATGGCCAGGTGAGTGAAGTCCCGGCAGACGCCCCGGCCCGCCGCGTAGACATCCGCGGCGGTGGACAGCGAGGTGCTGCTGCCGTACTTGAATTCCAGATGGCCGTGCACGTGATCACAGATGGCCTCGACCCGGCGGTAACCGGGGGGCAGCGTGCCGAACTGGGACCACGCCTCATCAGCCAGCACGTCAGGCAGGCAGTACCGGCTCGGCAGGGTGTAGATCAACGTGTCATCGGGCAGCGCGTCGGGCTTGGCCTCGGTGGCGCCGCAATCCGCGTCCTCGGTGGCGTCGGGAACGTCGGCCAGCGCGTGATAGCCGACGCTCGAGCGGCCGGCGGGGAGCACGGCCCGGGCACAGGGGTTCCCGTACAGGTCGGTGTAACTGTGCAGCTCCATGGGGGGCTGCACCGACCAGCGCTCGTGATCCACGACAACATATTCTTCCGGGACCCCGGGCGCGGAACCGCGGGGCTGCACCTGGAAGACGACCGGCGTGTCGATCGCGGACCGGTAGGTGAAATCGCATCCCACCTGAATACGCCGCCGTCGCATATCCCCATCGTCCACGGCGGATGTTTCTGCCCCGTTACGTCAGGCCCAGCCGCGTATACCCGCTTTTGTCCTGTGACTCATCTCACCCTCCCCCTACCTGGGCGGGGGAATGTCTGGCCTGGGCGGGTTGAAAGCGGATGAAAGTGCCGCGATCGGGGGTAGGTACTTGCTGGGCTGCTGACCAGCAGCCTTGCAAGTTGGCTGGTGCTGCGTCCCGGGCCTGGTTAGGATGCCAACGCTGGCGGGCGGCGACCATGACGATCTGCGGCATATGCACCGATCTGGCGGCTGCGCTCAGAGCCTCTCCAGGTAGACTGGCCGGCTAAGGACGGGCATGGCCTGGATCGCATGTTGTCCCGCCTTGAAGTTTCCCGGCCCCAACGGCAGAGTCCGAAGGGCGTCCCTGCAAACGGCGGAACGTGATGGGAGTCGGAATGCGCGTTCTGGTTCTAGGCGGCGATGGTTTCTGTGGCTGGCCGACCTCGCTTTACTTGTCGGACCGCGGCCACGATGTGACCATCATCGACAACTTGAGCCGTCGCAAGATCGACATCGACCTGGAAGTGGAGTCGCTGACTCCGATCCGGCCGATCGGCGAGCGGATCCGGGTCTGGCGGGAGGTCTCCGGCCGCGAGATCGGCTTCGTGAGCCTGGACCTGGCTACCGAGTACGACCGGCTGACCGCGCTGCTGGCGGAACTGCGCCCGGATGCGATCGTGCACTTCGCCGAGCAGCGCGCGGCGCCGTACTCGATGCGGACCACGGCCACCAAGCGTTACACCGTGGACAACAACGTGCGGGCTACGCACAACCTGCTGGCCGCGCTGGTCGAGACCGGGATCGACGCCGCGCTGGCGCACCTGGGAACGATGGGGGTCTACGGGTACGGCTGGTCGGGCAGCGCGCCCATCCCCGAGGGCTACCTGACCGTGAAGGTGCCGACGCCCGACGGTGAGCTGGAGCGGGAAATCCTGCACCCGGCCAACCCGGGGTCGGTCTACCACATGACCAAGACGCTCGACCAGCTGATGTTCGCCTTCTACGCCAAGAACGACGGGCTGCGCATCACCGACCTGCACCAGGGCATCGTGTGGGGCACGCAGACCGATCAGACCAGCCAGGACGAGCGGCTTATCAACAGGTTCGACTACGACGGCGACTACGGCACCGTGCTCAACCGGTTCCTGATGCAGGCCGCCATCGGGCACCCGCTGACAGTGCACGGTACCGGCGGCCAGACCCGGGCGTTCATCCACATCCGCGACACCGTGCGGTGCATCGAGCTGGCCATCACCAACCCGCCTGAGACGGGCGACCGGCCGCGCGTCCTCAACCAGATCACCGAGACCCACCGGGTCCTCGACCTGGCCAAGATGGTCGGCGACGTGATGGGCGTGGACATCGCCTACCTGCCCAACCCGCGGCGCGAGGCCGAGGAGAACGACCTGATCGTCCGCAACGACCAGTTCCTCGCCCTGGGCCTTCAGCCGACCACGCTGTCCGAGGGGCTGCTCGGCGAGGGCACTGAGGTCGCCAGGCACTACGCCTACCGGGCCGACCCCTCCAAGATCATCGCCCGTTCGGTCTGGAAGGCAGGCATGGAGACCGCCGACGACCTGATGACCGAGCTGCCCGTCCAGGGATAGCCGCCCAGGACCAGCCGCTAGCGCGGCACGCTGAGTTCAGCCACGGCGCTGCGGCACCGGGTCCGGTGCCGCAGCGCTGCGGCGCCGCTAGCCTGGTCGGCGTCGACCCGGCGGAGGCGTACCAGCTGGCGCGCCCGGCGGCGGTCAGGCGCGAGTGCTCGGAGAACCCCGTCGTGCCTACTGTCCTCGACTGGGCGGAGCGGGATCTGGGCGCGGCTCCCGGATCCGGGCGGCGAAGTCGCCTGCGGCTTCTACTACCCGGGCCAGCGCCAGCAGGCGGCCGCCGACACCGCCCTGGTGGACCGGCTGGCCCGGCGGCGGCTGCTGACCCAACGAGGCGGTCGCCTCCGGCTGCCCGGGGGACCCGCTCTGGCTCTCAGCAGTCTCAGCGGCCGCGGCAGGCGCGGCAGCCACATGATCTGCTCGATGATCAGACGATCGGTGTTGCCCTGGCAACACCGATCGTCTGATCACGTTCGCGGTATTACCGGCCCGGGGCACAGGCGTAACACAAGCCACGCAGGACGCAGGGCTTGTGGGCGAGGCCGTGGCGGCGGTCCGAGGGAACGTGGCGGCTAACTGGCGCCGTAAGCCTGGACGGCGTGGCCGGGACGGGATGGTGGACCCCGGCTGGCTCTCGGAGCTGCTCTCCGGGACCTGCGGGGCGGACGTAGCCACCGCGGGCTTCCTGGCAAGCGTCCAGGTCATCGCCGAGACCCTGGGTGCCCCGGCGGGTGTCGGAGAGGCGCTAATCACGTAGCGTGATGTGTCATGACGTCACCCGAGGCGGCGCTGCGGTTCCGGCCGATCGCCGTCGCGGTCGTGCGGACCGGCCGGCGGCACGCCTGGCGGATCCTGGCCGTCTCGATCGTAGTGTCCGCGGTGACCGTGGCGGCCGAGCTCGTTGCTGATCGTCTCCTCGACCGGACCGCCCTGGCCACAGCACTGTTCGGCTCCCTGTCCACCTCGACGGTAAGCCTGCTCGGCGCGGTGTTCCTGTCGGGCTTCCTGTGCCGGCTGGTCAGTGCCACCGAGCACGGGGATACCGAGCACGGGGATACCGAGCACGGGGATACCGAGCACGGCGCGCACGACACCCGGATCCGCGACGTGCTGCGGTCGCTGCCCTGGGGCTCGCTGGTCCTGGCCGACCTGCTGACCACCTTGATCATCGTGGTGGGGCTGGTGGCGCTGGTCATTCCAGGGCTGGCCGCCATCACGCTGCTGGCCGTGGTCGGGCCGGTCATCGAGATCGAGCACCGGCACCCCGCGGCGGGCCTGCGCCGTTCCGCGCATCTGGTCCGGCCGCATTTCTGGCGGGTCGTGGCGTTCGCGACGCTGCCCCTGCTGCTGTCCAACGGGATCGTGGCCATCCTGCCCGATCCGTCCGGGACCACCGACGTCGTGACCACCCTGATCGTCCGGTCGATCGTTGAAGGGATCCTCGACTCGGTGGTCGGACTGCTGCTGGTGGAACTCTGCTTCCGCCTCATGGCCGCCGACCGCGCCACGGCCCGCGCAGCGGCCCGGCCGTCCAGCCGGCAGCCTGGATCCCGGCCAGCGGGCTTACCCGACAGCGCTTGCCTCTATGGCGATCGCCGGGGCCGGCCGCGGCTGATGGTGGCGCCCGGTCAGGACCGGCTGGGAGCGGTCGGCCGGGAGCAGGGTGGCCAGGGTGGCCGCGAACCGGCTGCCGGGGGCCTGGCGTGCGACGCGTTCCGCGTCCGCGGCCGTGTCCACGTCGAGAAGCTCTGGCACCTGGCGGACCCGCAGGCCCGCGGCGCGCAGCCGGGCCAGCTGGACCCGGCCGGTGTGATCCGCCGACATCGGCACGCCCAGGATCAGTTCCGGGTCGGGCCGGCGCAGGCCGAGCAGCCAGAAGCCGCCGTCCTCGGCCGGGCCGAAGACCGCGTCCGCGTCCCCGGCGGCCAGTGGGTGCGCCACCGTTTCCAGCAGCCCCGGAGTCACCTGGGGGGTGTCCATGCCGATCAGCACGATGGGCAGGGCGAGTCCTGCGTAGGCGTCGTCGAAGGCGGCGGTGATCCGCTCGTCCAGTCCCTTGCCGCGTTGCGGCGACACCTCGAACCGGGCCGGCAGTTCTGCCCGCAGCGCGCCGGGCACGGCCCGCTGGTCATCCAGGGCCAGGGTGTGCCGGGCGAAGCAGGCGCTGGCCCCGGCTTCCAGCGTGTCGATGAGCGCCGCCTCGGCCAGCATCGCGGCTTCCTGCGGGGTGAACGGCGGGGTGAGCCTGGTCTTGACCCGGCCCGGCACCGGGGCCTTGGCCAGGACGATGAGCTGGGCCGCGACGGTGCCGCCCGGGGCGGCGCTCGATGGGCTGCCGCAGCTCATGAGGCGAGCACCCGGCGCATGTCGCGGACGGTCCGCACCGTCCCGCCCACCGTCCCGGTGACCTTGGACCGCCCGGACCGGGGCAGGTAGGGGATATCCACCTCGTCGATCCTCCAGTCGGCGGTGGCCGCGGCCATCACCATCTCCAGCGGGTAGCCGAAGCGCCGGTCGGCGAGCCCCAGCCCGAGGAGCGGGGCGCGGCGGGCACAGCGCATCGGCCCGAGGTCGCGCAGGCGCACCCCGGTGCGCCGGCGGAGCTCAGCGGCGAGGACCTTGTTCGCCACCCGGGCGTGCACCGGCCAGCTGCCCAGAGTGCGGGCCATCCGGCGGCCCAGCACCAGGTCAGCGGAGCCGAGCCGGACCGGATCGGCGACCTGCGGCAGGTCGCGGGGGTCGAGCGAGGCGTCCGCGTCCATGAAGCAGACGATGTCGCTGGTCGCGGCGGCCAGCCCGGCATGGCAGGCGGCGCCGAAACCGCGCTGCGGAACCCGGATGACCTCGGCGCCGTGATCGACCGCGATGCTGGCCGACCCGTCGGTCGAGCCGTTGTCGGCCACGATGGGGTGAAAGCCCGGCGGCATCCGGGACAGGACCCAGGGCAGTGCCTCGGCCTCGTTCAGGCAGGGCAGGATGACGTCGATCCTCATGGCGGCGACAGTAGCCCGGGCAGACCGTTATTGACCCTTACAGAGTCGTGACGTATCCTCCCGCACGGTATGAGCCCAGGTGGGCCCCGTGATTCGCTGCTGTCATGCGAATTCTGGTGACCGGGGCCGCGGGGTTCATCGGCTCCCATGCAGTCGATTGTCTGCGGGCGGCGGGCCACGAGGTCCAGGGCCTGGACTCGCTGGCCCCGGCCGTACACACCGGGCGGCCCGGGTACCTGCCCGAGGACTTCGACCTGGCGGTGGGGGACGTCCGCGATCCCGACGCGGTGCGCCGGGCGGTAGCGGGCGCGGACGTCGTGTGCCATCAGGCCGCGCTGGTCGGCCTCGGCGTCGACCTGGCCGATCTGCCCGCCTACTCCGACGTCAACGTCACCGGCACCGCGGTGCTGCTCGAGGCCATGGGCCGCAGCGGCGTGCCCCGCCTGGTGCTGGCCTCGTCCATGGTGGTCTACGGGGAAGGTGCCTACGACTGCCCCGGGCACGGCCGGGTCCGGCCGGCCCCGCGGGACGTGAGCGATCTGGAGGCGGGCGTCTTCGAGCCCCGCTGCCCGCGGTGCTCGGCGCCGCTGACCGTGGCCACCGTCACCGAGGATGCCCCGCTCGATCCCCGCAACGCCTATGCGGCCAGCAAGCTCGCCCAGGAGCATCTGGCGGCCACCTGGGCCAGGATGACCGGCGGGTCCGCGGTCGCGCTCCGGTACCACAACGTCTACGGGCCACGGATGCCGCGGGACACGCCGTACTCCGGCGTGGCGGCGATCTTCCGCTCCGCGCTGGAGGGAGGCCGGTCCCCGCAGGTTTACGAGGACGGCCAGCAGCGCCGGGACTTCGTGCATGTGCACGACGTGGCCCGGGCCAACCTGGCCGCGCTGCGGGCCGGCGTGCCGGGCTCACTGCGGGCCTTCAACGTGGCCAGCGGGGAGCCGCACACGGTGGGGGAGATGGCGACGGCGCTGGCCGGCGCGTTCGGCGGCCCCGCTCCCACCGTGACCGGGCGCTACCGGCTGGGCGACGTCCGGCACATCGTGGCCTCGCCCGAGGCGGCCGCCCGCGGGCTCGGATTCCGCGCCGAGACCAGGTTCGCCGACGGCATGACCGAGTTCGCCCACGCCCCGCTGCGCCGCCCGGCCGGTGGTGGAATAAGCAGCGCCGCGTAGGCTGCCGGGGTGCCCAGCCCGTCAAGGGCTGGCGGGGCGGCCAGCCCGTCAAGCCCCGGGGACCTGCAGCCCGTGTGCCAGGCGTAGCGCAGACATTTTCTCAGCTCGCCTGCCGGGCGTAGCCCGGGTCCGCGATCAGGGCCGTGTGCTGGGTCGTGTGCTGGGCCAGCGGCAGCCGGATCACGAACTGGCATCCCCGCGCGATGTTCTGCACGGCGATCTGCCCCGAGTGCGCCTCCACGATGCCGCGGGCGATGCTGAGCCCGAGCCCGGCGTTGTTGTCCGGGCCTGGGGTCCGGGCCGTCTCCGCTCGGAACGCCACGTCGAAGACCCGGGGCAGGGCCTCGGGCGGGATCCCGCCGCAGGCGTCCACCACGCTGACGCAGGCCATGCCGCGGTGCAGGTCACCCTGGACCTCGACCATGCCCTCGGACGGCGTGTGCCGGATGGCGTTGGTCACCAGGTTGCGCAGCGCCCGGCCGAACTCATCGGCGTCGACCAGGACCGGCAGCCCGCGTACCGAGGAGCCGCGCAGCCGCACGCCCTTGGCGCGGGCCAGCGGCTCGGTGCTGGCCAGGGCCTCGGCCACCAGGTCGTCCAGCCCGACCAGGCGGCGCGACAGCCGGAGCGCGCCCGCGTGGATGCGGGCCAGCTCGAACAGGTCGTCGATCATCGCGGACAGCCGGTCGGCCTCCCGGCGGATCTGCGTGTGGTACGTGCTCACCGTCTCGAAGTCGACCACCACGCCATCCTCCAGTGCCTCCGCCATGGCGCGCAGCCCGGCCAGCGGGGTACGCAGGTCGTGGCTGACCCAGGCGACGAGCTCCCGGCGGCTGGCCTCCAGGGCCCGCTCCCGGGTCCGGGACTCGGCGAGTTTCTCGTGCGCCAAGGCCAGCTCATCGGAGAGGGTGGCGAACTCCGCGGGCAGGTGGGCCTGGGGTGGCTCGTAGTAGCCGACGCTGCTGACGTTGCGGACCGCGTCGAGCAGGACCCGGCTGGCCGCGGTGACCCGGTGGCCGACCAGCAGCGCGACCGCGAAACCCGCCACGCCCGCGATAACCACGACGGCCAGGACGACGTTCCGGTCGTCGACGGAGATCATCATCTTGTAGGCGATGACCGCGACCCCGGCCATCGAGCTGACGATGACCACCGCGGCCACCACGAAGAGGAGCGTGGCCAGCGACCGCCGCGCGAGCAGCCGGACGCTGAGCAGGCCGGCCACGGCGGAGGCGACGGCAACCCCGACGACGGTGTACGTCACCTGCCAGAGCGTGGGCGCGTCGATGCCTGTCATGCTTCTCCCGGTTCGTAGCGGTAGCCGACACCCCAGACGGTGACGATCCGCCGGGGCGCGGTCGGGTCCGGCTCGATCTTTTCCCGCAGCCGCCGGATGTGGACGGTAACGGTCGAAGTGTCGCCGAAGGTCCAGCCCCACACGTGCGCCAGCAGCTGCTCCCGGCCGAACGCCTGCCGGGGACGGCCCATGAGGAACACCAGGAGGTCATACTCCCGGGAGGTCAGGGACAGCGCGCTCTCGGCCAGCATCACCGAGTGCGCGCCCAGGTCGACCACGAGGTTGCCGTCCTTGATGACGCCGAGCGCAGGCGGGTCGGGCAGGCCGCCGCCCCGGGCGCGGCGCAGCACGGACCGGACCCGCAGGGTCAGCTCGCGGGGGCTGAACGGCTTGGTGACGTAATCGTCGGCGCCGGTCTCGAAGCCGACCACGCGGTCGGTCTCCTCTCCCAGCGCGGTCAGCATGACCACGGGGATAGGCCATTGCGCACGCAATCTCCGGCAGACTTCCAGGCCGTCGATGCCGGGCAGCATCAGATCCAGGACCACCAGGTCCGGCGGTTCGGCGGCGACCCGGCGCAGGGCCTCGTAGCCGTCGCCAACGCATTGCACGTGGTGCCCATCGCGCGTCAGGTAACGCCCGACGACATCAGCCAGGGTCGCGTCATCGTCGACCACGATGATCCGGCCCGGCCGGTCGGGGTTGGTGTTCACTCTTACACCGTAGATGCCGCACTGACTTTGTGCCCCTGACCGGGACAGATCCGTCATCGGTCCGTAAGGGTCATTCCGCTGCCGGCGAGGTTAGGCTCATCGCCGCTGCCACCGGGCCGGGCTGCTGACCCGGCCAGACCCCGGAAGGAGGGGACCGCGTGCTCGGTGAGCTGTACGAAGATGCTCTTGCTGGCCTGGCGCGGCCGGAAATCGAGTACGAGGACGGCCGCCGGACCCCGCTCAGGATCGATGACTGGCTGCACGTGATCCCGGGCGACGCCTCGATCCTGGACCGCTGTCAGGGCCACACGCTGGACGTCGGGTCCGGCCCCGGGCGGCTCACCGTGGCGCTGGCCGAGCGGGGCGTGCCTGCCCTCGGCATCGACATCACGCCGTCGGCCGTGCAGCTGGCCCGCTCGTGTGGCGCGCTGGCGCTGCACCGGGACGTGTTCGCCACGGTCCCGGGGACCGGGCGGTGGGCCCGGGTTCTGCTCGCCGACGGCAACATCGGCATCGGCGGGGACCCGGATGCCCTGCTCAGCCGGGTGGCCGAGCTGCTCAAGCCGCTCGGCCAGGCGCTGGTCGAGGTGAAGCCCCCCGGCGCGCCGCTGGCCAAGGACATGGTCCGGCTGAGCCACGCGGGCCAGTGCAGCTCCTGGTTCCCCTGGGCATCCATCGGCGCCGACCAGATCAGCGAGCTCGGCCTGCGCGCCGGGCTGGCCGTGACCGAGGTGTGGACCGACGCCGGCCGCTGGTTCGCCGCGCTGTCCCGGGGGATCGATTCATGACCACGAAAGTCAGGATCGCGGCCGCAGCCGTGGCCGCAGCGGCCCTCACCGCGCTGCTTGCCCTCACGGTCCACTCGGTAGTGTTCGCGCGGATCGGCGTGCTCCCAGTGGCCCTCGGCCTCTGGGCACTCTTCGCCGCCGGTGCCTGGCTGGTGTTCCGGCTCCCGGGCCGCTGGGCGGTGGCCCTGATCGTGATCGGCGGCATCGCGGTGCAGCTGGCGGCCCTGTCCGCCGGGCCGCAGGGCAGCGACGACCTGTACCGCTACATCTGGGACGGGCGGGTCCAGGCCGCGGGCATCGACCCGTATCAGTACGCGCCGGCCGCGCCCCAGCTGGTCTCGCTCCGCGACCCCTTCCTGTGGAACGCCCAGGCGCCGTACTGCGTCCACGCCGGGATGCGGCTGGACAGCTCGACCCAGGTCGCGGCGCCCGGCTGCACCCGGATCAACCGGCCCATCGTGCACACCATCTACCCGCCGGTGGCCGAGGCCTACTTCCTGGGCGTGCACTACCTGTCGCCGGCGGGCAGCGGGACCACGCCGATTCAGGCGGGCGCGGCGCTCTGCGCGGTCCTGGTCACGGTGCTGCTGCTGTACGGGCTGCCGAAGGTGGGCCGGGACCGCCGGCTCGCGGTGCTGTGGGCGTGGTGTCCGACCGTGGCCCTGGAGGCGGGCAACAACGGCCATGTGGACGTGCTCGCCGTGGGCATCACCGCGGCCGCGCTGATCTTGCTGGCCCGGCCCGGGGCGCTGAACTCTTCCACTCGGGCGAGCTTCGCCACCGGGCCCCTGCGGCGGCCCATGGCGGGCGGTGCGCTGCTTGCCCTGGCCATCTGGACGAAGGTCACCCCGGTGCTGATCGCCCCGGCCGTGCTGCGGCGCCGCCGGCCGGTCGCGGTCATCGGCGCGGGCGTCGCCGCTACGGTCATCGTGTACCTGCCCCACGTGCTGGCCGTGGGCAGCGGGGTGATCGGCTTCCTGCCCGGCTACCTGCAGCAGGAGGGGTACGCGAACGGCTCCCGGTTCCTGCTGCTCGGCATGCTGGTGCCGGGGAAGTGGGGCTTCGCAGCGGCCTTCGCGGTCCTCGCCACGGTCGCGCTGGCCGTGCTGCTGCGCGGTGATCCCGACCGCCCGTGGCGCGGCGCGGTGGTGATGACCGGCGTGGCGCTGGCCGTCACCACGCCCCCGTTCCCCTGGTACGCGATGCTCCTGGTCATGCTGGTCGCCTTCGACGGCCGAGTGGAGTGGCTGGGCTTCGCCATGGTCCGCTACCTGGCGGTCAGCGACCCGCTGCCCGGGGTCCGGGTTCCCGTCCTCGACGCCCTGCGGGCCGCTTACGGCCTAGCGCTGGCCGTGGTGGTGGCCGTGGCGCTGATCCGGTGGCACCGGTCCCGCACCCTGGTCCGGCCCGCACCAGCCCGCGCTCTCCCGGCAGCGGCCCCGGAGGCCATCCCCGTATCTCAGTGAGGTTTGCCGGAGCGGCGGGCTTCGGTGGCACCGCTGAGCATGCCGGCGATCCCGGCGACGGTGTCGAGTTCCCCGGAGGCGATCGCCATGACGAGCTCGTAGGCGGCATCGTTGGTCAGGATCAGCCGCCGGCCGTTGACACCGTAGAAGGCAATCAGCCCGGACAGCGCGAGCCGCTTGTTGCCATCAGCGAGGGCATGGTTACGGGCCAGGGAATGCAGCAGGGCCGCTGCTTTCTCATCCAGGGTCGGGTAGGCGTCGGCCCCGAAGGCCGTGGCCTGCGCGCGGGCGAGCGCCGCCTCGAGCAAGCCGAGATCCCGGACCTTCACGTCGGGGCCGAGGATCCGTTCGGCGACGCGCAGCAGCTCAGGCAGCGTCAGGTAGATCATTCACCGAGCCGCCGCAAGGCCTCGGCGTACCGAGGGATCTCCTCGTCGAGGACCCGGTCCAGCAGGTCTTCCCGGCTGTGCTGTTCGACGTACTCGAGGATGGCCTGCCGGGCGACATCCTGCATGGAACGCTCTTCCTGGCGGGCTCGCTGGCGCAGTGCTTCCGCTTCCTCATCGCTCAGTCGCAGAGTCATGGCCATGAGTCAATGATACCAACATTGATACCAGGCCCTCACCGGCCTCTCCGCCTACCGCTAACCATGATCCCGGGCAATTAGTGCGATATCTGGCACTTATCGACCGCGATCATGGTGCGGGTGGGATACCTGTCGGCCGGGTCACAGGTACGACCGTAAGCAAGCGCTCCAGCCCGGCGAAGTCGCCCGGATTGGTGGTGAAGAGGCGGAGGTCCTCGGCGATGGCCACCGACGCGATCATCAGGTCCACGGCCCGGCGCCGGGGCTTGCGCCCTGCGGCGATGACTGCCGCCGTGACCTGACCGTAGGCACGAGCCGCCTCGACGCCGAACGGAATCGGGTCGAACTCGTTCTCGGCCCGCTGCAAGATATCGAGCCGACGGGCCCGCTCCGCGTGCTCCTCGTAGTCCTTCTGCTCACTACCGGGCCGCACTTCATGGGGGCCGGCGGACAACTCGGCGAGGGTGATGGCGCTGATGGCGACAGCCGCTGGCAACTCACCGGGATCGATCCACTTGCGCAAGATAAGGATATTGGTGTCGAGCAAGCCCGACTGGTAGCTCTCAGCGGCCATCGGGGATGCCCGCCTGGTGGTCGGCAGCAGCCTCCTGATCAGCGCGGAACGCCGCGAGGTCAACAGCCGGGGCGCGGCGCGACGCGGCGGCGAAGTCCGCCCTCGGAATGAACCGGCGGCGGCGCCGGATCGGGATCAGTTCTCCGATCTCACGGCCATCCCGCGTAACCGTGAACGCCTGGCCGCCCTCGACCGCGTCCATGATCTCCCGCGACTTGTTCCGCAAATCCCGCTGTGTTATCTCCTGCTGTGCGCTCATGGAACCACTCTATCCAGTTGTAGCACCTGGTGCTACCTGGTGCTACAACCGGCTTCATGATCGTGGCAATTACTGCGCTGGCAGGTTCCTCTTGTGTCGCCGGTCGCGGGGCTGGAGGTGGGAGTTAGGGGCTTGATCTTCTGGCGATGGTCAGAGCTGGGCTGTCCACTCGATCGTGGGCTGGCGCCTCTGGCCGACGAGGGACAGGTTTTCGGATTCCCTGCATCCCCTATATAGCAGCACCAAGGGCAGAAGATCATGGACGGGTGACAGATCCTGCGTAGCTGGGGCGAGGGCATGGGGTTATGGGCGCGCCGGCCAGTGTGACGATCCTCGACCCGGCGGCGGCCTGAGCGCGTCTTGGGTTGGGATCCTCCGCTTCCCTTACGCGTCAGGGATCGACCCCGATCATGGATGACCGTGTGGGCCGGGGGAGTCCGGGCCGTGGGCGGGGCGGGCCGGACTCCAGGCGTCGAAGCCGGGACGCAGAGCAGTCGGTGACGGGGCGGGGTCATGGGCGGCGGGCTGCTGCTGGGCGCGGGTCCGCGCCGCCGCGGCGGCCGCCTGCCGCTTCCGGGCCCGGGTCGCGGCCCGGCGCCATGCCAGGGCGTAGATGACCGCGGAGGCCGCGAGCATGACTCCGGTCACGGCCAGCCAGCGCCACAAGTACGGCTGGGTGGTCAGCCCGCTGGCCCGGTGATATTCGGGCCCGGACAGGCCCAGGATGAGCGGGAAGAAAGCCAGCAAGAGCAGCAGGGAGAACGCCACCGGGATCCGCACGTAGTTGATCGCCGGGGGACCCGGAACCTGGCCGGGCCCGGGCGGGCTGGCCTGGCTCGGGCTGGCCTGGCTCCGGCGTCCCCGTCCGGGCAGCAGTCGCTGCACGGACAGGTCGGCCAGCGAGTACAGCGGGAACAGCAGCAGGTCGTGGCCGATGATCGCGACCGTGAACCAGATCGCGAAGCCGCGGAACTGCCCGGCGGCGATCACCGCCCGGACCGCGTAGCCGGCCAGCGCGAACGCGGCGAGCAAGGCCAGCAGGTGCAGCGGGTTGGCACCGTACCAGTGCCGGATCCGGCTGGTGATGCTCCTGCCGCGGGTCGTCACGCCCCTCACACCTGCTTCAGGAAAGTGATCTTGCTGACCCATTTCGTGTTGTGCACACCCGGTGCGTTCGGGATGATCGTCCGGGCCGGATAGCCGTGATCCCAGGGCAGCACGTGGCCATTGAGCGTGACGGCCAGCAGCGACTGCGGATCGGTCACCTGGCCCGCGGACAGGACCGCGGACTTGAACGCCCCGACCTGCTGGATCGAGTCGACCTGCGCCCCCGCCGGCGCCGGCATCCCGGCCAGCCGGGCCAGGTCGGCCAGTCGGACGCCGGTCCAGTGGGCGGACACCGACCAGCCTTCGACGCAGGCGATCGGCAGCTCCACCACGCGCTGCGGCAGGGCGAGAATCTCGTTCCGGGTCAGCGTGAGCGTGCGGGCGCCGACCAGCGTGAGCCGGTACCCCGGGCCGACGTCGGCCGCGGTCAGGCCGATCGACGCCGCGGTCCGGTTGACCGGCAGGTAGTGCGGGGCGGTCGCGGACAGCCCGCGCGGCCCGAACAGTGCGGTACGCCGGGCCGGCCCTCCGATGGATTGGCCGACGACCAACCCGGCCAGGGTGACCGACGCGCCGCCGACGGCGGCCAGCAGGCCCCGGCGGGAGATGGTCGGGGCGCGCGGACGGGTCGGGCGCAGGCTTTCGCCGTCTGGTTCCGCGGGGTCCAATTCTTCTGGGCCGGTCTCCGCCAGCGGGGTACGCAGTTCCCGGCGCAGGCTGCGGGACCGCAGCCCCTTGACCATCCGCGGGAACTTCAGGGCCACGTGGATGACGAACCCGGCAATGAACACCCAGGCGCCGTAAAGATGGGCGGTATAGAAGGAGAACGGGAAGACGTAGTAGTTCTGGATGTTCAGGATGCCGGTCGCGAACTCGAACAGCACGCCCCCGACCAGCATGATCAGGCTGACCCGCTCCAGGATCTGGGCCAGTGAGCGCACAGGTGGCCAGGCGAACAAGCGGGGGAGCACCGACCACAGCTTGGCCAGCACGACCGGCAGCAGGGCAAGCCCCAGCGTGATGTGCACCCCCTGGTCCACCCGGTAGAGCCAGGACGGGTCGGTCGGCCAGGAGAACAGGTAGAAGTGCAGCAGGCCCGCGCCGGGCGTCTGGTCGTTGCCGGGCAGCAGCGGATCGTAGGCCGCGTAGGACAGCAGGCCGGTCACCGCCAGGATGGTCAGCCCGGCCAGCAGCACCACGGCCAGGACCGAAGTGAGCCACAGGCCGCGCAGCGGGCTGCGCCAGATCCCCGGCCGGAACGGGCCAGGTGGCGGCCGCCCGGCTGCCCGGCGGGCCGCGTCCGCTGCCCGCCGGGCCATCTCCGCCGCCCGGTTCAACTCCGCCGCAGCCGAGGCCGCCAGCGCGCGCCGCAGCCCGGCGGCGCGCTGCCTCGATCCCCGTGTCCCGGCCCCGGCCATGGTCTGACGTTATGCACGTCGGCGCAGGTGAGGGCGGTTTCGAAGCGGACGGTAAGAACCTCGTAAG
>Ga0187875_10001197_pt1 | contig 20338 bp, 18 predicted proteins | sample June2016WEW_17_1_2_FD_132978 | JGI IMG/M metagenome (GOLD analysis project Ga0187875, IMG submission 132978) | Peatland microbial communities from SPRUCE experiment site at the Marcell Experimental Forest, Minnesota, USA - June2016WEW_17_10 | ecosystem: Environmental > Terrestrial > Soil >... | reverse complement strand
TGTCCCGGCCGAAGGTGTCCCGGCAGAAGGTGTCCCGGCCGAAGGCTTCCCGGCGGAATCGGCCGACGAGCGGGTGGCCGCGGTCTGCGGGGCGCTGTCCGACGTCATCGACCCCGATCTGGGCGTGAACATCGTCGATCTGGGATTCGTCCGCGCTGTCGCCGTCGAGGGGCGCACCGCCGCCATCACCATGACCCTCACCTCCGCAGCGTGCCCCCTGACCGGCGTCATGGAGAACCAGATCCGCGCCGGGCTCGCCCCGCTCGGCGGCATCGAGAACTTCCGCATCGACTGGCAATGGATACCCGCCTGGCGGCCGGCCGACATCACCGACGGCGGGCGTGAGCAGTTGCGTGCCATCGGCTTCACCATCTAGGGCACGAATGCGCGGCCTGCGGACAGCGAGAGATGGTCCGCAGGGCACCCTCCCTGCGCGCCTCGCCCCGGGCGACGTCTGGTTACCAGCCCCCGAAGGACAATCCGCCGTTCACGCTGATCGTCTGACCGGTCACCTGCGCAGCGGCGTCGGAAGCGAGGAAAACGGCCACCTCCGCCACCTCGTCCGCGGACGGAGGGCGGCCCATCGGGAAGCGCGCGACGGCCTTGGCCAGCATGTCCCGCTCCAGACTGGCACCCGTGAAGAACCGGTCCCACGTCGGAGTGTCTGAGGTGAGCGTGAGGGCGACGCTATTGACCCGGACCTTGAAGCGGCTGAATTCCTTGGCCAGGACCTTGGTCATCATCATGACGCTGGCGCCGACCGCGCCCAGCACGGATTCACCCGGGGTGGGCTGGCGGGCGGCGTCGGTCGTGAGCAGGACGACCGATCCGCCGTTCTCGCGCAAGGCGGGCAGCGCGGCATGCACCGGGAAGATGCGGGGCAGCAGGCGAGTGCGGATCGTGCTCTCAATCTGCTCGGGGGTCATCTCGGCGAATGGCGCCGGCCCGTCTCCCTCCGCACCGGCGCTGATCAGGATGTCGAGCCGCCCTGCCATCGACCGGGCGGTATCGACCACGGCCGCCACATCCGGATAGGAGGCGCAGTCGCCGGCGACGAACCGCACATCGGGGCTGGCCTGGCGCAGCTCGGCGGCGGCCTGCTCACCACGCTCGGCGGAGCGGCCATTGATGAAGACCACGGCACCGGCCTCGGCGAGCCGTTCGGCGATGCGGAAGCCGACGCCACGAGAGCTGCCGGTGACCAGGGCCACCTTGCCTTTGAATGCTGCGCCTTTGAATGGTGCCGGGCCGGTCATCGGGCCTCTCCTCGTCAGCGCTGGGCGCCCCGCACTCAGGGCAGCCGATCACAAGTCCACGACCTTGGCGGCATCCCACGGCCGCTCCCACCCGCCGAATGCGAGCAGGCGGTCCACCAGCGCGGCGGTGAACCCCCAGATCAGCATCCCCCGGACCCGGAACGCGGGCAAGATGAAGCCACGCGGCCCGTGCACCATCAGCCGGACGGCCGGATCGGCGAGCTCGGTGAGGCTCACCCGCTCGACCGCGGCCACCTCGCCCGTGTCAACGGGCGCGACCGCGCACGGCTGCCGCCACCACGCGAGTACCGGAATGACCCGGAACCCGGTCGGCGGGATGAACGCTTCGGGCAGGGTACCGATCACATCGACGCCGGCCGGGTCCACACCGACTTCCTCGGCGGCCTCCCGCAGCGCCGTCGCGACCGGCCCCTCGTCCCCGGCGTCGATGGCCCCGCCGGGGAAGGCCGGCTGGCCCGCATGCAGGCGCAGGCCCGGGCCGCGCTGAATGAGCAGCAGGTCAGGGCCACTGGGGCCGTCGCCGAACAAGACGAGGACGGCCGACGGCCGGCCGCCCGCGGCGGGCGGCGCGAGGAGCGGGGAGATCTCCATCGTCTGGGCGGCGGCCGCCAGCTGGCACAGCCACGCCGGCGCGGGCCCGGCTGGCGCGGGCCCGGCTGATATGGGCCCGGCTGATATGGGCCCGGCTCGTATCGGCCCGGCTGGCATGGGCCCGGCCGGCGCGGGCTCGTGACCTGGTGCCACTGCTCAAGCGTAAGCCCCGGAAGGGGACAGGAGGCAGTGCCGAAGACGGCGCCGACGGCAGGCAGGCCGGCGACGGGCGGCGCGCCAGTCGGCACTGGCCAGTTTGGCTGTGCGCTGGCGGATACGAGCGCAGCCATCCCGAGCTGACAATCACAGGGACGGCATGGCCGCACGCACCGACTCACAACGAAGGAGGCCGGCACTGTGAACACGTGGCTCAACACATCCTTCGAGATGCAGTTCCGGGTCATCGACGGGCTGACGATCCGGTTCGCCCGAAGCGAGGACCGCAGCGACCAGGCCCTGCTGCTCAGCCCGTGGCCGGAGAGCCTGCTGGCCTTCGAGCCGACCTGGTCGCTGCTCGCCGAGCACACCCAGCTGGTGGCGATCGACCTGCCGGGATTTGGTCATTCCCAGCGCCGTAACGCGCTGATGTCGCCGCGGGCGATGGGCGAGTTCATCATCCGCGCGGCCGACGCATTCGGGCTCGAGCAGCCGCATGTCGTCGGTCCCGACATCGGCACCGCGGCCGCGCTGTGTGCCGCGGCCCGGTATCCGGGGCGGCTGCGCAGCCTGGTCGTCGGCAGCGGAGGCGCGGCCGTCCCGCTGCAGCTGGGCGGGGTGCTGAGGGACTGGGTCGAAGCACCGGACCTGGGCCAGTTCCGCCACGGCGACCCGCGGGCGATCGTGGCCGGGGCGCTGCAGGGCATCAAACGCTATGCGCTGCCCGACGCGGTCCGCGAGGACTACCTCTCTTGTTATGAGGGCGACCGGTTCGTCGAATCGATGCGCTACGTGCGCAGCTACCCCGCCGAACTGCCCGCCCTGCGTGACCTGCTGCCGCAGATCCGCACGCCCGTGCAGATCATCGCCGGGACGCGGGACACCGCGGTGCCGCCGGCCAACGCGCAGTTCCTGCACGACCGGCTGCCGCACAGCACGCTCGATCTTATCGACGCCGGCCATTTCACCTGGGAAGACGCGGCAGACGAGTACGCGGCGCTCGTCACCCGCTGGTGGGCCGGAAGCTACGCGGCCACCGGTACGGTCACCGAACAGCGAGAAGGCGGAAGGATCTGAGGAGCATGCACGCCACCCACCGCACGGATGGGTACCTGGCCAGGGACCGCGTTCGGCCCCCGGACACCAGGAGAAGGCCGCACCTGACCGGGCTCGCAGCCACCATGCCGCCCCCGGCACCGTCCGGTGCGGCGCCCGAGCGAAGGCTGTATGGCCGGCACCATGAGCGCGAGGTGCTGGATCGGCTGATGGCGGGTGTGCGGGCGGGCCGGAGCGAGGTCCTGGTGGTACGCGGGGAGGCGGGAACCGGCAAGACCGCGCTGCTGGAGTACCTGCTGGAGCGCGCGTCCGGTTGCCAGGTCGCGCGTGCGGCGGGCGTTGAGCCCGAGACGGAGCTGCCGTTCGCCGGGCTCTATCAGCTGTGCGCGCCGTTCCTGGACCGGCTCGGGCGGCTGCCTGGCCCGCAGCGCGACGCGCTGGGCACGGCGTTCAGCCTGCGGGACGGGAATCCTCCGGACCGCTTCGTGGCCGGCCTCGCCGTGCTGAGCCTGCTGTGCGAGGTGGCCGGGAACCGGCCGCTGGTGTGCGTGGTGGACGATGCGCAGTGGCTGGACCGGCCCTCGGCGCAGGCCCTGGGGTTCGTGGCGAACCACCTGGCGGCCGCGCCGGTCGCGATGGTCTTCGCGGTACGCCCGCCCGCCGGCGGCCCGGACGTGACCGGCCTCGGCGGCCTGACCGGCCGCGGCGGCCTGTCCGGGCTGGCGGAGCTGAGGGTCGGCGGGCTGGCCGACGGTGATGCGCGGACACTGCTGGAGGCCGCCGTCCCCGGCCTGCTGGGCCAGCAGATCCGGGACCGGATCGTGGCCGAGACCCAGGGCAATCCGGGGGCGCTGCGGGAGCTGGCCCGTGGGCTGACGCCCGCCGAGCTGGCGGCCGGGTTCGGGGTGCCCGGCGGGCCGGCGCTGCCGGGCCGAAGCCTGGACCGCATCCGGCAGCGGCTGGCGCCGCTGCCGCCGGCGACCCGGCTGCTGCTGCTGGTCGCCGCGGCCGAGCCAGCCAGGGATCCGGTGCTGGTGTGGGGAGCCGCCGGCCAGCTCGGCGCCGGCGAAGACGCTGCCGCACCGGCGGCCGCGGCCGGGCTTATCGAGCCCGGCGGGCAGGTCCGGTTCTCGGATCCGCTGACCCGGTACGCGCTCTATCAGGCGGCCTCTCCGCAAGAACGCCAGCGTGCCCACCGCGCCCTGGCCGAGGCCATCAGCCCCGCTAATGACCCCGACCGGCGCGCCTGGCACCGCGCGCACGCGGCGCCAGGGCTCGACGAGGACGCCGCCGCCGACCTCGCACGCACGGTCGGCCAGGCCCAGGCCCGGGGCGGCCTGGCCGCGGCGGCCGCATTCCGCGGACGCGCCGCCGAGCTGACCTGCGGCCGGGCCCGCCGGGCCCAGCGTGCCCTGGCCGCCGCCGACACCAATGACCAGGCCGGCACCCCCGCCGCGGCGCTGCGGCTGCTGGCCATGGCCCAGGCCGGACCGCTCGGCAAACTCGGCAGCGCCCGCGCGGAGCTCGTCGGCGCCCGGCTGGCCGCCGACTCCGGTCAAGACCGCGACGCCGCGCCGCTGCTGATCAGAGCGGCCAGGCGGCTCCAGCCGCTCGACCCGGGCCTGGCCCGGGAAGCCTGCCGCGACGCGTTCTCCGCGACGCTGAAGGCAGACCGCCTGGCGGGCCGCGGCGCACTGCTGGAAGTCGCCGCGGCCGTACGCGCGGCGCGGCCGACCCCGGAGCCGGCGCGTGCCCCCGATCTGCTGCTGTACGGGCTGGCTGCGGTGACCGCCGAAGGCTGCGCCGCAGGCGCGCCAACGCTCAGGCAGGCGCTTACCGCATTTCGCAGCAGCGAAATCCCCACCGGGGAGGCTTTGCGCTGGCTGCCGCTCGCGTGCCGGATGTCCCACGATCTCCTGGACGACGAGAGCCTGGATGGGCTCTCGGCCCGGCTGATCGGATTGGCCCGATCGGCCGGCGCCCTGGCCGTACTCCCGGCCGGGCTGCTGGCGGGCGCGACGATTCGGCTGCTCGGGGGCGAGCCCGGGGCGGCCGCCTCGATGGCGCGGGAGGCGGCGGCGGTCACCCTGGAGACGGGTAACCCCGTGGCGCGTTACGGCCCTTTGCTGATCGCCGCCTGGAGGGGACGGGAAACCGAGGCTGCCGCGCTGATCACGGCCGCCACGCCCGAGATGACGGCACGCAGGGAAGGACAGTGGCTGACCACCGCGCACTGGGCGGCCGCCATACTCGGCAATGGCCTGTGCCGGTACGAAGAGGCGCTGGCCGCCGCCGAGCAGGCCATCGAAGGCCCGCAGCAGGGCGGGCTGGCCACCTGGTCGATGGCTGAGCTGATCGAAGCAGCCGCGCGGACCGGGGCGCCCGGGCGGGCGGCGGCCGCGCTGCACCGTCTGGCCGAGATCACCAGCGCCAGCGGCACTGACTGGGCCCTGGGCATCCAGGCCCGTTCCCGGGCTCTGCTCACCAGCGGTGAGGCCGCCGAGCCGCTGTACCGCGAGGCGATCGAGCGGCTCGGCCGCACCCGCGTCCGCACCGAACTGGCCCGCGCGCACCTGGTCTACGGCGAATGGCTGCGGCGCAATCGGCGCCGTGTGGACGCGCGTGAGCAACTCCGTGGCGCTCACGAGATGCTGACCGCCATGGGGATCGAGGGATTCGCCGAACGCGCCCGCCGCGAGCTGATCGCCACCGGCCAGACCCTGCGCAAGCGCACGATCGGCATGGTGGACGAGCTCACCGCCCAGGAAGGGCAGATCGCCCAGCTCGCCGGTGAGGGGCATACCAACCCGGAGATCGGCGCCCAGCTGTTCATCAGCGCACGGACGGTGGAGTGGCACCTGCGCAAGGTGTTCACCAAGCTCGGCATCAGTTCCCGTAGGGAGCTTCACGCGGCGCTGCCCGACCTGGAACGGGCGAGGGTGCCCGCCTAGCCGGGGAGCGCTCTGCGCAGGCCGTCGCGGCCAGCGGTGGTTGTCCCGCTGAAGCCCTGCCCGGCGCGCTCCGCCCATTCCGCATCGCTGATCGCATCCGGGTCAGCCGGAAGGTAATGGCTGAGGATCAGCTCGCTCACCCGCGCGCGTTCGGCGACGCCCCCGACCTCGGTGACATCGGTGTGCAGCCTGGCCTGCCCTTCCAGGGCCGCACCGGTCGTGCCGTGCCGCTTGAGATAGTCAAGGTCGGCGACCTGGTGAACGAGGATGTCCGCCCCCTGCGCGAGGGCGATCAGGTCATCGTTGACGGTGGTGTCACCGGAGAACACGACGGAGCCGTCCGCCGTGTCGAAACGGTACGCCAGCGCCGGCACCGCGTGGCCGTGCGTCACGGCCACGGCGGTGACCCGGACAGCTCCGTCGTCGATGACGGTCACCGGAACCTGGGGGACGCCTTGCCCCCGGGCCGGGACGCGGACGTCGGTGGCCCGGACGAGAGCGCCCGGGTCCGGCATGGGGGTGTCGAGGGGCATAACGTTCAGATGGTAGGCATACCCGGCCAGGATGCAGTCGACCAGGTCCGACGCCCCGGGGAACGGCCGTTCCGGGTGGATCGTCGTCTGGCGGTGGAACGTGGCGTCACCAGTGGGCGGCGATTCCGGGGGCGACGGCCCGTACACGTGGATCGGCGGGAGCGGGCCGTTCTCGCCGGCGCGGACGCCCCATGGGTAAAGGAGCATGCCGGGCAGGTCACCAACGTGGTCCGCATGAAGATGGGTCAGGAACACCGCTTCCAGGCGGGTGAAGTCGAGTCCCGCGGCGGCGAAGGCAGACGGCGACCCGCGGCCGCAGTCGATGACGAAGACGCGCTCACCGACGGTGAGCGCCGATGAGATCCCGCCGCGTCCCGCCACGGGATTGGGCGCGCCGGCCGTGCCGAGCAGGACCAGCCCGGTGGTCAACGGAGCGCCGCGAGCAGCCGGAAGGCGGCTCCGGTGCCCGCCCCGTAGGCGAGGTGCGCGCTGAGGTCGCTGGCCAGGGTCTTCGCGTCGTACTTCCAGATCGGCTGGTAGAGCCCGCCCTCCGGGAGCACGATGTAGCCGGTAATCCAGACCACAGCCCCGAACGGCAGGCCATAGCTGGCCCGCGGCCGGCGCAGTGACCCGGCCAGGACGCCGTAGGCCGCCCCGTTCGCCGATCCGTAGCCCCAGTGCATGATCGTGCTGACCAGCCACGCCCACCGGTCCGGCAGTTCACGCTGCGTGAAACCCTCGATCAGGCGCTTGCCTACCTGTCCGGGGGCGGGGGCCTTCTCCCAGCTGTCGACCGGCGCGAACTCCCAGGCGAGCGGGCTGTCCTTGCCCCCTCCGCGGCGGTACTTGACGTACTGCACCGTATCCAGGCCGACGGTCCCCACGGTCCCGGCCAGGAAACCTCCCACGATGGCCGCGAGCGGGGTCATCGGCCGCTTTCCGTTGCGCATTGCGGGTCCAATCTCTGGGTGGCTGAGGTCGCTGTGCCTGAGGTCGCTGTGGCTGAGGTCCGGGGGCGGCTAAGCCCTGGTGATTACGTTCCCTGTTCTGGCGCGAGCCACGCCAGGGCGGCGGTGGCCAGGGTCTCGGTACCGGTGCGCAGGGTGGGCTGGAGCGGGGGGAGGAATTTCGGTGAGTGGTTGCTGGGGAGGTCCTGCAGGCGCCCCTCCTTCTCGGCGGTGAGGTAGACCTGCCGGTCGGTGCGCCCGATGCTCCAGTAGGTGTACGGGATGCCTGCGGCATCGGGAATGGCGCTGAAGTCCTCGCTGACGGTCTGCGCGGGGAGCTGGCCGGCATGATCGCCAAAATGTGCGGCGAAGGCGGCCGCGACCCGCTCCGTGGTGGCCGGGTCGTTGTCGGTGAGCGGGAAGCTGCCGAGGGTCTGAAAGTCGGGGTCCTTGGGTGAGCCGCTGGCCTGGCACTCGGCGCGGACGATCCGCTGGACCGCGGCGAGGATGCGCTGGCGGCTCCGCTCGGAGTAGGCCCGCATGTTGAGCTGCAGGACAGCGTGGTCGGGGATGATGTTGCTCCTGAGGCCCGCCTGGATGCTGCCGACCGTAACGACGGCGATCTCGCCGGGCGCGACTTCGCGGGACACGATGGTCTGCAGCCGGACGACGATCATGGCCGCCAGGACCACCGGGTCGATGGAGTTCTGCGGCAGGGCGGCGTGCGCGCCCCGCCCGTACACGGTGACCTTGATGCTGTCTTCGGTCGCCATGAACGGCCCGGGCCGGGTGGCGACCGTCCCGGCGATGCCCGGCAGCAGGTGCTGGGCCAGCGCGACGTCCGGGGCGGGGATGCGCTTGAGCAGGCCGTCGTCGACCATGCCCTGGGCGCCGTCGCCGGTCTCCTCGGCCGGCTGGAACAGCGCGAGCAGCGTGCCGTGCCACAGGCCGGGATGGTCGGCCATGAGCTTGGCCGTGCCGAGCAGGCAGGACATGTGCATGTCGTGGCCGCAGGCGTGGGCCACCGGCACCTCGTGGCCGTCAGCACCCTGGACGGTCACGGTGCTGGCGTAGTCGACGCCGGTGTCTTCCCTGATCGGCAGCGCGTCGAGTTCGGCCCGGAGCAGGACGGTGGGCCCGCCGCCGTTGGCCAGGGCGCCCACCACCCCGGTGCCGCCGATCCCGGTCTGGACCGTGAACCCGTCTTTCTCCAGCTGCCCGGCGACCTTCCCGGCCGTGCGGTGCTCTTGGTGGGACAGCTCCGGATGCTCGTGCAGGTCCTTGTAGAAGGCCTCCTGACCGGCCTGGAGGCTGCCGTAGCCGGCCAGGATCTCGTCAGCGGCGCTCATTCCTTTTCTCCCCCGGAGAAGATCTGAATGAAGAACAGGAAGACGTTCAGGACGTCGAGGAAGATCGAGGCGGCCAGGAAGGGCGCGGAACTAATGTCCGCCGAGCTCCGCAGCCGCTGGAAGTCGAACAAGGTGAAGCCGGCGAAGATCACCAGGCCCAGCACGGAGTAGATCAGCTCGCCACCCGGGATATGAACGAAGATCAGCACGATGCCGACCGCGATGAGGGCCAGCAGCGCCCAGAAGCAGACCCGCGCGATCGCGGACAGGTCGCGCCGGGTGGCGTACCCGGCGGCCCCGAACCCGGCGATGAACAGCGCGGTGGCGCCGCCTGCTTCCCACAGCGCACGCGGGTCGGCGCTGGCGTAGTACGCGAGCGTCATCGACAATCCCAGCCCGATCAGCAGGCCGAAGGCGGCCAGCAGCCCGACCGTCAGCTGCGCGGACTTGCGCACCGCGAACCGCATGCCGATCAGGCAGGCGAAAGCGGCGATGAACCCGACAAAGCCCACTCCGCTGCTGAGGTTGCGGCCCAGGTAGGCGCCCAGGGCAAAGAGCGCGGCCGTGACCGCGACGTACCCCATGGTCTGCGCGAAGAGGGTACGAGTCTGGTCGGCGGGCGCCGCCCCGATTCGCTGATGGGTAAGTGACGCACTCATGACGCTCTGCTCCTCGCGCCGTCCGGCGGTTCAGTGACCAGGCCGGCGTCCGGCCGCCGGCCCTGCCTTCAGGGTGGCAGCCGGACGGCCCGGTCGCGCCCGGGCAATACCCTGGCCGTGCCCTGGCCCGTGTCCGAGGACGCCCGTATCCACGGCCGGCCCGGCAGTCTGGATCCGCTTGATGGTCGCGAACCAGCGGGCACGCCAATCCAGAGAGCCTGACTATTCCCCGGCACCCTGCGCTCCAATCCACTGTCAACGCCACGCTCACCCTTGGCGGGTGATGCCTTTCGGCTGGGGTAGGCCGAGACTTGGCGTTCGTAGGTCATCTGGCTTGACAAGCGATAGGGCAAGGCGCATAGCGACCGGGACGGCATATAGCTTCGCTCTGACCTGGCCAATGAGCGGGCTGAGTCGGCGTGGCTAGCGCGCGTGCCCGGATGGTGGCGTCAACGCCTGGACATCGTCGCGGACAGTCATGACGCTGACCACGCTGGCTGCGTCGGAAACTGCGGCCTCATCGTTCAACACGGTGATGGATCACGTGGCCCAGGGATTCGAGGCCCTCGGCGCCCTGATTCTGGTCGTCGGCGTGCTGTGGTCGTTTGTGCTGGCGGTGCTGGCGTTGCGTCGGCCGGGGCCGCCGAAGCAGGCCTATAAAGTGCTGCGCCAGGCGTTCGGCGGCACCATCCTGCTCGCCCTGGAGATCCTGGTTGCGGCTGACCTGATCAGGACCGTCGCAGTTTCCCCGACGCTGGATAACGTCCTGGTCCTCGGGCTGATCGTGCTGATCAGGACCTTCCTCAGCTTCTCCCTGGAGATAGAGATTGAAGGGGTGGTGCCGTGGCGGCGGGCACTGGCCAGCGGACTGGGACCCATCAAACAGGCCACCCAGACGGCGCTCGGGCCTGACCGGCGCTAAGCGCGCCAGGGCCCGGGTACGCGGGCCCCTGCATATGTCCAATAGGCCGCCATCCTCGAACCATTTCTTCTCTCATCCCATTTGATCGAGAGATGTCCGGGCAAATCTCAACGGTATGCGCAACGTGAAATCATCCTGCGAAACCGCGACTGTAATACCCGCCAAACGAGGGCTAGTGGCAACGGGTCAGCACATGCGCCGCAAAGCATCTCATGTGCCATAGTGCTCCGAATCATCGGGGTTGACAGGCAGGTAAACAACGAGCAGCATACGTATCCGCTGGGATTTGACCTGCTGGGAGTCCTTTTGGCTTTGCACCCATCGTGCGGGCCAGGTCTCGGCAATTGAAATCTCCAACACAACCCACAGGTTAGAAAGGGAACAAATGGGTACACGGCTAAGGCAATGGGCCATCCGGCTGCTCGCCGCTGTCGCGCTGCCGATCATGCTGACGCTCGGCCTCGGCGCCGCAGCGAACGCGCAAACCGTGCAGGCTTCGCACGTGACGAGCAGCACGGAGCACCCCAGTACCCACGACTACTGGCAGGTATACGGGCCTTTCGGTAGCCGCCGGGCATGCGTTCGCGCCCAGCGAGAGTTCCGCGGTTGGGACTCATACTGCAAGGGCGTTTACCGGCCTCACCAGATGAGCCTCGTGTGGTACTTGTACGTGCAGCACCGCCCGATTCGCCACGGCTAAAAGTAGGTGTAGATCCGGCCGAACGTGAGTGGGGGCCGGCGCGCCGTCACACCTCGTGCGCGCCGCCCCACTCGTCTTCTTACTTCCAGCGCTGTCACCTGTCAGCTTGCCTGGATGCCGGATGAGCAAATGTGTCGATGTTTCGGCCAGAGGGTCAAGGTTTACGAGGCCCTGCCGGGCCAGATGCACAAGCCGCTGATGCTCCTTACATGTCGGCTTATACAGAGGCAGAGGCAATTAGGAGATGTACTTATCGAAGTCAGGCGGATTGCGCTCACCGCGCCCTGGCAGCGTAAACATTCACGTCGGCGCCACGGCGTGTTTGCGACTTCCGGCCACCCGTCAACCTGACCCGGGACGAGGTCCTGAACAACCTCACGTTCTACTGGCTGACGAACACAGGAATTTCCTCGACCCGGCTGTACTGGGAGAACACGTTCGACTTCTTCGGGGTCAAGGGCGTGACCATCCCGGCCGCAGTGTCTGTCTTCCCGAAGGAGATCTACAAGGCCCCGCGCAGCTGGGCCGAGCGGGCCTACTCCAACCTCATCTACTTCAACGAGGTCGACCGGGGCTGCCACTTCGCCGCCTGGCAGGAGTCGGTGCTATTCACCGCTGAGCTATGCGCGGCGTTCCGGTCGCTGCGGTAGGCCACTGTTCGGGCGTCTGCGTGCACCTGGTTTGGCGGGTCTCGAGTGGCTCAAATCCGGGCCACTCGGCCCGGCCGAGCCGGGCAACGCTCTCCTCATGGACCGCGCTCCCCCGTTCCGCTGGTCGACAGCCTGCTTGCGCCGTTCCGCGCCAACCGCGCGATCATTCGCGGAACGTCATGACCCAGCGTGGATGGGAAGAGCTTCGGCCTTACCTTCGCGACGAACGGCCGTCGGACGGCACCGCCGTCGTCGTCCGCGGCGGGCCGGACACCCTCGCAAAGCTCGCTCCGCACCGTTACCGCTGGAGCTCCCGAGCGGGAAGCCGTCGCGCTGGCTCTCGCGGCCCCAGGACGACCTGGCGGAGAAAACGATCTCCAAATTCCTCCCCATACGCCGACAGCTCCCATCCGCAGTAGGACGAGAGCTGTTCGTGGAGCCTCTGAACTGGACTTACACCTGTGGGCGATACTGGGATCGAACCAGTGACCTCCTCGGTGTGAACGAGTTGCATGCGAGCCGATTGAGGTCGTCCACGCCGGTCAAAGGCTTCCCAGGGTCATATGAGGTCGATGCCGGACGGAGACGTTGCTGTACTTTTCTGCTGTACCGTCGTCCGCCGTAGGCCGGGGCTCGCCTTGATCCCTTCGATGCGAACTACCGGCAGCGTGGTCACCCGCGGGGCCTTGAACCCGGCAACCTTCTGTTCCGTAGTCGCGTACAAAGCGTCCGGCCCGTGCGGCCGAATCCATTTCTGCAAGTCAGAGTTTACGGGGTGTCCGAACACACGACGCCCAGGTCCGGTGGCGTCCCACCAGTTTGTGAGACGCCTGTGAGAGGCCAGGTCCCATGTTGGCCGCTCGGGCCAGGGCCCGACGGTGGAGGATCTGACTTATGGCGGCTCGCGCGGCCGTGGATGCTCACTGGACCTCCTTGGCTGCCTTTCGGAACGCATCGAGCGCAGCCGGATCGCTGTTGAGCTGCCACTTCGAATGGACATCGAAAAGGATCAGGGCATAAAGACCATCCCGACGGGCTCCGCTAAACAGGCCGGTGATCTGGGCCGGTCGCTGCGGGCTCCTGCCGATCGCCACTTCGCTGATCATGACGGGCTTTTCCGTGATGGCCCGGACCTGGGCGACAGTCTGGCTGAAGGTCGAGGTGAATGAGGCGGCCGGGTTCTTGAGCTGGCCGTCAATGCCGACCTCGTCGACGTAGCTGTTTCCGGGCCATAGCAGGCTGAGCGGCTCGCTTGTCGGCCACACCAAGTTCACCTGCCAGAGCCATGTGACATGCCGCGCGCCGGTCGCGGTCAGCTCGTCGTGGACGTGGCGCCACGTCTCCCGGTACAGGTCCGGGGTGATATGCCTGGCTCCCCACGGATACCAGGAGCCGTTTGCCTCGGGCGCGAAGGACAGGATGACCGGCAGCCCGAGCTTGAGGTCCGCCCTGGCCCAGGACGTCAGGTAGGCGTTGTCGTTCCCGTTTACTACCCCGGCAAGGCTGACGTTATTGGGTTCGAGCACGATCATCGTGGTCACCCCCAGGCCGTGGTCTTCCAGGACCTCGGCTGATGGGAACGGGGAACCCCACTGGACGTATTTCACGTCGATCGACGGGTACACGCCTGCGGCCTCCTCGAACTGCGGCAGGTTGTTTACGACAACGCCGACCTTCAGCGGTCCGAGGTGAGTACTGTCCCGGTCATTGTCATGAGGGACCTGCGAGGGGCTGGCTGGGGCGCTGGCAGCGGGAGTGGACGTAGCAGCAGCGAGATGGCTACCGGCGCCGCGCAGCAACACGACGGCGAGCGCGCTAGCGATAGCGCAGGCGACAACGGTGACGAGCGCGGCGGTCCTCATTCTGCTGCCCTCACTTCCACCTGGGTCCGGGTGCCCCACGAGTTGTCCCAGAGGGTAAGGAGCGCGACCAGCCGCAGCGGCAGCAGCAGGATCATGTGCATGAGCCCATAGACCGGGGCCAGCGCGAAGATCATGAGCTGTTTGAACCTGGTCGAGTCCGGATGATAGGCGCGTAGGTAATGCCCGGATCGGGCATATGCCAGCAGCAGCGTCGCTGTCATATAGGACGCGACAGACACGTGCCCGGCGAACAGCGGGCGGCCAAGGAGCGTGTATACGAGCACCCCGCTGAACGCGACCCAGGTGGTGACTTCCAGCAGGCTCAGCCACCAGCAGGCGCGGGATGGCCCGAGGCTCGTGAGCATGCACCATGACTCCCTGATGAAGCTCTTTGACCAGCGCAGCTGCTGGCGCAGGAAGTGGCTCATGGACTCCGGGACCATCGTCCATGCCACCGCGTCCGGGGCCAGGAGGACCTTGCCCTCGCGAAGGCAGTAGTAGGTAAGGCGCCGATCATCGCCGTAGGTGCAGGACCGTCCCAGGAATTCCTGGGTGAGGAAGTCTCGGAGGTACTTCCGGACAACCGGCCCCCGGTACAGGGCGAGGGAACCGCAGGCGCACAAGACTGACCCAAGTGTGGAGTAGGCCGCCCGCTCACCGAGGAACGCATTGGCGTACCGCAGGTCGATGAGCCGACTGAGAAGATTCGTGTCCCAGTTCCTGGCCAGCACACAGCCGGTGACGGCCTGGACATCCGGGTCGGTGAAATAGGCAAGGGATCGTTCCACCGCATCGTCCTTCAGTACGGTGTCGGAGTCGACACACAGGTAGACGTCCGCGTTGCGGAACTCGCGAAAGCCCTTCGCGAGGCCCTCACGCTTGCCGAGGTTCACTGAGTGCTCGGCGATCTGGAACCGCACGCCGAGCTGCTCGAACTCGGCGGCACGCTCCTGAGCGATCAGGATGCACGCTGGTTCGGCGGAGCCGTCGTCGATTACCATCAAGCCGTCGGGCAGCCTGGATTGTTTGAGGATGGAATCGAGGCAATGGCTGAACACAGCCGGGTCCTCGTTGTGCACGGTGATGATGGCGGCGACCTGGCCGACTAGCGGGACACGGTTCAAAGGCGGTCGGTAAAGGCAGGCGAGCCCCAGCTTGAACCCGAGATACGCCAGGACGGCCCATCCGTAAGCCGGGAGCCCAGTTGTGATCCCGTGGCTCATCAGGCGGACGTGCATGCCGAATTCGGCGCCTGCGATAACACCGAGCAACGCGGCGGGCAGGAACGTGACGCTGGTCCGGTCAGGAGTGGTCCTGTGCCTGCTCACCGGGCACCTCCGGCGGTCCGCACCCAGACCCGCGTCGGCTCGCCGGGATGCAGATCCCATGGGGTGGAGGACATCAGGGTGTACTGACCGGAACGGCCGAGTGCCCCGGTCAGCATCTGATATGTCGTGATGCCACGGGAGGCATCGACCTCAACGACCGCGAAATAGCCGTTCCCAATCGCGGCGGCCATCGCGGGTACCCCGAACGCTACCGACTGGGACCGCACTGATGCGTAGGCAAAGCTGTACGGGCCGGTGACCCCCGTGGCCAGGTCCGCCGACGGCAGGTAGTAATGAGCGGCGTCTTCCTGGAAGATCAGGCACGGGCAGCGGCTCGTGGTGATGGCCCGGCTGAGCGCCGGAATAGCACTGCGCAGCGACGGCCAGGACGCCATGAATGAGGAGGCCTGCGCAGACCCCGTCATGGCGAATGCGCCAACTAGGACGCCGCCGATCACGGCGCCCTGTGTCAGGCGCTCATCGAGGTAACAGATGCTGCTGACCGCGTAACCCGCGATCACGCACAGGAACCAGGCGCCGAACACTACGTGCTTGTGCAGGGACGTGATGTCGCCGATGCGCGCCTGCTCAGCCGGGGCCAGCAGCCCGGCGGCCAGCAGGACTACCGGCATGCTCCACGGCCGGCTGTGGTTGTACCAGGCGAGCCAGATGCCAAGGATGCCGAGCAAAAGAAGCAGCGCCAGCCAGCCACCGGCTACATCGAGGATCTGCAGGGGAGCCGTCCGTGCGATGATCTGGCGGTTCAGCGTCGTCCAAATGATGCCGTGCAGGTAGGCGGGGCCGGCTTCATGGAGCGCGATGACGATCGGGATCGCGGTGTAGGCGGTCAGCCGTGCGGCCCTCAGAAGGTGCTGGCGCCGAATACCAGCCGACGCGGTGAGCGCCGCTAGGATGATGATGACCGGGTTCCACAGGGCCGAGGCATACTTCACTGCGTCGGCGAGCGCTAGGATCCCCCCGGCGCAGATGAGACGTGGCTCGCTGAACCGTCCATCAGCACGGACAACGAGCCATGCGGCGAGCGCCGTGAGGAATACCGCCATCGCGTCGTAGGTGGCCAACGCTCCGAGTTGGCTGGCGGCGCCGAACACTGCGAAAAGGGCTGTTGCGGCAGTAGCCGTACGGTAGTCGAAAAGCCGCCGTGCCGTCCCATGGAGAAGCATGGTCGCGGCGAGCATGAACGCTAGGCTCAGCATCCGGGCCGCCGCGAGGCCGCCGATGCTGTCAGCGAGTGCCCCGAGAGGCGGATACACAGTCGGTGCGCCTGAGAAATAGGTGGGGAATGCTCGGACCGGCGTACCGTGCAGCCAGTGCGCCCACTCCAGGCGCCCGGTCCACAGGTAGAGGGCCTCGTCCTGGAATGCTGTGTTCGACCACACCAGCCGCAGCGACAGCCCTGCCTGGACGGCGAGCACCGCGAGCAGCGGCCATGGCACAGCGGCGGCCCGCAACCCCAAGTATGTCCGTTCGCGTAGCGACCACTTTGGCCTGGACAGAAAGCTCGCTGGGGTCAGTACCGCGGTTACGGCCACGGACGCCACGATGTAGTTGATGCCGAGCCGTTCAATCCCCGCATACCCGGCAATCCCGAGCCCGGTCACTACGAGCTGCTGCACGTTGAACCTGGCCAGCGCCCGCCGGAACGGGACATCTCTGTTCCGCCCCGTCACGAACCGGAGCAGCAGGAAGTTCATCTGCACCGACGCGATAGTCTGCGCGATATAGGACAGGACACGGCCCAAGCCCGCGTAGCGGACCAGGATGATCTGGATAATGAGCCCGGCGGCAAGCACGGCTGTCCCGTTGAAGGCAAAGACGGCGAGCCGGATGCGCTGTTCCCACGCCTTCGCCACATGGCGCTGGAGGCCGCCCCCATGGCGCACCGGGACTTCCGCCTCGCGGATTCTCACAGCCGACAAGGTGTTGTAACGACCGCCGCTGCGACCATTAGCGCACTCACATCCAATTCCGGCACATGCATTGGCTTATCCGGCATCGTCTGTTCTGTGCTCATGTGGCCAGCCATTCTGGGGGTTTCATCAGCGCCGCGATGTCACCCGCGTTAAGGTCCGCCAGCATCACGTATCCGGAGCCGGTCCTCAATCTTCCCGGTCCTGCGGCCGCGAGGAACAGCGCACCATAGAAGACGGCGAGAACACCGCCGCAGAACCCCACACCGTGCAGTGCCACAGCATCATCGGGTACCTCCGATCGCCTGCCATTAGGCTATCTGCGGCGAACATTGCGAACAGGACAGAATCTACTAAACGCCCTACCTTGCCTTCGCAGCCGACGAATCACCTATAGCCGCCTTGAGGTAAAGGCTCGTCTGCCGCCAGCCCGTTGTTGACGAGACAGTGAAGGTGTGGGTCGTATCAGCTGTCCTTGCAGATGATGATGTGGCTGCTGAAGCAGCGCCGGACGTGATCAGGATGGGCAGATGACCATCACTGCTACGACTGACATGTACCGAGATCGTCCCATTTATTTCCCCCATTGTCGCTGTCTCCAAGTATCTTGGAGTGCAATGAGAATCATCCGATGATGAGGTGCTTGTCAAGGCCTGTTTTTATCGATTCGCTCACGCCAGATCGCCTCGTACCTCCCCCGGCCGCGCATCCCTCGATGGTGTGGCGAAGAACCTGCTCGACTTAGCCGACATGTTGGGCGATGACGAGCTCATGCGGTGGGTAAGACCGTCGCTGTACCAGGCGGTTGACACTTGAGTGTCAGCCAGCCCGGCCCGTCCTGGCCACTCGTGTCGATGCTCTCGAGCGGACCCGACGAGGGATCCGTGCTGCGTTGTTGACGTTTAAGCGTCAATCTTCTGACCAGGGTTGCCCTGGCGTTCTCGCTGAAGTAAAGCTGGAATTTCCAGCGGTGAGGCCGTGGGTCCCGGCCGATGAGATCATCCTGTTCGAGGATGACGTCCTGGTCCTCGTGTCCACCTGGATCGGCCTGATCCTTAAGTGATCCTGCATGCTGGTGTTGTGGACACCAAAATGGTTAAGACGGTAGGTGAGCATTGGGTCTGCGCCACCCTTGCTCGTCATGGATGGGCGCCGGCTCTTACGCGGGACGGGCTAGAGCGTACCGACATCCTCGCGGTTAGCACCAAGCTGGCTAACCGGCCAGTCGTCGAAATCCAGGTCAAGACCGCATCGCAGCGGGGGCAGACAACCAAGTGGCCTCTCGGCACGAAAGCGCAACTTCTGGCCCAGTCGGAGCACGAGTGGTTTGTCCTCGTTCTCTTGCCAGAGCTTCCTGCTGAGCTACGTGCCTTCGTCATTCCGCGAGATCACCTAGCGGCTGGGACATGGATGGTTCACCAGGACTGGCGAACGGACCCATCCGCCGCCCCTGGGAAGCGTAACGCCGATCTTGATGCGGCACGTATCTCCTGGATCATATGGAAGGGCTACGAAGACAGATGGGATCTGCTGGGCACTCCTGTCACCAAGGTTCCTGTGCTGCTCCCCCGGGAATTGCGTGCCCTTGCTGGGACGGAACGTGTCGGCCTGCCACCTGATCATCCTTGGAAGCAAGAACTTCCCGGGTGGTAGAGACGTCCTGGCCATCAAGACGACGGCGAGTTGGCCTGTAGGCCGGGTTCTGTGCCGGGGTGTTCCCGACCTCGGTGAATGCACCGACCATACCGTCTGACCTGCGACTGAGATCTCGGCAGTTCTCAAAGCTTCCCGGAAGATCTCGCGCTGATGTGCCCCCGATGTGCCCCGCCTCCGTCGATCCGCCAGCGCAGAAGCTAGGTAATTCCGTACTTGGCTGCGATCTTTTCTCGCATGGTGGCCGGATTCTGCGCTGCGTCGGCCCATATGGCGAGCTCTTCCAGCATCTCCGCGATCTCTTCGAACGTAAGGCTGCTCTCAACGCTGTGCAGCCCATCGTTATGCTGTGCAGTCCATCGTTCTTCAGCCACACAGGCAGGCTGAGCCGCAACTCGCGCGTCTTTCCAGTCCTGTGCTGAGGGGAATAGAGCCATGCGGGTGCCCTTGGCGCTGGCCTCCTGCACGATGTTGCTGAGGACATAGTTACCGCCGTGGGCGTTAACCAGCACCAGCGCCGACAGGCCACTTCTCGTGACTGAATCAGCTACATCGTTCACCACCGAGAACAGCGTGGCGGCGGAGATGCTTGTGGTCCCTGGCCAGGCGCTGTGTTCGTGGGAGCAGGACAGCGTGATCGGCGGCAGCTGCATAACCGGGTACTCCGCGGCTAGCTCGCCGCTGATCGTCACAGCGATCACGGTGTCTGTGCTGCGGGGGAGGTAGGTCCCGTGCTGCTCGAAGCTGCCGATCGGCAGCACTGCGATGTCAGCGTTCTTGTGCCGATGACCAGATCATCGCCCTGGCCGACCACGCCGCCTGGACCCGCCGCAGCTCCGGCCTCCTGGCCCCTGTCTCCACCACCCCGGCGACCGCCCACGTCGCCTAATCACCCCGAAGGGAACCGTCATGTACTACAGCACCCAGCCCGCCATCCGCGAGCAGTTCATCACCGGGCTACGGGAACTGGCCGCCTACCTCGACAGCCACCCCGCCATACCCGTCCCCATCCACGGGACCGACATCAGTGTCCACACCGATCACACCGAGGACGGCGGACGCGGCCAGGTCGCCCACATCGCCGCCATGCTCGGCGCCACCATCACCGACGACACCCGCAACGGCGGCCACCTGACCGCGCCACAACGGCGAAGGATCGATCTACCCGGTCAAGGACGGCTACCGGGGCTATGTCTGGTGCACCAGTCCCGCAGGTGAGCCCTACCGCAGGTACGTGCAGCGCAAGAAGTTTGAAGACGCCCAGGAGGCATGGTTCAAGCTGCGCCACCAAGCACAGCGCGGCCCTGTCGCCTCTGACGTGCCGAAGCTGGCCGGCAATGGCTCAATAAACTTGGCAGGATTTGCCAATGCTGTGCGGCTGCATCGCTAAAGCAAAAGTGCCCGAGATCACCGTGCACGGCACCCGCAAGACCTGCGGCTCACTGCTGGCCGCTCTGGACGTGCATTCCCGCGTGGCCATGCAGATCCTGCGGCACAGCAAGATCGCGGTCACGATGGAGATCTACACCGAGGTGCCCTCGGCTGCCACCCGCGACGCGCTCCGCAAGCTCGGTCAGTGGCTGGGCAACTGATATCCGACGCGACTGCTTCACTTTGCTGCTGCACCAAGATCAAAAACGGCCGGTCCGATGATCGGAACCGGCCGCTGAGCTGGGTGGGCGATACTGGGATCGAACCAGTGACCTCCTCGGTGTGAACGAGGCGCTCTCCCGCTGAGCCAATCGCCCTCCGCCGGATACCACGGGGACCATG
>Ga0187875_10001196_pt1 | contig 20345 bp, 13 predicted proteins | sample June2016WEW_17_1_2_FD_132978 | JGI IMG/M metagenome (GOLD analysis project Ga0187875, IMG submission 132978) | Peatland microbial communities from SPRUCE experiment site at the Marcell Experimental Forest, Minnesota, USA - June2016WEW_17_10 | ecosystem: Environmental > Terrestrial > Soil >... | reverse complement strand
CGGAAATCGCATGGCACTTAGCCGAACCTAGCCACGGCGCGCGGGAAAACCATTCGAACGGCGCACATTCTGGCGACGTGCGACCCCGCTGCCGAAGGGGATGGCTACCGATATGGCGCGATATCGTTCCGCTTTCGGTCAGTGCCGGCCAACACTCTTTGGGAGATTAAATTAAAGACAACTGCTCTGCGGAACCGCGCGCGTCAGCAAGCGGACGTTGGCCGCGGGCGAAGCTGACTTCCGACTCGCTTACGCTCGCGGCTGAGCTGGTCAGCGCGGCGGGTTCACCGTAGCGTACTTGCCCGACTTGACATAGAGCCAGTCGCCGCCGTCCGAGATCTTAGCGGGATTCTTTACGACATACAGCAGCACCGTCTGTGGCGCAAAGCAATGCCGATAAATCATCGCCGAACTGTCGCCGGCAGTTCCGAAGTAGGTATCCAAATAGAACACTTTCGGTGCATTGTCGATGCGCAAAACGCTGTTTCGCATTTGCGCGGTTACCTCGTGAATTCCTCCGCCCGAAAAGGTGGGGTGGGCGCCAGCTCCGGTCGTGTAACTGGGCGGGTGTTGGGGGTCAAACGCGATGTCCACGGCGACCTGGAAGCCACTGGCGATGGTCTCCATGGATCCGGCGCGGACGACGCGGTACAGAACGGTACACGAGTTGTCCGAACCTGGAGGGTAAATGGCGTTGGCGAAGTCGGCCGCATTGCCGCCGGTCTCCGCCGCGATCCGTTCCGCTTCCGTCGGAACTCTCGGGGCGGCCGCCGCTGCGGCGCAATCCGCGGGTAGAACGAAGAGGGAAGCGGGAGGCGCGGCGAGGCTGATCTGTTTGATTTCAGAAATGATTTGAGGCTGGCCGCCGGGTTCAGTCATCTGCGTTTTGACGGCCTCGCCGTATTGGGCGTCCAGCCAAATTCTGGCCTTCACAGGCTGCTCGATTTCGAAAATCTTGGTGGCGATCCCGTTGACGGTCTCTGTGCCCACTTGCTTGGGGTTTTGCTTCACCAAGTCCGCCATCTCCGCGACGGAGTCGGCGAAAGGGTCACCCCAGGCGCCGGAAAAGGCGCCGGCTGAGCAGGGCATCGGTGTTTGGTTGAGGTTCCAGTCAAAGCTGGTGTTAGCCTGCAGATCGTATAGGGCGCGAGTGTGAAAACCTTTGGGTTTGTCGGGGCTGGGAGGCATGGTCATGTCGACCAGAGCTTTCGACCCGCTGCGATAGACGGTTTCCGTAACCGCAGGGCCCATCATGGAATTGACTTGCGTCACAGTGTAGGTGGTGGGCAGTGGCGTGGATTGCGGCCAGATTGGGGGGGCGGCAATAGTCAGGAGGAACGCCAGAACTGAGAACGACGAAAACGATTCTTGCCTTGCCATGGTTGCCGATTCTATCAAACCTGCCTTCCAAAGGGGCTGATTACTCTGTGTAGTCGCCCAGCGCTTTACCGATTCGCGGCGTACTTCGGAGACCGTCCGGCGAGCAGAGCACTTCCGATACCACCACTTAACGCTCCGTCGCCAGGATCGCAATGCTGTGCTCGCCAACGGTAGGCGCCCATCGAACTCTCGCTGGCGCGCAGGCTAGCTATAAACCCAATCAGCCCCCTTGGTCGTGGCAGGTGTTCACAATCGCCTCGACCTGGCAGGGGCCGCACGGCGGCAAGCGGCCCCGGAAAGCAGACTCGGTTGCCTATTCGGCTTGAGGGATCGCTAACGGATTTGCACTGACCATTTCTGGTCTTCGTGATCGTTGCAGTCCCATTGAACCACGTCAGCTCCCCTCTCCCTGCTCCCACCGTTCACGCCCATGCACTTGCGGCTGTTCCGGTTGACGATCTCTCCAGATTTCTGCAACTGCCATTGCTGGCTTTCGTGACCGTTGCATGTCCACTGAATTACGGCCTTTCCGTTCTGCAGGCTTCCGCCGCCGATGCCCAGGCACTTGCCGTTGAACCGGCTGACGATTTCTCCGCTTCTCCGCACTGTCCATCTCTGGCGCTCTTCTTCACGATTACAAGGCCACTGAGTTATCGCGGCGCCATCCTCTCTGCTTTCCCTCACGGTCAGGCACTGGCCGCTGCTGCGATCGACGATCTGACCTCTGTCGAAGAATTCCTGTGCCGTCAGCCGATTGATCGCCAGCGGCGAAATCAAGCCTGCCGCCAGCACAGTCAGGTTGATCAACGTCATGAGTCCTCTATTCACCACGCTTTTCCGTCCTTTCATTCGCACTCGATTCGATCGAGCGATGCCGGCTTCCGATGCATCCCACACTATGTGGCTTGTGCAAAGACCGCCAAGACCATGGTCCCGTCTAGGCATCTCCAGCGAAAGCAGCGGCCCGCCCGTTTTCCACCGTACGACGTATTTCTCGACACGACAACATGCTTTTGGAGAAATCAGCGTCGCCAACCCTCCCAGTAGTACGGGGGGATAAGGTACCATTGTCTCGAATGCGACTCAGGGCGCTCGCTCTGTCGCTCCTTCTCCTGCCCGCAGACCCCGGCAGCCGACTGCGCTTGATATCCCAACCGCCCCGAGGTAAGGTCCAAATGGCTACCGATAGTGCCCATTATGGGGGACCTAAATGAATGATTTGATTGTAGTTCCGCAAACGAACCACTGGCACAAGCTCAAGGCGTTGGTGCTGGACAGTGTCTCCTCTCCAATCACGAAGCGCGTATACAACCTCGGGCTCGACGAGTTCTTCGCCTGGCTATCCGTCCAGGAACCCAGGCCCGGGTTTACGAAGGCGACGGTGAGCGCCTGGCGAGTCGCGCTGGAGGCCCGCGGGCTCGGCGCGGTTTCGATCAACGTCCGGATCACGGCGGTGCGGAAGCTGGCGGTCGAGGCTTCCGACAACGGGCTGCTGGCGCCGGAGTTGGCCAACGGGATCACCCGAGTGAAGGGGGTCGCGTCGAAGGGCGTCCGCCTGGGGAACTGGCTTTCCGTTAAGCAGGCGCAGACGCTGTTGAATGCCCCGGACATCGCCACCACGAAAGGACTCCGCGACCGCGCGATCCTCGCCGTGCTTTTGGGCTGTGGTCTGCGCCGGTCCGAGGTGGCGGCGCTGACTTTTGGGCACGTCCAACAACGGGACGGACGTTGGTGCATCGTGGACCTCGTTGGCAAGCATGGCCGCGTGCGGACCATCCCGATGCCCACCTGGGTGAAGGTGGCGATCGATGCCTGGACTGCCGCGGCCGCCGTTTGTGACGGCCCAGTCTTTCGTTCAGTGCACAGAGGCGACCAAGCTCAGGCGACCGAGCTGAGCGAGAAGGTCGTCTGGCAGCTACTCCAGCCGTACGCGGTGGCCGCGGGCGTCCCCGGAATCGCACCGCACGACTGTCGTCGGACGTGCGCGAAGCTCTGCCGGGCCGCCGGCGGTGAGCTGGAACAAATCCAACTGCTGCTGGGCCATGCCTCCGTGCAGACGACCGAACGCTACCTGGGCACTAAGCAGGATCTCGTGCACGCGCCGAACGATGGGATCAAGCTGAGGGTCGCAGTGTAGCACTCGGGCTGGCTTTGACTTCCGCGAACAGCAGCATAACGACCACGCCGCGCCACGCGCTAGAATAATCGGCGCGGTTTTCCGCGCGGCGCCTAGCTTGTGCCATCGCTGTCGGTGAACCATGCCCCAAGCCATCATTCCGAATCCGGTTCTGAACTCGCCATTTGACGAGCCGACGCGCCACTTCTTTTTCGACGAAGACGGCATTACCGACAAGATCGTGGAATCGCGGCGGTTGAGCAGTTACTTCGTCCCGGTCCCCAAACCGAAAATGAAGGGGAAGCAGCTCTCGCTCGACACCGAATGGACGCAGGATCGCATCGAGGAAAACAAGTTCATTAACTCGGTGCGGAATACCGTCGCGAAATGGCGGTTCGGCGGGTACGACGGCGTGACCGGGGCCACACGTCAGTTGCTCGAATACTGGCGGAATCCCGATCGCGAGCGGCGCCTATATTTCTGCCAGATCGAAGCGCTGGAAACCGCGATCTATCTGACCGAAGCCGCCGACCGGCAGGGCGGCGCGTGGATTTCGCGCGACCTCAAGGCTGCGAATGACTCGCACAACCCGCTATTGCAGCGGATCGCGTTCAAGATGGCGACCGGGAGCGGCAAGACCGTTGTCATGGCGATGCTGATCGCATGGCACGCGCTCAACAAGTTCGCCAGTCCCCAGGACAGCCGGTTTGGTGACGCCTTTCTTATCGTCGCGCCCGGTATTACCATCCGCGACCGCCTGCGCGTGCTGTTGCCGAACGACCCCGAGAACTACTACGCAAAGATGGACGTTGTACCGCAAATGGCACGCGAACCTCTCAGCCGGGCCAAGATCTTCATCACCAACTACCATGCTTTCCTGCCCCGCGAGAAAGTCGCAGTGGGCAAACTCACCAAGCAGGTGCTCGGCAACGGCATGACGAACGCCTTCACCGAAACGCCCGACGAAGTTGTGCGCCGCGTGTGCCGGGGACTTGGCAATAAGAAGAACATCGTCGTCATCAATGATGAGGCGCACCACTGCTACCGCAGCAAACCCGAGGAGGATGGTGAGAAGCTCAAGGGCGACGAGCGCAAAGAAGCGGAGAAGCGGGAACAGGAAGCCCGCGTCTGGATCACCGGCCTGGAGTCCATCAAACGCAAAACTGGCTTGCGCGCCGTCTACGATCTATCGGCGACGCCGTTTTTCCTGAAAGGTTCCGGTTACCGCGAAGGGACACTGTTTCCGTGGGTGATTTCGGATTTTTCCCTGATCGACGCGATCGAGGCGGGAATCGTGAAGGTCCCGCGCGTCCCGGTAGCCGACAACGCCATGACGGGCGAGCAGCCGACGTACCGGGATCTGTGGGGCCGGATCCGGGACCACTTACCGAAAAAGGGCCGCGGCACGGATGCCGTCACCGGCGAGCCGAAGCTTCCGGCAGAACTGGAAGGCGCGCTGCAAAGCCTCTACATCAACTACAAGGCGTCCTTTAAACAATGGGAGCAAGACGCCGGGGCAAGCCTGCGCGGTGGAACTCCGCCCGTCTTTATCGTCGTCTGCAACAACACGAATGTATCCAAGCTGGTGTTCGACTTCATCGCGGGGTGGGAAAAGGCTCTGCCGAGTGACTCCGCCGTGCTTGTGCCAGGCAAGCTGGGTCTATTCAGCAACGTCGCCGATGGCCGCTGGAGCGCCCGCCCGAATACCATTCTGGTGGACAGCGAGCAGTTGGAGTCCGGCGAGGCCATGAGCGACGATTTCCGCAAAATCGCGGCGCGGGAAATCGAAGAGTTCAAGGCCGAATACCGTACGCGGTTCCCCGAGCGCGATCCCGAGAAACTGACCGACGAAGATGTCCTGCGCGAAGTCATGAACACGGTGGGCAAGCCTGGCAAGCTCGGCGAGCAAGTGCGGTGCGTGGTATCCGTCTCCATGCTCACGGAAGGGTGGGATGCCAATACCGTGACTCACATCCTGGGCATCCGCGCCTTCGGCACGCAGCTTCTCTGCGAGCAGGTGGTGGGACGCGGGCTGCGACGGCGCAGTTTCGCTCTGGACGACAAAGGCCACTTCGAGCCGGAGTACGCCGAAGTGTACGGCGTGCCGTTCTCGTTCATCCCCACGGACGGCTCCACGCCAGCGCCGCCTCCCACGAAACCCGTTACGCGTGTGCGGGCGTTGGAAGACCGCGCTGCGCTGGAGATGCGCTTTCCGCGTCTGCTCGGCTACCGGTACGATCTGCCGCCCGAAAAGCTCGCCGCTAGCTTCACCGCGGATTCGCGCCTAATTCTGACCACCGCCGACGTGCCCACCGAGACAGAGAACGCGCCCATCGTGGGCGAAAGCAGCTTCCACAGCCTTGCAGACCTGAAGCGCAGACGCGAGCAGGAAATCGATTTCGTGCTGGCGCGTTACCTGCTCGAAACATTCTTCCGCGACGGCGAAGGGGGCATCAAGCCGTGGCTGTTTCCCGAACTGCTCCGCATCGTGCGCGAATGGCGCCAGGGCGGATGGCTGGTTTGTCGGGACGACACCTTTCCCCAGATGGTGCTGTTCGCGGAACGTGCGACCGCCGCTGCCGAGAAGATATACCGCTCCATCGTGGCGGCGACGCCCGGCGCGAAGATGCTGAAGCCGATCCTTTACCCTTACGATACCGAAGGCAGCACTCGGTTCGTCGATTTCGACACCACGCGCCCGGTCTATGCCACGGACCCGGACAAGTGCCAGATTTCCCATGTGGTGGCCGATACGGATTCGTGGGAGCAGAAGACCGCGCAGGCGTTGGAAAGCATGAAGGGCGAAGTGTGCGCGTACTTCAAGAATCATCACGTGGGGTTCACCATTCCCTACGTGATGAACGGCCAACAGCGGAATTACACGCCGGACTTCGTGGCGCGCCTCCACGCGCCGGGCGGCGAGTGGAACCTGATTCTGGAAGTCACCGGCGAGAAACGTCCCGACAAGGAAGCCAAGACGGCGACGGCGCGCACGCTTTGGGTTCCGGCCGTGAACAACCACGGCGGCTTTGGCCGGTGGGCGTTCTATGAGACGCGCGACCCCTGGGACGTGAAAACCGAACTACGCGAGTTCCTGAAGACCTTGCAGGGATAGAAGACCATGGCGACGAAAGCGAAGCATTCGAAAACGGCGCAGACCGATGTCGATTCGATCCGCCACAAGGACAAGCGGGCGAACATCCCCACGGAGGAGTTGAGGGACTTCGTGGCCGACGAGGAGAAATCGCCGAAGACGATGCTCTACCCGCGTGACCCCTCGCTCGACCCGCAACTCGTATGGAAAGGCAAAGACGAGCAGGACGCCGAGGACCTCGCCGTCCCCGTAGTGCCGGTCTACATTCAGGAGAAGATTCACCCGCAGGCGTTGATCGAGGATTTGCGCGCGCAGACCGCGAAAGATGCGCCTGACCCGCAAGCCAAGCTGTTTGCCGACTTCAACGGAATCGAGTTTGAGCAGTACATCGACTTCTACCACCACGGCCAATCATGGACGAATCGCATGATACTGGGCGACTCGCTGCTGGTGATGGCGTCGCTGGCGGAGAAGGAAGGACTGAAGGGCAAGGTCCAGATGATCTACATGGACCCGCCCTACGGGATCAAGTTCAACTCTAATTGGCAGGTGAGCACCCGGCGCCGCGATGTGAAGGACGGCAGAGCGGCTGACCTGACGCGGCAGCCGGAACAGATTCGCGCCTTCCGCGATACCTGGGAATTCGAGATCCATTCTTACCTTTCCTACTTGCGAGACCGTCTGCTGCTGGCGCGCGAACTATTGACGGAGAGCGGTAGCGTTTTCGTGCAGATCGGCGATGAGAATGTACACTTAGTGCGTTCGGTCTTGGACGAGGTCTTCGGTCGCGAAAACTTCTGCATGGCCATCATCTTCGCAAAGGCAAGCGCGCAGTCCTCAACGCTGCTGCCCGGCGTTAACGACTATCTGCTGTGGTACGCGTGCAACAAGGCAGCGCCCGCGAAGTATCGTGAACTGTTCGCCCCCCGGCAGCCGTTTGAGAACCCCTCCGAGCGCTTCATTTGCATCGAGACGCCTGAGGGGCGGCTGGTGGATTTATCGGTTGCTCAGAAGACGGGGAAAGACCCGCTTCCGGATGGGCGGATCTGCAGGCTTTGGCCGCTCTTCTCTCAGACGGGCGGAGCGAGCAGCACGTTTGTGTACGACTATCGCGGCGAATCCTACGAAGCTCCAAAACAATACGGCTGGCAAACCACACCCATGGGCCTAGGCAGGATTAACGGCACCGAGAGGTTGTGGCCCGTCGGTAGGTCCCTTCGTTGGAAGGTGTACCACGACGAGTTCCCGTACAAGATTCTGAACAACGCCTGGCTCGACTTGCGGCCCGGCGGATTCGGGGAAGATCGCGTGTATGTCGTCCAGACGGACGCACGTGTAATCGAACGTTGTCTGCTTATGGCCACGGACCCAGGCGACCTCGTTCTCGATCCGACCTGTGGCTCAGGCACAACCGCCTACGTTGCTGAGCAATGGGGCCGCCGCTGGATTACGTGCGACACCAGTCGCGTCGCGCTCGCTCTAGCCCGCACACGCCTGATGGCAGCGAAGTATCCGTACTACGCGCTCGCCGATTCGACGGAAGGCATCACCAAGGAGGCCGAGATCAGCGGCGTCCCACCGAGTCTCGCGGCGCAGCCGAAAAACGATATCAAGCGAGGGTTCGTCTACAGACGCGTCCCGCACGTGACGCTGGGATCCATCGCCAACAACGAAGAGATCGATGCCATTGACGCTGCCCACCAAGAGAAACTGGAACCGCTCCGGTCGCAGTTAAACGCCGCACTCAAGCAGAAATGGCAGGAATGGGAAATCCCGCGCGAAGCCGATCCGGCCTGGCCAAAGGCGGCAAGGGCCGCTCACGAAAGCTGGTGGGCGCTGCGACGCGAACGCCAGCAGCAGATCGACGGGTCCATCGCCCGGCGCGCCGAAACCGAATACCTCTACGATCAGCCTTACGAAGATTCGAAGCGTATCCGTGTCAGCGGTCCCTTCACCGTCGAGAGCCTTTCGCCACATCGTGTCCTGACGCCCGAAAACGAGGACCGGCCAGCCACCGAACGCGCGGGCGAGCGCCAGGACAGCGGTGGGGATTTCGTCACAGTGATACTGGACAATCTGCGGAAGGCGGGCATCAGAGGGACGGAGAAGGGGCAGGCTATCAAGTTCGACCATCTCGAACCTTACCCGGGCGGCGCGCTCCATGCGGAGGGTGAGTACACCACGCCGGCCGGAAAGCGGCGGCGCGTGGCGGTCGCCATCGGCCCGCAGTATGGGACGGTCGGCCCGGACGACGTGAAGGAAGCCGCCAAGGAAGCCGTCCAAGGCGTTGGCCACGACATGCTCGTGATATGCGGCTTCGCGTTCGACCCGCACGTGTCCGAAGAAGTGAAGCGCTACGGCAAACTGGTGGTGCAGGCCGTGCGCATGAACCCCGACCTGCTGATGGGCGAGGAGCTTCTGAGGAAAACCGGCGTCGGCAACCTGTTCATGGTTTTCGGCGAGCCGGATGTGGAGATCCGCAAGCGGAAAGACGGCAAGTTGGAAGCGGAAATTCGCGGCGTTGATGTGTACGACCCGACCACGCAGGAAATTCGCAGCCATTCCACGGACGATATTGCCTGCTGGTTCATCGATACGGCGTACAACGGCGAGAGCTTTTTCGTGCGCCACGCCTACTTCACCGGCGCGGACGATCCGTACGACAAACTGAAGCGCGCGCTCCGCGCCGAGGTGGATGAGGCCGCCTGGGCGTCGCTGCATTCCACCACCAGCCGCCCGTTCGACCGCCCGAAGACCGGAAAAATCGCGGTCAAGGTCATCAACCACTATGGGGATGAAGTGTTGAAAGTGTTCGGGGTTTGAATGCTGAAAGGAGACTCCCGATGAGCATCATCAACCTGTTGAACCAGATCAAGAACGATGAAATTGTGCTCCCGGCGATTCAGCGAGATTTCGTGTGGCCCGAGGACAAGGTCCGGCGCCTGCTGGATTCGATTATGCGCGGGTATCCCATCGGGATTGCGTTGCTTTGGGAAACCTACCTCGATCTTCAATACCGGTTGTTTGAGAACACCTTCCGCCCCGAGACGCCGTACAACTTTAGCGAAAACAAACGCAAGAAGAAATTGAAGTTGGTGCTCGATGGGCAACAGAGGCTCCAGTCCCTCTACATCGCGCTCTATGGGAGCTATGACGGCAAGTTCCTGTATTTCGACGTGCTGAGCGGACGCGAATCCGACGACATCGCCGAAGAGAAGTACACCTTTGAGTTCATGACGGCCGAGCAGTTCAAGGAGTGGGAAGCGTCCGCAGCGGCCAAGAAGGAAGGGGCCGCTTCTGAATTGAACGGGCAGCTCAGGTACTATTTGAAAACATCCGATCTCTTTCAGGCGGGCGTACGTGAGAAGACATCCATCACCAAGCACATCAAGCAACACTTGGAGCTTTCGGAGGACGACACCGACCGGTTAGCGGTCAACCTGGCGAGGTTTGACGAGGCCCTGACGAAGAAATCGAACATCCTGAAGGTGTCCGTGATAGACGAAGACGAGCCGAGTGACGACCCTGATCGGATGTCCGAAGCCGACGTGCTGGAGATATTCGTCCGAGTGAACCGTGAGGGGACGCCCCTTAGCCGTTCCGACTTGATCTTCAGCATGTTGAAGCTTAACTGGAAGGAATCGTCCGAAACCCTCCCGGAATTCGTCCGCGAAATTAACAAGGGCAATTCCTTCGAAGTCGATACTGATTTCGTGATTCGATGCCTATTCGCGGTCTCCAACCTGGGAACGAAATTCGACCTTCTTCTACTGCGCAAGAAGCAGAACGTGGCGAAGCTTCGCAGCAACTTCACACCCTGTTGCGATGCAATCAGATCAGTCCTCGATGCAGTCTCGCGTGATTGCTGGTGTCTGAGCAGCAGCTTGATCGGCGGTACTGCGACGCTTGTGCCCTTCGTCTACTGGCTTTACAACACCCCAAAACATGAAATCCCGACCGGGGCCATCGTCGATTTCCGTAAGGCGTTCTACCTCTTCGCCTTGGCGCGCCCGTTTTCCCGCTACGCAGAGAGCCGACTGTCCCGCTTCATACGGGAAGAACTCCAGCCCCTTCCGGCGAGAAAGATCTACACCTTTCCGTTAGGCGGTGCGGTAACGTGGGTCAAGTTCTGGGAGCGCATCGGCGCCATCGATGAGAATCTCCTGCAATCGAACGTTCTGCTCACACTACACATCGTGCAGGACATCGTGACAAAGAACGTTCAGCTTGCGCGCAACGCCGGAGATATGGATCACATCTTCCCTCGATCCATTCTGCGCGAGAAGGGCTTCCCCGAGGCAGAGATCAACCATTTCGCGAATTTCTGGATACTGGCGAAAGGGAAGAACCAGAACAAGAGCAACAAGCATCCAGCGGACTTCTTCAAAGATGTCGAAGCCTCTGAACTCAAGCGCGCTCTTATAGATCGCGATTCGCTCGACTACCGCCGATTCACGACGTTCGTGAAGACCCGCAGCCAACAGATCATCGACGAGGTTAAAGAACGCATCGGGTTCACCGACGACGACTTTGCGGTAAACACCGAGTAAGCAGCTTTTGGGAGGCAGGACAAGGCCATATCAGTGACGCGAAGCAGAAAAGCGAAGCCGGAAGAAATCGGGCGGCGATCACGGCCTTCAGAAGCTCCTCGATCTAGCGTTGAAGCCTTCAGGCAAAAAGCTCCAAAAAGAGAACCGGTGCGCTCAAGCTGCTGGCTGGCATTATTGCAAGCCCCCGCGAGCCGTTCACGGCACTTCTCGCACAGTGGCAGTTGCTCTTCGACCGGCGCGGCATCAGCCATGTCAGCGTTATTCCGCAATATCGGCGTCTAAAAACCGCCTACCGGCACGTCGGCTGCGACGCGGTCAGCCGGCGCCTCCACTCCTCCCGCGCCTCTCGAAGCTGCACCAGAAACGCCGCCCGCGGCTCTTTCCCCATGTTGGCTCGCGGGCCGCACATATACGCCGCGGCCTGGCCGAAGCGCACGAGTGCCGCGCCATCCATCGCCTAAAGGCGGCTGCGGAGTGCGCCGAGGTCAAGTGGGGAATCACTCGCGAACGAATACATGATCGGCCTTGTGGCCTCCATTTTCGCGCGGATCGCAGAGGATTTGCCCGCCCAGCTTGGCCTACCAGCGAAAGGCTCCCACCCTGGTGCACACTCTCTTTTGATCTAGAATAATTCGCCGCACGCCACCGCGGCGAATCGCCACTTCTTACAAAACTTCGCCGCGACACGTGCCGTCTACTTCACCGTCAGCGCTGCTTCCGCCGGTTGCAATCCGGGCGCAGACGCGCGAACCGCGATTGTGCCGGGGGCTGTGCCCGCGCGCACGATCACGAGCGCGCGGCCCTGATACGTCTTTCGATGGTTGGCCGCGACCGGGCTGATGTCGGCGATGTCGCCGGTGTCCAGCGCCGCGAACTCGCCCGATCCGGTAACCTGTACTTCCACTGCGGTACCGGCCTGGTACACGCGCCGTCCCTGCGCGTCCACAACCTCCATGGCTACGTTGGATAGGTCCTGTCCTCCGGCGGCCAGCGTGGCGCGGTCGGGTGTCAACCGGAGGTGGTGCGGCGGGCCGGCGGTCGCCAGCTCGAATCGCGCAACCTCCTTGGAATCGCGCTTGCCAACCACGCGCAGGACGCCAGGCTCGAACGGCACATCCCAGCTCAGCACCGGGTTCAGGCTGTCCGCCACGGGTTTCTCGCCCAGCGAGCGGCCGTTCAGGAACAGCTCGGCGGATGCGCAATTGGTGTAGACTTCGACCGGAATCGCCTTGCGCGAATCGCCGGCCCAGTTCCAGTGTTCCACCACGGCCACGCGGTGGTTCGGGTTCGCTTTCGCTGGCCCGGGTTCGCGAGCGGCAATGTAGACCATCGGTCGCGCGCTCCAAAGCGCCTCGCGGAGATACGACAGGGGCTTGCGGAAACCGCACAGGTCCAGCAGCCCGGCCGCGCTGCCGCGGTCGGGATAGCGCTCGGACTCGCCGAGATAGTCAATGCCGGTCCACAGAAACTGCCCCGTCACATACTCGCTCGCGGCCACGGCGCGCCACGCGTCGAGCGAGTGCGAATTCTCGCTGCCCAGCAGGATGCGCTCCGGGTACGTCTTGTGGTCGGCTGCGTAGTATTGTTCGAGGTAGTTGTAGCCGGCCACGTCCAGCAGGCTGGCCAGTCCGGTGGCGTTCGAAGCGCGCGTGTCGGCCAGCGCCTCGGTCACGGGACGCGTACCGTCGAGCCGTTTCACGTCGGCGATGAGGCGTCGCGCGGTCGCCACCAGGTCGATCGCGTTCAACATCCCAGGCTTGAGTCCGTCGCGGCCCAGGGGGTGTCCGAAGGGATCGCCGGGATACTCGATTTCGTTGCCGATGCTCCAAAGTACGATGGAGGGGTGGTTTCGGTCGCGCAGCACCATATCCGAGAGGTCGCGGTCGGACCACTCCTCGAAAACCTCGTGGTAGCCGCGCGTGCCGGGCGTACCGGCGTTCCAGCCCTCAATCCATTTGTGCTTGCCGGCGGTCCACTCGTCGAAGGCTTCGTCCATCGTCAGCAGGCCCAGGCGGTCGCACAAGTCGTACTCCTCCGGCGCCATGGGGTTATGGGAGCAGCGGATGGCGTTCACGCCCAGTTCCTTCAGAGCCTTCAGCCGGCGCTCCAGGGCCGCTTCGGAAAAGGCCGCGCCGAGGGCGCCCAGGTCGTGGTGCAGACAAACGCCTTTGAGCTTGAGCGGCTTGCCGTTGAGGAAGAAACCGTCGTTCGGGTCGAAGCGGGTCGAGCGGATGCCGAAGGGCGTGCGGGCTTCGTCGGTGAGCGTGCCGGAAACGTAAGTGCGCGTCACGGCGGTGTACAGGTTGGGCTCGTCCAGTGACCAGAGTCGCGGCTTCGCCACCGCGGTCTGCTGCGTGAAGACGCGGACGCCGCCCTTCGCCAGGAGCTCCTCGGTGGAAACCGTGGCCACTTCATGGCCGGCGGTGTCTTCGATGGAGGTGGTCAGCTTGACCTGGGCATCGGCGTCGGACTGATTGACGACGGAAGTCTCGACGGAGACCAGGGCCTGCCCGTCGCCGATCATGGGTGTGTAGACATAGGTTTCCCTCTGGACCGCGTGTACTGGCGAGGCAATGGTGAGCCAAACATGCCGGTAGATGCCGCTGCCGGTGTAAAAGCGCGAATCGGCCGCAACGGAGTGGTCCACGCGTACTGCCACCACGTTGGGAGCCGGGCCGAGATTGAGGTAAGTCGTAAGCTCGTACTCGAACGAGGAATATCCGTAGGGCCGGTGGCCGAGGAAGTGGCCGTTGATCCACACGTCGCTATCGCGGTAGACGCCGTCGAAGGCTAGGAAGATCCTCCGCCCGAGAACCTTTCTGGGGAGTTCGAACGTCTTGCGATACCAGCCGATGCCACCCGGCAGGAAGCCGGTTCCGCTGGCGTTCGACGCGCTATAGGGGCCTTCGATGCTCCAGTCGTGCGGCAGCCGAACCGTGCGCCAGGTGCTGTCGTCGGTAGTGGGCCGCTCCCAGCCCTGACCGTCGCCCAAGCGAAACTTCCAGCCATCGTCGAAACTGCGCCGTTCCCGGACGGGCGTGGCACTCCATACCGGCAGCGCGGCCACCAGCATGGCAAGCGCGAGGAGAGGCTTCGTGGTCATCGGTGTGCTCCTTGGTTCAGTTCAGCACGAATTGCGGGCGAACGTGGGTCATTCGCTTGAAACGAGGGGGCCAGCCGCGCGCCTGGTAGAAAGCTCAGCCCACCGCGTCAGTGAGGTCTCCCTTACATCCGGGCGCTACACTGGAGATGGAGAAGCTGAAATGCGGACCCATTTACAGCGACGATTGGAAGCCCTGGAGCGGCGGTTCTCGACCGACCAGGAGCCGGGGAAGGCTTTCTTGCCGGAGTTTTTGGTCGCCGAATTCCTGGCCAAAGGCTTCAGTTTCGATCACAAGGGCAGGCCAATCTCAAGTCCCGGAGTCGCGCAGCAGTTGCTCGCGAATTTCCCCAACGGACACCGTCGCGATAGTTGAGGCCGTTGCCATGGGTTCTGCCGCGCGGCGCTCCGCATTGGCGGAAGTACGACGCGCAAGTACGGAAGCGAGCACTTCCGGGCGCTTGCGGGCAAGCGGAAGACCCACGGTGGCGGCAGGCCCCGCAAGCAAGCTGAATAATCCCCTCCACACGATTTGCGAATCGCTAAAATAGGTGTTCTAAAACGAAAAGCCCGGCGATGTATTCGGCCGGATGCAAGAGGCATGATTGGCCGATTCCGACTTTTGGCGCAAACTCCGAATAGACTTTGAGGGACTTCAACCCGCGCAGTTCAGCTTGATTTGGAGTTCACGTCTGCCAATGAGCCTTGAGGGGAAATTACTTCAGAGCCAATGGTCCTGGTGGCGAGTTCCTGACCAAAGCCTGACTGCTCGCCTGAGCGCAATTGCGCTGAGAGGTGCCAAAGCACTCGGCTATGATTCCGAAGACGCGTGGTACGACAAACTCCGAAAGGCGAAGTTTACAGAATTTAAACTCACAGGAAACGCCAGGGAAAAGCAGCCCGACGGCTCGGTCCTGGATTCGGAGTTCGGCTCCATAGACAATGTTGTGAAAGAGTCGATTACCCTCTGTCATGTGCTGGAGGCACAGGACGTACCCTATGCTCAGGCGTGCACGGTTGAAGCGTCAGATAATCCCGAATGGCCCGGCGATCCACTGTTTGAGAATCCGTTCGCCAAGACGGACCCCAATTACTGTGCTGTCGCTCCGTACTTCGAGATGCAGAACAGATTCAGCGCCTTGGGAGAGGAATACCCGGACCTTTCGGCTCGTTGGAGAGCGGACCTTGGCAGCTGGCAATCATGGCCCATGTCCCATGCGAGTGCGCGGTCGATGACTCGTCTCACTCCACGCGCAGAACCAGTGCCATGCGCGCCTGGCGGCGATCTGCACCTCAGAACGGTCGCTGGTGAGGCAGCGGAGCGCTTCTTGATTCAGGCTGGCATCGGCTCCGACGTGGAATGGAGGATGAGGATCCTGGCCAGGGATCGATGGCTCAAAGCCGATGCCTTCGAACCATGGGAGCTTTGGTTGCACGCCATTCGCGAGTTCTGGCTTACTGCGAGAGAGAAAGCGGTCGCTGGCGGTACCGATGCAGGGGCGTTTGAAGGAATAGCTGAACCATTGGGCTATCGGATCGGAAAATCTATAGCGATCGGAGGGCGCGTTTGGAGTCTGATGGTCACCCGACACGAGCCTCTGAGCCGGATAATCAAGCGACGCCTACTTGAAGCAATCGGGCCTACTGAGGAGGTAGCTGGCGCCATTCAAAATGGCAAGATCGCGCACGCCTTCAGGGCGGGTGCCTATTTCACCGGCGTTCTCGCCGCCGACCGCGTCCGCAAACTAGAACCATCAGCTAGACCCGCACTGACTCCGCAACGGAAGATCGGCCGACCGCGGGAGGATCGAAACGACAAGATTCGAGCCGCATGGAGAGATCAGGGTAGTCCTCCTGTCACTGGGGAGATTTGCGACAAACTCGGCAAGCAGTTCTTCGCGGACGAACTAAGAGACAAGAAACCCGGATCGCTCCAGCATAAGCGGGTGCGTGAGCGCGTCCGAAAGACAATCGAACGGACGCCCGCAACATAATCACTTATGTTGCACAACTAAAATCCAGGGTCTTTTACTTGCCGCAATTCTCGGGCAGCATGAGAATTGATGCCGGCACCGCACCAAACCAGCGACAACCACAACCCGCCAACACCGACCGGCTTCCGTGATGAACGCTTCGCGGCATTATACCTAGACATTAGCGTCGAGACACTCCGCACATGGCGGAAGCAAAATCGGGGCCCCCGATACCGCCGCATCGGACGCTGTGTACGGTATGCGATCGCTGACCTCCTCGCGTTTGTTGAATCAGCACCGAGTGGCGGAGGTAGGCCACTGTGACGGGACCGCATCCAACCGATCCGGGCGGCCAGGCCGACCGCCTCCTGCAACCCTCAGTGCGATTTGACCTCAGCGGGACGGGGAGATCGGAGTGACCAAATCTTCTTTGAATCCCGATCAACGCCGGCTCGTGGAGATCATCGAAGGGTTGCGTTTCGGTGCAATCGAGAATCTCCTGATTCGCCGTGGCTCGCCGTGCTATGAACCGGAGCCTCGGATCGTTCAGGCCGTCAAGTTGGATGCCGAGTCTGAGCCAGCCCCTGATCGTAGTGGCGCTAGTCTCACGCTGGGAAAGGGATTCCAGCGCCTTTTCGATCAGTTGAGTCGGCTTGGTGATGGCACCGTCGATCTCGAAGTCCGACACGGCTTGCCTTTCAGGCTGGTGCTGGAGCGCCGCTACAAGGAGCTGGTGCGATGACCACCGAGCACATCGCACGGGCGCTAGGCGGGCGCCCGTGCAAAAGCGGCTGGATGATGCGATGCCCGGCGCACGAGGATCATGATCCAAGTTGCTCGATTACCGAAGTGGCCGGGAAAGTCCTGATCCACTGCCACGCCGGATGCCGGCAGGACGACGTAGTAGCGGCACTGCGGGAGCGCGGTCTCTGGCCTGAGCCGCAAATCCGTTCTGATACCAGACGGACTTCATACGCACAAACCGAGCGTGAACGGCAACTCGTTGCCGAGTATAACTACACCGACGAGGCCGGCGCGCTGCTCTATCAAGTGCTCCGGTATGAGCCGGGGCGCGATGGCAAGAAGAAAGAATTCTCCCAACGTTACCCCGACGGACGTGGCGGGTGGATCTGGAAGAAGGGCAGGCGACAAGCGCTCTACCATCTGCCGGAAGTGCTCGAAGCACCGATTGTATTTGCGGTGGAGGGCGAGAAAGATGTTGAGACCCTTCGGGAGCGCGGCTTCGTTGGGACCTGTAACGCAGGCGGCGCAGGCAAGTGGCTCGCTGACTACAACCAGTTCTTTACTGGCAAGTCCGTGATTGTTATCCCCGACCGCGACCCAGCCGGCTTTGCACACGCACGGCAAGTCGTAGGCGGAATCCGTCGGTATGCGGCGAGCTTCATCGTGATCGACCTCGAAGACGCGAAGGACATCTCAGAGTGGTTTGATCACGGGCATTCGGAAGTTGAATTAGTCACACTCCTGGAAGATGCGTGGGCCCGTCAGGAGGTGGCCCTTCATGGCGAAGGTCATTGAGCTGGCGGAATTGGGGGCAACGGCGGTCACGACGCCCAACGCACCGGAAGGCAACTCTGCATACGACGTTCCTCTCATTACGGACCTGTCCCAAATTCCGAGCGTGTTTTCGCTCGAGGCCCAGATCGAGTGGCTCGTGGAAGACATGATTGCCCAGGGCAGCATCACGCTGATTTGCGCCGAGAGCGGCACCGGCAAGACCTGGCTTGCTTATTACATTGCCGGCTGTGTGGCCCATGGCAGTCCAATCCTCGGGCGGCCGGTGCGTCGCCGCAAAGCTTTGTATCTCGATGGGGAGAATCCTCTCTGCCTCGCCAAGCAGCGGTTGCACGACCTCGGGATCCTGGAGACGGCGAATCTGACTGTATGGGGTGGCTGGGCTTCCTCGCCGCCAGTCGGACCGGACCACCCTTTGGTAATCGACTTCGCCCGGCAGCATAGAGGTTTGATCGTCTATGACTCATTGATCGAGTTCCATTCGGGCTCGGAGCAGTCGTCAACAGAAACACGGGCCTTCATGCGCCGCTTCCGCACTCTGGCGAACCATGGGGCCTCTGTGCTTATCCTTCATCACACTGGCAAGTCCGAGACGTCGAAGCTGTACCGCGGATCCTCGGATATTAAGGCGGCGGTTGATATCGCTTACGTGCTGACGCGCGATACTCAGCAGCCTGAACAGCTTGGGCAACTGTCGATGGAATGCTTTAAGGCGCGTCTGGCGCCGGGGCGGAACTTCAGCATGGAGTTCAAGAATCGACAGGGTTTCATCTCCTGCGAAGCGACCAAGCACGCCAAAACCACCATGGAGATCATCGCTGACATTCTGACGGAAAACCCAAACAGCAACCAGAGTGAGATTGTCCGGCTTGGCCGAAGTCGCGGTTGCAGTCGGGGCCAACTGGAACAGTGCCTCAAGACGGGGAATTGGCAGAGAGTTCCCGGGCCCAACAATTCGACTTTGTACAGCCTGCCACCGGAGGATACCGCGCAGGGGGAACAGGAATGAGCACGATGTGCCTCGGTTTCCCGGTTTCCGGACCCCAAGGGATGGGAAACCGGGAAACCGCATCTAAGCCACTGAGCTTAATTAAGTTGCCGTTTCCCGGCGAAGTTGGGTGCCGCACGCCCAATGGGAGACCGCCCGATGGCCGTTCGGCTCATGTTCCTCGGGGTGCCGGACAGAATCGCGGGCGGGATTCGCGGCTGATGTTGACCTGGAACGAGGCCATGATCTCTGTCTTTCAAGGGCGGGCAACAGGATTGCCCGCGGGAACCGGCGGAACCAGGGTGGTGACAGCGTTATGAGTACCGTTCCCCGCGTAGTTGATCTGGTGCAGGTGCCCGCAGTCCCGTGGGCGTGGGTCGATGAGCGTGTTTACGCCGCCATCCGGGGGTGCAGCGTGAAGGTGCTGCAACGCGAGCGCCGGCTGAACACCGGCTGCCAGTTCCGGCGAATCAGCGGGACTACCGTCCGGTACAAGCTCGGGGACATTACGGCGTTCCTGGAATCGCAGCCGGGCGGCGGTGGCGCCGCGCAACCGAGTAATCAACAGCGGCGCGGAGCCGGTCGGCCGCGGAGGTCTTCAACTTGACTGTGGCTCGACCTATGGCGCCGAATGTGTCGAGGCAAGAGTTCGCCGCATGAGTATTTTCAAAAACGGCAGGCTGTACCATTACGAGTTCCAACTGCATGGGCGGCGGCACCGCGGTTCCACCGGCACCACTAGCAAGCCACAGGCCATCGCGGAGGAGCGCCGCCAGCGGGAGCGATTAGAGAAGAGCTACAGCCAAGTCATCGAGGATGAAGCCCGCGAGCAAGAGCGCAAGACAATCCAGGAAGCAGCAGATGGTTTCCTTGAGGACTACAAAGCCAAGCACCAGTCGCCGACGTTTGCTGTCTACGCCCTCGGGCATGTGAGCAGGCTCCTGGGCGGCAGTCTGGTAGTGGAGATTACGCCGAATGTGGTGAAGCGGTATCAAGCCGATCGCCTGAGGGAGAAAGCGGGCCCCAAGACCATCAACGACGAGGTGCAGTTGTTGCTCCGCCTGTGCGGCGAGCAGGGCGCGCTAATTCGCGCGACGCTACGCCGCGACAAGGCGCTGAAGTTGCAGTTGCCCCCTTCGCCGGGCCGGCCGTACAGCACGGAGGAGAAGGCGCGGATGCTGGAGGAAGCACAGAAGTTGCGCACGCCTCAGATGCACGCAGCCCTCGCGCTGGATTTGAACACTGGTCTCCGGGATAAGGAACTGCGCGAGATCCGGTGGGAGCAGATCGATCTGCTCCACAAGAAAGCGCTCACGGTAGGCAAGTCGAAGACTGAGGCCGGCACGGGGCGCGTGATCCCGCTGAATGAAACGGCGATTGCCGCGCTGGAGGCGCATGCCGCTTGGTATACGCGGCGGTTCGGGGAGTGCCGACCGGAATGGTTTGTATTCCCCTTCGGGACGCCGCTGCCCACGGATCCCACGCGTGTCCCGCCTCAGCTGGAAATGGAAAGGGCGCTCAACCGTTAAGATAGCGGAGAGAGCGCGTGAAGAAACCACGAAAGCATTACAGCGGAGAAGAGAAGGTCGCCATTTTGAGGCGGCACTT
>Ga0187875_10001193_pt1 | contig 20370 bp, 14 predicted proteins | sample June2016WEW_17_1_2_FD_132978 | JGI IMG/M metagenome (GOLD analysis project Ga0187875, IMG submission 132978) | Peatland microbial communities from SPRUCE experiment site at the Marcell Experimental Forest, Minnesota, USA - June2016WEW_17_10 | ecosystem: Environmental > Terrestrial > Soil >... | reverse complement strand
GATGGGCGGCGCCACCTCCGGGGCGGTGACGGTCACCGTCCAGTCGGCGGCTGGCTCATGGACACTGACGCTGCCGAACACGTCCGGAGTCAACGGGCAGACCTGGGTGACAGACGGCAACGGGAATATGTCCTGGTACTCGCTCCCCACCGCGTTGCCGCCCAATGGACAGGCGGGCGGCGATCTCAGCGGCTCGTACCCGAATCCGATGGTGGCGCAGATTGGAGGGGCGGCGCTGCCCACATCCGGTTCCATCACCAAGACCAACAGCGCCAGCCAACTTGTCGCGGCGGTGGCTGGGACGGATTACGTGGCGCCGAACGGCAACATCACGGGCAATGCAGCGACGGCGACCGCGCTGGCCAGCGCTCCCACGACCTGCAACTCCGGCAATTATGCCCGCGGCGTCGGCGCGAATGGCAATGCCACTGGCTGTACGCCGGCCAATGCCGGGACTGTAACGAGCGTAACCTTCACCGGCGACGGGACGGTCCTCAGCTCGACGCCCTCCGCCGCCGACACCGGCAGCGGCACGGTTACGGCGACGCTCAACACGCAGACCAAGAACACGTTCCTGGCTGGGCCGAGTTCAGGTTCAGCAGCCAACCCCACATTCCGGAATATCACGGCGCCGGACCTGCCGACGCAGACCCTCAATTACTGGTTCCCCGGCACCGTCCTTCCGCCGACCAACGGCAGCAGTCAGCCCCTGGGAGGAACGGGACTCGCGAACACAGTGCGGTTCATCATTTTCACTTTGCCCTTCAACACGTCGATCAGCAAAGCCTCCATCGACATATCAACCATCGATGCCAGCCAGACTGCCGATTTCGGGCTTTACAATGCGGCCGGAACCTCAAAGCTGTGGTCGATCGGTTCGGGCAATGGAATCAGCCTTGGGTCCGGCGGCGTCGTGTCGGCAACGAACACGACGGTCACTCTGGCAGCCGGTTCGTACCTGTTCGCCTGGACGGAAAGCGGCACGGTCGGGGTTATCTACACCTGGAACATGAACACCGGTTTGTACCAGTTGCTCGCATCAGGGTCGAGCTACAAGTACGGCACCTGCACGAACACGGCGACGGCCGGTGTGCTGCCCGCCTCCTGCGGGACACTGGTCGCCGCGGCGTCGGCCTTTAACGTGGCCGCGGTCATGCTGGAGCCTTAACCGATGAGGAAAACTCTGCTCCTTCTACTGCTGGCCACGCCGGCCAGGGCAACCACCTATTACGTCGACAACTGCGTCGTCACCGGCAGCGATTCGAACAATGGGACGAGCACATTGACGCCCTGGCTGACGATTGCCCACATCAATGCTCAGACCTTCAACCCTGGAGACTCGATCCTATTTCAGCGCGGCTGCATCTGGCACGAAAAGCTGCTGCCGCCGTCCTCCGGCTCGAGCGCGAGCCAGATCACCTACGCCGACTATGGCAGCGGCAACAAGCCGATCCTGGACGGGGCGACTGCGCCAGTACATTGGGGCCGCGGCGGCGGTTCCTATGCCCTGCAGGACACATTCGAGTCGGACGCCTACAGCGCGTCCTGGAGCTCAACGCAGGGCAGCGTGAACACCTGGGCCGGGTTCGGGATTACGGGGCCCTCCGGAGGCGGCAATTACGGAGCCGCGCTGGCGTCGGCTCAGCAGTGCACCTGGAACGGGGCGAACGCGACGGAGTACTGGTTCGAGACGTGGGTGCAGGCCGGTGCATCCCCCGCCGCGCGCACCTATGTGGGCCAGTTCGGCAATGGCGGGACGGCCATCCTCGCCATCATGTTTTCCTCCAGCACGGACACCACCCCAAACGTCCTTCGGGTTTACAATTACGCCACCAGTCAGCAGTTTTTCGGAACCACGGCCATCGCCGCTTCCACCTGGTACAAGGTGAAGACCCGGCTGGTCATCAGCGCCACCGCGGGCGAGATCGACGTTTGGTTGAGCGGCGGCTCCGGCTGGTTCCTGGAGTTCGCGCAGAGCGGCGTCAACACCGGCTCATCCAGCATCACCCGCGTGACCATGGGTTACGCCAACGTCGCCTCCCAGACTTCCTACTTCGACTATTTCGAGATCGCGGCCACGGACCCGTCGCTCCCGTCGACCACATACCTCTTCTCCACGCTCACTACGAATCCGCTCACGTCCGCCCCCATCAACTTGACCCGCATCTGGTACGGAAACAACATCGCCAGCATCGTGGAGTATCCCCAGAACGCGGGCGCGGGCAGCGGCGTCAGCCCGGGGCAGTGGGATATCACGGGCGCGAACGCCGGCCTGTCCTCGATTGTCTGGGCGGGGACGACCGGCAATATCACTAACGTCGAGTGGCCGACCATCGACTATGACGTGAGAGTTTACGGCCAGAGCTACCTGACGTTTCAGAACCTCATGTTTATGCGAGCGCTAGTGCGCGGCATGAACCACGGAACCAACTCGCAGCCCTCTCACAACCAGATCCTGTTCTGCGACTTCTGGGATAACAACGGCAGCGGCTCTTACGTCAACAAGGACGGAACGATTTACGGGATTGATTCCTACACGTTCAGCCACAACACGTTCTACCGCAACTACATCCACACCGCGGCGACGGTCTATCAGGGCGGGAGCGGGCACGGCCTCTATTGCACGAAATGCACGAACACGCTCATCGAATACAGCGATTGCCAGAGCAATGGCAATTACTGCACTCAGCTTCAGGACGCTTCGAACTACAACACCTATCGCTACAGCCGCTCGATCGGCGAGCAAGGCCTGCTGAGCCTGACCACGGACCTGATCGGCGGCTCCACCGGCAATTCCATTTACGACAACATCAGCGTGAATGAGTACCAGTGCGTCGTCGCGACGAGCGCTACCGGAAACTATCTCTACTACAACACCTTCGCCGGCTTCTCTTACCGCGGCTTCGCCAACAACAGCGGCACGTTCGGCGTGGTCGAAAACAACATCTTCTGGACGACGGTTGCAGGTGCACAGGTCATCTTCACTTCGGCCGGAACGGGCTTCGCGTCGAACTTCAATATTTACGGCACAGAGCAGAGCAATTTCATCTATTCCGAGGGCACCTACTACAGCACGCTCTCCGCGTGGGGGCAGGCCGGCGCGCAGGACAAGACGGGCGATCCGCTCTTTGCCGCGTTGGCCAGCAACAACGTCTCGCTGACTGGCGGCTCACCGGCGCACAACGCGGGCATGGACCTTTCCGCCACTGTGCCCTACGGCTGGAGCCCCGTCTCGCCGCTTGGGTTTCCGCCCGCGCTGTTGAGCCGGAGCGTTCTTGGCAAGTACGACATCGGCGCTTTCGTCTATCTGCCGAGCGGCCCTGGCACTCTTCTGGGCGGAAGTGTCACGCCGGGCGGCGCAGTCACCACGAAATAGCCCATCGCACTGGGAAAGGACATCGATGCGGGTCATCATTTCTTACAAGAACTTCGCGGCGAACCGCAATATCAGCCACATCGGACTGGGCGTCGCGGCTCTGAACAACAGCAAATGCTTCAACCGTGCCGGGATCATAACCGACGTTTGGTCGACCATGGATGCCGCCGACCTGACGCGGCAATTGAAGGCGAACACGGATGTTTCGCATGTCGTGATTTCGGCGCCGTGGATTCCAACCGTCGATTTACAGAAGATGACGATGGAGTTCCCGCGGATCCAGTTCGCCATGAACTGCCACAGCAACGTGGGGTTTCTGCAGGCGGACGCCAATGGCGTGAGGCTCATTGGCGAAGCGATGGAAATCCAGCGCGGCGCCGCGAACTTCCACGTCGCCGGCAACAGCCGCAGGTTCGTGGACTGGGCCAGTGTGACGTTTGGAACCCCGTTCACCTATCTGCCGAATTTGTATTTCCTGGAGGGTTCGCCGGATCACTACAGACCGCCATTCCACGGGGGTCTGCTGCGCGTCGGAGCCTTCGGGGCGACCAGGCCACTGAAGAACCTGATGTCGGCCGCGGGGGCGGCTCTGACCATCTCCCGGTTCTTCGGAGGGGACCTGGAGGTGTGGATCAACAGCGGGCGGGACGAGGGGGCTGGCTGCATCGTGCGGGCCATCGAGGAGATGTTCCGGATTACCCGACACGCCCATCTCGTAAGAGCCGGGTGGGCGTCCTGGCACGACCACCGAAAGACCGTCGCGCGGATGAACCTGCTGATCAATTGTAGCTACACCGAGAGCTTTAACATGGTGACGGCGGACGGGGTCGCTGAGGGGATCCCCTCGGTCGTCTCCGATGCCATCTGTTGGGCGCCGGCCTACTGGCGCGCGCCGGTTGATGACGTGCTGGAGATTGCGCGCGTGGGGCGGCATCTGCTGTGTGACCCGCTCGCTCCGGCCGATGGCTACCGCGCACTTCTGGCGCACAACGCCGACGGTCTGGTGGCGTGGAAGGCGTTCCTGGCCACATAGGCCGAATGCGCGCTCCTGCACATCCCCTTGCGCAACGGAACAACGCCAGCCCGGCAAGTTCTGGTGTCACTGGCCAAGACAATTCAGGGAAAAGGACGAATCAAGGCGCTTCCGCCATTGCAGCACGCCATTGTATTGCAATCACGTTGATCGATCGAATTTAATGTAGCTGGCTTATCGGGCCTGATGGACGAGGCTGACGTACAGGCTTCTCCGGCGAGTTGCTCAGCTACAATTGGTCGGACAAATGGGGGCAGGTCAGTTTGTGCGGCCTTCTCGGCAGCAGTTGGCTAGTTCGCGGCTCTACGCTGATGCCGTTGGCGCGGCCGTCCCGTCTCCGGAAACTTGGCCTTCAACAGAAACCGAGTCCACGACCGTCTGGAGGGCCGACAGCAGTTCGGCGTGGTTCTGAGAAAGATATCGCACAACGCGGGAGTTGTTAAGCAGCTTAAGGAGGTAGGCCCGAGCCAAAACCAGATTCAGCATCTCAGTCCCATAGGACTCTTCTATGAGCTTCAAATCTTTCTGCAGACCTTCGATTTCGCGCTCCATGCGAAGCATTTGCTCGGCTGAGAGACCGTCGATCTTCTTCGGTTTCTCTGCATCCAACAAAAGTGCCCGGTGTGTGGCAGCATACAGTGCCTTGACATATGGCATGGAGTAGTTGTTTGCGGCCGCCAGCAGTTCGGCGACCTCAACTTGGCGGAGCGGCTTCATCTTTTTCAGGATCTTGAAAGCCTCCGCTGCGATGTGCTTGTTCTTAAGAAGGTCGATGGCTTCCTGGCAAATGCCATCGAGAAGGTTGACCTTCTGTCGAATGCTAGAAATATTGACGTCTAATGCCCGAGCTATACGCTGGCTGGACACGCCGTTCTCAATGGCCTTCAGGATCATGTAATGTTCTTGAATCGTCGCCAAGCTGTTCACTCGCTTGTTGTAGGTATAGGCCTCGTCTTCCGTCGATATCAGGCAGGGTGCCTGAGTGACGCCGCGCTGCTGTAGAACGTCAAAGCGAAGGTGGCCATCTAACAACATGTATTTGCCAGCATCGCCGTTGAGTGGGTAGACCACAAGCGGTTCAATGATGCCGACTTCAGCTATCGACGCCGCGATTTGTTTGTATTTCCGGCCGGCGCGGACAAACAGTTTCATTTGTTTGGAGGGGACAATGTCCGCCAGCTTTAGACTGACACCCTCCACACGAAACGCCTTCTTGACATGTTGGGCCATTCCTAGTTCTGCCCTCCGTACTTGATTTTTTCCGCGAGGTACCGCGGCATGTTATCGAGGCCCTCCGCTCGCAGTAGGGTTATGAAGTTTTCGTCTTGAAGTAGCGTTCTCACCGCAGAAAGGATCATCAGAAGGCGGCTCTCAGTGAGTTGTGCTTTTTTGACCATCAACTTCTGCCGTTGGGTTTCCTCGCGATAGGCCCGCAACAGGCTCTCCTTTGACGGGCGGACCCGCGGTCTCTTCGGTCCGCCGATCCTCAAATCCTTCCCTCTAGTCATCCTGGCCTCGATAAGCCGGCGCACGGTGGCCAACTTCTGGCCACGGAGGCTCTTGTCTTCGTAGGCCTCGCAGAGGACCCGCTGGATTTCCTCATCATTTGAACTTGCGATTTGAATCGCCACCGTCAGCGCGATCCGCCCATTTTCGACCTCGCGGATCAGCCTCTCTTCCCCGTGTTCCAACAGTCGAGCGATTCCGTGGATGTACGTCACATCCAGGTCGAGCTTTTTGGCAATTTGTTCGGGTTTGCAGCCCCGCGCTTTCTGCGCACGAACCTCACGAATGAGTTCAGTGGCATAGTATGGCCGCCGAGCCACATTCTCTACGAGGCTCATCAATAGCTGCTCTTCTTTTGAGGCGTCGATCACTACTGCGGGGATCTCACGTTCACCCAGTGCGAGGCAGGCTTCGAGCCGCCCTTGCCCACACACGAGGTCGTACGCCTTGTCCTCGTCGGTTCCCTTTCGGCGACTGACCGTGATCGGGCGCTTTAGCCCGACATGGGATATGTTGTCTACGATTCCCTGAAACACGCCTTTGTTGCGGGTTCTGGGGTTCTGCACGTGAATCTTGTCGATGGGGATCATCTGGACCACGGGCTCGGATAAACTCATGCGGCCTCCTGGATTTGGATTCGTTCGGCCATGCCAAAGAAGTAGTCGAGCGTTGAGAAGCGGTATGCGTCGAGGGCAAGACGGTTCTCCTCGGCGAACTTGAGTCGGCCGGACTTGAGATCAATCGCCGGTAGCAAATAGTAGTCCATCGGCTCGGTATTCGCCGCGTTGAGGCGGATGGCAACGGTGATATCCGGCTGAAAGCCGGCATCCAGCCGAATGAGCCAACGCAGTGCCCCAGCGGTCGTTTGGCGGCAGCGCGAGATCACCAATGAGGCGGTGAACTCGCGATTGATCGTAAGGATCTCCGTACGTCGGTCACGCTCGATACTGGCGCCGAGAGCCTCAATCCGCGTGGTTGCTTCTGAGAGGATCTGGGGGTACATGGCCCGCAGGCGACGGTTTGTTTCAATGAACTCGAAGTCGCGTTCCGGCGTGTACCCCACGAGCCGGTAAGCTCGGATGAGACTCTTGAACCGCGAGCGGTATGCGGAACTTGTGGGCATGCCCTCGGTTTCATCGATCAGGACGCCAGATAACCGGCCTTCCTTTTCCCACAGCCGCTTCAAATTGTCCAGCAGTTCCGCGTCTGAGTAACGCCGGTTGCGTTCGCGGATGATCCCCTGCGCGATGTAGTAGGTTCTCGGTTCAACAATGGCATTGAACGCGCCGTCGCGGTGGATCCACATCTCTTGCGGATTCACTACTCGTTTTTTCTTCAGCTTGAAGGAGACACGATTGTAGACGTTGTCGCCGATGTACTTTGGGTTTGTGAGGACTTGGTGGACCGTGCCACGTGTCCACTCTCTGTCAAGATCCGTTCGAATCCCATCCGCGTTGAGGCCGTGCGCAATTTCGCTTTCGACCTTGGACTCCTCCACGAACATTCGGTAGATTCTGCCGACAACCTCGATCTCCTCCGGCGGCCCGGGAACCAGGATGACTCGGTCCGTCTGAAGGCTCTTCTGTTCGCCCCGGGATAAGAGACCCTTAGAGCTTCCGGTTTGGTCGAGCAACATGCGGCGCAGGCCGACGCCCGGCGCCCCACCCTGCCGATATCCGAGTTCGATCAGTCGGCACTGCCCCGCGAAGACCTTAGCTGACAACTCCCGGCTATACTCGCCAGCCATCGCACGCTTGACGCCCTTTACGATTGTTGAGACTGGGCTGCCGTCGTTGTCGAATTGCTCGGCGCAGTAGTGGACACTGATCCCAGCGCGCCGGCAAATGTACTCGTAATAGGCGCTCTCATCGGCGTCCTGGAACCGCCCCCATCGGCTGACGTCATAGACCAGGATGGCGGAAAAGTCGGCCTGGCCACTCTCTACATCCCGGATCAGTCGTTGAAGTGCCTCGCGGCCATCAATGCGCAATCCGCTCTTGCCGGAGTCCGCGTACGTGCGCACGATCGTCATCCCGCGCTTTTCGGCGTACTGCCGGATCGCTTCTCCCTGATTCTCGATCGAGTATTGTTGGTGCTCGGTCGACATCCGCTCGTACTCCGCAGCGCGGATGGCGCGGGTTGTTTGGTCAGGACCGTTTCCAGGCTGGTCGTTCATAGTGATCGCCGCATAGAGAACAATTGTCAGCGTCATCCGGCGCGTCGGACGAGGCGCAACAGTACATATATGGGCAATCCGCCGGCAGAATGCAAGTTACTGAAATGATTAAATTTGGCGCAGTCCAGACGAGTGCTGAATGGCGCTTCTGAAGACTGAGCTTCGGCACGAAGGAGCGGACCTGACCAAGGCTCGAACGCCAAACAAGGTACCGTCAACCGCGCCGCTGCCCTGGCCGGCATCGGACGGGGGCTACCCGATCCCGTGGTTCAACGGCGGCGGCCCGTAGGACGGGGAGCGGCGACCGTCACTGATTCCGCCGTTCGCCCGAGTTGGGGCCATACTTATAGGGCTCATCTCGCGTCACATACGACCGTGCATCACAACAACCCCGCGACTGCTGAATGAGTCCAGGATGTGGCGAAGATCCTCAGGATCACGCGCGAGTCGGAACAGGTCTTCCACGATCACTACATCAATGTGGCCTTCGTTTGCGGCGGCCAAGACTTTCAGTAGTCCCGTTCGATTCATGTTGAGGGCAGACTCGCCACTGTCCTCAATGATTCCGATAAGCTCGACGTCGACTGCCTCCGCGATGGCTTGGACTTGTGCAATTTGACCATCCAGGGCAAATCGCGGGCATACTTGTGACACTGACGCGACCCGGACATACCCGATCGCCAACTGGCGTCGAGCCATCGCTCCCGAGTCCGTTTCCAATGCGCCAGCCGGCCGAGCCTGAAAAGTGCCATCTTCATCAACTGACATTTGATTCCTTTCTGATGCACAGAGACGGGGCCGTTCGGGTTCTGCTGGATCGACATGGGCTCTGCCCCGTTCGGGTGTTGGTAGACCATTCCCGGTTCAAATTGGTCACTCTGGCTCGGGAATAGCGCAAGGGCGGAATGGTGCCCGCGACGTTTCGGCCGGCAACTTTTGCCACCGTGTCAGAGAGCGCTACCCCGATTGCTGAATGACTCGTGGCTCACCACAAGCGAAAGGACGCCTCACATCGGACCACGTCTGCAACCAGGATTGCTTTTCGCCATCAGTCCGGAATCCCGTTCGCCTTCACCCCGGAACACTTTTCACGTTCATCCCGGAATCCGCACTATTGTCAAGTTCGAGAAGATGGCATTCGGAGACCGGGTGCGCCGCCGTCTCAGCGAACCTGCCCGCACACCCGGCAGATCGCAGCGCCGTATTTCTTGACGGTCGCACTCCCGACGCCAGGGATCGAAAGCAGATCGTCCGGCGCGGCGGGAGGTTTCTGCGCGATCGCGCGGAGCGATTGGTCTCTGAGGATCTTGAACGCCGGCACGCCGCGTTTCTTGGCCTCCGCCAGGCGCCAGGCGCGCAGTTTCTCTTCGAGCGCCGTGCTGCTCGTAGCCGGCGTCTCAGCGGCACGCACCGCCCGGGCAGTACGCGGCGCCCTTGTAGCTGTGCCTTTCTTCGGCTTCGCCGCGCGCTTGCGACGGTGGCGCTTGGCCGGGCTGATCACTTCCTTCAAGCTGAACTCAACCTCGGCTTCATCGGAGAGACCCTGCCCGTCTCGGGACAGGCTTACGCGACGGTAGGGAATGCTCTTGCCATCTTTCTCGAACACCGCATCGGTCACGTGCAGGTGGTGAATGACCCTTGTGATATAGTGGCCCACGTGCGTCCGCGGGAGCGATCACGATGAGAATAGGGCTGTTTCCTCTTGGCACGTTTTTCGTGGTCTCTGCATTTTCCTTGGCGCAGGAGCAGAAGCCGGCTGCCACCACCGCGCCAACTCCCCTCCAGACTCGAACACAAGTGAGGGTGATAGCTGGTCTGACAGGCGAGGACGGTACCGTTAGATTCCTTCCTCGCGTGAAAATCAGGATATTGAAAGGCGCTTGTTCTGTGGAGACTGGCAACAAGACGTCTGCCCTGGCCGAAGGTGAAACCTCGCTTCACGGCGAGGCCCTGCTGACGGTGCCTCAGGGTTCCTACAGGCTCTGCGCTGGCGACACGACTACGCGGCACCACTACCGGTGGGACTTGCCAGTCAGAGCCAAGGGGAAGGAAGTCACTCTCGAACTTTCAGATACGAATGCTTTGACCGCGGGCGCCCCAGAGGCTCCGGCGAGATATTCCGCAGCTGTTATCGAGGGAGACATTTACCTACTGATGGAATCGGGAGATGTGCGCAGAGGAGCGGGCCTCGCGGTTCATCTGCTCCGGGATCCCGATGCTACGGCCAAACTTCTTGCGTCAAACTGCGATCAGTTTCAGAGTCTCAACGACGATTTGGAACGCCGCCAAGCCGCAGCGAGGGCCGCAGCAACCAAGGCAATAGGTTCCTCGAGCGGCGAGTTCGAGCGGCGACTTGAAGAGGAGAGCCGGTTGTCTAAACTGATATTTGAGTTGTTTGACAAGACAACGGCCTCAGCCGACAAGATACTTCTCGACGCCTCTATGTCTAAGAGCAACTCCGGTGTAAACTCGCACTTCAAGTTCGATGGCGTGCCTGCGGGCGACTACGCTCTGTGGGCCCGATTCCCAATCGGAGATCGTTGGTATCAATGGTTCATTCCGGTCACGGTTGCTCCCGGTGAGCACGTCGTGCGCGACTTGGATACGGCCTCCATGAACAGGCGGGTTGTATATTGCGGCATCAAATGACCTCCGTACTCCGGGGAGCATTTGCGGAACCGCGCCGGATAGGCTGCAGCGGACTCAACGGCCAGGGAAGCGCCGGGCGCAGGATCTGGGGACAGTCTACGAGCCTGTCGGAGAGAAATCATCGGTGAGTCGCTGGGTGGTCGTCGCTCGGCTCATCGAGTTGTGGGTTTCACCGAGTCGCTGCGTGGTCCTCGGGAGTGTAGCTCTCACTTCCCGGACGGAAGCGCGTCTCTGTAGTACTTTTGTGCGCTATGCTGCCACGCTGTGGCGGTAGAGCTTGAGCAGGTTGTGCGTCAGGCAGATCAGTTTCCATTCCGCTTGCACTTTTTGCAGGCCGCGGAGCGCGAACTGGCAGAATCCGCACTGTTGTTTGATTTGCCCGATGACCGGTTCGACGATCGTCTTTCGGGTGCGATGGATCATCCCGCCCACGACGCCGCCGATGGTTTGCCGCATGCGCGCGGCGAGCGGATAATCAGCCCGCAGCCGCGACCCGCCCGTGCCGCCTCGCCCGTCCGGCGAAACGAGCACAGTCATCGCCGTCAAGGCGGGATCGAGGAGACTCTCTGTGTCCCAATAGCCCGCGTCGGCCAGCAGGACTTGCGGCGCCCGGCCCAGTGCGGCGCTGGGCGCCGCCGCCAAGGATGACGGAGAAGTCGGCCTGGCCACTCTGGACGTCCCGGATCAGGCGTTGCAGGGCCTCGCGGCCATCAATGCGCAAGCCACTCTTGCCGGAATCCGCGTACATGCGCACGATCGCTATCCCACGCCTTTCGGCGTCCTGCCGGATCGTCTCACCCTGATTCTCGATCGAGTACTGCTGGTGCTCGGTCGACATCCGCGCGTATTCCGCCGCACGGATGGTGCGGGTTGATTGGTCTGGATCGCTTCCAGGCTGGTCGTTCATAATGACCGCCGCAAAGAGAACTCTTGTCAGCCTCGCCCAGCGCGCCGGACGAGGCGCAACAGTACATATATGGACAATCCGACGGGAGAATGCAAGTTATTGAACTGATTACGTTTGGTACAGTACAGACGAGTGGCTCTTCTGAATGCTGCGTTTCTGTGCGTAGGAGAGGACCTGACCAAGTCTGAGCGTTAATCACGATCCCTTCAACCGCTCCGCTGTCTTGGCCGGCATCGGCCGAGTGCTGCCCGATCCTGTGGTTTAAGGGTGGCTGCCCGTGGGACCATGAGTGGCTGACGGTCACTGATCCCCACCAGCTCCCTCCTCCGGTTCTTCTTCATCGACCTCCTCATCCTCTTCGAGCAGTGGGTTGTCTTCGTCGGTGACCCTGACAGTGTAGCCTCCGGTGGCGAAATCGATGCTCGCGACGCCTTCTGGGAACGATCGGACATCAGGTACCATCCAGAGGGATTCTCTGTAGTCGTCCAACTCGGCGGCTGCCTCGGGGATAGCCGCCCAGCTCATCGCACGGAATGTATCGCCGCCAGTGCATGACCGGTAGAAATGGCCTCCGCTCGAAATGGTGAGCCGCGTCCCGTCAACTGCAACCCTCCACCAGTGCCAGGTCTCGATCTCCCCAAACTTGTGGCGGGGAGATGACACTGAGACGGCTAAGTCGACTCCCGATGAGACTCGCGGGAGCCTCAAAAGGACGTGCTGCAATTTGGCAACGCTGACCAACTCCGCGGGCTTTGTCGTTTCGGCTGCGATCACTTTCTTCAACAAGGTCGCGGCCGCCTGCAAAAGGGCGTGGTCCTTGACATCGAATTGGTAGCGCTCGCTCATCCACCTCTATTGTGCAATGAAGTCTGGAACTCGCATAGGAATCGCGTTTCCGGCTGGAACTGCTCGTTTGGACCTTGCTCTTCTCACGTCGGGGCCCGCGGCATTACAAGTGCTTTCACGCTCACGCGCGCGGTCGAGTTTGCTTTGTCACTTCCGCCTGCAACCCAAAGATCACTTCGAATCTTTGCCATTCTGTTGGTCCTTCATTTTGAGGTCTCGTGGCCGGGTTGCCTGCGACAGATGCCAGAAGTCATACGCGGAGCTCACAAGCGCCAACAGTCTGGTCTCGATGGTTTCCCATTCTTGGCTCAGATCCACAGTCGCAATATGCATACGGTGCCCCTGGACATTTATGGTCTCGCTCAGGTCCTGACTTGTAGTCGGATAGAGAAGCATTCCCTGCGAGCACCGATGGGCGTCGCTCTGCTGCTCCTGCGTGCGGAGGTATGCGTACAGTTGATAAAGATTCTCCGACTTGAATTTCGCGCCACCATGCTGAGGCGCAGCGAGCGTTGTGATCGAGTACTTAGTGTCGATAATAAGACGTCGGTAGGGCGGCTGCCTCTCGACAATCGTGATGTCGGTCTGCATCGAAGGTACAAGTGAGCACCCCAGTTCGTCATGCCAGTCGAGAATCTCTCGGCTCACTACATGATCTTTCAGAGTGAGTCGGTAGAAATTCCTTACAAACCGCTCGAACAGCAAATGGAACTTAATTTCGTCCCGCAGCAGCGCGGTGAGTGCGTGATCACCCATCTCCTCAGTGGGCATTTCCAGGCGTCTGACCAGAGCACAGATGGCAATTGGCACGGCATAGTCGCGGTCGTTTCGTCCGAGTTGTAGGCAGCTGAAATCGGCCAACGAGATCGGCACAAGCGGAACGCCTGCCAGGGCTCGTACAAGGGTTCGCAACTCATGACGCAGTTTCGCCTCTTCGTAGGGCTTTACATGTTTCAACCTTGGATCGGACGCCAAACGATGGAGCGTCGCCCGCAAAATGCGATTCATCCGTGTATCAACACTGAGCTCAGGGAAAACACAATGTGCTGCGGCGTGCTCGAACGTTAGGCGCTTCAGGCTTCCTGCAAAGTCCACGCGGCCCCTGATGCCTCGAAGAGTCTCACGATGCACCATGTGGGCCCGCCCCAACTGACGCTTGAGCAAATCCCGAGTCGCTGCGCTCAAAATCCGAGCCAGTAAACCCAGCAGGCTTGGCGACCCTTCGGCGGCTATCGGCCAGCGCCCCCGCCACCGAGCCATATCCCAGGCATACAGCAGAAGATACCAGGCGTTGCGAACGGGAATCTCACCCGCAACTTTGTCCGCCCGCTGGGCTGTTGCGGTGACGCTCACGTCCGAAATGCCAATGTCAGAGTTTCTCAAAGACGCTCTCTGCCTTGGGAGGGTCATCATACCAGTATTCGCTCAACAGAGGCTTGATTTCAGTTTCGACGATATCTCTGTACCAGTGTTCATCGAGCGCCGAGAAGTCTCTGCCGCTGGGACAGAAGAAACTGTGGCCTACACAGAATGCCTTCCCTAATTGAGAATCATCCGAAATCTGCTGGTTGAGCGCCGTCATGTGACCGATGATCAGTTGACACAACGCCGGCGACATGCCGCGTTCTTCAAGCCAATTCCGATACATCGGGTGATCGTATCGGGGAGCCAACGTCACGAATGCAAATCGTCGCCGTAGGGCATAGTCCACAAGCGCCAGCGAGCGATCCGCGATGTTCATAGTTCCAATGACATACAAGTTCGGAGGGACGTATAACGTTTCATCTTCCGACCGCCGGTATAGAGGAACGACGCAATTGTCCTTGCCGCGTTTGTCCGCCTCCAAGAGCATTATGAGTTCCCCGAAAACCTGACTTACGTTTCCGCGGTTGATTTCATCCACGATCAGGACATAGTTTCTGTCCGGATCGTCTTCTGCTCTTTGGCGAAGTTGCAGAAACGGACCGTCTACGAGATCGAATTTTCCGCTCGCTCCTGTGGGCCGATATCCTCGAACCATGTCTTCGTAGCTGAAGGACGGATGAAACTGAACCATCATAATTCGCGAATCGTCCTTCGCTTCCAGAAGGGCGTATGCGAGGCGTTTTGCTATGAAGGTCTTGCCGACGCCAGGGGCCCCCTGGAGAAGGAGATTCTTCTTCGACTTCAGTCGACGCAAGATCGTCTTGACTTCCGCTTCCGTGAGGAACACGCCATCCGCGATCAGATCTGCAACCGCGTAGGGGGCAGCGCTCTCGCCAATCTCAATGAGGGATGGTTTCGCATCTTCGGGTTTGTCCCACCACTTGCTGATGAAAAAACCGTAGTCCTGTGATTTATTCCCAAATGCGAATTGGATCAAGCGCTGAGCAAATTCATTGTCCTTCCTCAATCGCCAAACCGTGGAGCGGCCCGTGTAGAAGTACCAAGCTCTTGGTTCGGAGGGCGCGGGGTCCCATTCCACCTCAACCCTCCGTCCATCACCGGGATTCGAGACGACGGTGCCCGTGGCCTTGATCAAAAGCAGTGACGCGGTATGCCCGAGGCTATCGAACGGCAGATCGTTCTTCTGCGTCGTAGTCGATTTAATGGCGATCTTGTCGCCAACCTTCATGGCTTTCACGAGATCGAGGTAGCGATCCTTGTATCCGTTTTCCCAAATGCCCTCGGCCAGGAATCTCTCGGCCTGGTCGGGAGGATCTTCGCTCTCCCAATAAGCCCCAACCAGCCAGTAATCAGTGTCCGTCTTTGGAAGCGTGGATACGAGGTGAGGATCAGGCCGCCCGCCTTCTTTGAGTGCTACCCAGGCCGCGTGTGAGAGATGCGGTAGGTCCTGCTTCACGGCCTTCTGAACCTGCTCAAGGATTCCTCGATAGTATTGGAAAGACAACCCTTGGCTAGGAAGCTTGATGCCCAGGTTGTCGCGCATCGTACTGTCCAAGCTCAGAAATGTCTTCGGTCGAATCCAAAATAACCCCATGGTGAGGTTTACGTTGGTGTTGCGTACCGTCAGCGCGTCATCAAAAGCGCGAGCGAAGTCGGGATCAGCCAGAGGCGATTGGCCCAGAGCTCGCGTGAACACCTCCCAAAGGCGATCTATGTCGCCCGGTTTTCGGTCGGCCTGGTAAGCGAAAAACCATGACTTCTGGTTGTTGAGGATAGGAATGCCAGCAAAGTCCGTTGGCGCCGGGGCGACGACTTTGAACTTCACCTTGGCGGCCTGCAGAATGCGAATCCGCGTCTCCTTCACGACGCCGCGGTTGAAGCTACCAAAGAAGGTGAATGGATCAATTTCCGCAAGCGGGAACCGGCGCCCCGTCTCGTCTTTGTCCCCGAGCGGCGTGATTTTCAGACCATCAGCCCGGAGCTTCTCCAGGAATTGCACCAATTCTTGTTGCTCGGCTCGAAAGGCAACGAGTTTATCCGCGAGCTCTTCGTAGAAAGGAATCCAATCGAAAGTGTCGTTGGTCATCGCTTCATTTTCCATGGTGGTCGTCAAGAACTACGCCGAACTACAGCTTGTTGATTCGAGGCAAGGAATTCCTGTCGAAGAGTGTCGACCTCCCTCAATCCCCCGGTCGTCGGATCGCGGAACTGCCAAAACGTCCAGCCATTCGTTTGCGGATAAGGACGGCCCTTGGGAGATCCGATCACCGTCTTTCGGGCCATTCCGCCGGCCGTGGACAGGGAGTCGTACAACTGCCCACCGAATGCGATTCGTCCGTCCGGCTGGATCGTCGCCTGTAACTTGACGCCTCTGTAGACTCGCTCAACCTCCAACGGCACATTGATCAGACCAGCTGCGATGAGATTCGGCAGCGTGGCTTCTGGCAGGGCGGCCATAGTTCCCGCGTCTTTCTTGCCGGCCTTCATTCGCGCAGCTGCCTCTTCTGACTTCGGCGCCGCGCCCGGCGCTGGCGGCATGGAGGGCGCGGCGGATTGCTCGGGGACCTTCGGCACGGGAAAATCGATCGTGATCTTCGCCCGTTTGAGCGCGGCTCGCGCTTCTGAATGCGTCACGCCAGTCGCTTTCTTGCAGATCGCCCGAAGCAGGGGGCCGTTGTCTTCGCTAAGCAAGCTATCGAAAGCGAGCCTTACCCTGCGGTCGATGAAGTGAGCCTTCCACAGCTCATCGAGGAGGCTGCCATGCATCTTCTCTTTCGACAGCAGTATGAGCGTGTCAATCAAGATCGTGGAGTTGCTGTCCGAGATGCTCACCTTGCGGAACAGCTTTTCATCTACATCGACTTCGGCGTGAGCGTTGTAAATCCGGTACTCATCGCCGTTCGTCAGGACGCACCACTTAACCCCAACGACCGCGGCGTAGCTGATGTTCTGGGAGATCCATTTCCTGTCACCGAGGTCCTTCTCGAGCGACTTCGCTTCGATCAGCAGGCATTCCGTCCGATTCAGAAACAAGGCGAAGTCGACTGGGTTGTCCTGCGGCTTCCGCCTGTATTCTCGACGGACTTCATCAATTTCCTGGAGGTCCCAGCCTAACGCCGATAGCAGCGGATCAATCAGCGCCGCCTTCGTGTTCTGTTCGCCGATGGCCTCGTTCCTGTCGCGGATCTGCCGGATTCTCTTCCGGACGATCTCAATTGCAACCGCTACCTTAGCAGTGTTTGGTTCCATTCCTGCGGCCTCCCGCATTCTGACGTTCGACTTGGAATTCGCCTCTACGGGCAAAGCAAAAAAGAACATTCGCTTCGGATCGGGCGAATGCCCGCAGATTGCCTATTCTATGCCTGTTGAGTACTGCTCGTGGCCGCTTGTGAGCCGCGCAACCTCCTGATCGCCGCCCCCGTATCCCCGTTCCGCAGTCGTCACGCTGCTCAAGGGGCACTCCACGATGCCGTTCCCCGACGACGGTCGCGAAATAGTGGCGCGCCGGGGAGCCCTGTCCTGCTCGGCGGGCACAAGGAAGGCAGCATTCTCAGGGAGTGCTCCAAGGATTTGCTCGCAGATGGCCTTACGGCCGTGGTCCGGCGCAACAAAACTTTCGACACGACAATGCTAGGCACGGCCTTAACCTTCTATCCCCCGAGAGTCTGGAATTACTGAATGACCAGAGAGATTTCGTGGTGTCCAAGTTCTCATGACGAAACCTAAGCAAGCGCCCGGTAAGCGATGGTGCCCCAACTTCTCCGCGCTCCTCCGAGCGCTTCAGGAGACGGTCGGTGTAACGGTTCGGGCGCTTATGGCTTCGAACTCCCCATACGCACCCCGCGAACCCCGGAGTTTGCGTAATGAGCGAGAATAAGGGTTCTGCAGGCAAGAATGGAGATCATCGACAACATCAACCGGCTGCTCGGGGACAATCTCAAACAATCCATCACGCCGGGCGCCAAGCTGAAGATCGCCGCATCATGCTTCTCCATTTACGCCTTCGAGGCGCTGAAGGCCGAGTTGGAGCAGATCGACTCCCTGGAGTTCATCTTCACCAGCCCGACCTTTGTCCCAAACGAAGTCACCGATCCGGTCCGCCGCGAGCGCCGTGAATTCCACATCCCGAAACTCGAGCGGGAGCGCGGTTTCTATGGCACTGAGTTTGAAATTCGGCTGAAGAACAAACTTACCCAGCGCGCCATCGCCAAGGAGTGCGCCGACTGGATGCGCCGCAAAACCGCCTTCCGCTCGAATCGCTCCAAGGCCCCCATGCAGCAGTTTGCCTGCCTCCGCGCCCCCGCGGCCGAGGCCGTCTACATGCCCCTGCATGGCTTCACCGCCGTCGATCTCGGCTACCAGCAGGGCAATGCCGTCTCGAACATGGTGAACCGGATGGACGAGCCGCCCGTCACCGCCACCTACATCAAACTGTTCGATCAGATCTGGAACGACAAGGACAAGCTCGAAGATGTCACCGCACTCCTCTGCGAGCACATCGATGCGGTGTACCAGGAGAACTCGCCCGAGCGCATCTACTTCCTGATTCTGTACCACATCTTCAACGAATTCCTGGAGGACATCAACGAAGATGTCCTGCCCAACGATCTCACTGGGTATCAGGACAGCGTCGTGTGGCACAAGCTGTTCAACTTCCAGCGCGACGCCGCCACAGGGATCATCAACAAGCTCGAAACGTACAGCGGCTGTATCCTGGCCGATAGCGTCGGATTGGGCAAGACCTTCACCGCGCTCGCGGTCATCAAGTATTACGAGCTACGCAACCGTTCCGTGCTGGTGCTCTGCCCTAAGAAGCTCGCCGACAACTGGCTGAACTATAACCGTAACCTGAAGACCAACCTTTTCGCCAAGGACCGCTTCAGTTACGACGTGCTCTGCCACACCGACTTGCTGCGCACCAGTGGCTACTCGTTCGGCGTCCCTCTCAACCGCATCAACTGGGGCAACTACGATCTGGTCGTGATTGACGAGTCCCACAACTTTCGCAACAACGAAGCCTTCAAGGACCGCGAAACGCGGTATCAAAAGCTGATGAACACGGTGATTAAGGAAGGCGTCAAGACCAAAGTTCTGATGCTCTCAGCGACGCCCGTCAACAACCGGTTCAGCGACCTGCGGAACCAGCTTGCACTGGCATATGAAGGCGAACCCGGCAATCTCGGTTCGAAACTGCGCACCGGCAAGGATATAAACGAAATCTTCCGCCGCGCCCAAGCCAGCTTTAACGCCTGGTCCACCCTCCCGCCGGAGCAGCGCACGCCAGCCGCCATCCTCGGCGCCTTGGACTTCGACTTTTTCGAACTGCTCGATTCCGTTACGATAGCCCGCTCCCGGAAGCACATTGAGACGTTCTACGACACGAAGGACATCGGCAAGTTCCCGGAGCGCCTGAAGCCCATCTCGATCCACAGTCCACTCACCCACCGCACGGATGTCATCGGCTTCAACGACATCTTCAATCAGCTCTCGCTGTTGAAGCTCTGTGTCTTCGCACCCGTCAGCTACATTCTCCCCAGCCGGCTTCCCAGGTATGAGGACCTCTACGACACCGAGGTGAAGGGCGGCACGGGCCGATTCAAGCAGCTTGACCGCGAGCAAAGCCTGCAGGCCCTCATGACGGTGAATCTGCTCAAGCGCCTGGAGAGTTCCGTCGAGTCCTTCCGGCTCACCCTGCAACGGCTGGCTAATAAGCATCTCGCGACCCTCGCCAAAATCGACGCGTATAAGAAGACTGGGCGCGACGCCACGTTTACCGATGACACATCGAAATTAGAGAACGCCGAACCGGAAGAAGACGACTTGGAGGTGACCGGCGAGGAGGAGGGGGAGGAGCAGATAGGCGGCAAGATCCAGATTCGTCTGTCCGACATGGATCTGCCCGCCTGGGAGCACGACCTGCACGGCGACCTTGCCCTCATCGAAGGCCTGTACGGCGAAATGCAGAAGATCGCCCCGTCCGACGATGCCAAGATCCAACACCTGAAAACGCAAATCCTCAGTAAGCTCGCGTCGCCCATCAACCCCGGCAATCGCAAGATCCTCATCTTCACTGCCTTTGCGGACACCGCCAACTACTTGTACGAAAACCTTGCCGCGACCCTCCTCGCCCACCAGCGCATCCACACCGGGCGCGTCACAGGCACCGACACGCCTAAATCCACGCTGGGCCGCGGCTACGATTTCCAGTCCCTCCTGACCCTCTTCTCCCCTCTATCCAAGGAGAAAGCCGCTATCATGCCCGAGGAGCCCGGCGAAATCGACGTCCTCATCGGCACCGACTGTATCTCCGAAGGCCAGAACCTGCAAGACTGCGATTACCTGATTAACTACGACATCCATTGGAACCCGGTCCGCATCATCCAGCGATTCGGCCGCATTGACCGTATCGGCTCCCGCAACACGTGCATCCAGCTTGTCAACTACTGGCCCGACATCACACTCGACGAGTACATCAACCTCAAGGAGCGCGT
>Ga0187875_10001189_pt1 | contig 20405 bp, 16 predicted proteins | sample June2016WEW_17_1_2_FD_132978 | JGI IMG/M metagenome (GOLD analysis project Ga0187875, IMG submission 132978) | Peatland microbial communities from SPRUCE experiment site at the Marcell Experimental Forest, Minnesota, USA - June2016WEW_17_10 | ecosystem: Environmental > Terrestrial > Soil >... | reverse complement strand
TCATTCTTCACTTCCCGCGCGTCCCACTGACGGTTGGTGACTTCAAAAACCGCGCCCAGGAGGTTCGAGAGCGTCTCATCGGGGCCGAAGACACGGAAATTGTCTTGATTCAGTTTCGTCACGTCGCGCAGAAACTTGCCCAGCACCATCGTATCCTGGCCGTCCACAGCGCCCGGCGAAGGCACACTGACCGCGTGCTGGCGGAAATCCGGCATCTTCAGGTCGCGAAGCAATAGTCCGCCGTTGGCATGTGGATTGGCACCCATCCGCCGGTCGCCCTTGGGCGCCAATTCGGCCAATTCCGATTTAAGACGTCCGTTTTCGTCAAAAAGCTCCTCCGCCTTGTAACTTTTCATCCAGCTCTCAAGCTGCTTGACATGACCTGGATGCTCGGCACCGACCAGGATTGGCACCTGGTGCGCCCGGAATGTGCCCTCGACGGGCAGGCCGTCCACTTCCTTTGGCCCTGTCCAACCCTTGGGGGACCTGAGGACGATCATGGGCCAACGCGGCCGCATGGTGTCTTTCTTGCTTAAGGCATTTTCCTTGATTCGCCGGATCTCCTCGATGGCCTTTTCCAAAGTGGTGGCCATAAGTTCGTGCATCTTTTTCGGCTCATCCCCTTCCACAAAATAAGGCGTCCAGCCGCAGCCACGGAAAAATTGCTCCAATTCCTCATGCTCAATGCGGGCCAACACGGTCGGGTTGCTGATCTTGTAACCATTGAGATGCAGGATCGGCAGCACCACTCCATCAGTGATTGGGTCGAGAAACTTGTTTGACTGCCAGGCGGTCGCCAATGGACCCGTTTCTGATTCACCGTCGCCCACAACGCAAGCAACAATCAGACCGGGATTATCAAAGGCCGCCCCGAAAGCATGGCTGAGCGAATAACCCAACTCGCCGCCCTCGTGAATTGAACCCGGCGTCGTTGGCGCGACGTGGCTGGAAATCCCGCCAGGAAACGAGAATTGCGTGAACAGTTTTTTCAGACCGGCCTCGTCCTGGGTGACGTTGGGATAAACTTCACTCCAGGTGCCTTCGAGGTAAACGTTGCCCACAATGGCCGGGCCGCCGTGACCGGGACCGGCAATGTAAAACATGTCTAGGTCATACTTCTTGATCACCCGGTTCAAATGCACGTAAATGAAATTCTGGCCCGGTGTGGTGCCCCAGTGTCCGACCACCAGCGGCTTAACGTCGGACAGTTTCAGAGGGCGCTTCAACAACGGATTGTCGTAGAGATAAATCTGGGCTACCGACAGATAGTTGGCAGCGCGCCAGTAGGCATTCATTTTCTGAAGCAGTTCCGGGCTGAGTGTGTTTGCAATCATATTTGTTGATTGAATCCCATCCGCACTGCAACTAGGTGTCACATTGACGAATGAGGAGAAAGATCTGTGTCCTCGACGCTTCACGCCAATCCGTTGACCGCATCCGCCACGACATCCATAAACAAAATCGGAAAAACGCAAAACCAAATCATCGGGGCCGTGATTATATTCAACCACTTCGCTTCGAGGAGGCAACGGGCAATGGATTTTGCGATCTTTCGATGCTCTGCACCTACGGCCGCATGGAAGCGAACAGCGCGTCCCTCCAATTCATAGCCGAACTTCTGGCGCCCCTCTTGAATTTCGGCGAGCATTTCACCTTCGAGCTGCTTCGCCTGGGCGACCAGGACGTTTAGTTTTTCATTCATATTGGGTATGGGGAAAACCTTCCGCCGAAGTTGATTCAAAGTGGGAGATGCGCCTCAAACATAGAATTGTCGGAGCCTTCCTCAGTCTGCAATCCCAAAGCAGCCAGCTTGGCGCAAGTGGTCCGGTAATCGGCGTGAAGAATGCTTCGAATGCCCAAGCGTTCAGCGATTTGAACAAACATCGGGGTGTTTTCGATATAGACTGTTTTTCGGGCTGGGGCCAAGGAGACGTCCAGCGCCAGGCGGAAGATGGCCACGTCGGGCTTGCGGAGTTGGACGAAGCAGGAGGAAATAAAGGCATCCACGAACCTGTTCAGCTTGAACTTCTGAATGCGGTAGGCATTGAGTTCGCGCGCTTCGTTGCTGACGACGGTGATCTTGAGCCCGTACCGCGCCTTGAGCCGCATCACGAGTTTCAGCATCTCGGTGTACGGCTTCGATTGGTCGCACATGAAGGTCCGGAACTCAGCTCGGGTGAACGGTCGCTCTTGATAAAACACGACTCGATCGAGGTAATCCTTGAACGCGAGCCTTCCCTCTTCGTGCGTTTCGAAGTTCAAAGCGTGCCGCTCCTCCATGTCGGCCCACTCCAGCTTGAAATGTTTCGCCGCCCGTCTGCGGGCATGATGATCCCATCCATTGGTGAGCAGGACACCGCCGATGTCCAGGAATAGGGCCGTGATTGGACTGGTCTTTTTCACACAGTCGGTGGTTGGGAGGCTTGGCAGATTGGTCGCGTCATTGGCTGATACATCATTTCTTCGCTGAGGAACGGCCCGCCCAATAGTTCGTATCCGCTGGTTAATTTCTCGTTCACTCTTTGCGCCAACCCGTCATGTGTCGCGGCATCGGCGTGAAAGGGCACCGCGACGATGATGTATTCAACATGTGTTTTCATATTACCCTCTGAAAATATCGAAAGGCTCGATCTTGAGAACCTTCCGGACCCCGACATAGCTTGATAATCCAGCGATCAACAGGACCATGCCGAAGGCCAGCCCCAAGTTCCAGAAAGTGATGGTGGCCGCGTAGTTGGGCAGCCGCGATCGAGCAACCATGATCATCAGCGTCACGAAACCGACGCCCAGGCCATAGCCGGTCAGCGCGGTAAAGGTCGCCATGAACAGGATCATGTAAACCAACTCGCGGCTCTTGGCGCCGATCGCTTTGAGGGCGCCAAATTTCTCCAGATTTTCGAGAATGAAGGTGTAAAAAGTCTGGCCGGAGATGGACAGCCCCACGACAAAGGCGATGATTACCATCAGCCCGATGTTTGTGCCAACCCCAGTCTTGTAAATGTAATAATCGGCAACGCTTTGGTTGAATTCATCCTTGGTGCGCGCGACATACCCGAGCTTGGCAACTTTCCGTTTGATCCCCGCCACAGCCGCCTCGCTTTTGGGCTGGACCAGCACGTAGGATAAGGTGAAACGCGCCGACGGAATGTATTCTATGGCACGGTAGTAGGTGGTATAGAGCGTAGGAACGCCGTTGAGACCATTAACGGCAACCCTGGCGATTCCCACAAGGGTGCCGCGGTGATCATTGAGTTCAAAGGAAGTGCCGATCTTTGCGCCTTCCAGTTTCGGGAACTCAGCGTCGTCAACCGCCATGAACGTGTTGTCGGCATAGATGTCCTGGATGCTGCCTTGTTCGAGTTCGGGACGCCCAAACAGACTGTTGTCGTCCAGTCCGACGACGGTGACACCTTGATAGTCGCCGCTCTGGAGCTTGATGAGGGCGCCACCGATAAAAAGCGGTACCGCGTAGTTGACGTCGTCCATGCTGCGCACCACGTCCAGCACGTAATCGGGCATGGGGATCGGACTGGTGGGAGTATTGACTGACGGATCCATGACCCACATTTCTGCACCGATATTGGTGACCGTGGAATACGAGTGGTTGAGGATGCCGGCGAACATGGCGGTCATCATCATCATCAGGAATACGGAGAAAGTGATCCCGATCAAGAGCGCGGTGAACTTGGGCTTGTCGTTGACCAGCAGCTTGAAACCAATCCGCAGGATACCGCCGTACTTCATGGCGCCTCCTTTTTGGCCGTCAGCCGTGGCTGGTTCCACCAGCCCCCGCCCAGCGCCACAAATAAGGCAACGGTGTCCTGGTGGCGTTGCGCGAGGGCTTGGAGATAGCCAATGGTCGCCTCGTGTAGCTGCACATCCGCTGCCAACACATCTGCGAAACCGACCAGGCCCGCGCGGTAATTGACCTGCAATAGATTGAGAGTTTCACCCGCGGCGCGCTTTGCTTCGACTTGCGCCTGAAGACCCTCGGCGTCGTGCTCCAGCGCCTTTAACGAGTCAGCCACCTGCTCGAAGGCGCTCAAAACGGTCTGGCGATAAGTGGCCTGCGACAGATGGTAGGCATCGATGGAGGCACGCCGGACGTACCACAAACTGTTGCCTTGAAAGACCGGCGTCGTGGCGGTCGGGCCGATGCTCCAGAATTTACTGACCGCAGACAGATTGGCGAGAGTGGTGCTCGCGCCCCCGTAAGTGCCGCTCAAACTGAAGCTGGGGAACATCGCGGCGGTGGCAATGCCGATATTGGCGCTGGCCACATGCATGAGCGCCTCGGCCGACAGGATGTCGGGACGCTGGTTCACCAGTTCGGACGGCAGACTCACTGGCAGATCCAACGGCAGCGAGAGTCCGGCCAGGTCAATGTCGGGCAGAGTCGCCTTTGACGGCAGCACGCCTTCGAGAGTCGCCAGAAGGTGCTCGGTCTGGCTGGCATTCTGTTCCAAAGGTGCCAGCAACGCCTGGTTGACGGCAATCAAGCTGCGCACACTCAACACGGTGGAATACGGAGCAGTTCCGGCATGAAACTGCGTCTCGACAAGTTGAAGTTGCTGCTTTTCCAGTTCGATCAACTGTTGCGTCGCGCGAATCTGGGCCGCGTAGGCGGCACGCGCGATGCTGGTATTGACTACATTGGCGGACAAGAGGAGGAAGGCTGCCCGGCTTTCGTAACGCTGGGAGTCGGCCTGGGCACGCAGGCCTTCCACCGTGCGGCGCTTGCCACCAAAGACATCAAGCGTGTAGCTAATGGTGCCGCTGGCGGTAAACAAATTGAAAACTCTTCCGGCAGTCTGCGAACCTTGCTGCAAGGGTGCGGTGAGCTGCCGGCTGGCGGATGATCCCGCCTGGCCCTGCGGGAAGTATAAGCCATAACCGGCGCGCAGGTTGTCTTGACTCTGACGCAAGCTGGCCTCGGCCGCCTGGAGAGTCGGATTGTTCGAGATGGCCTGTTGGACAACTGAGTCCAACGGGGTTGATTGGAAAAGCTTCCACCAGTCGGCGGGAATCTCGGCGCCGGGTTTGAATTGTTGCGTCTGGCCCTCCGCATTGACTGTGGCTGCAGGCTGCGCCTGGTGAGTGTAACGGTCTGTGTCCGGCGCTGCAGGACGAACGAAGTCTGGCCCCACGGCGCAACCGCCCAGCATTGCCAGAATTGAGCCGAGCCCCGCGTTTCGCCGGACTGATGATCGAAAGTTGTTCATCGCATTGGCTGGTTTGTGGTGGTGCGCGCTACTCCTTGCCGATGTAAACATCCACCAATTGCCCCGGATAGACCGGTATGTCCTTCTTCTCGAAACGGAAAATCACCGGCAGCACCCGCAGGTCCACCTGCTCCTGCCGCTCATTCGACAGCTCGATCTTGGGCGAGACATAGGGTTGCACCCGGACGAATTCCAGCGGCACTTTATTCGTGTAAGATCCTCGGAGCGACATCTGCGCGCGGATATGCAACGCAGCGGGCAGTTGGGAGACCAGAATCTCGTCAACATAACAGCGCACCTCCAAATGATCCTGGGGCGTTCCCATGACCACTAACGGGTCGAACAATTCCGTGGTCGGATGATAAGCGCCCTGCGACGACACATAGCTGCCCAACGCTGCGTTGACGGCCAGCACCAGACCGTCAACCGGCGCCTTGACCGAATACTTTACGAGGAGAGCGTCGGCCGATTGATACGACTGCTTTAGCGCCTCATACTGCTTCTGTTGGTTGGTGATGTCGAAACTCCATGCGCCGGCTTTGGTCAAATCGTACTGCTTGCGGGCGACGTCCAGGCCGGCGGCGGCCTGATTGGCGGCATCTTCCGCAGTATCCAGCACAATCTTGCTGATGGATTTCGGGTCGCTGTCATAAGAGGCTCGGTCTTTGTCGTACTGGTCACGGGCTTCTTTTAGGTTGGATTCGGCCAGTCCTACTTGGGCGACGGCAATCGCCAGCGTCTCCGGCCTCGGTTGGGCTTTGAGTTCGTCCAGAAGGGCCAATGCGGCTTCCGACTGCAACCTGAGTTGCTCAGTGGTGGCTCTTTGCACGGAATCGTCTATGGTGAACAGCGGAGTTCCCAGTATTACTTGCTGGCCTTCGTGCGCCAGCACTTTGGTGATTGGGCCGGAAACTTCAGGAAAGATATTGATGTTTTCACCGCTCGACTGGTCGCTCTCAATGATGCCATTGGCATAGATGGCCGAGTCGTAAGGGTTGCTGACCGGTTTAAACACAGGAGGTTGGGCACTTCTCTGCAAGCCAAAAAAGTAGGCGGCGACCAGCGCAGCCAGCACGCCCAATATCGAGAACGTAAAGATGATCTTGTTTCTGAATTCGGAATTGGCCCTGGCGGGTTTGCCCGCGGGCGCCGGCAAGGCTGCTTTGGATTCGTCCTTCGCTTCAGATTCAGGCTTGGGCTTGGCGGCTTTGACCTCGGGTGTCGTTGCGGCGGCTTTCGGATTAGGCCTCGGTTCGGCTGCTTCAGCCGCGGGCTTGGATTCGATGGCTTTGGGCTTGGCCTCAGTTTCTTCGGCAACACGCTTGGGTTCAGCCTTGGCCGCATTTTCTGGAATCCCTCCCTCGGCGTTTTCCCAAGCCAGAACTGCTCGGACTTCCTCGCGGCCGAGCTGTGCGTAAAGCTCGTGGACTCGTTTGACGAGTTGCGGTGTCAAATCGGACGGTTTCTCGGCTTTAGGCTCGGCTTTAGCTTCAGGCTTAACCTCGGCCGCCTTCGCCTCGGCTGGTGTGGTTTCAGGATTGGGTTCGTTTTCTTTCATTCGGTGCCCTTGTCAAAAGCGGTGAGACGTCCATCTTCCATGTGCATGATCCGATCCGCATATTCGTTGATGCGCGCATCATGGGTGACGATCAGGATGCAGCGATTCTCATTGAGTATTTTCTCCTTGACGAAAGCGATGATCATCCTCCCGGTGTCTCCGTCGAGGGAGGCGGTCGGTTCGTCGAGAATCAGAATCTCCGGACTGCTGATGATCGCACGCGCGATGGCGACGCGCTGTTGTTCCCCGCCGGAAAGTTTGACGGGCAAAATCTCGCTTCGGTCCTTCAATCCGACGATTTCAAGGGTCTTGCGCGCTTCCGCAACGGATTCGTCCCAGTTGCGCTGCTTCAAGATCAGTGGGATGGCGACGTTCTCGGCGGTGGTGAGTCGCGGAAAAAGATGGAAGTCCTGGAAGACGAAACCAACCGTATTCAGGCGGAAGTCGGCTAACTCGTCGTTGCTGAGGGTCCAGATATCGGCCCCTTTGACTTTCACAGTGCCGGCATTGGGACGCAGGATGCCGGAGATCATGCTGAGCATCGTGGTCTTGCCGCTGCCGGAAGGTCCGACGATGAAGAGCATCTCCCCGAAGTGGGCCACCAACGCCACCCCATTCACGGCCGTCACCTTGGTTTCACCCTCGCCAAACCATTTTGTTAGATCGGTTGCGACGATCGCGTCGGTTCCCGATGATTCTGCGTTGGCGGAACTCATAGAGCCTCATCCAAATCTCCTGGAGGTGCCTTTATTATCGTTGCCATAGGATTCGAGCGGCTTCCAATGGAACTGAGGCACCGTCGCAGCGCGGTGTGACTCTCGCCGTATAGTCCGCTGGCGAGCGGGACGATGACACAGCGGCGCTGTACGTATAACCCCCGGCTGCGCCGGCAAGCGGGTGAAGATTCTTCATCTCCTGCCGGGCCGGTTTCCCCCCATTGACCCCGTCAGCATAGAGTTCGACTTGCACGGCCTTGGGGTCGAGGTCATTGAGATAAACTTGGATGTCGAAGAGGTGTTGCTCGGCTTTGGTTTCCACCCTCAGTTCGCCGAAGCGCAGTCCGCCCCATTTCTGTTCCAGACTTTGGCGCCAACCGTTCATTTGGCTGGCACGTGCGCCTTTATTGGCCGTGCGCAAACGCACGGTGTCGGCAGCCGGAAGGTAGTGTTGTTCGGTATACTCGCGCACGGCGCGATCAGCGGAGAAGAGCGGGGTCAATCGCGCCATGCTTTCCCGCATCCGCGCCACCCAGGCTGTGGGAATGCCCTGATCGTTGCGGGCATAGAATTCCGGGATCACCTCTCGTTCGAGGCGTTCGTAAAGCATTTCCGCTTCGGCGGCGTCCCAGTTTGGATCATCGCCATGTTCCTGGCCATCCCCCAAAGCCCAGCCCAGTTCCGGAACATAAGCTTCGGCCCACCAACCATCCAATTCCGAAACATTAATACCGCCATTGACAAGCACCTTCATGCCGCTGGTTCCGCAGGCCTCCCAAGGGCGGCGCGGGGTGTTCAGCCAGACGTCAACTCCCTGCACGAGGCGCTCAGTCAACTGCATGTCGTAATCACTGAGGAAGACCGCATGAGGACGGACCTCCGGTTGGCGAATGAATTGAATCCATTTCTGGATCAGGGCCTGTCCCGCCTGATCTGCCGGATGGGCCTTGCCTGCAATGATGAGTTGCACCGGACGTTGGGGATTGGACAACAGCCTCAGCAATCGCGCCGGATCGTGCAGCAGCAAGTTGGGTCGTTTGTAGGACGCGAAGCGCCGCGCGAAGCCCAGGGTCAGTGCGTTGGGATCGAAAAGATGCTTCGCGCCTTCCACCGCTTCGGGGGCCGCCCCGGCGGCGGTAAAGTGTCTGGCCAGACGTTGGCGCGCGTAATCAATCAACGACTTGGTGGCGACCGTGCGAAATTGCCAAAGGTCGCCATCGGAGACGCGGCGAATGTCCTGCTGCAGGTTTTCTTTAGTCCCTAGCCAGCGTTCCTTTCCGCAGGCCTTGGTCCAAAGGTCGTCCGCTGCCGCCGAGTCCCAGGTCGGCATGTGAACGCCGTTGGTCACATGTCCAACGGGCACCTCTTCCGTGGGCCAATTCCGAAAAAGCGGCTCAAATAAATGGCGGCTGACTTTCCCGTGCAAGCGGCTGACGGCATTGACGGATCCACTCCCGCGGATAGCAAGAAAGGCCATGTTAAAATTCTCCGACGCATCGTTTGCATTCTGGCGGCCCAGGGCAAGCAAGTCGTGGACGGAGATGCCAAGCTTTTCCGTGGCGTACCGGCCCAGGTATTGCTCAATGAGAGACGGAGGGAAACGATCAAAACCGGCGGCCACCGCAGTGTGAGTGGTGAAGAGATTCCCCGCGCGCGTGGCCGTTAACGCCACCGCGAAGGGTTGCGCATTCGCTTGCATGAAATCACGGGCACGCTCCAGCACGGCGAAGGCCGCGTGTCCCTCGTTGAGGTGACAGACCTCCGGTTTGATTCCCAGCGCGCCCAGCAGCCGCCAACCGCCGATGCCCAGAAGCATCTCCTGCTTGAGGCGCAATTCCGGACCGCCCCCATACAACTCGCTCGTGATGCCGCGATGCGCGGGAAAGTTTGCCGCGTCGTTGCTGTCCAGCAAGTAAAGCTTGACCCGGCCGACTTGCACTTGCCAGGCGCGCAACCAGACCGAGTAACCGGGCAAGGCAATCTCAAGTCGCAACCATTCCCCATTCGGTTGACGCACCGGCGTGACCGGCAATTGTCCAGGATCGTTGTAGGGGTAGAGCGCTTGTTGCGCTCCGTCCTTGTCAATCATTTGTCGGAAATAGCCCTGTTGGTAGAGCAACCCGACGCCGACCACCGGGACGCCCAAATCGCTGGCGGCTTTGAGCTGATCACCCGCCACATTGCCCAGACCTCCTGAGTAAATGGGCAGCGCCTCGCTCAACATGAATTCCATGCAGAAATAGGCGACGCAGGACAAGGGAGATTGTGGATGTTGTTGCTGAAACCAGGCCGGTGCTTGCGCCGCCTCGCGTTTGTGTCGCAACAGATCGTCAATGTTCTTGCGGAAGGCCGGATCGCCAAGTACGCGCTTGAGTTGATCGCGCGAGACCGTCTGCAGGACAACCCAGGGATTCTGCGTCATTTCCCAAAGCGTGGGGTCTAGTTGCTGCCACACCTTGTCCGTGGCGTGATTCCAGGACCACCGCATATCCAGGGCCAATTCCGCGAGGGAATCGAACCCCTCGATGTCATTGGGCAAATAGCCGTAAGTGGCAGTGGCCGCGGGTATTGGTTCGCTCATGGGTTCTCCTTCGATTTCTGTTCGGATGCTGTGGTTGACGGCGGTGATGGGGCCAGTGCATTGCTGACGATCGTCTGGGCTTCCTCCAGGATCTGGCGCAGGTGATCCGCGCCCCGGAAGCTTTCCCCATAGATCTTGTAAATATTTTCCGTCCCGGATGGACGCGCCGCGAACCATCCGCTTTGGGCCGACACTTTTAACCCGCCGATAGGTGCGCCGTTGCCGGGTGCCTGGGTGGTAACGCTCAGAATTTTTTCTCCGGCCAACTCCGTGATCTTCACCTGCTGCGGCGAGAGTTTGGCCAATAATTCCTTTTCCTCAGGAGTGGCCGGCGCCTCGATGAGGTCATCGAAAGGCTCGCCCAACTCGCGCGTGAGTTTGTGGTAGATTTCGCCGGGATCGCGCCCCATCCGCACCGTGATCTCGGCCGAGAGCAAAGCCATGACAATTCCGTCTTTGTCCGTCGTCCAGACGGCGCCATTCCGCCGGGCAAAGGTGGCCCCGGCGCTCTCTTCGCCGCCGAAGGCAAGCGCGCCATCGAGCAATCCATCCACGAACCACTTGAAACCGACCGGCACCTCATAAAGTCTGCGGCCCAGCTTGGCGGCGACTCGATCAATCATCTGGCTGCTCACCACCGTTTTGCCCACGGCCGCGTCGCGCGGCCACTCCGAACGGTGTTGAAATAAATGGAAAATAGCGGCGGAAAGGTAATGGTTGGGCGGCAGCAATCCATGACTCTTCGTCACGATGCCATGTCTGTCATGGTCCGTGTCGCACGCGAACGAAAGGTCAAATTTATGTTTCATCCCGATCAGCCGCTGCATCGCGTAGGTTGAAGAAGGGTCCATGCGAATCTGGCCATCCCAATCCACGGTCATAAAACGGAAAGTGGCATCAACCTCTTCACTGACCACCGTGAGGTTCAAACCAAAGTGTTCAGCAATTCGCCCCCAGAAATGGACGCCGGCTCCACCCAAAGGATCAACGCCCAATCTAAGTCCCGCGCTGCGGATGAGTTCCATTTCAACCATGTCGCCGAGATCGGCGATATAGGGGTCGAGATAGTTGTATTGATGAGTTGTCGAGGTGTGCAGAGCCTGGGCATGGGGAATGCGTTTTACCTCTTTAAGTTGGGCTTCCAGAAGTGAATTTGCTTTGGCCTCGATCCAATCCGTGACGACATTGTCCGCCGGACCGCCATTGGGCGGATTATATTTGAAGCCACCGTCATGCGGCGGATTATGCGAGGGGGTGATAACGATCCCATCGGCGAGTCCGATTTTCCGACCGCGATTGTAAGCCAGAATCGCATGAGAAATCACCGGAGTTGGAGTGTATTCGTCCCCTTCTGCCAGCATCACCTCAACTCCGTTTGCGGCCAGGACTTCCAGCGCGGTGGCGCAGGCTGGATTTGAAAGCGCATGAGTGTCTATGCCCAGATACAGGGGGCCATCGGTGGCTTGTTGCTTTCGATAAAGGCAGATTGCCTGGGTGATCGCAAGGATGTGCCATTCGTTGAAAGCCCGCGTGAATGAAGAACCGCGATGTCCCGAGGTGCCAAAGGCCACGCGTTGGGCCGCCACAGACGGATCCGGCACATCGGTGTAGTACGCGGTGATGAGCCGTGGCACATCAACGAGGATTCCAAGTGGTGCCGGTTTTCCGGCCAGGGGACTTATTTTCATGGGATCTTGCTCTGCGAGACGTTTTCGAGTGCCGCCACCTTGGCCAGGCGGCGGCGATGACGCTCCGCACCGCTGAATCGCGCGGCGAGAAATCCTTGAACCAATTCCCAAGCAAGCGCATGGCCGACGACAAGCCCGCCCAGGCAGATCATGTTCAAATCGTCGTCCTCGACGCCTTGGTGGGCCGAGAAGCATTCGTGAATCAAACTTGCGCGCACCCCCGTCACCTTGTTCGCGCAGACCGATGCCCCAACTCCGCTGCCGCAGATAGCCACACCGCGCTCCACCTGTCCTTTGGCCACGGCGCGGGCCAAGGGCACGACAAAATCGGGGTAATCATCGTCCAAGTTCTGCCGCCGGTCTCCAAAACCGACAACCTCGTGTCCGGCCTTCTCCAACATCGCGACCAGATATTCCTTTAACTCATAACCTCCATGGTCCGCAGCCACGCCCACGCGTTGGCGGGTTCGCGCAAGACAGGTCACCGGCTCGGAGGGTGTATTCACTGGCGGCGAGGTGGTGTCTATGGCCCGGTGCGGTTAGGAACTTCTCTTGTTTGGATGGTGTCCGGCGTTTGCGCCTGGAATTGACCCTCTTTGTGTCCGTTGGCGCGCTCCTGGCCGAGGCCCATAGTCAGCGCAGTCATTCCCGCCAACCCGCCGAGTTGCATAGATTCGACCGCTGTGCTGGGGACGATGACGATGGTGGCGTTTTTCTTCAAACCCTCATAAAGCATGTTCATGGCCCGCAAATGAAAGGCCACAGGGTTATGATCATAGGTCTTGCCAGCTTCGGCAAATTTCTCCGCGATCTGTCGCTCGGCATCTCCCAAGATCACCCTGGCCTGACGCTCGCGTTCTGCCTGCGCCTGCATGGACATCGCGTCCTCCAGGCCTGAGGGAATCAAAACATCCTTCACTTCCACCGAAATGACGTTGATGCCCCAGGGTTCCGTGCGGTCATCAATAATCTTCTGGAGCAAGGCGCTGATTTTGTCCCGGCCCTCGAGCATATCCGAAAGCATCGTTTTGCCGATCACGTCGCGCAGCGCCGTTTGGGAAGCCCAACTGATGGCGCTTTGATAGTCCGCGACGTCCAAAGCTGCCTTTTTAGGGTCAACCACTTTCCAGAATAGCACGGCATCCACATCCACGGGCACGGTGTCTTTGGTCAGGGTTTTTTCCGCCTTGAACCCCGTTGTGATAACGCGGGTGTCAATCCAGTAGGGAATCGCGTCCAGAACCGGAACAATGAAAAATAATCCCGGCCCTTTTAATGAACGGAATTTACCCAACCGCAGGATTACCGCCCGGTCCCACTGATCCGCCACTTGAATGGCAGCAGCCAGGACGAGAGCCAGAATGAAAGCACAGACTCCAATCACGACGGCTGCCACGTTATCTGCAGCTCGATACCGGGCGTACGCCAGGGCCGCGCCAACGCCTAAAACGACAAAAAATACTAATACTGCAAACGACCTGTTTTGTTTCATGTAAATGTCCTCGGTGGATTGTTTCTTCCCCCTCGCTGCCGCAGAGGGCCGGCGGGTTTACTATGGGTAGGGTAATGAGGACGCTTTTCGTTCGCTATGGGGTGTTCTACCCAGGGCAGATTCTCTATGAAGAGAAGCGTTCAGGTAATATTCAAACGGCGAAATACTGGGACCTTCACCAGATCTAAAGCAAAGGCAAAGGCGAAGGCGCCGGCAAACACGCCGCCCAATACCGAGAATGGCAAAGGTGACATCAGCCAACCGCATCCAGCCAGAGCCAAGGCGATCACGAGATCAGCGACGGACGATAAGACGAGCCACCGGCTGGGATGCGGGAAGGACCAAATTCGCTCACGAGCGCGCACGGCGTACATGGTGGCTTGATTTCCGCACACCAGGGCGACAAACGTCAGGGTCTGCAATGGAGCGATCGCCAATCCAAGTCGGAAGCGTCCGATGACGAGCACGCCGACACAGAACGCCAATTCGGAAACGCCCATGAAGATGCCAGCGATCGTCAGCTTGCTGATGCGCCAACTGTTTGGCAGCGAGGAAGGGCGGACATTGTCGGTGGTCAAGGACATGCCAAGAAAATCCCCCGCCATCATCACGATGATCATCAGCAAAGGGGTGAGGACGGCGTGTCCGGTCATGACGAGTCCGACACCCAGCAGCAGCACCTGCACAATCTTCTTGGTGACGGAGTTCAGCGTATAGGTCAGGATCCGCTGGAAGGTGATGCGCCCTTCCTTGACGGCGGCGACGATCCCGGCCAGTCCCGCGTCAGTGAGTACAACCCCGGCGGCGGACTTGGCGACATCGGTTGCCGTTGAGACCGCGATTCCCATTTGGGCCTGGCGCAGTGCGGGAGCGTCGTTGGCGCCATCGCCGCACATCCCGACGATGTGCCCGGCTTTCTGAAACGCCTTCACCAGTTTGTATTTGTCCTCAGGAAGGACGCCCGCAAAGACAGCGAAACTCTCAGGCTGAACTTCGCTCGGGATCGGACCCGGTGGGCAAATCGCTCCATCCAGACCAACGGCATGGGCGACAATCGTCGCCGTAGCTGGGGCGTCACCTGTCACCATCACTGTGCGGACGCCGAGTGTTTTCAATTCCGTAACCAAAACGGCGGAGTCCTCGCGGGCCGGGTCGCTGAGCGCGATCAACCCCAGGAGTTGCAGCGCAGCAGGTGGCCCGGCTGCCACCGCCAGCACTCGAAAACCCTTCGCTTCCAGTTCGTTCGCCGCCGCCGCAGCTGTGGGCGACGGGGTGGCCAGAACACTGACGACGGCGAAGGCTCCTTTAATGATGCGTAGCACTCCCAGGGACGGATCCGCCGCCGTTGCCTCGGACATTTTGGTGGCGGGATCGAAGGGCACGAAGTGGGTGAGCTTGGGCGGCTTCGCCGCGACTTTTTTTGCAGCAGCGGAACGAACAGCTTCATCAACCGGATCCTCGCCACCGGCGGAACTGGCCAGCGCTGCCATCGTCAAGACATGCGCCTCGTCAAATCCCGGCATCGGATGGACCGCTGTGACGGTAAGCTGGTTGCGCGTGAGCGTCCCGGTTTTGTCCGCACACAACACATCAATGGAGGCCGCCTCGTCCACGGCTGAGAGGCGGGTTGGCAGAACGCCCTGGCGTGCCAAGGCTCGTGCCCCCAGAGCGCTCGCGAGGGTGAAGGTGGCAGGCAGCGCCACGGGGATGGATGCCAGCACCGCCGTCAAGACCAAGGGGATGATCTCGCTCGCTGGCATCGCACGGGCTAGGGCATACGCCACCAGAACGATGATCAGCGTGCCATTGAACAATGCCAGGTTGCGCACCACGCGCAACACGGCCTTTTGTTGTGAACTGACGACATGGGCCGTGCGAACCAGCTCGGCCGTGCGCCCGAACTTCGTGCGGATTCCAGTGGCCGTCACCCGGGCGTCCGCCTCGCCGCGGCGCACCAGCGCCCCGGCAAAAGTTTGGAACCCCGGTCCGGCTTCAGTGCCAAGCGATTCCCCAGTCAGCATGGATTGATCAAGAAGGACATTCCCTTCGATCAATTGCGCGTCTGCGGCCACGACGCCACCGAGGGAGAGCTTGACGACGTCGCCCGGCACCAAGTCGGCCGAGGGAAGCATCTTCCAGATGCCGTCACGGCGGACCGAGGCCGTCAACGCCAGTCTCTTCTTCAGGGCGGCAAGTGTTGCTTGAGCGCGCGCCTCCTGAAAGAAGCCCAGAGCGGCGTTAAACACGAGGAGCACGGCGATGATTCCGCCCTCGACGTACTTGCCGAGCACTACTTCCAGCAGAATCGCCGCTTCGAGCATCCAAGGGATCGGCGCCCACAATTTCTCAAGGGCACTTCGAGCCGGATGCGACGAGGTGTCCGGCATCGAGTTCGGGCCGACCTTGTCCAACCGGCGGCGAGCCTCTTCGCTCGTGAGGCCGTCAGGCGACACTTTGGCCGGAGCATTAGCGGCGCGGGAAATGGCAACGGGTGGAGCGACGAGATTGGCCATGGGGTGCCGCCTCAGGTGTTCATCTGCCAGGTTGTAAATGCAAACGCTGGCGATTTAATCCTTGCTTGGATACTTCACTCACGGTCTTAGACGCCACACCAAATGGACTTGCATCCTTCCACAGGGAGGCTAAACGGCCGCCAGTTCATCAATCCAGTAGCCTTTGCGGTTGTAATGACGATGAAGTCCGATTTCATAGTCCCGGGTTAGCAACGACTCCTCCGTGTATTCCGGCGAGTCCTTGATGGCTTCGCGGGAGAGATTGATGAAGACGCTCGATTCGCTCCAACTCACGCGCTCAATCCATTGCGGCGAAACCAGGACCTTCTTTCCAGGCAACCAGTTCTTTGTTCCAACGACAAGATACCGGATCGCCCACGTCTCGTCATCGATGACGAAATCCTCAATGTGACCGATTTCACCGTCCAGGGCTTGCAGACGGTATCCAGTCACCGCGTGAGTACTCCGCAGATGGCGATCCCATGCCTTCGCCCCCTTCGTGAATTGTCCCCACTTGCTACGATCGCGCTCGATGTAGGGATAATCTCCCCAAACGGATGAGCCGCTCCAATACGTCGGCCAACCATAGTAACCATAGTAGTCGTCCTCGAATTGGAGGGATACGGGCTTGTGGGTATCCAAGGAGGGACTGTTCTCGATCTGCTTTTTGGTCAGAGCGACGGAGAGGTCCTTTTCCGCCGTAGTCACACTGTTTAGCGCATATGGCGAAATCAGCACCTTTCTGCCCGAAAGCCAGTTCCCCGTATCGGCGACCAAATAACGAACGGTCCAGTGCCGGTCATCGAAATAAAATTCTTTGACACTCCCGATCTCCCCATCAAGGCTGGCCAATTTGTAACCCCTAAGTGTTTTCGCTGTGTATAACATAATAATTCCTTCGTTGTTTGAGTTTCTTCTCTGTTCTGAGTTGGCGACCGGATGAGAGAGCGCTTGAAAAAGTTGCTGGTCGCGCTTTGCACCGGTGCCGACATCCATTCTGCGCTGGTCGGATTCCTGCGATATGGGGTGTAACCCTACTCCGGATTATGAATTCTAACCGCACTGAACGCCTGCACGGTGCCGTAAACACCCTGGCGCTGGGAACTTCCACGCTATCGTTGATGGAATCTCAGCGAAGAAGCGAGAGGGAATCCCTCCCGCTTCGCAAGGTCTTTCGGCTCTTTCTTCCGTTTGGATTTGCAGGTGTCTTCATCATTGTCTTCTTTGAACTGATGGTTCTGTCTGCACGATGGCTGGAATACGTGCGGTCACTATGGGGTAAACACCCCATAGCGCCGGCCTGAAGCTTTTGAGATGATCGCCCCATAGCATGTGAAACTTATGAACGCTGTTGAGCTTCTGGAAGGTCCGGTTTTTTCAAACGAGGTGGCCAATATCCCGGATGAATCGGCAAACACTTTGAACATCACGGGGATTTGTCTGCAGGTCGTGGCGAGCAAGGCCCAATTGAACTTAATTCCGACGGAGCGCAAGCGGCCAGTCGCATCCATCGCTTCCTCGACGAAGTTGCTCGCGGAACGAGCCAGCACTGCTTCGCAAGCGCGCCAAATGCTCCACGGCCAAGGTTGCGATGGTTACTTTCACGGCGGGTTAAATGAGTAAACGAGGGCTGTCTTCACAATATCGTCGCATATTGTTCCGTTAACCGTAATGGTGTCGCTCTTGAAACGCACTGTTGCAAGGCGGGGATATAATCGGGCGCCAATGAAGATTAGGGTAAAGCCGCAGCTAATCCGGCCCAAGAGGCTTGTCAAAAAATCCCCACACAATTTTTAGACTTTAGACCAAGGTTGCCAGCAACGCTGGAAGCGTTCTTGACCGTGGCCCGCAACACATCAATGGCAAAGGGCTTTTCCAGCGTTGCGGTCAGTTGCAGCGATGGATTTTGAGCGAGGTGATACACCGGCAATCGGGTCGCGGCCATGACCACCGGCAGGGCCATTTTTGCGGCACGCAGCTTGGCGATCAGTTCGACACCAGTCAGGTTTGGCAGGTCGTTCTCAGTAATCAGAAGACTGTAGTCACGGGTCTGGAGCGCTTCCCAGCCGGCGGCGCCGTCCTCGACAAGGTCGACCTCCACGCCGGGAATAGTTAAGGCATCGGCATAAAGCACGCGAAAGTTGCGGTCGGCGTCAACCACCAGAATGCGTTGTGGGGTATTTGCCGGGAATGGCGGCCCAGCCAGTTTTCCGCCTTGCGAAACACCGTCGTCTTCCGCCCCCGTAGCGGCAGCAGTTTGGGGGGCTTTGTTGTGGTCATCCGCTCCGCGCAGGACTCTGGCTACCGTGCTCAACATCTCTTGGATGGTAAAGGGCTTGAGGATAATTGCCTTGATCCCGAGTTTTGGATGCGGTCCTGATTCCTCGATTGGAGCGATTCCTGTCGCCATAACGACGGGCAAGGTCGCGTTTTGGGCACGCAACATCCTGACCAACTCCAACCCCGTAACGTTGGGCATTGAGTTGTCTGTGATGAGAAGATTATAGCGGTTGGACTGAAGCGTCTCCCACGCCTCGGCGCCATCTTCGGCGGAGTCAACGGAGTAACCGTCGGCGACCAATGCAGCGGTGATCAATTTCCGAATGGCGGCCTCGTCATCCACCACCAGAATGCGGCAGGGCGGTCTTTTCTTCGGTTGAATTGCCCCGTCTTTCATCGCCACGACAATAGGCTGGAGACCCCGGTTGTGCTATGGGGTGTTCTACTGAATATGGGGCAAACACCCATCGCGCGGGATGATGTTGCAGGCTACCTTTAGACAATGAAGGAAAGAGTCCCCCTGACGATACTACGGAGCGCGCTGATCCAGCGAGCACATGTAGCCAGACCCCACTTGGACCGCCCGTTCATTCGAGGCCAACTGGCCGGGCCTGCGCTTCAGATCTCGGATTTCCGAGGGCGCAACGGAGCGGCTGCAAACGTCGGCTGCGAAGACGCGGCGAGGACTCCAGGCGAGTCGTTTGTACCAACCAGCGCGGTTGGCTCAGCCATGACGTTTACACGCGCCACCGGGATTCCGTGCTTCGCCGATGGCCAGGCAGGGATTGGTTTTTCCTCAACCGTCAAGGCGCGATAAGTTACGGGCACCTGCCATTCGGCGTAATTCGGATCGAAAGCCTTCATGGCGCTGACCACCCGCAGGCGAAAAGTCTTTTCAATCAATCCTCCCTGTCCCGGCAGAATTTTGAAGTGGACGCGAAAAAATGACCAGCCGCCGCCCCGGGCCTTTTCCACCTCCCCGATCATGGGCTCGCTTAAGATAATCGCGCCGAACTGCTCCCACATCCCTTTGGCTTCGTCCCCAACGATTTGAACGACTTTTTGCGAATCCACGCCACCCGGAATCTTGACATTTCCGTATGCGTCCACACCCCCAGGCGGAAACCGGCTGACCGTGCCAATATTCCGGTTGGGAATCAAAACCTTCTGATGGAGAAAATTGACCAGCGTAGTGAAGCGCAGTCCGATTTCCTCCACACGGCCAATGACGATGGTATTGACAGTGGCAATCTCCACCAAGTCTCCCACATCCATGGCGTCGCAGAAAATCAGCGTCATGCCGCTGACAATGTCCTGGACCAAGCCTTGCGAACCGAAGCTGATGGCCAGCCCGACGATCGAAGCGCCGGCTAAATAAGCCGTCAAGTTTACGCCGAATTCCTGCAGAATCAGTCCAAAGGCGAGAAAATAGAGGACAAAAATAAGGGCGCTGACGACGAGGCGGCTAATCGTAATGAATTTGGGCTGGCGCGTCCTGAAAAGAAGCGGATGTTTCTTTTGATGGCTTTTGCGCTTGAGAATGAGCCATTCGCTGCAGTTCCGGATAACTCTGACTGCCACATGGACGAAAATGACCAGCCCGACAATGAGAAGCAGCCGCATCTCCACGGATGATCCTTTGCCTGAAAGATGACCGTAAATGCGGCCCACCACGGTATCATCTGCCGCGTATAAGAACGAGGTTGGCGGCTGATTTGTCATATGTGCAGAAAACACGAAGACCTTTTGTGCGAAGATCCATCAACTTGCACGGGCCTGAGAATTACAAGGCGGTCCGGCTTTCCCCTGGGCTTCGGCTGGGTTTGGTGCTACGTCTTGTTGTGAAACCCATGGACGCGGGTGAGGTTGCGTTCCGCGGTTAATTCCGCCTCCGCCGCCAGCCAATGTTGCACATCGCGCCCGGGCTTTGAACCTTCGTTTTCATAAGTGAAATAAGCCTTTCTGGCCACTTCGTCTGTCGAGGGCATGAAGCCATTTGCCTCAAGGGCTGCCTCCTCGGTTGCCGCCGCTGGCGATGGGGCAGAAGGCTTTTGATTTTTATCCTGGTAGAAAGTTCTGTGTTTCATACCGAAACGATATGCCTTTGCAATGCCCGTCCGCTATGGGGTGTTCACCCCGGTCGGAGAATCCACTCTTGACCCAAAACGCGCAGAACGTCCCCTTGCGTAAACGACCCGGGAGGGCAGTATGCTTGCGTAACGCGCAACACCTCGGTATCCAAATGAACCGACCAACTCAAACCATTCTGCATTCAGGAAAGTTCCTGGCTTTGATCCAGGAACGCCATTGGGAATACGTGGATCGGGTCAACGGGTCCGGCGCCGCCCTCATTCT
>Ga0187875_10001187_pt1 | contig 20454 bp, 15 predicted proteins | sample June2016WEW_17_1_2_FD_132978 | JGI IMG/M metagenome (GOLD analysis project Ga0187875, IMG submission 132978) | Peatland microbial communities from SPRUCE experiment site at the Marcell Experimental Forest, Minnesota, USA - June2016WEW_17_10 | ecosystem: Environmental > Terrestrial > Soil >... | reverse complement strand
ACCCACACGATGGAGATAAGCAATCGCAATTATGCGATCTATGAAGCCGGAGGCTCGAAGTACATCACTGTGCAGAACTTGGAGACGTCGGGTGCGAATGTTGCTGATGTGTACTTTAACGGAAGCAGTTTTATTGCTGTCTCAAATGTCCTTGCCGAGAATAGCTTTGGCGAGGGGATTCGTTTTGATGTCGTTGCAAGTTCTTCAATCGTTTCAAGTACGGCGGCGTGGAACGGGTCAAACGGCATCTCGGCAGATGATGCGCCTGGTCTGGTCATTAACGGTTGCGTCGCTCATGATAACGCCTCGCTTGCGAATGTGAATTATACAGCCGGAATCAAGATTAATCCGGACTATTCTCCTTATCCACCCTCAACAGACGTAACGGTAGAGAACTCCAAGTCATATGCGAATGGCCTAGGCCAGTCGGATTGGCGTGGCGCAGGTATCTGGGCGGACACGATAGGCAATAACTTATTGGTCGAACACAACCTAGTTTATGGGAATAATCTTAACGGGATTTACTTCGATGCGGATCACAACGAGACCGCGGCATACAACGTGGTCTATGGGAACGGTCAAAAAGGTGCTGCGAATGGAGACGGAATAACCGTCAATGGGGACGGACGCACACTTAACGGAGATGCCCTTTATGGCAACACTGTTTACGGAAACCTGACAGCGGGAATCAGAATAAGCGGAGCAGGTCTCGCGAACGGTTGCTTGAACAACTCCGTAAAGAACAACATCGTAGCGAATACGCTTTCAGGTCCGAATTTTTCCGCGACCGGTGGATGCGAAAACTCGGGCGCAAACGGTTCCGGGAACGTTTACACGTACAATGCTTTTGGTCCCGCATCCTCTAATTTCATCGAATACGGCGCAACTAAGTTTCTATCTTCCTATGCCGCCTTCGATGCCGCCTGTGGCGTGAGCACGCATTCCGTGGACGGTGACCCGCGTTTTGCGAATTCGAGCGCGAACAATTTCACCCTCCAATCAGGTTCCCCCGCCATTGAGGCTGGCTTGAACCTCGGTCCTTCATATGAGTTGGCGCTCGCGCCATCCTCAGTCTGGCCCTCAGGTGTCGTTACAATGAACCAGAACACCCAAGCGGCTGGCTGGGATATGGGTGCCTATGCGCATACGCAACCCACCATCCCTGCGGTTCAATAACCACTCTCGCAAGCGCCCACATCTCGGGAAACTCGATCGTAGTCTTTGGGATGCTTCGTCTACCAGCCCCGACCATCTCTCGTCGATTGCTCTTGGATGGGACCAGCCTTGCATCTGCTCCAACTTGCGCTTCGAACGACGACCCAGTCATAGGTGGGAGTACCTCCAGATAGTGTTTCCCCCGCCGGCCATAACGCCGACCAAGGAATCGTCATTGGTTATCCTTTGACTACGAGCGACGCTTCACGTCGCGTTTCTTCGCTCCATCGTTCGACATTCATCTCATAGATTTCCTGCAAGATCGCCGGAATATCGTAATGAAGCTTCCAGTTGGGGTAATGCTCCTGGAAGTGAGTGACGTCACTAATCCACCAGATGTGATCACCGCGGCGGTTCTCTTCGACATATCTCCAGCGCAACTGGTTCCCTGTGACTTCTTCACATAATGCGATTGCTTCACGCATCGAGCAGTTGCTGTGCCGCCCGCCGCCGATATTGTAGACTTCCCCTGCTCGAGGTTGCTGGAAAAATTCGTTGAACGCGCGAATCAGATCTGCACTGTGGATGTTGTCCCGAACCTGTTTCTTTCCATACCCAAATATTGTGTAGGGCGCCTCCGTGACGGCGCACTTCATCAAGTAGGCGAGAAAGCCGTGGAGTTGTGCTCCGGAGTGGTTTGGCCCAGTGAGGCAACCACCGCGGAACGAAGCGGTTTTCATTCCAAAATACAGTCCGTACTCTTGCACGAGGAGGTCTGCTGCAACCTTCGATACTCCAAATAAGCTATGCATCGTGTGGTCGATAGACATCGTTTCGGGAATACCCCGCGCGGCATAGGGGTGGTCAACATTGAGTTCCCATCGGGTCTCATGCTCGATCAACGGGAGTTTGTTGGGACGATCACCGTAAACCTTGTTGGTTGACATGAAGATGAAAACGGCATCCGGAGCAAACTGCCTTGTCGCCTCAAGCAGCACAGAGGTTCCATTGGCGTTGACAGTGAAGTCTACGTTGGGATTGGTGGCTGCCCAATCGTGTGATGGCTGGGCGGCGGTGTGGATGATCAAACTGATGTCACGTCCGTAGGCCTTGAAGATGCGTGAGATTGCGTCGGTATGACGGATATCTACGTCGTGATGTTCGTAATGTTGCACTTCCGCGCAGAGACGATCGCGGACCCTGTTCGTTGAAGCCTCCTGGCCGAAAAACTCGGCTCGCATGCCGTTGTCGATTCCAACAATATCCATTCCGAGCGCCGCAAAATAGGCGACCGCTTCGGAACCGACGAGTCCAGCCGAACCGGTAATAATAGCAACACTCATAGTAAGCTCTCCCGTGCACATTCTCTCCACTCGGGCACTTTCTTGTTACGCGATACGAGTTCATTTGGCTTGAAGCTAGAGATTGTTTTGACTCAGTCTAAGAATCCGCCCTGCGAGAAGGACCAAGCGAGAAAGGTTAGGCAGCCTGCAAATCAACCCTATCGACTTGTGGCGGACTTTGGAAATTGGTGAGCTTCATCGACTGTAGCAAGGTCCAGCGAGAACTTAGTCAGATTTAGCCGCTCCATACGACCAAAGTAGCGTGATCTTCTTGCGGCTCTATCCGTATCCCACTTGGTCGCTGAGGTATGGGCTCAGCCGCTGCAGCAAATCGAGATGGCGGCTTCGTCGGCCGCCAGCTGACAAGTAGCGTGGCCACCCCAGAAAATGGCCGGGGCCAAGCGATCACTTTAGTGCTCTCGGCGTGTAATTCGGCTCTAAGCGACTGCTCTTTGGAATCGTGCTGAAAGTCTGCAAGCTTTGTCGAGTTCGTCTTCAATCCACTTGTACGTCACTTCCAGGCCAGCCTCGAGAGAGATAGAGGGTTCCCAACCCAGCACTTTGTTCAGGCGGGTATTGTCACTATTACGACCGCGGACACCTTGCGGCTTTTCTAAGTCATGGCGCTTGATCAGCGACTTATTCGCGATTTTGGATACGAGATCGACCAGTCCATTGATCGTGATAAGCCGATCGGTTCCCAGATTCAAGGGATCGTGGTAGTCGGATGCCATTAGGCGGATCAGACCTTCTACGCAATCATCTACGTACATGAATGAGCGGGTCTGCTCACCATCACCCCAAATCTCGATATCGCCACCATCTCTGGCTAGGGCCACTTTCCGGGATATCGCAGCGGGCGCCTTTTCTTTGCCGCCTTCAAATGTGCCAAGCGGACCGTACACATTGTGAAACCGAACGCAGTAGGTGCGTAACCGAAAATCTCGGCGGTAGTATTTGCAGAGCTCTTCCGCAAAAAGCTTTTCCCACCCGTATCCGGGTTCCGGATCGGCGGGATAGGCGTCTTCCTCGGCTAACGGTGTAACGTCTGAACTCAACTGCTTATTTTGGGCATACACGCAAGCTGAAGATGAAAACAGGAAGCGCTTAACCGCATTCTGCCGACTCGCTTCCAGCATATGGGCATTAATTAGGATATTGTTGCGGGAGATAGAGGCTAGGTGCGCGGTAATGTAGCCGATGCCTCCCATGTCGGCGGCTAGGTTATACACGCGGTCGATTCCACCGCGAGTGGCTAAGAGACAGTTCTCGTAATTCCGGAGATCCAGAACTTCGAATTCGTCTGCGGCAGACGGCTCGTAGTCGGCAGTTTTGATGTCCGCACCGCGGACCCAATGCCCGTCCGCTTTTAGCCTTTTCACAAGGTGATGGCCAATAAAGCCCCCCGCTCCTGTTACTAGTATTCTTGAAGTTGCCACGAATATCACACTCCTTTCCGAACTGAATATAAGAACGAATTGCGCACTGACGGACACCGCGCCCAGAAGATTCGTGATAGGCGCATGTTTTGTACCGGTCGCCAACGGCGCCGACGCACTCGATGCAGCAGCATCTGCCGTCCGAGCCAGTCGATGTAAAACAACTCTTTTCCCTAATCGATTGTCTTCAGATGCCGCGATCCTCTGCTATACTTTCGAGACAGAAATCTCTTTGCTGACGTTTTCCGCCGATTAGTTTTCAAACACTGCTCAGACGTTGGACTTGGACTGAACATGATGTGATTTGCCTCGGGTTATCGGGCCGGTTTAGGTACATGCATATCTTTCTTCGGAAAGTCCGTGTGGCATTGACTCCGCGTCGTTGGTTGCTCAAGACGCACCTAGCCGATGGAACGGTCGTCTTTGGACGTAACCGCGCGGGTTATGGCGGCCGTGGCGTTTATGTTTTTCGCAACACCCTCGAACCGGAATTCGAGCATCTCGAGAAATTCCTGGTTCCTGGCGGTGTGTTTCTTGACGTCGGCGCCAACATTGGTATTTATGCGATTAAGGCCGCACAGTTTTTCCGCATCATCGGCGGTGGCACCGTGGTAGCTTACGAGCCTTTGCCAGAAATGCTTGCGGAACTGAACCACAATATTGCCGCCAATGGTTTTGAAAATGTGCGGCTGCGCAGCTTCTGTCTTGGGGCGAAGCGCGCAACCGCGGAGCTTTATGTCAACTTCGACCGCCCCAGTTCGTCTGGCCTGATCGGCCATGATCCGAAGGCGGCACGCATTTCCGCACTCGTTCTGCCGCTTGACGAAGTCTTTTTGCTCGAAAAACTCGACCGGCTGGACTATGTGAAAATGGATGTCGAGGGTGCAGAAGAGCAGGTGGTTTCCGGCGCGATGGAAACATTCAAGAGCTACCGTCCCATCATCCAGCTTGAGATCAGCCACAAGAATGCCGCGCTGAACCTGCCCGCGTATTCGGAGTGGCAGTCGCCGGGCGGCCCTAACAAAGTCTGTGTCCCTGACGAAAGCGAAAAAAACGAAGTCGCTCGCCAGCTCGGTTGGCGGAAGCTATCGGGCGTTTGCGAGAAATAACGAGGGCTGCATTGCGACAACGGTAAAACTTTTACAGTCGGAAAGTGAGTCTTCGGAGGGTACGAAGTTGCATTCTTCCAGCGAAACTGGTTAGTGCTCTCTAATATCTCCTCTTGTCAAGTTGTCACAACCTCTTTGGCCCCAAAGCCTCGAGGGAGGCCTTCCAAACAAACTCCGGCCCGTAAATCAAGTACCGTCGCCAGAGCCGCTGAGGCTCCTGCTGCAACCGAAATAACCACTCTAGGCCGTGTTCGCGCATCCAGCGCGGCGCTTGCATCACCCTTCCTGTCAGCAGATCAAAAGCAGCGCCAACACCGACCAACACGGGGGCGCGAAGCGACTTCCGGTGTTCGAACATCCAGCGCTCCTGCTTTGGGGTACTCAGACCGACCCAAACGATATCCGGTGCGGCTTGATTAATGCGCTTTATGATCTCGTTGTCCTCTCGGTCGGTTAACGGCCTGAACGGTGGAGAATAAGTGCCCGCGATGCAAGCTCCGCTCTGAATGTGCAGGAAGTCAGCCAAATTGTCCGCCACGCCGGGAACTCCGCCGTAAAAGAAATGGCGATACTTTGTGTGCGTCGCGCGGCAAAAACTCTCTGTGAGTTCCGGCCCGTAGACCCGCCGTTCCATCGGATATCCACATTTGCGCCCAAGCCAAACGAGAGGCATACCATCGGGCACAACGAGATCCGCTTGCTTCAGAATCGTTTTGAACGACGCATCGTGTTGAGCTTCTACAATACCGTGCATACCGGTGACGGCGATAAAGCGACTCGGGGAACGATCAGCGATCCATACTTCTATCTGGTTGATGACGTCGGGGATTTGAACGGCATCCACGGGTACTCCAAGCACACTATATCGAAGAGGCCCTTCCCTCCTCTTAAATCTCTCCACACTCTGCGACTCATGCACTAACTTGACACCTTCCGGAGAAATAGATTCTCGAGTTGGGGCTCGTTGGCGCTCGTCTATGTCATTGAGCAGAGGAGCTTGTTCGTTTGTACCCTTCGCCATATGAGTCTTCCTGTTTTTGCGATGATAATTCTGATGGCATTGGTATCGATCTCTCCTTTTCAGGTTAAGCGTATCTGGCCAGATCTTAAGGCTAGTCTTTCCAAACCCGTATCGACGCCGCGCAGTGCAAGGTCATATGCCGTCATCAAGAGGTCGTAGTTCCTATTCGGTGTGTATTTCGTCTCGTATTCAAGACGCGCAGTCCTACCCATCTCCTGCATTTCCGACCCATGGCTCCATGCCCAGCTTACCTTGGCCGCCAGGTTCCCGGGATCGCCTGCATTGAAGTGCAGGCCAGTCTGACCGTCTGCCACAATCTCCTGCATCGCGCCAAGTTTGGAGCTCAGGACTGGGACGCCACAAGCAAACGCTTCAACAATGGTCGTGCCGAAGGTTTCATACCATTCGCTAGGAAAAACCAGAAACTTTGCCCCTTTGATCGTCCTTATGGTGTCCGCGTTTGGTAGGTATCCCTTGAATACGATGTGGGTCATGCCCTGTTGCATCGCCTCTTGCTCTAATTCCCGACGTAAGGGTCCGTCGCCCACGATAACCAGCGGCACCCGTCTTTCCAGGAGCGTCCAAGCTGAGATCAGGGTTCGCAACCCTTTTTCACCAGTCATTCGTCCCACGAAAATCGCATATTCACCAGTGCTGCCGCGTTCTCCGGGATCGGGGTCGACGAAATTCGGTTTCACAAAAATCTTGTCGTGAGGGAGCCCTGCTGCGACTACTTTTCTGCGCACGAACTCTGTTGGTGTGATAAAACAGTCAACGATTCGTTCTAGGGTCCGCAATTTCCGGTGGGTCGCTAGTGTTAGCGCTATCGCTGCGGTCGCCGAACGAGAATCGCGATAACAGCCGTGACGCACCCCGCTCCAGAGGCTATGCTCCAAACATTCCTCGCATACGCTGCCATCGCGGAAGAAAGTGCCAGGTGCACAAAAGAGTCGATAGTTATGAAGCGTCTGGACTATCGGAACATCGGCGTCGCGACATGCATAGTAAGCGGACGGTGAAATCAAGGGGAAGGTGTTGTGGAAGTGAGCCAGGTCGGGCTTTTCCTGCTTCAGGAGTGCACCCAGCTCCTGATAGGAATCCCTCGCCCAAATTGCCTGAGAGGCTGTCGCAACCTTTGCTAGGAAGCTGCCTTGATCAATATCCTGGTTATACCGGAAATAGGTCGAGATATGGTGACCAGCGGCGCTGAGAAGTGCAGTCTCTCGCTGGACAGTGGAGTCCTCTCCGCCTTGTTGCTTATAGTAATTATGAAGAATGAGTATCTTCACGGGCGTTTTATCACGACTCCGAACAAGTCGGTTGTGTTCTCTTCCTCGACCATAGCGGAGAAAAAGGGTCCGACTGCAGCCGTAAAGTGCTGGAATGCATCGTTTGAGTCGACATTGTCGGCGACCAGCGCTCCGCCGGGGCGTACAAAAGGCCAAGCTGTTTCAAACTCGAAGCTCATATGACGGTAGGTATGCAGACTATCGTGGACGAATATATCTACTTCCTGGATTGAACTGACCAAATTGGGAAGGATTCGCCTCGCCGGCCCCCGATGGAGCTTCCAGCGCTCCCTCAGTTCCGGTGGTATGAGCGTACCCACGTTTCGATCAGCATGTCTTCCAAGCGGCGGAAGGTCGACGCTGATCAGAGTTCCATTGCGATTAACGGCCAACGCTTGGAGGGCGAAAGCGCTTGTGACTCCGTATGCAACACCAGTCTCCAAGACAACATTTGGCGACAGCAAACGACACAATACATAAATCGATCTGGCCAAGCAGAAGTTACCGTTATGACGTAGATCGAAGGGTCCTGTGCGTTTCGCAATCGCGATCCCGATCGATATCTTTTCCTCCAGGCGTTTAAGTTCCACCTCTGCAAGCAGGCGTGCGATAGCGCTGCTCGAGGCACCGGTGGCTAGGCTTAGCGCGTGTGTGTAAACCAATGTATTACTGTTGTGGAATGCATCCTGCCTACGGTCTCTCTTCACTTCCATGACTGTCATCAGTCGATCGTAGACCTCGACAGGCCGCCTCGGGATTAACGCGAGCAATCTGACTGCCTTCGAAGCCCGCCTTTCCCAGTCGTTCGCTTGTTTGCTCATCATGCGCGCGTCCTTGAAGGCCGGCTTGGCGACCACCTTGACATCTTCAGTTGATACAAGGAGTCCGATACGGCCAAAGCCGTCAGTCTCTGTCGCCGTAAGATTTCAGCCAAGCCGACTATCACCAGAAAAACCTGGGCAGGGTGCCAGACTAACTCGTTGGAAAAAAATGATTCGATCGTCATTACGGCCAAGACCCCCGTGGCTTCGATGGCCAGTCGCCGACTTTGAGTCGGGATGCAATTATCGCGCGAACCTCGAATCAACAGGCGCCACGTTGCCGCGAGCACAAACAATACGGGCACCAACCCACAAAGCCCGGCCCCCAATACAATCTCCATATAATCGTTGAGCGTGCTAGATCGGAGTGGATCATCCACAGTGGCAGCAACCGCCGCAAACCTTCCTCCAGCATAAGCTCCATATCCTGTCACGGGCTGCTCGAGGAACATGCCCCATCCGTATTCCCACACTTGCAGGCGTCCGGTAAATCCTTGTCTCGTTTGTTCGGCGTCTCCCCGTTCCCAGAATTGTTGTGCGAGATTGCCGAGACTCGTAGGCCACACCAGCAGGCCAATAGCGATGATAAATACGGCAATCACTCTTAGGTGGTTCGAGAAAAGCAGTACGAGGATCGAACCTAGAAGAAAACCAACGAGGGCGGTTCTGGCTTGAGCGAGGACCAGTGTGAACAGACTTGCCACGAGAACAGCCCAATATAACACTTGCCGATAACGAGCGCGGACGACAAGCCGACTCAACGCTACGACCGCCAGAATGGCTGACCATTCTCCAACGATGTCCTGATCCACAGACGGAAGAACGCCAGACAGTCGCATGCCGAAGATTCCGTTGTCGAGGAGAAACGCCTTACTGGGCCATAGGGCAGCCCCCAACCAGACCGTTCCCAAGAGTCCTGCAAGCAACACCCACATCCAGTCGATAAGTGTCTTATAGGCCTCGACCGAGCGAACGGTGACAAGGATTGCGGCAAGTAGTGCGACGTCCACGGAATACTCGAGCGATTTATAGAGGGTCCAGGGGGGATAGATCGACCAAATAGTCGAGATGATGGATATGATGGAGTACACTCCTAACGCGCCAACAACCCCGCGGAACATTGGACGTATCCAATCTGATCGCCTTAGACTCTGGCGCGCCAACAAAACTGCGGCGGTGATACCTACTAAGAGAATTCGGTAAGCGGCCCATAGGTCCACCGGTTCGTCTCGGATCGAGTTGATGTCACGGATCCGGAATACCAGTGCGCTCAAGCACAGTAGGAACCACAGGGCGTGCCACCAGACAAGATGCTTTCCCAAGTTCTGCAACTTGCCGATACCTTGACTTAGTGCGAGGAAGGCAAACAGAAGAACCACGGGAGCTAGAACTACAATGATAATCGCCTGAACTTTAACAAACGACACCACCAGCGCACCTAATCCCACAGATGCTACGAAGGTCCCAAGAGTACGAGGTCCTAATGTTTCGTAAAGGTATTGCCGCATATGCGTAGGATGTTTTCGGCTGCCAAATGGAAGATCCCTAGTTCTCCGGAACGACACTTTGGCTGTCGCGCAGCGTTCTTGACCGTGAGGGTGTAGGACCTAGCGAAGCGTGGTGAATTGAGATAACTTCCGAATACAATCGATTCATGCGTTCCGCGCGTTTGTCCCAAGTGTGTTCTTGAGCATATTTCCAAGCAGTTTCACCCATTTTGCGACACAGTTCAGGTGACTCGACGAGCCGTCGAATTGCCTGGGCCAGCGCAGCGACCGTTTCCTGTGGGTTGGATACGGGGACCTTTATTCCGGCCGAGGATGGTACGAACTCACCGAATCCGAAGTGATCCAGTGTCAAGATCGGTAGGGATTGGGACATGGCTTCGATCACTTGTGTGGCAAAGGAGTCCTTGAGACTCGTGAAAATGAAGGCGTCTGCTCGTTGATACAGTGCGGGCATTTCTCGCCAATCCACTCTACCCAAAAACTGTGTGCGGTCCTCCAAGCCAAGACGGCGGACGAGGCTCACCCACTGATTCCTCATCGGTCCATCGCCAGCTATGAGGAGTCGGACTGGCAGATCCTTGACTTGCGACAATGCCTCGAGCGCCAAGGGCAGCGCCTTTCTTCGCAAAAAAATTCCGACCCAGAGGAGGTCAAATGTCTTTGAGCCGCGGTCCGTCGGTGGTGCAGGCAGTTCAAAGCTTGACGGTACGCCTGAGTCGATAAAGTGAATTACTTCTTGCGCTCCTGCTACTTTCAGGAGTCGTGCGGTGGCTGTGTTCGTGGCAAGCACTGCGGCGCTTCGTTGGGCCGCGTGGCGCACAGGGGGCAAGAAGGGCATTAATTTAACCCGAAGTGTCCGAAGAAACTGAGCTGCCCAACCTATGCCAAAGTAGCGTCGGAAGGTGGCCGGCGCAATCTCTCCGCCGCCCACTGGGCCCCACACCAATGGAACCGGCAGTTTCCAGAGCAACGGAGGAGCACTCACAGTAGTCAATGTCACATGATGAACCAGGTCAAATCCAACTTCCTTGTGAAGCCGGATGGCCGTCCGAAGAACTGATCGCTGCCACAGAAGATAATGGAGTTTGAACCGTATTGGTCCGCGCCCGGGTTTCCAAGGATCCAGCTTTTGCGGCGGCTTTACCCAGACCATCTGGAGATTGGGATTGGGATGCTCCGAAAGGAATCTTTCAGTGGCCTCACGGTGTTCGGGGTACGCCGCGGCCCAGACTTGGTGATATCTTGAGAGATACCAAGCCCAATTCCACGTCATAGATAGCTCGGACCCCTTCTCCGGGTCGCAGGGATGTCCGACAAGTAGAATTTTCATTGACGCAGCCTACTCGCGTTACCCTTGTGTCCTGTTTCTTGGGTTTTCGGGATTATTCCAGGCAAAGAGACCTCCTCTCATTCAACGAGTCAATCGAAAATCACTACTTGCGCTTGGGTCTTCGTTGACTGAAGTCGTGGCACTAGGAAAGTCGGCGACCTTCCGGCAGGCCGTCTCATGGAAGCCCTTGCGCTCCATCACTTGGTCGACGAGCATAGACAGCGACTTCGCTGCTTGGACGGGCGTGTGAGATGCAATTCTCTTTGTCGATTGTAGCCCGAAGCTAGTGACGAGTATCGGTTCTCGAATGAGACGCTCCATATAACCAGCCAACTCGTCGACGCGGAGAGGGTCAAACACAAATCCGCTACCGGCGTGTTCTACCATTTCCCTCGAGCCGGCGTATTTCGAGCAGAGCACCGGCTTGCCAAAGACCATGGCCTCCAATACAACCATCCCCCATGTATCTTCTAGCGTGGGAAACACGAAGACATCACAAGCCTCGTAGTAGGCTCCTAGATCTCCGTAGTCCACCGCACCGACCCACTTGACGTAGCTCTCCAGCCCGAGTAACGCAGCCTCACTTCGTAAAGCTCGGCCAATGTGGCCCGTGCCAATGATGGTCAGCGAAAAACTATCGATTCCTCGCTTTAGCAGTTCGTCGCACGCCTGCAAGAGCAAGTGGACCCCTTTTCTTGGGATGAGCTGCCCGACGTATAGAAAGGCCAAGTGGGATTCTGACCTCGGTGAATGGTGACGGTTCCGATCAGATTGCAGCGCCCGCGCCTCAGCCACTTCGTAAGGATGGTGTAAGAGTTTTGAACCAGGAATGCCGACCACATTTTTCAGGTAGTCCATGCCCTCGCGCGTGTTGGTTATCGTTGCATCAAAACATGGGCCCATAATTCTTCTGGCCATCAAACTTATCGGCGCGTCAGAATAGGAGATGGTAGGTGAGACGCCCTCCCATAGCAATATGACCTTCCAACCCATCAGAGGCTTGAGAGCTAAGGCGCATAAGGTGCAAAGATTGAACCCAACGGTCACAATCACTTGAGGACTGAACCTACATAGGTGCCACAAAAAAGAAGGAGGCACCCAACTCAAAGTTCGGCAGTAGCCCCATGCAGATCGCTTGAACGTAATAAATCTTGCCCCGCGAATCTGACAGACTTCGATGGCCCCTTCGTAGCCGGGAAGGAAACCCGGCCATAATCCAGTAAAGACGATGCTCTGGGGAAATAGTTTCGTGAATTCTCTGAACAGTGGCTGCCAGTAGAAACCTCCTTTCATGGTAGGCATCAGCCAGGCGACGCGGGTCTTGCTGCCCGGAGATTTAGCTTGCGATGGCGGTTTCATCGTGTGTGACCTTAAGTCTTGTCCGGTAACGGAAGGTAATTGTCGTGAAAAATGCCAGTGATGAGATCAGAATCCCCAGTGCAGCGCCAGTTAGACCGTAGTAGCGCGTGAGAGGTACGCCGGTCAAAACCGTCGCGATCCCTGCCGCGGTATAGGCAAGGAATACGTCAGCGGGAAACTGCATGGCCAGGATCGCTATGCTGCTCCCTTGAGATGCCGCGGCTATGACCATTGGCGCAGCTACGAGCGGGAGCAGATGGGCGAACTCGGTGTAGCGCCCATCATAAAGGACCCCGATAAGTCTTCCGCCGAACAACCAGATAACAGCCAAATAGGCGCACGCCCCGCCAGTAAACATCATCGTGATTTGCCGGATGCGCTGCTGAAGGCCCAGGCGGCCCTCTTCGGCAAATCGAGCGGAAGCCCACGGTAGCACTAATAGGCTCAAAGCAGTTAGCAATTGGCCAAATGGCAAGGTAAAGTTTTGCAGAGCCCTCAACGCCGCCACATCTTCCATGCGGAGAAAGGCACCGACGACCACATAGTATGCATTGCCTGAAAGCCAATACACAAAGACAGTCCCCATCGACCACCGGCCGAATCGCCAGTGTTGGTCGATGATTGCCGAAGCGGCAGGGCCTGTTCGGGAATCGAATTGCGGCTTCAGAAAAATGAGCAAGAAAACTGCAGCCGCAAGAGCGGCAATGGACTGAATCACGAAAGCTGCGAAGCTCGATAGCCAGCCCAGCCTCCGAATAACCAGCAAGAGGGTAATCAGGACCAAGCAGTAAGCTGAAGCGCTGGAGGCAGCCAGACCGGGAGCCAATTCCAGATACGCTGCGCGGCGACACAACCAGAAAGATAGAATCAACGGAATACCTACGCAAACGCCAAATAGGGCCGGTGTCAGGGCATGGTTTGTGCTGAAGGGACGAAGAACAATCGCTGCGGTGCACAGGAGGATCGAAAGGAAAATAGTCAGGATAAAATTCAATCCGAGTAAAGTTCCAAGGTAGGATTGCAGACATCTCCGGTGAGACGCAGGTCCGAAGACACTCATAGGCTCCAGAAAGAGAGCATTCTGAAAACCGGCTAGGAACAGAAAGATAGAAAACGCCAAGGCGTAGGCTCCAAATTGCTCAGGAACCAGCCAACGAGCCAGCACGATGCCGATAAGGAAGTTGGACCCAGAGATAAGACCCTGATCTAGGACAGCCAGAAACCCTTTTCCAAGCCAAGCTAACTTTTCGCCGGCCCCGTTTATTGGCGATCTCTCAGTTTCGAGGACGTCCGCATAGATAGCTTGGTTGCTACCAGGTTGCACGTCGAGTCGACCCTGGGGAGCGTTGGGGATCCATTCATGCATACAAGTTCGCCATGATGCCAACTGTAGACAGCGTAGCCATGTTTTCGGAGGAATCCGACAGTGTCGTCGGCCGCATACCCGAACCTTCTCGCATTGCAAGGTCCATATTCGAAGACCACGGCAGGTGCCTGCCCGGGCGGTAAAACCAATAACGATGTGGCTCCCCTGAGTACGTGCAATTCAGCCCCTTCCACATCAACCTTTATCAAATTAGGCTTCGCTACAGGGTGGTTGGCAAAGTAACGGTCTAAGGTCATCGTGCGAACTTCGATGGTCTTTGGACCGAGGATCCCTTGATGCTCTCCTTGCACCGCGCTGAGTGAAGATTCAGGGTTCAGTTCAAATCCGAGCACTGCCTCCACATCCCAAGCAGCCTGGGAGCAAACTACGACGTTGCTGCATTGATTTAAGCGGACGTTCCGTCGCAGGAGTTCTCCGATACCCGGATGCGGCTCGAAGGCGTGAACGGAACCGGAGCAGCCCAGAATTTTGGAAGCGAGCACCGTATATTCGCCCTGATGAGCGCCCACATCTACGAAGACCATTCCGGGTTTTAGAACGTGCCTGACGAAATCGGAAGTTTCCGGCTCGGAGGAACCTTGGTAGTAGATCAGTGCCCCACTGCCACTGCGTGTCGTGAAGAATGGGAACTCATCATGGGCGCGGATAAGCCAAGGTCTTCTCGGATAAAGGAACCATCGAGCGCGCCAAGCAACGCGCCGAAAGACCGCCCTCGCAGGATTTTGCCGAAAGTCCTCTCTTTGTAACAGAGCTGTAATTCTGTTGCGCAGGTTGTTGTCCTTCCGGATATTTCCGCTTCGCACTGGTCAGCCTTTTTTTCTAAATGACCATTTCCCGCAAGATTCAGGCGGCCCCTGTGCCCCGCAGAATCGCGGGGATCGTTTTGACCAGGATTATTATGTCGAGCCAGAGTGACCACTGATCGATGTACCGCATGTCCAGATCCATCCAGTGTTTGAAGGACACTGTGCTTCGACCGTTGATCTGCCAAAGACATGTGAGCCCCGGCCGTACGCTGAAACGACGCCGGTGCCAGTCTTGTTCGAACCCTTCGTAGTCGCGAACGGGCAGCGGTCGTGGGCCGACCAAACTCATGTCGCCGCATAGGACATTGAAGAACTGTGGTAGCTCGTCGATGCTGACCTTGCGCAGGAACTTGCCAACACGGGTGATGCGCGGATCATTCTTGATCTTGAAAACTGGGCCGTCAGCTTCGTTCCGGCCCTCTAGGTCGAATTGTCTCGTCTCTGCGTCGACAACCATGGTTCGAAACTTGTACATGCGAAATCTTCTCTTGTTTAGACCGACACGCTCCTGCACAAAAAAGACTGGCCCTCGCGAATCGAGCTTGATCAATAATGCAACGATCAAGAAAATCGGAGAGAGCAAAACAAGGATGGCTAAGGAAGTGAGCGTGTCCAGGAGGTACTTTGCGGCTATCGGCCAACCCTCGAGATGATCGGCGTAGACCGGAATCGCTATATTGTGTCCACGAAGATCCTCATTGGACTGCACTGACGTCACATCAAATATGTCTGGAAGAAACCTGACCAGAATTCCCTGTTCCTTACACTGAACCACAATCTCGGAGGCCTTCGGGTAACAAGTCCTCATTGGCAGCGCCAGGGCGACTTCGTCGACCACGTGTTCACGGAGGAAGCTCGGAAACTGGTCGAAATCGGTTGCAAAAGAATATCCTGTGGCGAGAAAGTCTTTCATTCCAGCCCATTGCTCATCCACGAATCCAACCAGTCGGTAACCAAGTTCCGGCATCCCTTCGATGGATTGCGCGAACCGGACCGCCCGGGGGTTGGTACCAACGATTAGCATCTGGCGAAGGTTGCGCCCATGCCTGCGAACACGCCTGAGAAAGGAGCGCAACAGCAGTCGCGATGAGATACAAATCGAGCCGCTCAGTGCCCAAAAAACAAAAACGAAGATCGGAGTGACCATTCGAATTCGGAATAGCAAGGCCGCCGCGATAACCACCAAGGTCCCGAGAGAGATCGCCTTGAGAACATCCCTCGCTTCGCTCCATTTATCAGCAAGACGCTTGGATTCGTATAGGCCGAACATCGAGAGTATGAAATGCCAACCCAACATCAGGGTCAGGACAACCAGCATGTTCTGCACTTTGATTCGCATCGAAAGGAAGTCGAGAAAAGACATCTGGCCGGTGAGACGAGATACTGGGATAGCGGCTAGCGCGAAAGATAGACCTAAAACGAACAGGTCGAAAAGCATGAGAGCTTTTAAGAGGATCCGTCGGCGAAAGCTCATAATTCCCGAAACGTGAAGTCGGTGGAGAGTCTTATCGTGGGAAGGGCACTGCGGCCGGAGATACGTGGCCCAGTTTGGCTAAAGCATGCGATAAAGAGTTTCTGGTATCGGAAACTTTCGGTTGTTGAATACTGTCCCGAGTACCGGCACATTGGCAGCCTCTATTGCCAGTATGGCTTTACGAGCAGCTGAGCGGCGGGTGGAATGCGCTTCTAACACCAGAACTACTCCGTTGGCCACTTGCCCTAGCAAGGTGGCGTCACTATACAGTCCAATAGGTGGCGCATTGATAACAATAAAGTCGAATTCACCGCCGAGATCCTTAATCTTCACCCGCATTTGGTCCAGTGTCGGGACGCCGTTCAGGGGCAGAGAATCTCTCGAAGCGACCCAAAGATTATCGGTAACGCGCTGGCAAGTGGTCGCTTGATCATCGAGTCTTGACTGAGGTGCGCCACCAGGTCCAAGTAGATCCAACATAGAGCTGTTTGCGATCGCACGCAGGTTCGCATCCACGATGCAGACGTGCGACTGAACTTGTTCCGCTAGGCTGCGAGCGACCTGGGCGCACAGGAGAGTGCTTCCTTTGGCTTGGTCTACACCGCAGAATACGACCTTCTGTGCACCGGCTTGGTCGTTACCGTTGGTGGTTCCCAAGAAGAGGTATTGCACCATGCGGAGGATCTCTTCCCGAGCGAATCCATCGGGATCAGGAAGCGAGATTTTGCCATTTCCCCCGCTGCCATTGCCTGGCGGGTTCTTCATGACTGGAGGAACGCGGAAGAGTTCCCGATCCTGCTCCAGCCGAAATAGCACGTCAAAATTCCTGCTCATCGTCCTTCACTTTGCCAGTGCAACAATAGGGTTTCCTTAACGGTCGGGCTGAATTCTGCGGAGTAGAAGTTAGAGGCGATCGGATCCGTTGTCCGATCTCGATCTGGTTCGGATCAAGTCCGGAATTGAGCGCCTTGTATCGTGGGCCCAATTCTTGCGACTGATGACTTCAGCGCAGTCGCTTCGAATTTTGGGCGCCAGGGTTGTCGCAGCTGAGATAGATCTGCGTTCGGCGGAGACGCGGAGGCGCTTCGCGGGTTGCATGCCAGTGGCCATGCCTGGCAATAAGAGTAGGAAAGCCATCAAACCCGCGGTGACCCGCGCATATCGTCCAACCAAACTAGGGATAGATCCCCATGGCATGCCGGTTTTGGGGGCGGTTTTTGCTGAGATCGCAGGCAACTCTTCGCGCTTCGACCGAGGCTTGTGGTCTTCCAATGAGGCAATCCTTCGACTCAACGACCTCACGTTCTGGTCAGCCGCGACACTTTCCACGATCTCGCGGCTAATCTTCTTCTGATTCAGCCCAAAGGCCATGGACACTGCGCCAAAGCAGATGTTGTTAATGTTGCGTGGAATGCCCTGGCTTTCCTCTGCCACCAATTCCAAAGCATCAGAGGTAAACAAAGGCTTGCCCTGATAGCCGGCCACTCCCAACCGATGGCGGATGTAGCGTCCCACCTCTTCTGCATCAAGCGGATCAAGATAACTCGTCATCGAAAGGCGCTGGGTGAGTTGCAGCATTTCCGGCTTCATGAGCGTGTTAACCAGTTGGGGTTGGCCCGCAAGGACGATTTGCAGGAGTTTGCCTTGGGAAGTTTCGAAGTCGGAAAGCAGACGCACGCTTTCGAGTGTCGATGCACTCAGGTTCTGGGCCTCATCGATAACGAATACGACCTGCCTTCCTGCTCTGGCTTCCTGAAGAAGTACTTCGTTTAACTGGTAACGCATGGATACTGCGTCGGAGGACGGCCAGATGCCGAGATCAAGCAGGAGATAGCGGATCAGATCATCCGCGGTGCAGCAGGTTTGGAAAAGGAATACCGTCCGTGCCGAGGTCCTCCGGAGGCGCTGCAACAATTGAAACAGCAGGGTAGTCTTTCCCATTCCCGGGTGTGCGATCAACGCGATGAAGCCGCGACGCTCTTCGATGCCGTACCACAATGAGGCCAACGCCTCACAGTACATGTGGTTCAGATACAGAAAACGCGTGTCTGGCGTCACGCCGAACGGCTGCTCCAGCAGGTTGTAGTATTCAAGCAACATCGAACCCTCTCCCGTTTTGTGGGATTGAGGCCAGCACAGGCGAGCCAAGGTAGCTTGCTACTTCGTCCGGCGTGCGGAACGAAGTATCCAGGAAATCCGCCGTAAACGCCAACCCGATGCTTGCTATGGTTGCCAAGAGCACTCCAAACAAGCTGTAATACAAAAAAGAATGGGCAGGCAGGGCCGGCACTGACGGTGGCTCGGCGATGGTTACGTTGAGTATTCCGCCCCGGTCGAGCGCATCATTGATGCGTGCCTCTTCCTCTTTCCGTTGATACAGCAGGTAGTTCTCTTCTTCCGTTCTAGCCGTTCGTTGCAAATCTTGTTGAACGATGCTGGCCTGTTGCAATGCACGGGCGCCCCCGCGATACTTGACGAGAGCAGCTTGCGTAGCGGCCGCTCGCGCCTCCAGTCCGCTTAGATCGGTTTGAGCTTTCGTCAGCTCTGATTTGACCCATTCGTAAACTGGGTTCTGATCGGTGGTCTCGTCCAGGATCGGCGCACTTTTTTCTCCGGCAATAGCAGCGCGCGTCTCGCTTATCTTCTTTTCCAATTCCACCACCGGGCGATACGTGGGCTCGAACTTGGAGAGCATATCCGTCTTTTGCAATTCGAGTTGCAGCAATGAAGACTTCATTTGCTCCAGCAGAGCAGGATTGTCAGAAGTTCGGAATTGTGTGGTTAGGCGAGGGGGAATCGACGGCGCTTGCTGCTGTAGCGCGTGGATGCGCTGCTCAGTTTCTGCTATGGCGGCTTGTGTCTGGGTCAGAGACGCTTCCAGATCGCTGGCTTTCTGCAGGGTGAGATCGCGCTCGAGTTGAGCGGAAACAACACCTTGCTCACGAGTGAAATCCGTGATGCGATTTTCGGCGCTACTAAGATTCTGGCGGAGCCGCTCGGTCTCCCGATCGAAGAAGCCGAACTCGCCAGAGGGCCGGTGTACCTGAAGATGCTTCTCGAGATATAGACTCGCCAGAGACTTCAGAACGTGGGCGGCCAACTGAGGATCAGAAGACTCAAAGCTCACGGAAATCAGGTTGCTTTTAGTCAGAGGTTCGACCTTCAACCTCTGCGCTAGGTTGCGTACTCCTTTGGCTGTCTGTGTTTCCGGACTCGACTGGCCAAACAAAAAGGCCTGCCAAGGGGATTCTGTCGATTGCAAGTTGTTGGCAATCACAACCTTTTCTAGGAGATCCGGACTCTTGACGAGTTCAACTTCCGAATTCAGCTCCGCCTCGCTGATTTCCGGCTGGACTACTTGACTTGGGATATTGGACAGGGAGGAGGTCACGACAGGATCCATTCGTTCGCGCCGAACTAAGATCTTCATCTGGGCCTTATAAGCTGATGCCATCGCCGCCCACAGCAGCGCCAATACAAAGAGGACCGCAAACGAAGTGAGCAGAAGACGCTTCTGCCGAAAAGGGACGGCGATGATGTCACGCATCGTAGGGGTAGCCGGCGTGTGCCGGTCATCAACCAAGTCGATTCGTTCGCTTTCCATAGGCAGCCTTTTCCAGCACCAGGGGCCGATTAGTACTGAGTCGGATTGAAAAACGCTCCGACACCAGGGGTCGGTAGATAGCGCTGGATTTTCGAAATCGTGTTTTGCGGGACAAAGAGCATGTCACCCGGCAAAAGGTGAGGATCCTCTTGCAGGTTCCGCGAAGCTAACATTTGCTTCACGTTGAACACTTTGGCTTCAACCATGTCGTTGGAAACGTGCCGGAATAGCACCACCTGGGAGTGCTTCGAGGCATCAGTGAAGCCGCCGGCAATGGCCACTGCTTCGACCAGTGTGGTATCGCTGCGCAATTCGTATTTGCCAGGCTTACCGACTTGGCCTCCAGCAATGAATGAAGGCTTGTCGAAATCCTTGAGTGACACTGTGATGACCGCATCATGGAGAATGCCGTGGTAAGCGAGCTGGATGGCTTCTCTAAGCTCGGGGAGCGTCTTGTCTTCCACCTTGAGATCGCCCACCTGGTCGAGAGTCACGAAACCGTCAGGCTGGACTGTGAGCGTCTGATCGAACTCCGGCGAGAACTTGAACTTCACCTCGATGACATCACTCTTGCGCAGTCGGTAACGCGGGTCTCGAGTTGTGAACTGAAAGTCGGCTGGACCACCCTGTCTTGGTAAATTAGCCGGCTCGGCTCGGATAGAGCCGCTGTTGAGTGGCACAGCCTGCCCCACCTGTGCTCCCGAGAAGGTGCACGTCCACAGAATGACGACGAGAAGGGAAGTGAAGTAGATCCGAAACATGGTCAAACCCCATTCATGCATGCAGCTGTGAATCTACCCTCGGGTTTT
>Ga0187875_10001186_pt1 | contig 20456 bp, 11 predicted proteins | sample June2016WEW_17_1_2_FD_132978 | JGI IMG/M metagenome (GOLD analysis project Ga0187875, IMG submission 132978) | Peatland microbial communities from SPRUCE experiment site at the Marcell Experimental Forest, Minnesota, USA - June2016WEW_17_10 | ecosystem: Environmental > Terrestrial > Soil >... | reverse complement strand
GGAGTCATGGCGCTCGTCGTGGCGCTGGCCATCAACAACGGCTTCCGCGATACGCTGCAGCGCAACCTGTTGGGCGCCATGGCGCACATCAACGTGCAGGAGAAGGAGCCGCGCAACGGCATCGAGAACTGGGAAGCGCTGGCGGCCAGGATCCGGCAAGTGCCGCACGTCACCGCGGCGGGGCCGGCGCTCTACACACCCATTTTTTTCTCCGGCCCGGTGCAGTCGCAGGGCGGCATTTTGAAGGGCGTAGACATCCGCGCGGAGCTGCAGATCAGCGATACGCTGCGCCACTTGAAGGCCGGCTCGGTGGAGCGCCTCCGCGCGGCGCCCGATGGCGGCGTTCCCGGCATAATCCTGGGCGCGCGCCTGGCCGAAGATATCGGCATGCTGCAAAACAGCATGGTAAATGTGACCAGCCCACAGGGCGAGCTGACGCCGTTCGGTCCGCGTCCCAGCATTCGCCGCTTCCGCGTGGTGGGGATTTTCGAATCCGGATTTTACGACATCGACGACCGGTGGGCGTACACGTCGCTCGAGGCGGCGCAGCAGGCGCTGTCGCTTCAGGACGTGGTCAATCAGATCGAGGTGAAGCTGGACGACCTGAACCGCGCGCCGGAGGTGGCGCGTACGATCGAGAAGATCGCCGGGCCGAAGTACGCTACCACCACCTGGATGGAGCGCAACCGGCAACTGCTGAACGCGCTCAAGATGGAGAAAGCGGTTACGGTGGTGACCATCGGGTTGATCGAACTGGTGGCGGCGTTGAACATACTGATCACGCTAGTGATGATGGTGATGGAAAAGTACCGCGACATCGCGGTGCTGATGTCGATGGGCGCGCGGCGGGCGCAGATCCGCGGCATCTTCATGCTGCAGGGTGTGTTGATTGGCGTGGTGGGTACGGCGATTGGGTTGGCCGCCGGATATGCGCTCTGCTATTTCGCGGATCGCTACCGCTGGATCCGCCTGGACGAGCAGGTGTACGCGTTGAGCTTCGTGCCATTCGAGCCGCGCTGGGTGGATGGCGTGTGGGTGGCGGCGGCGGCGATCCTGGTGAGCTTTCTGGCGACGATTTATCCGGCCCGCAACGCTACGCGCATTGCGCCGGCGGAGGTGCTGCGATACGAGTAAGGGACCCAGAGCGGCGGGTCTGGAGACCCGCCGCGTGGACGCCCGCCCCACTAAAACGGCGGGGGGGTGTAGAGACTCGGCATCAGCCAGGCACGGTAGGAGGTTGCGGATTGCAGGTTATAGACGACGGTGCCATTCACCGTGCCGGCAGTTGGCAACACCTCCATCGCATAGCTCGAGTTCGTCGCGGTCACATCTCCGGGCTGGAAGAAGTAGTTGCCGTTCCCCATTGCGCGCGCGCTGCCAAGGGCAAATGAATAATAACCGAGGTCCTGGCTGAGCAGCGGGGTCACTGTCATATTAGTTTCATCCACGGTTAGCGACATGCCCCGGCTGTTCCCACTGCCAAGGCCGATCGGCGGAGGAGCGACGCGCGTGTTTCCATCGTCAAACACGGTGAGTTCGCCGGTGGAAGTATTATAGATCTCAGCATCGTGCTGGTGGGAGAACCACGGATACGGATCGTTGTTGATGTTTTCAAATGTGAAGTCGCCATCCAGTCCCATGCGCCACAGGACATTTCCGGTACCCGTTCCGTTATTGTAATCGACCTTGTAAAGCCAGTCCTGGTGCCGCGAGGAGACAATGACGTCCCCATTTGCGGGATCGTAGTAAAGGGAATTCTGGTGCAGCCAGTCGTTCGCTTGCGTTGTAACGCCGGGCGTACCCGCGAGGAATAGAGTTTCACATCCGGGCTGCCCCGGAGCACATTTCTCACCCAGAACGGCTGGGCGGTTGATATCCAGTTGCGGCGCGCCGCCATCGTGCTGGAAAGTGTCGAAGTACCAGAGCACTTGATAATTCTGATCGAGAACCAGGAAGCCGTCGCCCATGATGTCGACATTCAACCCGGTGGTATCGCCTTGCGTGCCGGGGGGAAAGATCTTCTCCATAGCCACGTTCACCATGGTATAGCCGTTGGGCAGCGGAACGGCGTCATGGTGTATACCCGACAGGCAGGCGGATCCGATGGCGGCCGGAAGCGGGACGGTGCCACACACGCCGAAGTCGGTTGCACCCATGGCTAGAAGTTGCTGCTGCAAAACGCCGATGTTGGTTTCACGAATAATGTTGCCGCTAAGATCGATCTTGCGCAGGAATTGCCCGTTGGCGGAAATATTGGGGTTCCACGCATTGCCGGATTGAATGGTCAACATATAGCCGCCGGGCAACGGCCGTGTAATCAGAGAGGTGGGGGTTGCCCCCGGCGCAGCGTAATACCAATTAATGTTCCCCAGTCGATCGGTGGCGGCCAAAACGAATGCAAGATACGAGTGAAGCACAGTGTAGTCGGTCTGCTCGTCCTGCGAGCCGAAGGGAACGACAACGGTGGAGGTTGGGAAGGCGATCGAGGACGGCAGTGGGCCGGTGGTGAAAGTCACCGGATTAGGGCCTTTGGTAACGGTGGATCCCGTGACGACCTCGTAGTTAATGGCGTACGCAGTTGACGGATACATGCCCGCGGCGAAGATATTGGAGGTGAGGTTCGGACGGCAGGCTAGCAGACTGCTTGGCTCAACCGCCTGTCCGCCGACCTTCCGAATGGTGAGCCGAATGGAACTGCCGGACGGGCAGGGTGGTGCGCTGGCGAGTGCGACCAGCGGATTGGACGTGGGCGAGACGACAAAGCTCCCTCCAGTGCTGACAGGCTGCAGCGTAAAAACCGCCGAGGCGGTCGCCGTTTCGCCGGACTGGAAATCCTTGGCGATCACCTGGACGCGATATGCGCCTTCCGTAATCTCTTGCCAGACGAACGCGGGTCCGGTCCAGGAGCCGGCCGCCAGGGTCCCCGGATAATAATCGCGCACGATCGAAGATGCTCCATTGCCGTAAGAGACGCTGTACTGGAAGGTCATCGGCCCGGAGTTGGAGTCGGTGGCTGTCGGAGTCCAGGTTACTCGAGTGCCCAGCGGCTGGGGAGACGAGACAGATGGAGCGAAAGAGGTGATGCTGACAGTTGCGTGGAGCGATGAGGCGCCGAACGCGGCGAGGGCCACGAAAAGGCGACTTGGATACGTCATGGTATACCCTCCAGAATGGCCTTTGGAGCCAAGGCTTACCTATAATACACCCAAGTGTTCCCGCGCCCGGTCATTATTATGAGGGAGCCCAGCGACTTCGAGCATATAAGCACAAATACGCACGCGCATCTGTGTGGATGAGTACGAATGGGACTGTCAACCGGTCGAGCGGGTCAATAGTAAAAAAGGCTGCTCAAGCGGATGAGCCTGTACTGCTGGGGTAGCGTCTCAGTCCATAGTGGGGTGGAGGCATTGGGAGCGAACTCGAATTCCTCCGAGTATACGCCCGCGGCGTCCTGGGGACGGCCGGCGAGGAACATCCAGTTTCCATTGGTGAGCAACTGTGCACTTCCCCCTCCCTCGGAGTAGACATTGACGGGATACACCTGTATGCCCGTAACTTCGAGCGCAGCCTCATCGATCTGATAAACCAGGCCACGGCTGAGGGCGCCAGACTGGGCGTAGCGTCCATTGCCGTTGTCGAACATACTGTATTCGCCAGGGATGGGACTGGTCACATCGTGCGGGTGATCCTCCCACGGGTACGGTACGCTGGTTCGAAGCATGGTGAAATCCCCCTGGGGGCCCAGCCGCCAGACAACGCTTCCGTTGCCGGCGCCGTTGTGGTACGCGACCTTCACGATCCAGCACTGGTTGCGCAGGTTGACTACCAAGTTCCCGTCCGCGGGGTCGTACCATAGCGAGTTTGCATGCAACCAATCCTGGGCGACCGGCGCTAGCTTGATTGGGCAGGCCGGAGCTCCAGTGGGCGTGCAAGTCTCCCCAAGAACGGCGCGCCGACTGATGTATGGGAATTGAGACGCGTCAAAACTGTCCCAAACCCACTGTATGGTTCCTGCCGAATCCATGACGACGATCTTAGCGCCCATGACGTCGCAGTAGTTGGTTGGGAAATGTGACGTCAGGCATTGCGTCGGGCTGGTGACCATCATTTCTTCGTCGCCGATGATGGCCGTCCATCCGTTGGGAAGGCGGATTGCGTCATGATTCCAATCAATCAGAGGCTGCTGGCCGGTGATTGGCGACTGCAGATTCGCGGCTTTCATCGACCACCGGGTGACGACAGTGGGATCCTGTTGAGTAGTCAGCCCGGTTTCGTATGTTAGATAGTCGTCCTCGCCAGGAGCAGCAGCGATACCGAGAAATGTCCCTGCTCCCGTGATTCGAGTGAGGGTCTGAGCCTTGCAATCCAGCCACGGGAAACCGCTCGCCCCATAGATGCTAGAGGCAATCGCGAAAGTGTTCAATTCCGTGGCCATAGGACCATAGCCGGGTGGCAGTCTTTGAAAGCCATTCAACTCCAAGGGCTGCGTTTCGCCCGCCGGAATGACGGGAGGATTGAATACCGGTGTGGGGGCAGAACAAGTCTGCCCCCACACGCGAAGGGCGAACGCTGCAAAAGAAACGACTGCGGCTGTTCGTTTCATCTCTTATATCCTCCTTTTGGAAGCCGGCGGGGGAGAGGACGCCGCGGAGGCGCCCTCAATAATGAAAAAGGCTGCTCAAACGGGTCATCCTATACTGCTGGGGCAACTGCTCCATCCATACTGGGGTGGTGGCATTCGGAACGAACTCGAATTCCTCCGAGTATACGTGCCCCGCGGCGTCCGAGGGATAACCAGCCATGAACATCCAGTTTCCGTTGGTGAGCAACTGTGCGCTCCCGTTTCCTGGAGAGAAGAGGTGGAGCGGATACACCTGGATTCCCACCACTTCCAGCTTGGCCTCATTGATCACATAGACCAAGCCACGGCTTTGCCCGCCATTCGCGGCGTGACGTCCATTGCCGTTGTCAAACATACTGTACATGCCCGTGCTTGGACTGGTCACGTCATGTTGATGGTCATTCCACGGGTCCGGCACAGCGGTTACTTCCATGGTGAAATCCCCCTCGGGGCCCAGCCGCCAGATGACACTTCCGTTGCCGGCGCCGTTCTGGTACGCGACCTTCACGATCCAGTCCTGGTTGCGCATGCTGATTACCAGGTTCCCGTCCACGGGATCGTACCAGAGCGAGTTGGCATGCAACCAATCCTGTGCGATGGGGGCCAGGGTGATGGGGCAGGCGTCCGGCGCGGGCGTGCAGGTTTCCCCCAGAACGGCGCGCCGGCTGAGGTATGGAAACTGAGCCGCATTGTAACTGTCCCAGACCCACTTCACGTTTCCTGTCGCGTCCATGACGACGACCTTGGCGCCCATGACGTCGCAGTAGTTGGTTGGGAATTGCGCGGTGGGGCACTGCGTGGTACTGGTGACCATCAGTTCCTCGTGACCGATGATGGCGGTCCATCCGTTGGGAAGGCGGATGGCCTCGTGGTCCCAATCGAGCAGAGGCTGCTGGCTCGTGATTGGCGCCTGCGAATTGGCGGCCTTCATGGACCACTGGTTGACGATAGTTGGAGTCTGCTTAGCAGTCAGTCCGGTTTCATAGATCAGATAGTCGCCTCCGGTAGGAGTAGAGATGGCGAGAAAGGTGTCCGTTTCCGTTATTCGTGTAAAGACCAGCTCCTTACAATCCTTCCATGGGTATCCGGTGGCGCCATAGATGTCAGTGGCCATCACGACCGACGGTATGGTCAACGCCGTGCGCACAAAGCCGTTAAGCTCCAGTGGCTGCGTTTCTCCCGTTGGAATAGTGGGGGGGGTGAAAACCGGCGTTGGCGCCGAACACGTCTGCCCCCACGAGCACGCGGCCAATGTCATAAACGAAATAATCGTCTTTATACCCTTCATCCTTCGCTCCTTCTATTAGAGACAGGTCCATGAAGGCCCGACTCCGAGTCAAAAACTGAAAAGGCTACTTAAGCGGATTACCCTGTACCGCTCGGGTAATGTCTCGGTCCATAAGGGGACCGAGGTATTCGGAGCGAACTCGAATTGCTCCGAATAGAAACCCGCGGCGTTCTCGGCACGGCCGGCGAGGAACATCCAGTTTCCGTTGGTGAGCAACTGTGCGCTCCCCGACGACACGGAATAGACGTGGAGTGGGTACACCTGGAATTCGGTTACTTCGAGCGCCGCCTCATCGATTTCATAGACGAGGCCGCGGCTCTGGCCGTGAGACGAGGCGTGCCGTTCATTCCCGTTGTCGAACATACTGTATGTGCCAGGGGTTGGACTGGTCACATCGTGGGGATGATCCTCCCAGGGGTCCGCCAGAGTGGTTTTCCTCATGGTGAAATCTCCCTGGTTGCCCAGCCGCCAGACGACGCTGCCGTTGCCGGCGCCGTTCTGGTAGGCGACCTTCACGATCCAGTCCTGGTTGCGCAGGCTGATTACCAGGTTCCCGTCGGCGGGATCGTACCACAGCGAGTTGGCATGCAACCAATCCTGCCCGATGGGGGCCAGGGTGATCGGGCATATGTCGGGACCGGGCGTGCAAGTTTCACCCAGAATGGCGCGCCGATCGAGGTATGGAAACTGAGACGCATTAAAACTATCCCAGACCCACTGCACGGTGCCTGCCGGGTCCATGACGACGATCTTATCGCCCATGACATCGCAGTAGTTGGTCGGAAACTGCGCCGTGAGGCACTGCGTCGCGCTGGTGACCATCATCTCTTCGTGACCGATGACGGCGGTCCATCCGTTGGGAAGGCGGATTGCTTCATGATTCCAATCAAGCAGAGGCTGCTGGCCGGCAAGTGGCGGCTGCAGGTTGGCGGCTTGCATCGACCATTGGTTCACGACGGTGGGAACCTGGCCGGCGGTTAGCCCGGTTTCGAGCACCAAATAGTCGCTCCCACTCGGAGCGATACCGAGAAACGTCCCGGCTCCCGTGATTCGTGTCAGGGTCTGAAAGTTGCAATCGATCCATGGAAAACCGCTTGCCCCATAGATGCTAGAGGCTATCGCGAGTGTTTGCAACGGCAGCGGTGTAAGCTGATAGCCATTCAGCTCCAATGGCTGCGTTTCTCCCGCCGGGATGACGGCGGGATTAAAGACCGGCGTCGGCGCCGAACACGTGTGCCCCCACGCGCAAACGGCCAGAGCCACAAGCGAAACGATCGTCCTGAGACCTTTCATTTCTCCTCCCTCCCGGCCGGCAACCCAGGTATCGGAAGACTTGGGCACGAGACAGCATGGGCGCTTTGGGCACTCGTCTCAAGCCGGACGTTCCGTTTTGCCGGCGTGGCCAGCATCCATTGTACACGCCCAGCGGCCTAAGGCACCAGCGAGGAGCGCGACTGGCGGTACCGGTACTTGGTACTGCCCTAAGGTCGACTTTAGTTAGGACACTACCCGGTACTTGACGCCGGTAGGGAATTGGCTATACTAGTTCAAATTACCGTGCCGCCACATGTACAATTATCGAACTCAGCCCCCTTTGCCCCGACTCCTGTTCAGTCTGTTCGTGGCCAGCTTTGGACTTGCAAGTTTCGGGTTGCAGCTAAGTGCCGCAATTCCCTGTCCATCTTCCACGCCGGCCGGGACGCCGCCCGCCGTTTTGACGTCTCAGTACGACAACGCACGGGACGGTTACAACCCCAATGAAACCGTGCTCACCTCGACTGCGCTAAGCGGCGCCGCGGTGGCCCTTTGTCAACCCTCGTGGTCCCCGCTGGCGATCGAGTCCGGGCCGGCCGGCGCGGGCAACGGGATCCTGGCCCAGCCTCTCTATGTCCCGGGGATTTCGGTGGTCAGCCCCGCGACCGCCGCGCAGTGTAACAACGGGGGCAACGGAACCTGCAACATGCTGGTTTCCGTGACGCTCAGCGGCAGCGTGTACGCCTGGAATGCCGATACGGGGGCGACCCTTTGGAGCGACTGTCAGGGCGCGGGCTGCACGAACAATGCACCGTGGGTCAACGATTGCGGTGCGAGTGGGAGCATCTCCACAAGGTACGGGCTAGGGGGGCTGCCCTTTGCGGGTATTATTTCGACGCCCGTGATCGATACCAGCGGTGCGACGCCGGTGATGTACGCAACCAGCCTCTGCCAGACAGCCGCCGGGGGGATGTCGGGCACACAGTGGTGGATTCACGAGATCGACTTGACGACAGGGCTGGATGTATGCGCCGGGGGCGCCTGGTCGAGCGGCGTGTGTTCCGGAACCGACCTGCATACCCAGATCCTCTACCCACCGGCTTCGAGCAGCTCCGATGACCCTGACGTGGGACCCGGAGCGTATCCCTTCAAGGCCTGGCAGCAGATTCAGCGGGCGGCCTTGCTGGAGGTTCCCAACCCGGGCGCGGGCGGGCCGAACAACTTGATCTACGCGGCCTTCGCGTCCGCGCAGGGCGAGATGAACAGCCCCTACCACGGTTGGGTTTTTGGCTTTAACGGCACGCCGAGCGCGCTGACGCAAGAGTTCGCCTTCAACACGTCGGGCTCACTGAGAAACACAAATCAACCGGCCTGCAGCCAGAACTGCTTCTTGTGCAACGCCTACAACGGTAAGAGACCGAACCAATGCAACTCGAGTCCTTCCTGCGTGCCTGGCTCCAATCCGCCGTGCTGTTGCAGCACCAGTTGCGTGCCGCAGGGCTATGGAGCATCCGCGAACTGGTGCGGCCAGGGCGGAGGATCGTGGATGTCCGGCGAGGGAGGGGCGGCGAACACGCTAAGCGGCGTCTCGCACGCCTATTTCGGCACGGGGAACGGCCCATTTCAGCAGTTCCAGTCGGACGGCGTCACCTCCCTGGCGACGATCAGCAACGCAGGGCAAAGCATTCTCGATTTCACGTTTTCGGGCAGCGGATTCGATTCCAGTCCCTCGCAGTACTTCACGCCCTACGGAGGGGTTCCGGTGCAAGATGCGGCCCCGGGGGCGCCTTACACTTTCCAGGGCATGAACCTGAACGACTTTGATATGGCGGTATGCGGAATTCTGCTGTTCAACGATCCAAACACTACCCCCGCTACTCCGCGCGCGGTGACGTGCGACAAGGCCGGTTACGGCTATCTGCTGACGCAGGGCAACCTGTGTGGATCCCCCACATCCCAGTGCGCTCCGGCCTATTCCACGACAAACGGCGGGCAAGCCGGGGGTGCATTGGGCGACCCTGGGGATACCTTTCCGTTCGGAGCGAGCTACACCTTATGCAAGGATAAGACCATCCCCGACACGTGTCATCGCATTACCAGCCTGGCATTCTATCCGGATGGCTCCCCGCAGCGCTTGTACTTCTGGCCCTACGAGGAGGTGATGACGGCGTTTCAACTATCCGACAACACGCCCCAAGCCGGCAGCGGAACGCTTTCCACGGACACGACTCTTACCAAAGTGGATCTCAGTGTGGCGAATCAGGTGGTGGTGGGGGACCAGATCACCAATATCCCCGGCCAGCCCGTGCAGACGGTGACGGCGGTGAACATCGGGAGCACGCAATTAACCGTGTCTCCGGGTTTCACTTCCGCGCTCAGCGGCGTCACGGGATGGCAGTACAATGGCTATTTCATCAATCCGCTACAAGGCACAGAACCTAAGAACGGCGTTGCCACGCAGTACCCCGGCGGCACCGTGGAAGTGACTTCGAACAGCGGGACCGGCGGGGTGGTGTGGGCAGTGGCCAACGTGGCGACCGCCAAGCCCTGCCCCCCCAATTGCACCGGTACGCTATATGCCTATGACGCGAACACGCTGAATTTGCTTTGGTGTACGAATTCGCTGAGTTATTGTGACAATAGCACGGCTTTCGTACCCGCGACATTTGCGCGGCCGACGATCGTGAATGGGAATATCTACGTTCCCACCTTCGGCGGAATCACCAAGGCGGGTAATGCGGACTGTAACGCGGCGGAACCGTGTAACGGCGTGATTGTGTATATACACAACCCATAATGTGCATGGCGATCGGCCTGACAGGTAGCCGACGTTGGCCTGCCCCGCAAGAAGCCTCGCGTTTCGCTCGGCGAGCGGGTCTGGAGACCCGCTGGACGGTCGAAAACCCACCGTACCCCCGGATTGCTCCGGTACGCTATTTGCCTTCGATGCGGCTACGCTGAACTTGCTTTGGTGTACGAATTCGCTAGGTTATTGCGACAATAGCACGGCTTTCGTTCCCGCGACATTCGCGCGGCCCACGGTGCAGCGGCGTGATTGTGCACATTCATAACCGGGGGCCGATTGACAATCGGCCTGCAGGTTGGCACGTGCTAGTTCCATTACCGTCATAACTTGATATTTATCGTCTATTCGCTATTATTCGCTATAATGGTGCGAACTCTGCCACTTCCATGTACTCGAATCTTCCGCGAATCCTGTTTCGCCTGGCCGTCGCTGGACTGGGCCTTGCGCCGTTAAGTGCCGCGACCTGCCCGACGACCACGCCGGCCGGCACGCCGCCCTCTGTTTTGACGTCTCAGTACGACAACGCACGGGACGGGTACAACCCCAATGAGGCAGTGCTGACTTCCACCGCGCTCAGCGGCGGCACGGTAGCCCTTTGTCAACCCACATGGTCCCCGTTGGCGGTTGAATCCGGGCCAGGCGGAGTGAGCAACGGGATACTGGCACAGCCGCTTTATGTGCCCGGGATTTCGGTGGTCAAACCGGCCAACGCCTCACACTGCAACGACAAGGGCACCGGGAAGTGCAACATGCTGGTTTCGGTGACGCTCAGCGGCAGCATTTACGCCTGGAATGCCGATGCGGGGGCGGCCCTGTGGAGCGACTGTGAGGGCACGGATTGCACAAGCGATCCGCCGTGGGTCTACGACTGCGGTGCGAGTGGAAGCGTCTCCACGCAGTACGGACTGGGAGGCAAATCGGGAGGCCTGCCCTTCGCTGGTTTGGTTGCGACGCCCGTGATCGATTTGAGCGGCGCGACGCCGGTGATGTATGCAACCAGCCTCTGCCAGACGGCCGCCGGGGGGATGTCGGGCACACAGTGGTGGATTCACGAGATCGACCTGACGACGGGGCGGGACGTGTGCGCTGGGGGCGCCTGGTCTAAGGGCGTGTGTTCGGGAACCGAACTGCATACGCAGGTCCTTTACCCGCCCAACTCCGGCGAGGAAGTGTTACCCTTCAAGGCCTGGCAGCAGATTCAGCGCGCGGCGTTGCTGGAGGTTCCTAACCCCGGCACGGGCGGGCTAAGCAACTTGATCTACGTTCCCTTCGCGACCGGGCAGGGCGAGATGAACAGCCCGTACCACGGTTGGATTTTTGGCTTTAACGGCACGCCTGGCACGCTGACGCAAGAGTTCGCCTTCAATACTTCAGCCTCGCCGGCCAACACAAATCTACCGGCTTGCAGCAGGAACTGCTACCTCTGCAGCGTCACGCCCCCAAGCGACCCGATCCAGTGCAACTCCAGTCCCACCTGCGTCCCTGGCTCCAATCCGCCGTGCTGTTGCAGCACCAGTTGCGTGCCCAAGGGTTATGGATCAGCCACGAACTGGTGCGGCCAGGGCGGTGGATCCTGGATGTCTGGCGAGGGGCCGGCGGCCAACACGTTAAGCGGCGTCTCGCACGCTTATTTCGGCACGGGGAACGGCCCATTTCAGCAGTTTCAGTCGGACGGCGTCACGTCGGTGAGCACGCTGGCCAACGTGGGGCAAAGCATTCTCGATTTCACGTTTTCGGGCAGCGGATACGATTCCAACCCCTCGCAGTACTTCACGCCTTACGGCGGGGTCCCGGTGCAAGATGCGGCCGCGGGGGCGCCTTACACTTTCCAGGGCATGAACCTGAACGATTTCGACATGGCGGTGTGCGGAATTCTGCTGTTCAACGATCCCCACACAACGCCCGCTACGCCGCGCGCGGTGACCTGCGACAAAGCCGGTTACGGGTATCTGCTGACGCAGGGCAATCTTTGTGGATCGCCTACATCCAAGTGCTTTCCCGGCTATTCCACCGCAAACGGCGGACAAGCCGGGGGCGCCATGGGCGATCCCGGGGACACCTTTCCGTTCGGAGCGAGCTACGCTTTGTGCCAGGATAAGACCAACCCCGACAACTGTCATCGCATTACCAGCCTGGCATTCTATCCGGACGGTTCCACGCAACGCCTGTACTTCTGGCCCTACCAGGAGACGTTGACCTCTTTTCAACTATCCAATGACGAGCGGCGTCACGGGCAGGGGACACTCGCCACGGGTACGTCCCTGAGCAGCGTGACTCTGAGCGAAGCCAATCAGGTGTTGGTGGGGGACCATATCGGGAACATCGCCGGCCAGCCGGAGCAGACCGTCACGTCGGTGAACATGGGGAGTACCCAACTAACCGTGTCTCCAGGTTTCACCTCGGCGCTCAGCGGCATCACGGGATGGGAATACAGTGGCTACTTCGTCGATCCGATACAAAGCACATACCCCAAGAACGGCGTTGCCACTCAGTACCCCGGCGGGACCGTGGAGGTCACTTCGAACAGCGGGAGCGACGGGGTGGTGTGGGCGGTGGCCAATGTGGAAATCGCAAAACCGTGCCCCCCGGATTGCTCCGGTACGCTGTTTGCCTTCGATGCGGCTACTCTGAATTTGCTTTGGTGTACGAATTCGCTGGGTTATTGCGACAATAGCACGGCTTTCATACCCGCGACCTTCGCTCGCCCCACGATCGTGAACGGGAACGTCTATGTCCCTACCTTCGGCGGAATCACGCAGGCGGGCAATGCAAACTGCACGCTGTCGGCCCAGTGCAACGGCGTGATTGTGTACATCCATAACCCGTAGAGATTTGCCTCAAGAATACCAACATGTCCATCCGCTGTTTCGATAACTCGTTGTCACTGGCATTGTGCCTGGCCGCCGCGGGCCTGTCGGCCGCCGCCGGGCCACCGGCCTTTCGAGTCGTTTCGTATATGAACGACCTGGATCAGCCCGCGGGAATACTGCAAGGGTCCGCGGGCGTCTTTTACTCGGAGGCAGGACAATCCGGCCCGCACGCGGTTCTCTCGATTACGGCCGCGGGAGAGAAAACGACGCTGGCCAGCGTGCAGAGTCCCGACCAGATTCCGTCGTTATTAGTGAGCGGGGCTAACGGCCGGTTCTATTCCACGATCGAGCAAGGAGTTCGCCCAGCGCATGTCTTCTCAGTGACATCGGCGCCGGGCAGTCAAGAGATTTATGCAGGACAGAGCCTGCATCCCATTCTGACTCAAAACCTGCCGGACGGCGAACTGCTGGCTATGGCGGTGACCCCCACGGAGGCTCTTTGGTCTCTGGGCAAGGTCGACCTGAAGGGCAACGTAACATCCTTCTATCAGTTTCCGGCAGCCGAGCGGCCGGGCGCCGCGATCTACGCGAGCGATGGCAATTACTACGGCGTTTCCCAGGCGACGAGCGCGTCCACTGGTTACGTTTACCGGGTGACACCGTCCGGCGTTTTGACCAAGCTGTACCGCTTTCCGGCCGGCACTTTCTCGGGATATTTCGCCCTGCCGCTGATCGAAGGCAGCGATGGCAATCTGTACGGCGCCACGCCCAATGGCGGCGCTAACGGGACGGGGGCCATTTACAAGCTCACCTTAGGCGGCCAGTACACGTTGCTCTACTCGTTTCCGAAGGGCAACCTGGGCGGTCCGACGGCGTTAATCGAGGGCAGCGACGGAAACCTGTACGGCGCCACGCTGGGAGCAGTCAGGCACGAGGGTTACAGCCAGTTGTTCCGGATCGGCAAGGGCGGCCCGTATTCCGTGTTGTACGACATGAAGGATGTACGTCGCGACGGCGCCTGCCAGTGTTCGCTGGTACAGGGTAGCGATGGCATCATCTATGGGTCGGCCGTAGGCGGCGGTATCTACGGTGGCGGCCTGTACTTCGCCTTGGATGCGGGGCAACCCAAGCCTGCGCCGCGGCCGCTCGGTTTCAACCCGCGATCGGGTGGGGTAGGCAGCACGGTGTCGATCTGGGGTTCCCACCTGCTGTCGGGGTCGGTGCGATTCAACGGGGTTGACGCGACGGCGGTTTCCAACAGCGGGTCCAACTACTTGCTGGCGACGGTTCCGGCAGGGGCGGCCAGTGGACCGATTACGGTGACCACGCCAGGAGGGACCGTTACCACGCGCGCGCGCTTCATTGTGCGGTAGGTCAGCGCGCAAAGAGACGAAGGTATGGCCGATTGACAATCGGCCTACAGGTTGGCAACAGTTGCCAACCTGCCCACAAGCAGGCGGGTCTTGAGACCCGCCGCAGGCGTGGACGCCCGTCCCACACTGATAAGAAGAAACTGATGGATAGGAGTACAGGACCGCGCCCTCGCAAGCGGCGCCTTTAGCTCTTGGGCTGGATTTCTGCCGGATGAGCCAGGTGGAACTGATAGCCGACGCATGGTGCGGTCAGGATGTAGCGCGGCTTCGCGGGCTCCGGTTCGATTTTCTTGCGGAGTTGATTGATGAACACCCGCAAATAGACCACCTCGTTGCCGTAGTCCGGTCCCCACACCGCCTGCAGGAGGCGGCGATGCGGAATGGGGGTATTTGGGTTGGTGGCCAGATATTGCAAGAGGTCAAACTCCTTGCGGGTGAGACGGACTTCGTGGCCCCCCGCAACGACCCGGCGCTCGGCGAAGTGGATCTCCAGGCCATCGGTTTCGAGCAATGCAGGCGCGGCTTCCGGGGCCAGCGGGGAGCGGCGCAGCCCGGCGCGGATGCGCGCCAGCAGTTCCTGCATGCTGAACGGCTTGGTCACGTAATCGTCGGCGCCCGCATCCAGGGCGCCGATCTTGTCCTTTTCTTGCTCCCGTACCGAGAGGATGACGATAGCCAGGTCCCAATTGGCGCGAATCTCGCGGCAGGCTTCCAGGCCGCCCATGCCGGGCATCGCCAGATCCAGCAACACCAGGTCGTGCCGGCTGCGGTGCAGCGTGTCCAAGGCCTCTTCCCCGCTGCGGGCATCGGTCACTGTGTAACCCTGGGCAACCAGCATCTTGCGCATCACTCGCCGGATTTGCAAATCGTCGTCGACTACCAGGATTTTGGCTCCGCTCACACGCTGGCCTCCTCATACGCCACAGGCAGAGTAAACGAAAATGTGGCGCCTTCGCCGGGCTGACTCTCAACCCAGACCCGGCCCTGGTGCGCTTCCACGACCTGGCGCGCGATGGGGAGGCCCATTCCCATTCCGGTCAGATTACCGTGCCGCTGCTTCCCGCGGTAATATTTTTCGAAGATCAGACGCTGCTCCTCAGCCGGGATGCCGGGACCGCGGTCGCTGACGCTGATGACCACGCCGGTATCCGCAGCGCGCGCGCGCACGCCAATGGGCGCGCCCGGTTGGGAATACTTCAAGGCATTTGCGGTGATTTCCCGAATGACCAGGCGGATGAGACCGGCGTCGGCGGAAACCGGCGGCAGACCCTGCGGCAAATCGACTTCGATCGGGGAACCGGCTGCCATCTGTTTCTCCAGGGCCGAGTAAACCAGGTCTTCCACCGTGTGCGTCTGTCTATCGAGGTCTACGTGGCCTGCCTCAATGCGCGCCATTTGGATTGTCTGGGTCATCATGGCGCTGAGGCGTCCGCTCTCCTGGTCCATAATCTCAAGCCACTCCCGCTGATCGCGCCCCGGAGATTCGGCCAGCATGGCGTCGATGCCGGCGCGGATGGAGGTAAGCGGCGTCTGAAAGTCATGCGCCAAGGCATCCAGCAGCGTGGCCTTCAACTCATGATGGCGGCGCGCCCCCTCGGCCTGCGCGGCGGCCTCCTGTTTGCGGACGCGATCCATGGCTAAGGCTATCAGATTGGCGATCGACTGCACGGCGGGCGCTGAAATCGAGGCTTCGCCGAATGCAAGGCTGCCGACGGGGCGATCACCCAGATTGACCGAGACCAGGGCTGGATTCCCCGCGGCCGCGCGCGGCAAATCGGCGGAACCGGCCGCCGCCATGAGCGCGGCGTCCGAAATCCCCGGGGGAATACCCGCGCGATGGATTTGGCCGGAAAGCGCATCGAAGAAGGCCACGCCGGGACAGCCAAAAATCTCCACCACCTGGGCGGGAATGTCCTGAGCCAAGGCGGTGGCCGCGCTGGCCTGCATCAGGCTACAGCTCAGGGCATACATGCGCTGGATTTCGCTCTGACGTTGGGTGGCCTCCAGGGCGCGCTTCTTCAGTCTTGCAGACAGTTCGCTGACCACGAACGACGTGATGAGAAAAGTGCCCCACGCGACCCAGTTCTGCGGATCGTCGATTCCCAGCGCAGGGACCGGCGGCAGGAAGTAGTAGTCGAGGAACAAAATACTGAAGACGGAAGCCACGGCCGCTTCGGGCAGGCCCCAAAGCGTGGCCGCTCCCAGCACCACCAGCAAATAGGTGAGCGCCGCAGTGGTACTGTTGGCGCGAATGGTGTAGTGATACAGGACGGACACACCCATCAGGCCCGCACCCAGGATCGCGGCGCGGAGGATCAGGCGGCTCCAGGTTCGTTGACGCATGCGTTGGTCGGCTTGAGGCCATTATAGCCGCGGTACAGGCCGGGGGGCAGGGCCGATTGACAATCGGCCTGCAGGCTGACAACCTGCCCCACAAGGCGGCTTGACACAACCGCGGCAATCAAGTGATACTGGTTCACTTCTCGCTCTTCAAAAATTGCGTTACAACGGTAGAACACTTTCAAAAGGAGTACCGATGCCAACTGGAAGGATGTTGCTCGCGGTAGTCTTGTGTTTGCTTGTATTTGGCGCGTGTCCGCTGGTTTATGGCCAGGCCACGGGAATCATTTCAGGCACGGTTTCGGACGCCACCGGATCCGCGGTTGCAGGGGCAAAGGTGGTGGTGACGGCGCCAGCCGTGGGCGTCACCCGCGATTCCACGACCGACGAGTCGGGGCATTATCTGGTTCCGCTGCTGCCGGTCGCTAGTTTCACGGTCCACGTGGAATTCACCGGTTTTCAGCCCGCCGAAGAGAAGGACGTCCGCTTGCAAGTGGACGAACACCGCGAGGTGGACTTCAAGCTGTTTCCCGCATCGCTCAAGGAGAGCGTGGAAGTGACCGCGACCGCCGTGGCTGTGGAGACCGCCAACCCGACGCTGGGCCAGGTGATCACTTCCCAGCAGGTGGCCGAACTGCCGCTGAACGGCCGCGACTTCGTGCAGTTGGCGAATCTCACGCCCGGCACCACTACCGAAACCAACCCGAGCAGCTTTTTTAATGGCGGCCCCAGCAGCGAGGTTGCGGCGCGCGGTTCGTTTTCGCTCTCGGTGGGCGGGTCCCGCGCCAACTCGACCGATTGGCTGTACGACGGCAACGACAACAACGAATTGACCGCGGGCGGCATCGCCATTCTGCCTTCGCTCGACGCCATCCAGGAATTCAAAGTCCTGACTTACAACTACTCCGCCGAATATGGCACGCGCGCGGGACCGACAGTTCTGGTGACGACCAAGAACGGGACCAATAACTTTCACGGCTCGCTGTTCGAGTTTTTCCGCAACACGGACCTGGACGCGCGCAGCTTCTTCGCCACCTACACCGAGAAATTCAACCTTAACCAGTTCGGCGGCTCGCTGGGCGGACCGATTCAAAAAGACAAGACGTTCTTCTTCGCCGATTATCAGGCCAAGATGCAGCGGCACGGGATTCCGTATGTCGGTCTGGTGCCTTCGGTTGCGATGCGCAACGGCAATTTTACCAACGATGCATTTGGCAATCCCAATTCCGAGGTTCTGAATAACCCTTACGCGACAACTCAGACTTCCACTGGGACTCCGGTAAACCAACCCTTCATGTGCGACGGCTCGGGTAACGCGCTTCCCGCGGCTGGGGACGGCAGCCAGACGCCAGGAACGCCGTGCAATAAGATTCCCGCAGGACTGGTGAACCCGATCGGCCAGGCGATGATCAATCTCTATCCGTTGCCGAACGCCAACAACCCCGGCCAAGGCTACAACTATGTCAACGAGCCGGTGAGGAGGCTGAACGAAGGCGAGTTCGACATACGGCTGGACCATAATTTCTCATCGAAAGATTTGATGTTCGCGCGCTTCAGCTACGATCAGGCGTATTCGTTCGTTCCGGGCGGTTCGCCGGGATTCGCCGAGCAGGGCGCCTTTGCCAGTTCGGAAGTCATCGACAATCACGGGCGCAACGCGGCGCTTTCCGAGACGCACATTTTCTCCGAGCGTACCGTCAACCAATTCAGCATTGGTTTCAATCGGATCTCCAACTACTTCACCTCTTATGGCACGGGCACTTGCGAAGCCGACAAGTTGGGGATTCCGGGCGCCAACCTGGGCGGCGCCAGTTGCGGTTTGACCTCCACGGAATTGAGCGGTTATTGGTCGCTGGGCGACCGTGGATACTCGCCCTTTCAGGGCGCCAGCAACGTCTTCTCAATCTCCGACTCGTTCGATATTGTTCGCGGCAGCCACGATATCAAGATCGGCGGCAACATTCGCGCCAACGAGTTGAACACGCTGGCGATCGGTTTCCAGGACGGGTATTGGCTGCTCACCGGCGATTGGGGTGGCGACCCTGCCGCGCAGTTGTTGATGGGCTTCAGCGACCTGGCTATCCACGATCAGACGTTCGCCGGCGATGTCATCGGGCGACGCTGGAAGATGTACCGCCCTTATGTGCAGGACGATTGGCGCGTGAGTAAGAACCTGACCCTGAACCTAGGATTGGCCTGGGCCATAGTCACACCGGAAAGCGAAGCCTTCAATCGCCAGGCAAATTTCCTTCTGGGCCCCCAGACGTTCCTGATCGCGGGGCAAAACGCCAATAAATATGCGGGCGTCAATATGGACTGGAAGGCGCTCGAGCCGCGCATTGGTTTGGCCTGGAAGCCTTGGGGCAGTCAGACTACCGTGCTGCGCGGAGGTTACGCGATCTATCACGATTCCTCGTGGAACATGGGCGCCCAAGGCTTGTGGCAAAATCCGCCCTATTACTACGAGTCCGATGCATTTGCGTTTGGCGGCGGATGTCCGTTCGCTACCTCAGCCTGCGCCACAAAGTATGGCCTGACTCCCTACCCGGCCATTAGCCTGTCGCAAGGTTTTCCGATTCAAAGCACGCCTCCCTCTCCTAATGCATTCACGGGCACGATCAATGTGATGAACCCCAACTTCAAGCAGGGCCAGGTACAGCAGTTCAACGTGAACGTGGAACACCAACTGCCGGGCCAGGTGTTGCTGACGGCCGGATACGCGGGATCACGCGCTTCCCACATTTTGGTATATGGCAACAACTTGAATGTAGGCTCTCCCGGGGCTTGCGGCACGACCGCCGGATACACCCTGGGTTGCGGACCGGGCGGAGCGGCTTTTGGCGTTCCGGAGACGAACTTCCCTTACTCCACCATAGATAACATGACCGACGATGGGAGGGCTCATTACAATTCGCTTCAAATCAAGGCTGAAACCAAGAGTGCCCGGCATGGTCTCTATGCATTGATTGGCTATACCTATGCCAGGAACTACGACTCAGGATATACAGACGGCTTGGGCAGCAATCTGGGCGCGCCTTACTATCCCCTGCCCGGGTGGCAAAAGTTAGATTGGGGCCTGTCTCAGATCAACCTCAATAACGATTTCACCGCCAGCGTGATCTATGAGCTGCCGTTCGGCAAAGGTAAGGCGTTCGGTAGTGACTGGAACGGTCCGGTCAATGCCATCCTGGGCAATTGGGAAGTAACCGGGATCCAGAAGGTCACCTCGGGTTTTCCGGTTTTCGTGGTGGCGGACAATAACTCCGGCGTCAACTTCGAAAACAACGGGAACAGCTTGAACCGCCCGAACCAGGTTTGCAACCCGGTATTGAGCAATCCGACGATCAACGCGTGGTTCAACACCAGTTGTTTCGTGGCCCCGCAGAGCGGGGAACTGGGGAACGCTTCCCGGACTCCGCTCTCCGGCCCGGACTTCGTGAATACGGACTTTTCGGCTATCAAGCACTTCCTGGTGCCAGGCCGCGAGGGAATGAAGGTCGATCTCCGTGCCGAGGTCTTCAATCTCTTTAACCATCCGCAATTCGGTACGCCGGGCAGCAGCATTTGCGCGGCCTGTCCGCTGGTCGGCGCCGCGGGATTCGGCTCGATCAACACGACGGTCAATAACCCGCGTCTATTTCAGTTTGCGCTTAAGTTCTTGTTCTAAGATCGTCGCGCTCGCGCTGCTGGCGATCGCCGCCGCGTAGTTGTGGGGCGGGCAATTTTGCCCCGGGGTCCCCTCTGGGGGCGGCTTTCAGCCGGCCCGGGCCGCCTAAAAAGGCGGCTGCGGCCAGGATTGGCAGCCAGGATTGGCCGCCCCACGTCATAGGAGGGAATGCCTGGCCCGGCATCTATATCCGTCTTCGTTTGAATGCGACTGCGGACACCAGTCGCATTTCTTCGCGAACACGGTTCGTGAGGTGGCGGCAGATAGTCTTCGCCGCCGGAAAACGATCGAACTGTG
>Ga0187875_10001184_pt1 | contig 20471 bp, 18 predicted proteins | sample June2016WEW_17_1_2_FD_132978 | JGI IMG/M metagenome (GOLD analysis project Ga0187875, IMG submission 132978) | Peatland microbial communities from SPRUCE experiment site at the Marcell Experimental Forest, Minnesota, USA - June2016WEW_17_10 | ecosystem: Environmental > Terrestrial > Soil >... | reverse complement strand
AGACGCAACCCCGCGGCTTCATCTGGAACCACGTGTACCGGCATCGCATCCCCGATCTACAAACTCGCCATGAACTCGAAAATCGGCATGGCGCGAAACCTACAGGGAAGCATACCGCTTTCAAAGCGAAATTAACGCGTCACGCCGCGCGCAATTCGACACGCCGCGGAAGCAGGGCCAGGGCAACCGCAGCCACCGCGATCATCACCATCGCCACGAGATGCCCCAGGGTCAGAACGCCGAAGTAATGCGTGTCATAGTCGCCCCGGAAAAATTCCACCACGAACCGCAAGACACCGTAGCTCAAGATGTACAGCCACCAAATTTGACCATCGGCGCGTTTGCAACGATAGACGGCGCTGAGACCGGCAAAAATGGCCAAGTTCCCTAGCGCTTCGTAAATCTCCGTCGGATGCACCGGGATTCCCGCCATCACATGCGGTGGCGGAAACTTCACCGCCCACGGTAGCGAGCATGGCTTGCCGTAACAACAACCGTTGAAAAAACACCCCAGGCGGCCAAAGGCGTGCCCGAGTGCGATGGATGGGGCAAAGATATCGGCGACTCGAAAGAATGGCAGCTTCTTCACAGTCGTGTACACCACCCCGGTGAAGGACGCCACGATGAGCCCGCCGTAAAAAACAAATCCTTCCCGCAGCGAGCGTATTCCTTCTTGGTGCCAGCCATACAGGAAATCATTCCAGAAAAATAGGATGTGAAAGAGTTTGCCTCCCAGCATCCCCGAGATAACCAGCCACGCGCCCAGGTCGGTGATTCGTTCCGGGTCGACTCCCTCGCGACGGGCCCGCCAGGCCGCCACGGCCAGCCCAACCATGAATCCGATGGCCACGAACACGCCGTAGGTATGAATGTCGAGCGGGCCGAGGCGGATAAACTCGGGATGCACGCCCTTTTCCTAGTACTTCTCGTCGAGCACGATATTGTTCTTTGCCAAAATCGTGCCCTCCGCCAGGTCCAACGCCACGAGCGACTCGTGGTAATCCGCCTCCGCGCGAATCTGGGCGGATCGGGTGGTGGCCAGTTGCGTCTGTGCCTGCAACACGAGAAACGTCGTGGAGGTTCCAGCCAGAAGCTTCTTCTGCTCGGCGTCGAGCGATTCCTGAGCGAGACGTGTAGCGGCGCGCGCGGCTTCGACGCTCTTCAGATTGGTTTCCACGTGACCGACGGCGTCATCCACCGCCACAATGACGTTTTGCTCGAGGGACTTGAGACTGAGCAACGCCTGATCGGCGTCCAATTTCGCCATGTGGTAGTTGGCGCGGGCCTGCCGATTACCCAGCGGCACCGACAAGACAACGCCCACATTCCAATACGGACTCCGCCCACTGGACAGATTGTCCGAGAAACTGTCAAAGTTGTGGCCCAGACCGTTCAGGCCATAGGTGCCCGTCAAATCAATTTCCGGCCAAAGTTGGTTGCGATTGAACTGAACGGTGATGTTCTGTGATTCCAACGCGTGGTAGGCGCTTTGGTAATCGGGGCGCGTTTCCAGAGCCCGGCGGGTGCTTGCGGCCACGTCCAGTGCGACCATTTCCACCGGCGGATAATCTACCGGCACCAGCGTCGCGCTGCCAAATTCCGAGACCTGCTGGCAAATGAGCCGTTTCAGCGTGTTCTCGTTGTCTTTGATCGCGCGTGCGGTGGTGATGACGTTTTGCTCGCTCTCGGCAACGCCGGCTTCCGCCTGAATCACATCCAACGGCGACATCGTACCGACCCGTTCCTGGATGCGATTCTGCTCGAGTAATTCCCGGGCCAGTTCGCGGGTTTCCACGGCGGACTTGTGATTCTCGATGGCATACACCAACTCGTAGTAAGCGTTGGCCACACCGCTGATGGTGCTCATGACAAATTGGACGAAATTCTGGATGGCGATCGTCCTGTTTTCCCGGGCAATCCGGATGGTGGCCGCATTCACTCCGAACCCGAAATTCTTCAGCAACGGTTGTGTCAGTGTCACGCCCGTGTCGCCGCTGGTCTCATTTGTGAAAGTATTGCCCCATTCGTGCAGGCCGAACGCGGAGAAATCGTATGTCGCGCCCGTGGGCAGCTTTCCGCTAAGGCCGGCGTTTGCCTGCCACTGTCTTATCTTGTCCGTGTATGAATTCGTTCCCTGTCCCAGCCCCATCGCGTCCTGTTTGGATAACCAAGTGGTGGTCCCCAGGTTGTTCACGCCGCCCGAGAGGGTCGGGTCATACACGCCCTGCGCACCCATGACACCCCACGTCTGGATGGTCGGTGTGATGCGCTGGAACCTGATCTCCAGATTGTTTTCCAGCGCGCGCTCGATGCACTCCCGCAGGGTCAGGGACCTGGTCTGGTTGGTGACACTGTCATCGGCTTGCACAGAAGAGACCGTTAGCGCCGCGACCGCCACGGCAATGAAAGTCTTCACACGTGTCCACCTGCGGATCGAATTCATGGATCTATTCATATCGTAATGCGTCAATCGGGTCGAGGTTGGAAGCTTTCCGCGCCGGATAAAACCCAAAGAACACCCCCACCGCCGCGCTGAACAAAAATGCCAGCACCACCGAACTCACCGAGACCAGTGTGGGCCACCCCGCGATGGCCGACAACAGTTTCGCCGAACCGATTCCCATGGCAATCCCGATCACTCCGCCCAGCGAACTGAGCGTGATCGCTTCGATGAGGAATTGCAACAGGATGTCGCGACCATGGGCGCCAACCGCCATGCGGATGCCAATCTCCCGCGTGCGTTCGGTGACGCTGACCAGCATGATATTCATGATTCCGATACCGCCCACGATCAGCGACACGCTGGCGATGGCCCCGAGCAGCACCGTCATGACGCGGGTGGTCGCTGTCGCGGCGTCCGCGATCTCCTGTTGTCCGCGGATCGTGAAATCATCGTCACGCCCCGCCCCGAGGCGATGACGTTGCCGGAGCAGCTCCGCAATGCTCTTCTGCACGCTGTCGGAGAACTCGGGTGACGCTGATTGTACATTGATCGAACCCAGGTTGGTGCGTTTGGAGACACGCTTCATTTCACTGGTGTAGGGGATGATGACAACATCGTCTTGGTCCTGGCCAAACAGATTGAACCCCTTGGCCACCAGCACCCCGAGTACCTTGAAAGGAATGTCGCGGATGCGAAGGGTTCTGCCGACCGGATTCTCGTCGGGGAAGAGCTGGGTGACAATCGTCTTTCCAATGATGCAGACCTTGGCGGTACCGCGCACATCCTGATCGGTAAACATCGCGCCGTCCTGCAGCGGCCACTGGCGGATATCCAGATAGTCAGGTCCCTCTCCGAGAATTGTCGTATACCAGTTCTGCCCTTCGGCGAGAATCTGTTGATGGTCGCGCACCTCCGGGCTGACGTTGATTACTCCCGGCACTTCGCGGGCGATGGCCAGCGCATCGTCGACAGTCATCGTGCCGGCACCGCCCCAGCCGCTGCGCACCCCGCTGCTGGACCAATTCCCCGCAAACACGAGAACGACATTCTGCCCCAGGCTGGCGATTTGCGACTCGACCTGTGACTTCGCGCCATTGCCGATACCGACCATGGCAATGACCGCGCCGACGCCGATGATGATGCCCAGCGCGGTCAGCGTCGAGCGCAGTTTGTTGCGCCGCAGCGCCCGCAGGGCCATTCGCAGTGTGGCGCCGATTCTCATACCGAAAGTTTCACCGCTTGCTGGGCCTGCTGCAGGCGGCGGAGTGCCTCCTCGGCAAACGACCGTCGCTCGACCAGCGTGTCGTTGACCACCAGGCCGTCGCGCATGATGACGTTCCGCTTGGTATACGCCGCGATATCGAGTTCGTGCGTTACCATGACAATGGTGATGCCCGCCTCGTTGAGTTTTTGGAATACCCCCATGACTTCCACGCTCGTGCGCGTATCCAGATTACCGGTCGGTTCATCGGCAAGCAATACCGACGGATGGTTGACCAGCCCCCGGGCGATCGCGACCCGCTGCTGTTGGCCACCGGAGAGTTGATTGGGATGATGATCCGCGCGGTCGGCCAGACCGACGATTTGCAGCGCGTGGATCGCGTGCTCGCGCTGCACCGCAGAGCTGAGGCGGTCGTGCGTGTACAGCATCGGGAGTTCGACGTTTTCCAGCGCCGACGTGCGCGACAACAGGTTGAACCCCTGGAAGACAAAACCCAGTTTCTTGTTGCGGATGGCGGCCAGTTCGTCACGATCCAAATGAGAGACGTCGACGCCATCCAAAAAATACGATCCCTCCGTGGGCCGGTCGAGACAGCCAATGATGTTCATCATCGTGGATTTACCCGAGCCGCTGGCGCCCATGATGGCTACGAATTCGCCCGAGGCGATCTCCAGGGTGACCCCACGCACGGCCAGCACCTCCACCTCGCCCGTGTGATAGGTCTTATGCACATTCTCCAGCTTGATGACGGCTGCCACGCGCCTCGCCTCCTCAGAATCGCCTCATGCCGAATGGATTGTTCGCCTGCGACGAAGCGCCGCCCTGTTTGAATGAGGCAAACGTGACCACGTTGTTGCTTTCGCTCAGGCCGTCGGTGATCTCGGTATAAACCCCATCTGTGATGCCTATCTTGACTTGAACTGGCGCCAGTTTGCCGCTCTTTAAAACGTAAACAGGCCGCGTCGGGCGATGTTCTCCCTTCGGACGCTGCCCGGAGGGAGCGTTGCCCGCGGGTGGGCCGCCGCCGGCGGTCGCCCCTGCCGGCAGCGCGTTCGTTGTCGATTCCGGGGGCCGGAAGCGCAGCGCCGCGTTGGGGACCCGGAGCACATTGCTGCGCTCGGCCACGATAATCGAAACGTTGGCCGTCATGCCGGGCTTGAGTTTCAAATCAGCGTTATTGACCCCGATGACGGTGTCATAGGAGACGACATTCTGGACGTTGGTCGGCGAGTTCCGAACTTGCACGACGATGCCGCGGAATGTTCGGTTCGGAAACGCGTCCACAGTAAAATCCACCTTCTGCTTTTCCTCCACACCACCGATATCAGACTCGCCAACATTGGTATCGATCTGCATTTTGGTCAGATCGTTCGCGATGACAAACAGCGTGGGCGCGTTCAGGCTCGCCGCCACCGTCTGTCCGACGTCCACGTTGCGGGAAATCACCATGCCTTCCACCGGCGAATAAATCGTGCAATACTGCAGGTTCGCTTTCGCCAGTTCCACGGCCGCGCGTTTGATCTGCACGGTTGCCTCCGCCTGGTGAAGGGTGGCCACGGCCTGGTCGTCGTCCGATTGGGGAATGAGCCGGTTGGCCAACAATTCCTTCGAGCGACGCGCGTTCACGCTCGCCAGTTCCAGGGCCGCTTCCGCGTTGGCAAGGTCGCCCTCGGCCGAATGGAGGGTGGCCAGATATAACGATGGATCGATCTGCGCAACAAGCTGCCCATTCGTCACCGGCGAATTAAAGTCCACGTACAGCTTGGCGATCGTTCCCGAAATCTGACAACCAACCTGAACGTTGGTGACCGGGTTGAGCTGGCCAGCCGCCGTGACCAATTGCGTCAGGTCGCCGCGCGTGACCGGGGCGGTCAGGTATTGCGGCGCGTTGTTCTTGCGGAACTTTATGTACCAAACAACAAGCCCGATCAACAGGACGGCTCCCGCAATCAATCCCCATCGCTTCCAAAAAGCTCGTTTGTTCATATTCGCCATCGTTGATTCCACCGTTCGTGACTTTCCGTCGGAGCGTATTTAATTATAGGACGCAGATGCCGGCTCAAAGGTTACAACAACCGGCGCAGGACGTCCCACATAAAATGCAGCCCTACGGCGCAAGAATCCCACTCTCCTCGGGGGCTATAAACCGCACTGACTCCACGCTGCCGGCGCGGAGCGCTTTCTGCACAGTGTTTTCGGCGTTGTCCTGCGCATTGCTGAGAATCCCCATCTGCAATGCGGCGGCCTGGATCGCTTCCAGCGCCGCCAGACGCGCCTTTTGATCCAGTTCGGGATCGTAAGGCTCCCATGGCGTCCACCACGTCTTGGACCGGTCCCACACCCGGGTCTGCTTTTCGTCCAGATACACGTGCAAGACCTTGGGGCGCGGAAGCCGGACGGTGACCACTTTGTCCGCAGACACCCGAACATCGTTCGTGGTCAGCAACATCAGGTCCACCCCACCCAGAACCTCACCTTGCACCAACAGGAGGATCCGCTCGGCCCCAAACGGCACCTTTTCCTCTTCGAGGCCGACGACTTTCTGGATGCTGTACCTCACGGTCACCAACTCACTCAGTTCCTGGATTTCCCGGACGATCGCCGGCGCGTCCACCACACGGCGCACCACGGCACGCCGCCCGCCGAAGTAATACAAGCACAAACAGGCGCCGCCCAGTGCGAGGATGATCACGCTGACCGTGTAGAATTTGATCGTTTTCCACATGAGCGTCTGGAGCCTCGGGGGTTACCAGTGGCGCCGCTGGAACGAGCGGAACTCTCCGTTGCGCAGTCGCACGTCGAACGGGGCCTCGTCCTTCACCAAAACCATGTGGTTTCGGCCCACCAAGAGTGCCACAGCGCCCGCGAAGGTGTCGTCCGCGACGGTGAAACTGAGCATCTCTCGATCCAAGACACCGTTGGCGGGCAGTTTGATCAATTCTGTTTGCGTGCCGGTGGTTGACGGCAGGTAATAGTCCTTGGCGCGGTCCATGAGAACAAACCAGTTGCGGCTCAAGGTCACATCATATGGATTCGGGTTTTCCAGCCGCAGGTACACAATCAACACGCAACCGGTCTCGGTCTTGCCCACGACGACGTCGGTCAACCGCACGACATAGTTCGTCCCGCCATAGGTCTGCACCGGATGAGGACGGTGGAACGCTTTCGCCTCCTGAACCCGCAGCATGGCGAGCAGGCCCAGGCTCACCCCAATGACCACAAGGGCAATCACGGCGACCAGATTTTGAACGCGTCGGCTCACTGGCCTTGCACCATACGCGTGAGGATCCCACCAACCCAATGCCGGCCCTGGGTGGCAGCCGCTTCGCGACGCGCCAAAAACTGGCGCACGGGACCTTGCACGAGACCTCCTTTGCTTACCGAATCCAAATGGTGACACATCTCGCCACGTCCGCGCAATCCCTTATTGGGGCGGTTGCGCGTTACGGCGACGCTGGATTTGTCTCCGTCCCGCGTGCTTGCAGTTCGGTTTTCGCCTGGTCGATATAGGCACGCAGGTCGTTGTCAGTGGAGGACGACCGCAGGCTCTCCAACATTCGCATCCGCGCCGCGTAGTCCGGTTTGAAATGTGGCGGCGCCACAAACGGCGCTTCGCGGCCGAAACTCACACGAAAGACGGGGTTCGCCAAGCCGTCGACAGCCGCGTAGAGCACGCCAGAATCAGCATTGGGATCGCCGGCCAGTCCGCGCAACAATTGCTCCGCGTCGGGGTTGACTTCCATCGTGGCGGCGAGGTAACGCGTCGCATCCACCAGGTTGGGCAGCGTCAACGTGCCCGAACGCCACACCCGGGTAAGCGTTGCCGACTGGTCGCGGTCCGCGAGCAGCGCGATCGCCTCCAATGCGCGGTGATTGTTCCGTCGTGCGGCCTTCTCCAATTCCGGCAACGCACTGGCATCAGCCGCTGCGACGGCCTGTTCGATCCAATCGCTCGAGGCCGCTGGCGGGGGCGGGGTCTCCGCCTCCGGCAACGGAATCCGGAATGGAATGCGACGGCGCCCCACCGCGGCCTTTTCCTCCACGTTGCTTTTCAGCGCAGCCGCCGTCTCCTTGAGCCGCTGCACTTCCGCATTGAGCCGGGCGTTGTCTTGTTCCAGACCTTGGATCCGATCGCTGGCGGCTGCGAGTTTGGAATCCGTAACGGACGCCGCGCCGCCATGCGCCCGCTCGGATTGCTGCACGTAAAACAGCCAGACGGCGGCGATGACCGCTGCCCCCGCCCATAACCCGATCGAGAATGCCGCTGCCGGTTTCATCTCCCGTGGATGCGCACGAGTCACTATAGCCACGCGCCATCATTCGCGAAAGCTAAATCCCGAACGGGTCCGTCCGCCCGATGTTGATTCGGGTCAACCGCTACCACCCCTCACCGACCGGGTGTCGCGGGTGCGGGGGGCATCGTCCTTGGCAGCTCGCCCGTCGTTCCCGGGGAAGCCGCGGGTTTATTGGTCATGCCGGGTACGGTGAACGGATTGCTTTCAAGCTCGGTCGCGGCGTTCTTCTGGTTGGCCCAGCGCGCACGGTCGGCCAGAAGAATCTGCTCGTTGTCCGGTGGCAACGGGCTGTAAGCCTTGAGGGGGAACCTCGTCGGCAACTGGCCGCGCAGGAACGTCTCCCAGCCCTTGAACTCGCCCTTGTCAACTTCTGTTTGCGGTCGAGAGTCGATCATGTAGGGCGTCAGCAGCAGGTATTGGATGCCTTTCGGCGCAACGAAATCATGGATCTCATAGAAATCGTCCATGGTCATGGGTATCCACAGGGTTCGTCGTTCCCCGTCCCAAGCCACGGCCCACGGCAGATCACTGCAAGCCAGCGAATCGGGTTCGAATTGAGCCGAGACCGCGCGCGCGACCGGCGAGATGTACGGCGGATAGGGAAACAAGGCCTGCCGCGGTGGCAACAACGTGAAGATCATCGGCGACACGTTCAATAGTACGAAGCCGCTGATCGCCAGGCCCCGAGTCAGTTTGATGCGAAACGGTATCCGATCGAGGAGCAAATAAAAGAAGGCGGTCCCGTAAATCGCGATGATGGGCAACAGCAGGACCAGCAGGTTGCCCCCGCCCACCTCCGGACCGCTCCGTTCCGGGTCCGAGCCGATGAGCGACATGGCCAGGATGGCCACCGTGATCATCCCCAGCACCAACCCTCGCAACCGCGACACATCGCGCCGGCGAAAGCCATACAACACCCCGGCCCCAAAGAACAGCACCAGAAAATCCGTGCCGACGAGGCGAAGGTTGTCCAGCAATACGACGCGCGCGTCGGTCAGGAATTTTATCCAGAGCGTCCGCATCGAGTAGGCGCCCTGAAAATTGGGTTTGTACGAGCGTGGCAGAGTTTCTCCGCGAAATTCCGCGGTGCGATCCACCAACTCGTACCGCGCGATACCCAACGCGTTGCCCGAGACGCGATGGTTACGGACCAACCACGGCGTAATGACCGCGGCAAACACCGCCACGTAGACCGCCGCCCACATCGCCGCCACCCATCCCCGAAAGAGCCGCATCACGTAAATGACCATCGGTATGAGAAAAAACGCCGCCAAATACCGGGTCAGAAAGCACAACCCCAGCAACACCGCGCTGGCGAGCACCCAAAGCGCGGCCCGGCCTGTCGCTGGTGCCGGTGCGGAGTCGGTCGGCGCACCCTCGGACGGCGCCGCCGGATTGAGTTTGCCATCCGCGACAAACAAACAGTACGTCGCCAGCAAAAACAGGAGCATCAGAAAGTTGGTCGGCAATCCGGACACAGCGTACGACCACAAGGTGTCAGAAAAGAACATCAGCCAAGTCGCCATGATGGCCACGCGCCGGTCAAAAAGTCGCTTCGCCCACACGTAAGTGAGAAGCAGGCTGGCGAAGAGGCAAAGCTGGTCGAACGGCAGCATGACCCAGCGCTCGGGGTAGTAGACGTGTTCGGCTGTGTCGTAAGTGAACGCCTTTGCGGGAAGTATCTTGAACAATCCCGCCAGCGCCAGGGGATACAATGGCGGGTTACAAATATCGGGGTGGTTCATGATCAATTTCACCCGCGTGGCCTTGTCCCGAATGTCCCAGCCATTGTGTTCAAGTTGCCACAAGCTGAGCGGACGGATGACATACGTGGTGAACCCCTGGCCGTGCGCGATGTTGCGGGCCAATTGGGCCATGTCCATCGATTCACGCTTGTCGAGCCCGCGAAACTGTCCGGCCGTGTAAACGAGACTCAACGCGGCGGCCAGCAAAACCAATAATGCCCAATACATGATCTTCCTGCCCCGGCCGATCTCGATTTGAAAGACCGCGGTTTGAATCGTCGCTTCTGGTGCCACTGATCGCGCCATGTTGTTTGCTCCTGTTCTCTGATTCCGCCTCCGCCTACAAAGTCTCGATCCCGTACCCCTTCAGTTTCCGATGCAGTGTCCGCCGGCTGATGCCGATCTTTTGTGCCGCTTTCGTGCGGTTGCCGTCCGTCTCCTTTAATGCCTGCTCGATCAATTGACGTTCGGCCCCTTCCACGGTCATCCCCGTGCGGACGGCGTTGATCCGGCTCAGGTCCGCTCCGCTCCGGATCGCGACGGGCACATCCCGTAACGTCAACCGCTCGCCACGCGCCAACACGACCATCTGCTCGATCGCGTTGCGCAATTCCCGCACGTTACCGGGCCAGTCGTACGCCAGAAATACATTCAAGGCGTCGGGCGTCAATTCCCGCACCTGCTTGTTGTTCTCCCGGCTAAACTCGTCGAGAAACGCCCTGACCAACAGCGGAACATCCTCCCGCCGCGCCCGCAACGGTGGCAGGTCAACGGTCACAACGCTGAGCCGATAAAACAGATCATCGCGAAACCTGGCCTCGCTGACCAGCTTTTTTAGCTCCTTGTTGGTCGCCGCCACCAATCGGACGTCCACCTGTAGCGTTTTCGCTCCGCCGACACGCTCAAACGCCCGCTCTTCCAGCACCCGCAACAGCTTTACCTGCATCGGCGGTTCCAATTCCCCCACCTCGTCGAGGAACAGAGTTCCCCCATCCGCCAACTCGAACCGACCAATCCGCCGTTCCACCGCTCCTGTGAACGCGCCCTTTTCATGTCCGAACAACTCGCTTTCCAGCAACGATGTCGGCAGCGCCGCCGCATGCACGGCGATGAACGGTCCGTTCTTGCGCGGGCTCAGATTGTGAATGGCCTTGGCAATGAGTTCCTTGCCCGTCCCCGTCTCGCCTGTAATCAGGACCGTCGCGCGGCTCGGCGCGACCTGTTGCACGGTCTCGAACACCACGCGCATCGCCGGTGATTCACCGATGATATTTTCCAGCCCAAACTTGTGCTCGATTTGCTCGCGCAGGTTGACGTTCTCGGACTCGATGCGGCGGCTGTTCAATACCCGCTGGATGACCAATTCCAACTCGTCGAGGTTCACCGGCTTGGTCACGTAATGATACGCGCCGGCCTGCATGGCCTGCACGGCGTTCCCGATCGAGCCGTAGGCGGTCATCATGATGCACACCGGCGGGCTGGTCAGCGACAGGGCGCGACGCAACAGGTCCATGCCATCGACCCCGGGCATCCGCAGGTCCGTTACCATCACGTCGACCGGCGTGGATTCAAGTGTTTGTATCGCCTTCTGCGAGTCTTCGGCCAGCAGGACATCATAGCGGTCCTCCAGCGCGCGCTGCAATCCCTCGCGGGTGTTGCGCTCGTCGTCGACGATCAAAATGACCGGTCTCTTCATAATCACCTCGCGAGGCTCATCTCACGCGGGGCTTCCAGCAGCCGCGTTCGCTTTTCATGAATGGGTAGTTTGACGCGAAACGTCGTGCCGCGGTCCTTGTTGCTTTCCACCTCAATCGTGCCGCCATGTTCGCGAACGATCCGTTGCACGATCATCAGCCCGAGACCCGTGCCATTCTGCTTGGTGGTGAAGTACGGCTCGAACAACCGTCCGATCTGCTCGGGGGCGATGCCTTGTCCGCTGTCGATAAACGAAATGGTGACGTGCGCGTCGTCCGCCTCCGTGCGCAGGTGCAGGATACCTCCCGAGCCCATCGCCTGCAGAGCATTCTTGATAATGTTGTAGAACGCCTGCTTGAGCTGGGCGCGATCCAACAAAATGCGCGGCAACCCGTCCGCCAATTCCCGCTCCACCAAAATGTCCCGGTCGCCTATCTCCCGGTCCATCAACGCCAGCGTCTCCGCCACCACATCGTTCACGCTGGTGGGTTGCAACTCCGGTTGGGTCGGTCGGATGGCGTGCAGAAACTGGTTGATGATTTGGTCGAGCCGAGCGATTTCATCGCGCGCCACGCGCAAATCTTCCCGCAGCCGCTCGCCCTGTGCCGTGGGCAGCTTCTTCAACTCGCGTTCCATGAGTTGAAGATGTATGTTCAACGAGTTCAATGGGTTGCCAATTTCGTGCGCGACGCCGGCCGCAAGCAGGGTGATCGCCGAGAGCTTCTCGGACTCGAGGGCGCTGGCCGCGCGCTGGCGTGTTTCTGTAACGTCGCGCAAAATGATTGCCATGCCCGTCACCACCGAGTTTTCCTCGTCGGCCACGGGCACGATATAGAAACCGAGGAAGCGCTGCTGGGGATAGAACACCTCCAATTCATGCGTGAACACCTTCCGCCACTCGTCCTTGTCTGCCGACCAGATTTTCTGCCAGTCGAGGTCGCGGAGATAACGCGAGAGCGGCTCGCCCACCGCTCGCTCCGGGTCAATGCCGAGAAGCTGGCCCGCCGCGACATTTAGATAGGTGATGCGGCCATCCGCATCGGTGACGATCACGCCTTCCTGGATGGTATTGAAAAGCGTTTCCAGAAAGCCCTTCTCCCGCGCGAGCTTGAGCACCACGCTCTGCAGGCTCTGGGGATCGACCCGCTCGATCCGACCAATCAACTTGTCGAGAAAGGAAGTTTTCACTCGGCCTTCACGCTACGCCATTGTGCAACTACGTCGCGGTCGTGGAGGCTTTCGCCTTTGACAGAACCGACGCTTGTGGGCCAACATGACGCTAAACACACACGGTTTTCAAGCCCAAAATAGAGGGTTTTTTGATGAATGCGGATCAGGTCTATCATCAATTGCTGGTTCCGAATGATTCCAAGCTCGCGCTCGTTGTCTTGGATGGGCTCGGCGAGATCGCTGGATGGGACGGCCAGGACCGGTTCACCGAACGCACCGCCAACCTCGGTTCCCTGGGCCGATTCGAGGCGAAATACCTCATCCGCCACATGCAGGCCAACGCCAAACGGCTCGACAAGTTCGGGGCGTAGGACGCTCGCGGCCGTTGTGAGAAAGACTTTTCTACAACTGCTTGAGAAAGCGTCGTACCTCGTCGTGTGTGCCGGCAAATACGAAGGTGATCGCGTCGACATCAAGTCTGAAGATCACTCGTACATCCAGACCGACGCGCATTTCAAAGTAGCTGCTTATGAGTTTTCGAATGCCCAACCCGGCATGTCGGTGGGGATGACCAAGGGATTCCTGCAACAGATCAATCGCCTTGCCGATTTCGACGCGCACAGGTTTGGGATATTCGCGGACAACCGTGCGGAAGCGCTCGCTGAGAAAAATCTCCCGGCTCACGGTTGGTGGAGAGCGTGTTCGAGATTGCCGCTGTACCGGCGCATCCGTCCGCGCTTCCTGTCAGCACTCAGCTCCGCGTCCAAGCGTTTGGCCGCACGGCTCAATGCCTTCTTCGTGAGACCGTACTCGCGCTGCGCGTAGTCCGTGGACTCCACCTCCACCTTCCGCAACGCGATAATGTTGGCCCCGGAAACAATCCCGATATCCTCGCCCCGCGCCGCTGCCGCCAGCCACTGCCCGAGATTCTTCTTCGCATCTGTGATGGTCAGAGTCTTCATAGAGACTATATACAGCCTCTAAATGGTCTTGTCAAGTTCACTGTTGGGCGTTTACTCTCCGCTGAATTGGCGGTCGCCGGCGTCGCCCATGCCGGGCACGATGTAGCCGCGCTGGTTGAGGTGGGAATCAATGGTCCCCAGATGGATGGCGACGTCGGGGTGCGCATTGGACAGTTTCTCGATCCCTTCGGGAGCGGCAAACAGACCGAGGCACTTGATTTTCTTCACGCCCCACGTCTTGAGTCGCGCAACGGCCACGCAGGCCGAGCCGCCCGTGGCCAACATCGGGTCGAGCACAAACGCGATGTCCACCGGCTTATGCTCGGAAAACTTGCTGTAATACTCGACCGGCTCCAGCGTCTTCTCGTCGCGGAACAGGCCGAGGTGATACACGCGCGCTTCCGGCAGAAACTCAAGAATTCCATCCACCATCCCGAGCCCGGCCCGCAAAATCGGCACCAGCCCAACGCTCGCCCCGACATGTTTGCCGGTTGTCTGTGCCAGCGGCGTGGTCACTGTCATGGATTCCTCGGGCAGGTCGCGCGTAGCCTCATAAAACAAGAGCACCGAGAGCGCCCGGATGCGGCTGCGAACAATGGCGCGGTCGGATTCCTTGTCGCGAATGTCGGTGAGGAAGCTCCGGGCAAGCGGATGGTTCAGGACATGGGCCGTTTCGCGCATGGCGAACTCAGTGTAAACGCCGGGGCCGGTTTTTCAAGCTCGGAGGGCGCCCGATCCGTCGCCGCTCAATCGTTTCCTGAAATCCGAATCGCTCGGACCGAATGCCCGCGCGGAATCGTTGTGGCCTCGGGAACTTCCACGAGGCAATTGGCGTTCACCATCGAGGAAATCACATGGGACCCCTGGCGCGGCACTGGTCTTGCCAGCCACTTCCCGCCGTCCTGTTGCAGACTGGCCCGCATATAATACCGGCGGTCGCCGTTGTTCACAAAATCCGCCGCCGTTTCCGCAGTCACTGTCGGCAAATCGATCTCGGCCAGCCCTCGCATTTTTTGCAGTGCCGGCCGCACCAATATCAGGAACGTCACCGCCGCGCTCACCGGATTGCCGGGCAGCCCGAACACGAGCTTCGATTCGCGCGTGGCGAACACGCATGGTTTGCCCGGCCGCATCGCGATCTTCCAGAACTTCTGCTCGCAGCCAAGTTCCGCCAGCACGCCCTTGACCAGATCATATTCGCCGACGGACACGCCGCCGACCGTAATGACCACATCGCATTCGCTCAGCCCGTAATCAATCTTCTCGTGCAAATCCTCGCGCGTATCGTCAGCAATGCCGAGTTCCACCGGGTCGCATCCAGCCTGTTTCACAAACGCGCACAGAGCATAACTGTTCGCGTCATAAATCTGGCCGGCGCGCAAGGGCCGCCCGGGTTCGACAATCTCCGCGCCCGTCACCAGCACACCCACGCGCGGACGCGGATAGACCACGAGTTGCGTCATCCCCAGCGCTGCCGCCATGCCCAATTGGGGCGGCCCCAACAGCGCCCCCGCGCGCAACACCACCTCGTCCTTTGTCACATCGTCGCCCGCGCGCCGGATATTCTCCCCCGGCTCGACGGATTCGGTCACAGCAATGTAGCCTTCATGATGCGGATGCGTGTCCTCCTGCATGACGACGGCGTCCGCGCCTGCGGGGATCGGCGCCCCCGTAAAAACCCGCCCGCACGTCTGCGGCTCGATGGTTATCTTCGCCGCCGTGCCGGCGGGGACCTCCGCCGCCACGCGCAGGTGAATGGGATTGTTCTCATTGGCATCCGACACATCCGAGGCGCGCACGGCATAACCGTCCACCGCACTGTTGTCCCACAGGGGTAGATTGACCGTGGACGCTACATCCCGCGCCAGCACACAGCCGAGCGATTCCGCCAATGGCGCGGCGGACTCCGGGCGGGTCCGCACCGCTGAGAGGACGACTTCCCTGGCTTCAGCAACCGTGATCACTTCGCCTCCAGCTAACGGGCTTCATCGCCCACGCGCACTTCGCCTTCCACGACATCGGCTGTAGCCAGCGGCGCATGCACGGGCTCGGTAATCCGCACGACGCCAACCCGTTTGCCGCCGCGGTAAACACTGAGCCGTGTTCCCACCGCCGGCATCGGTTGCGACGTGAAATCGACCACCACAAAACCGAGCTCCGAATTTACCGAAGCGATTTTGGCTCCCCGCGTTTCCAGAGGCACCGGCTCGAGGTAGCTAGCGGCGGGCGTGGCCGGCGTTCCCGCCGGGGCCGTCGCGCCACTTCCCAAACAGCCGGATACAAACGCCGTTGCCGCGCTCAACATCATTGCGCGTCTGACCGCCGCCGAGGAAAACCGCCGATCTCTCAGAATGTTCATGCTCATGCTCCGGGAATTGGCGCGCCTGGCGTGATTCGAACACGCGACCGCCGGATTAGAAATCCGATGCTCTATCCAACTGAGCTACAGGCGCCGCCTTGTATTTTACAAACACTACACGGCGTTTTGACAATCAAAGTTTCCATGTTGCAAAGCCTGTTGCAACACGGAGGATGTTCTCATTTACGCAAGCCACCGCCCCATCCCGCAAGCATCAAAAACCAATTCGCGGTGGCGACTGCCGCTGTTGTCCAAGCCGCATCGGACATTTACCAGATGATTTTCCAATGCGACGGGAAGCAAGTCAAGCGCAGCTTGAACAACTCTCGCTTCAGGGCGAGGGGGTTACGGATCCCAAAGTCGAGACTGCAAGCCATTTGACAGGCCGCAGTGGAGATTCCTCGGAGCGTGGTCCGCAAATAGTTCAACGCGGCCGAGACCGTGGTGTCGATGCTACGGTGGCGTGTTGAGTTCCAGGATTCGCCACTCGGCCCAATCCAGCGGGTCTTCGCCGAGGTAGGTATGAACGCAGGTGAGAACGTGTTGGGGATCGCCCATCGCTTTCAACGGGATGCGCAAGGTCAGCTCCCGGTTCTGACGACGGAATTTCACCGTATCGGGCGGCAGCTTTCGCGTCTGATCGAGGACCTCATGCCTCAATTCGCCAATGTTGATTCGCAGTTTGGGCATCTGCTCGAACGGCCAGTTGTCGCGATAGCCGAAGGCAAAGATGGACGCCGAGACGGCGCCGCCGAGGGGTTTGGACAGGCGGACAGCCACGACAAGGTCGTCCGCGTCGCGCCAGGTGTGGACCTGTTCGATGCCGATGAAGCTGGCCTGCTCCTCCTCGGTCAATTGCTCCTGGAGTTGCGGGGAGCGTTGGAGGCGGCCGGCGGGAAGCTGGTCTTCTGCGGGAACGGCGGGCACGACGACGGGCGGGAAATCGCCAAACAACTCGTTGGCCCGCACAAAGGAGAGCAAGTATTTCCCGCTCGACTCGACCTGACTGCGATGGGCCCGCAAGGCCGATTCCTTCACATGGATCTGCTGTTTGGACAACGGCACGATTCCCCAATCGATCGGCGTCCCCAGCGACGTGGGCGGCAGGGTGGGCCGCCTCGGCTGCAGTCCGCGCGGCAAAGGCCAGTGCGCGAAATGGACGAGGTAGGGATAGACTTCGGGATGGATCCGGCTTTCGAGGTCCCACAAGGCCACGCGGGTGAACACGTACAATGCCTGATGGTCGACATTGCGGTCCGAGGGATGAGAGACGAAGACCTTGGTGGGTTTGAACTCGCGCAGGTTCGCCTCGATGTCGCGAAGGATGTTCTCCCCCGTGTACGGTGCGTCGGGACGATAGGCGTCGCGGTAGGGCACTTTGGTGACCTTGGTGAGCATGCTCTCGAACGGCGGGCGGTTGCCCCAGTGCCGATACCAGATGGTCAGCGTGCCGAAATCCGGGTAGCCGAGAAAGGCCAGTTGATGCGAGTCCACGCCGAGGATTTTGGCGGCGGCGAGGGCTTCTTGGTGGCGTACTTCGCCCATCAGCCGAACCGCTTCCGGCATCACCACGATATGCCGGCGATACAGGAAGAACGACCATTCATTGTTATCGCCATACGTGAGCCAGACAATCCGCACGGGCAGTTTCATGGCCACCGCCTGTTGGATGATGCCGCCGCAGCCGAGCGACTCGTCATCCGGGTGCGGCGCGAAGACTATGATGCGATCGTCCGGGGTGAGGATCGGACAGTATGGCAACGGCGACGTGACCGACAACTGGTCCTGGGTCATTGCGCCGGCCCCGGCGGCCACACAATATAGCGCAACGACAGCAATGCGTAAGACATTGGACCGGAACAGCAAGCAGAGATGTTTCAATTGGTCCTGGCCTTCAGTCCCACCGGGGAAGCTCCGTTTCACTCCCTCCCTTTGTCGCACGGCGGATGATGTGTCAATACGATTCCGATTAACCCCGCCACTTGGTTTCGACAACTGAGGGGTAGAATTCAGCCCCGAAAGCCCTCGGGGCGGGGAGCCAGAATTCAGGAGACAGAAGAGCGAGCCACAGATTCACACGGATCGGACGAATCTTCACCACGAAGTCACGAAGCACACGAAGAAGGCAGGAGGAGGCGCGGCGTGTGCGTCAACCCCGTCGCCGCTCTCCGCTTACCGCATGGCGACCAACTGCGCGACGCGCGAAGAACAACCATGGCAAACCGTCCAACACGGCTCTCTGCTTTGGACGATTTGCGAAACTTGCGGATTGGGGCTCCGAGGGGTGCCACTTAGTGGCTAGCTTGCAGTCGCGCGAGCGCGGTCTGCGCTTGGGTGAAATCGGGCTTGATGCGTAGGGCCTGCTCGTAATGCTGAATGGCCTCCTGTACCTTGCCTGCCTGAATCAAGGCGTTCCCCAGATTGTAGTGCGCGTCGGCATATCCTGGTTTGACCCGCAGTGCCTGCTCGTAATGGCCGATTGCCTCCTGCACCTTGCCGGTCTGATACAAAGCGGTCCCGAGGTTGTTGCGCGCCTCGGCCAAATCGGGCTTGATCCGTAGCGCCTGCTCCCAATGACTGATCGCCTCTTGCACCTTGCCTGCCTGAATCAAGACGTTCCCCAGGTTGTAGTGCGCCTCGGCGTTATCGGGCTTGAGCCGCAACGCCTGCTCATATTGCTCGATCGCCTCCTGCACCTTGCCTGCCTGAATCAAGGCCAGCCCCAGGTTGTAGTGCGCCTCGGCGTAATCGGGCTTGAGACGTAACGCCTGTTCGTAGTGGCCAATCGCCTCCTGTACCTTGCCTGCCTGAATCAAGGCCAGCCCCAGGTTGTAGTGTGCGTCGGCAAAATCAGGCTTGATCCGCACCGCCTGCTCCCAATGACTGATCGCCTCCGGCGCCTTGCCTGTCTGAATCAAGGCGTTCCCCAAGCTGTTGTGCGCCTCGGCGTTATCGGGCTTGAGACGTAGCGCCTGTTCGTAGTGGCCGATCGCCTCCTCTACCTTGCCTGCCTGAATCAAGGCCAGCCCCAGGTTGTAGTGCGGGTCAGCGTAGTTGGGCTCGAGATGTAGCGCCTGCTCGTAGTGGCCGATGGCCTCCGGCAGCCTGCCTTGTCCCATCAAGGCGATCCCCAGATTATTGTGTGCCTCAGCATAATCAGGCCTGATCCGCAGGGCCTGCTCGCACTGTGGAATGGCTTCCCCGATCTTACCTGTTTGCAGCAGCGCATTTCCCAGATTGTTGTGCGCCTCGGCGTAATCGGGATTGAGCCGTAGCGCCTGCTCGTAGTGCACAATTGCTTCTGGCACCTTGCCCAGTTGTTGCAGGGCAACTGCATAATTGCAATCCGCCTCGGCGCAATACTCGACGCTCGCTAACAGGTTAAATACCACCGAGAAACCCAGTAGCAGGCCCCAGCCCCAGCGCACTGCCCGCCCCGACATCTGATGTCGGGGCCGACCAGCCTGCCCCGATTCCGGGGTCGGGGCCAGCGTGCGCTCCAATCCGAGGATGCCAACCACGGCCAGCAGCACCAACGCGGGCAGGAACTCCGCCTCATAGCGGGTGCAGACGGCAAAGAAGAGGCACAGGATCAGTGCGCAAATCCCGAAAAGGATTCCGACCGCCGCCAGGAATCCGCACAAGGTGGAACGCACGTCCGCTGAGCGACCGCGCCACGCCAGCGGCACGGCCAGCGCCAGCCACACCAGCGGGACGTTGGTCAACACGCCAAACGGATGCTCCACCCGCCCATGGCCCACCGGCAAGGGCGGCAAGGTGATGTCATGTACGAAGGGAGACCGACCGCTCCAGTGCGCCGGCTCTAGAAAAAGGACCCGGAAATTGAACCATAAATAACGCAGACTGAAGAATTGCTGCGTAAACAGCCGTTGTCCGGCCAACTGGTAGTGCCCGCCGAATTCAAATGGATTGTTGAATCGCAGGGCGTTGTAGAACATCAGTCCGAGCCCGATGAGGATGATCGGGGCGGTCGCCGCCAGTAACGGAGCCCAGACCCTCCGGCGCTCACGCCACGTCTGGACCACCGGCGCCAGCAGGATGACTGCACCGAACAGCAACGAAGGCCGCGCCCCCACTGCCAGCCCGTAGGCCAGACTGGCCGCTGCCAGCCACCAGCATCGTCGCTCCGGCTCATGCACCGCCTTCCACATCGCCGCCAGGGCCAGCATCGTCAGCGCATACCCGCAACCGATCGACACCTCGTACACATCACTCCGCGCTAACAGCACCGGCGTGAACGTGGCCAAACCCAATGCGACTGCACCGGCCGCCACCACCGCCACGTTGACTTCGGCAAAGTAGCGCCGCCACATCGCCCACACCAGACCCACGCTGACCAGGAAACCGACCACGCAAAAAATCACCACCGCGTCTTTTTGAAGCAGATAATGGCCGGTCAAAGCCACATACGGCCAGAAAAGCACTACGGCGGGCGTAACCCCAAAATAAAGGTGAAACCTCCCTTTGTAATAACTCAGGTCGAGCACCCCATAGCGGGTGTTGGCCGTCCGATCATAGGGGTCGGCGAGTTGCGCGAACCCGGGCGGCACCTCTTTTTT
>Ga0187875_10001179_pt1 | contig 20504 bp, 21 predicted proteins | sample June2016WEW_17_1_2_FD_132978 | JGI IMG/M metagenome (GOLD analysis project Ga0187875, IMG submission 132978) | Peatland microbial communities from SPRUCE experiment site at the Marcell Experimental Forest, Minnesota, USA - June2016WEW_17_10 | ecosystem: Environmental > Terrestrial > Soil >... | reverse complement strand
CAATGGTTGAGCGCATCGCCCGATGGCAGCCGGATCAGAGCGCGGCGGTGACCGCCCGCGCGATAGGCGCGCTGGCGCTGGTCGCGCTCGCGGTGATCCACGTCGTCGATCTGCCGGGCACACTTGGCCCCACCCCGCTGGTCGGCATCGGGTACCTCGGCATCATCTCTGGGGCGGTCCTGATCGGCGGGGTGCTGATCGCCCGGCCGCACTGGTTGGCGTGGACCGCCGCCGCCGCTGTGGCGGTCTCGGCCATGGGCGGATACGTGCTGACCCGCGCGCTGCGGGGGGCTTCCTGGGAGATCACACCGATTTCGGTAACTGGCACTGCCCGCTGGGCATTGCCGCGCTCAGCGTGGAGTCGGTGATCATCCTGCTCGCCCTGCTCGTCGCGGCCGGCGCCTGGCAGGCCCGGATCCACGCCGCGTACCTGGCTGCGAGCGCTCGGCCTGCCGCGCGGCGCGTGCCCGAGCACAGCCACGCCTGATGATCATGCGCTGGCCGCCAGACCCCCGTTAGACCCTGCCCGGCGTGCTGCCGGGCACCTGGAAGGAGCACCAATATGCGTACGTCCCAGCCCGGCCCGCCTGGCCAGGCAACCGCCCCGTGGCGACGGTGGCTGCTTCCGGCGGCTTTCGCAGCGGGTTTGCTGACGCTGCTGACCCTGCCGCGCGGTGCAGCCCCGGGCACGGCGCTGAGCTATACGCGGTTCCTGGCCGATGTCGGCGCAGGGACGGTTCGCACGGTGGCCATCGGCCCGGCGGGCCAGGTCACTGGCAGCCTGGCCAGCGGACAGCCGTTCACGACCAACATCCCGGTCGCGCTCGGTAACAACGGCCTGGCCGGTGACCTGGCCGCCCACCACGTCCAGATCACCGCCACCGCCGCGGCTACGGCTTCGCCGCTGCTGTCGGCGCTGATCGGGCTGCTGCCGCTGCTGCTGATCGGCGGCGTGCTCTATTTCGTCATCCACAGAGCCCGCCGCGCCGCCGGCATGGGCGGCGGCATGGGTCACCTGACCAGCCTGACCAAGGCGAAGGCGCGGGTCATCGACGCCGAGCGGCCGGTCACCCGGTTCAGCGACGTGGCCGGCTATCCCGCGGTGAAGACGGAGATCAGCGAGGTCGTCGACTACCTGCGTGACCCCGGCCGCTACCACCGGGCCGGGGCGCGCGGGCCGCGCGGCGTGCTGATGGCCGGGCCTCCCGGCACCGGCAAGACCCTGCTCGCCCGCGCGGTCGCCGGCGAAGCTCATGTCCCGTTCTTCTCCGTTTCGGGCTCCGGGTTCGTGGAGATGTTCGTCGGGGTCGGTGCGGCCCGGGTCCGGGACCTGTTCGAGCAGGCCCGCACCCGCGGCCCGGCGATCGTGTTCATCGACGAGATCGACGCCCTCGGCGCCCGCCGCGGCCACGGCGGCCTGCCCGGCAACGACGAGCGGGAGCAGACCCTCAACCAGCTGCTCGCCGAGATGGACGGCTTCGAGGACTCTGGCGGGGTCGTGGTGCTGGCCGCCACCAACCGGCCCGACGCCCTGGACCCCGCGCTGCGCCGGCCCGGCCGGTTCGACCGCGAGGTCGTCGTCCCGCTGCCCAACCGGGCCGAGAGGCGCGCCATCCTGGCCTCCCACGCCCGCGGCAAGACCCTCAGCGCAGACAACGACTTCGACCAGGTCGCCGCCGCCACCCCCGGATTCTCTGGCGCGGACCTGGCCAACCTGGTCAACGAGGCCGCCGTCACCGCGGTCCGGGCCGGCCGCACCATGCTCACCGCCGCCGACTTCGCCAGTGCCCGCGACCGCGTGCTGCTCGGCACCCGGCACACCAGCCCGCTGGCCCCCGGCGAGCTCGCCACCGTCGCCGTCCACGAGGCCGGCCACGCCCTGTCGCCGCCCTGTCCCCGCACGCCGACCCGGTCAGCCGGGTTACCGTGCTGGGTGCCGGGCAGGCCCTCGGGCTCACTGAAATGCTCCCCGCCGACGACCGCCGCTTGTACGGGGAGAGCTACCTCGCCGACACCCTGGCCGTCCGCCTCGGCGGCCGGGCCGCCGAACGCCTTATCCGCGGCGAGGCTTCCACTGGCGCCTCCGACGACCTTGCCTCCGCCACCGCCCTCGCCACCCAGATGGTCCGCGAGTTCGGGCTCAGCAACAAGCTCGGACCGGTCAGCTACACCGGCCAGGCCGACGGGCACGCCGCCCTCGGCCCGCGCGGCTACTCCGAGCGCACCCAGTGGCTGGTGGACCAGGAAGTCGCCGACCTGCTGACCTGCGCGGAAACCCGAGCCCGTGACCTGCTCACCGAGCACACAGAGGCCCTCAACCAGCTCACCGCTGCGCTACTCGAGCAGGAAACCGTCAGCGGCGACCAGGTCCGCGCCCTCGCCCAGGCCGCCAGCCCCGCTCCCCTTCGGACCCGCACGCCTGCGTCCCTCCCGGCCGGCCGGCCCGCGTCCCTCCCGGCCGGCTCCTGGCCCGCTCCCGCGCCCGCGATAAGCAGCCAGTCATAACCATGAGCTGGAGGACATCCGCAGGCCGGCTCCGTGATGCGCGCCCAGTGGGATCGGTCATGTCCCGGTCACCGGGGCCCGCCGGGCGGTCTGCGCCCGGGGCCGCGGATGCCGGGGCAGCCGGTCCTGGGCGCCGTCAGGTGCGGCTGATCTTCTCCGCCCTGATGCTGGGCATGCTGCTCGCCGCGCTCGATCAGACGATCGTGGCCACCGCCCTTCCCACGATCACCGGCGACCTGCACGGGCTGAACCACATCGGCTATGTGGTCACCGCCTACCTGCTGGCCGTGGCCGTCGTCATGCCCATCTACGGGAAGATCGGCGACCTTTTCGGCCGCAAGCCGGTGTTCCAGTTCGCCATCGTGGTCTTCCTGATCGGCTCGGCGGCATCAGGCCTGGCGCATTCGCTGGATCAGCTGATCGCGTTCCGTGCGGTGCAAGGGGTGGGCGCAGGCGGGCTGATCATCGGCGCGCAGGCGATTATCGGAGACGTGGTCAGCCCGCGGGAGCGGGGCAGGTACCAGGGACTGATCGGAGCGGTCTTCGGGCTGGCCTCGGTGGTCGGGCCGCTGCTCGGCGGGTTCTTCGTGGACAACCTGTCCTGGCGGTGGATCTTCTACATCAACCTGCCGATCGGCGCCGTCGCGCTGATCGTCACCACCATCGTGCTGCGGCTGCCCAAGCCGCTGGAGCGGCCCAGCATCGACTACCGGGGCATGGCCCTGCTCGGCGGCTCCGTGATCAGCGTGGTGCTGCTCACCAGCTGGGGCGGCACCACCTATGCCTGGACATCGCCGGTGATCATCGGGCTGGGCGCGGCCACGCTGGCGCTGGGCACGGCCTGGCTGGTCTCGGCCCGGTACGCGGCCGACCCGGTCATCCCGCTCCGGCTGTTCCGTAGCCAGAGCTTCCGCATCGCGTGCGCGATCTCGCTGGTCGTCGGAATCGGCATGTTCGGCGCGATCGCCTACCTGCCGACCTACCTGCAGATCGTCACCGGCGTGAGCGCGACCGGCTCCGGGCTGCTGCTCTTGCCGCTGATCGGCGGGCTCCTGGTCACCTCCATCACCTCCGGCAGGCTCATCGCCAGGACCGGCCACTATAAGGCTTACCCAGTAGCCGGGACGGCGCTGGCCGCCGTCGGCCTGTACCTGCTGTCCACCCTGAGCGTGCGAACCTCGCACCTGGCCTCCAGCCTGTACCTGCTGGTGCTGGGTCTGGGCATCGGCCTGTTCCTGCAGGTCATGGTCCTCATCGCGCAGAACACCGCGGCGCATCGCGACCTGGGCGCGGCAACCTCATCGGTCAACTTCGCCCGGCAGGTCGGCAGCAGCGTAGGAGTGGCCCTGGTCGGGGCGCTGTTCATCCACCGGCTGGACGGCCAGCTTGCCGCCCGCCTGCCGGCGTCAGGGGCCGGCCACCTCAGCGCGGCGCAGGTCAGCGCGATCACGCCGCAGGGCCTCGCGCACCTGGCCGTCCCCCTGAGGCACGTCATCGCCTCAGCGTTCGCCGCCGCGCTCCCGCCCATCTACGCCTACCTGATCCCACTGCTGGCCGCCGCGTTCCTGCTCGCGCTGATCCTCAGGGAGATCCCGCTGCACACCCGCGCCGACCAGGATGCAACGGACGCAGCGGACGCAGCGGATGCACCGGGTGCCGCACAGGCCGCCCCGCCACCGGCCAGGGCACGCCCGCAGGGCGCCCGTCAGGGCGCCGCGGCCACCATCGCCGACGCGCCGCGCCAGGGCGCCGGATCCCACCACAGGCCGCGGCCGGGCCGAGCGCGAGCGACCGCCCTGGGCCGGCGGCGGGCCTCGCGGCTGCCCGTACTCACCCGCCGGAAAATCCCGCCTGGCGGGTGAACTGCGCGCCTCTACTATCCGTGTTAGTAGTGTAGACAGTCGATACCAACAGGAGTGAACCATGCGACACCCCAAGATCATCATCTCCGGCATCGCCCTGGCCGCCGTGGCCGCCGTGGGCGGCATCACCGCCGCCTCGGCAGCCAGCTCTCCCTCGGCAGCCAGCTCTCCCCCGGCCAGCCACAGCGGCGCAGCGACCGTGCGCACCGCATCGGTCACCGTCGGAGGCAAGCCCGAGACCATCCTGGTCAACGGCCACGGCCTGCCGCTGTACTTCTACAAGCCCGACACCGCAGCCAAATCACTCGTCAGCGGCGCCCTGGCCCAGCTATGGCCACCGCTGACCTCGGCCGCACCCGCCGCCGCCGGACTGAGCGGCAAGGTCACCGTGCTCATGGACTCCCACGGCGACCAGGTCACCTACAAGGGCCACCCGCTGTACACCTTCGCTGACGACCACGCCGGCCAAGTGACCGGCCAGGGCGTCCAGGACTTCTTCGTGGCCACCCCCGGCCTGGCCGCGATAAGCACGTCCTCCACTTCGGGAACGGCCCCCGCCGCCCCCTCCGGCGGCATCGGTTACTGACACTGCCAGCTGACCCGATCCGCTGGCCTCCGAACCTTCGGGCGGAGGCCAGCGGGCAGGGGTCGCCGCGGCCATGCCCGGGCCTCCGGCCATATCCATCGCAACAGTGAATCACCCAGCACCCCGCGCCATGCGGGCCTCCAGCAGGGCCGCCCGGCCCACGGGGCCGCACGGCCTCAGACAGGCAGACATGACAGTCACCAGATCCGCACCCGCCGGCAGGCGCCGGACCGGGCTACGGCCGGCCCGACGATGCCGCGCCGGCACCGCGGGCACGCCCGGCACCGCGGCAGCCCCCGCCACCACGGCAGCCCCTGAGTCCCGGAGGGGCAGGCGCGTGGCCCGCATCGCGGCCGCGGCGGTCGCGGTGGCGGCGCTGGCAGCCGCCGGGGTGACCGAGCGGGCCGCGGTGGCCGCATCATTCGCGGTGCTGGGTCATCTGCACTGGCTCTGGATCCCAGCCGCCATCGTGCTCGAATCGGCGTCCATGGCCGCGTTCGCGATCATGTTGCGCCGGCTGCTCGCCACGGGCGCCCCCAGCGTAGGCCTCCGGCCCATGCTGGCCACCGCCTATGCGGCCAACGCGCTGTCGGTCTCAGTCCCCCTGGCCGGACCCGAGCTGGCCACGGCCTTCACCTACCGCCGCTTCACCCGGCAGGGTGCCGACGCGCCGCTGGCCGGCTGGTCGCTGCTGGTCGGCGGAGTGGTCTCCACCGCCGCCGGCGTCCTGGTCGTGGGCGGCGGCGGCCTGGCGTCAGGGAACATCCTGGCTACGGCGGGCGCCGTTCCCGGGGGCGTGCTCGCCCTGGCCGCCCTCATCGGGGTGGCCGCCGCCACGCGCCGACCGGGGCTGCGCGACGCGCTCGAACGGCCCGCCGCCTGGGCGCTGCGGCACGGGTCCCGGCTGGTGCGCCGACCCGCCGACGATCCCCGCCAGACCATCCGGGCCTGGGCTGGCCGGCTGGGCTCGCTCCAGCTTCCGCCGTCGGGCTGGATGACGGTGACTGGCCTGGCCCTGGCCAACTGGCTCGCCGACGCAGCGGTCCTCGCCGTGGCCATCCACGCCGCCGGCGCGGCGGTGCCCTGGCACGACCTCCTGCTGGTCTATGGCTCGGGCATCGCCGCGCAAAATCTCAACATCACACCCGGCGGCCTCGGCGTCACCGAGGGAGCCCTCGGCCTGGCCCTGGTCGCCACCGGCCTGCACGCCAGCCAGGCGCTAGCCGCGGTACTGCTCTACCGCCTGGCCAGTTTCTGGCTGGTCGCTCTGGCCGGGTGGCTGGTCCTGCTCTGGCTGCAACACCGCAAACGCGCCCTGCGTGACTCCGGAACCGCTCGAAACCACGCCATTGCGCACGCGACCGCCCCCGGAACAGGACAGCGCCATGGCCGCTGACATCGAAACGATTCACGTACCAGGCAAGCTGGGACCTCATGAGCTGGTGCTGCTGCACGGGCAGCCGGGCTCGCCCGCTGACTGGCTGCCGTTGGCCGAACGGCTGCCGGCCCAGCTCCACGCCGTCGCGGAGGACCGGCCGGGATACGGCTCCAGCCCGCTGGCCGCCGGCGGATTCGCCGCGAACGCGCGCGCGCTGCTCGATGACCTGGACGCGCGTGGCGTCAGGCACGCGGTACTGGTGGGGCACTCCTACGGAGGCGGGGTGGCATTGTCGGCGGCGAGCCTGGCGCCGGAGCGCGTGGCAGCGGTGGTCCTGCTGGCCGGCATCGGCCCGGGGTGCGTGAACGGCTGGGACAGGCTGCTGGCCGCGCCCGGCGCCGGGCAGCTGTGCGCCCTGGTGGCGTGGCGCCTGACACCCTGGATGGCCCGGGCCCGGCTGGCCCGGATCAGGCGGCGGCGCGGCCGCCCGCTACGCCCGGACGAGCACGTCAACTGGCAAGTCTGGGGCCACGCGGGCCCGGAGTACCGCCCGCTATGGCGCACGTTCCTGACCGAGCAACGCGCCCTGCTGCGCGAACTGGGCGAGCTGGAGTCCGCCATCCCGTCGGTCCAGGCTCCGGTGCTCCTGCTCGCCGACCCTGAGGACACCCAGGTTCCCATCGGCACCGCCCGCAGGCTCGTGCAGACCCTCCCGGACGCTCGCCTGCAGCTCGTCCAAGGCGCCGGTCATCACCTGCCCCGGCGCGCCCCCGATGTGGTCGCCGATGCGATCGTAACGTTCCTGGCCACGGTGGAAGAACGCAGCAGCCCAGGATGAGGCGCTCTCCCCCCCACCTCACCCGGCTGGCGGCTTGAACAACTCAGCAGTCCTACTCGTGTTAGTACAACGAGGGCGACAGATCGGCTGGCCCAGTGCCACCAGCCGGAGGAAGGAAGGTCAGGTGCCGGACACCCGTCATGGCCATGGGGGAGGCAAGTCAACCAGGCCGCCGCGAGGCTCTGAGGCCACGATGCGAGCCCCCGAGCGGATCGCCGCCAAGCGAGCCGCTCAGAAGCGCGCCGAGACACGCCGACGGTTCCTGGTGCCGATCGCGGCAGTCACCGCCGTCCTGGCTATCATCGGGGTGCTGGTCGCTGTCAAGCTGAGCTCAGGTCCCGTGTCCGCTGCGACCGCCAGCGAGTCGCTGGCCTCCTCCGCCGTCGTCCGGCAGGTCACCACCGTTCCCCCCGGCGTGCTCACGCGGGTGAGCCCGGGCCAGGCGGCCACGCCACTGCAGACAGTCAAGGCGGCCGGACCGACGCTGACCATCGGCGGCAAGCCAGCGATCGTTTTCGTCAGCGAAGAGTCCTGCCCGTTCTGCGCAGCCGAACGCTGGCCGCTGGCCGTCGCGCTGGCCCACTTCGGCACCTGGAGCCACCTCGGCTCCACCACGTCATCGGCCACCGACATTTACCCGAACACGGCCACACTGTCGTTCCGCACTGCGCAATACAGCAGCGCCGAGCTAACGCTGCGGACGACCGAGCTGGCGGACAACGCCGGGCGGCCCCTGCAGGCCCAGACCCCGCTGGACACCAAGCTCATCGACAGCTACGACGTGCCCCCGTACGTCAACAGCGTCGACCAGTCCGGGGCCGTCCCGTTCCTCGACATCGCCAATCACTACATCCTGGCCGGGGCGCAGTACGACCCGCAGGTGCTCGCTGGCCTGTCCGCAGCCCAGATCGCCAGCCAGCTCAGCAACCCATCGAGCCCGGTCGCGCAGGCAGTCGACGGATCCGCCAAAGTGATCATCACGGCCATCGGCCAGGTTCTGCACGACCAGGCGGCTCGCAGCTAGCGCTGGCCGCGGGCGGATCCACAGCAGTGCCGCGAGGCCCCGGGCCGAGCGACCCCAGGGCGTTGGGATGCTGGCCTGTCATGAACCAGCCCGCGCTGGCTGGTATCAGGCTCATCGGCGCGGCCATCCCGATCACCCTGGGTAGGCACCAGCAGAACCACCCGGAACCGTAAACCCCTGCAGTACAGGGTTCACGCACCTCGCAGACGTAACTTCGGGCTAACCAGCCGTGCCGCGCCCTGAACGGTCATTGGCCGCGGTTACCTCACCATCAGCGGGGGCTTTGCCATGGTCACGGGCTATCGCGCCGGCTTCGCTGCGGTTGGTCACCTGGAGCTTGGCCAGGATGTTTGTCGTGTGGTCCTCCCGCCCGGCGGGCGCGCCGGGCAAGCCGTTCGGGCGATGGATCCTCATATCCGGCAACACGGGGCTGGCTGGAGGGTTGTTCATTACCACCTGCTGGGGCTGACGCTGATGGCGGGCGTCCCGCAGCGGAACCGGACCGGCTAGACCGCGGCGTGCGGCGGAGCGGGCCGTCCGGCCGGGCCAGGTCTGCGAGGCGGCTGGGGAGCCGTCGTAGCGCGAGTGCGAGGACGGCTGGGGTCGGGGCCTGCAGCCCGGGGTCAGGGCGAATGCGTCGGCGGCGGCCTGGTACGCCGAGCGCACGGCGACTCCGCCTAAACCCCATAGCGGCTCCGGCCGGCTGGTGAGAATCCCAGCGGCGGCAGTGATCAGGAAGACAGCGAGCCGCGGCCGGGGGAGGCGGCGGCCTGTGTCGCCGGCGGCTTGGGACGGCCGGGTGCGGCGCGGGTCACCGGGTGAGAGGCCTGTCGATGCTGCACGGGTTGCCCGCGTCGTGTTCGGGTTGCCCGGTCTGCCTGGCGGTGGCCAGGACGGCCACGGCTAGCAGTATCCCGAGGGCGGCGGTGGCTGTGTCGGGGATCGCGTAGGCAGCGTGGAAGCCAGCCGCGGCGGCTTGGGGTGCCGATGCGGCGCCGATGAGCAGCGCGGCCAGCCTGACCAGCGGCGGCCGCCTTGGCATCCGTGCGCGGTCCACAGGGTCAGCGCGGCCGCGGCCAGCCCGGCCGATACTAGCCCGACAGCCGGCCCTGCGTGCCGCGCGGTCGCCATGACGATGCCGCACCGGGACAGGTCTAGGGCTGCCGCGGTCAGCAGCATCACAGCGATCACGTGCCGGCCGGGCCGGAGACCCGCCGCCGGTACCGTTGTCCCGCGATCAGCGTCAGCTCCCGGGACGTCCCTGGGCAGGTGGCTGGTCATCATGCCGCGGTCGCGTCGTGGTCTTGCAGGTGCTGGCGGAGTGCCTGCAGTGCGTAGTGCAGCCGTGATCTGGCTGTGCCGGGTGGGATCCCTAGCCGGCGGGCGACGGTCGCAGTCGTGCCGCCGCAGTAGAAGGTTCCCACCAGCACGATCCAGTGCGCGGGCGACAGATGCTGGAGAGCGCCGGTGACGAGTTGCCGATCCAGAATCTGGTCTAGCCCTGTATCGTCGCGGACGTCCTCGGCGGGCTGCGCTTGCACGGTGACAGGCCGTGCCCGCGCGGCCCGGTCGGCGGCGGTCAGCAGGTTGCGCGCGACCTTGAACAGCCATGGCCGGATTGGCCGGTCATCGGCGGTCAGCTGCGGCAGGTGACGCCAGGCACGGATGAATGTTTCCTGGACGATGTCGTCGGCGCTCGCCCGGTCAGGGCAGAACCGTACGACGTAGGCGTGCAGGGCCTCGGCGTGACGCGAGTACAGCAGGCGGACCGCGGCATCGGCGTCGGGGGGGAGCTCGCCGCGGGTCACGTGCGGGATGGCAGACATACCTACTAGCACGAGTAGTAAGCCGTATCTTGTTCAGCCGCGGCGTCAGAAGCGGCGGGCGGCGCCGGAGGCAATCCGGTGGCTCTGGGCGGCGTCTGGTGCCGCAACCGGGCCGGTGACCAGCGGGCACACGCTGGAAGGACACGTGCCTGCCACCCGGCCTGGGGCAACGGCCCTGCCGTTTCGCGGCCTGCCGCGCAGAGACTCCGCATCCCGGGTGAACCGGCTGGCTGTTCTATCCGTGTTAGTAAGTAGTGGCGGGAGTAACCGCGGCATGCGCGTGTCCGGGAGGTCGAAGGTGCGTCAGCTGGGTGAGCTGGAAGCTGTGATCATGGACCGGTTGTGGGAGTGGGGCAGGCCGGCGCTGGTCCGGGAGATGGTCGATGATCTGCACGATGAGCGGCCGCTCGCCTACACCACCGTGATGACGGTGATGGAGAACCTGCACCGCAAGGGGTGGCTGCGGCGGGAGCGGGACGGCCGGGCGTGGCGGTATGAGCCCACCGGGTCCCGGTCGGGGTACACCGCGGCGCTGATGAACGAGGCGCTGGGCACCACCGCGGACCGGCGCACCGCGCTCGCCCATTTCGTGCTGCAGATGAGCCCGCATGATGCTGCGCTGCTACGCGAAGCGCTTGACCAGGAGCGCCGCCCGGCTGAGGCCGGCGGAGAGCAGTGACGATCGGGGCAGTGCTGCTGGCCTACGCGGCCTGCACCGGCACGCTGGGCTCCCGGGTGCTCGGCCGGGCCAGGTGGACGGGGCGGGCGCCGCTGCTGGCCATCGTCACCTACCTGGCCGCCGGCTGGTCGGTGCTGGCTGCGCTGGGGCTGGCCGGGCTGACCCTGGCGGTCCATGCGACCGCCCTCGGCGGGGGGCTGAGTCACCTGATCGGGGCGTGCGTGCTGCGGCTGCGCGCCACCTACGCCACACCCGGCGGGGCAACCGTGGCCGGGCTCGGTCTCACCCTCGCGGGCGCCGTGCTGGCCCGCACCACGGTCAGCGCCGCGATCTTGCTGCGCGCCACCGGGCGGCAGGCACTCCGGCACGCGCAAACCGCCCGGCTGGTCGGAGTTCCCGAGCCGGCCCTGGGAGCCGTGCTGGTGGAGCACCCGCAGCCAGCCGCCTACTGCGTGGCCGGCCGCCGCCCGACCGTGGTCCTGACCACCGGCACGCTGCAGGTGCTGGATCCCGGTCAGCTGGAGGCGGTCCTCGCCCACGAACGAGCCCACCTGGCCGGCCACCACCATCACCTGATGGCCATGGCCAGGGTCGCCCGCCAGGTACTCCCGTTCCTGCCACTTCTGCGCGATGCCGACGCCCAGGTAGCCCGCCTGGTCGAGCTGCACGCCGACGATGCGGCCCAGCGAGTCCACGGGCCCAGGCCGCTGGCCACCGCCCTGGTCCTGCTGGCTACCGCCAGCGACGCGCCCAGCCCCGCGCCGGCCCTGGCCGCAGCGGCCACCGACACCGTGCAGCGGATACACCGGCTGCTGGACCCCGCGCAGCCCCTGAGCCCAGCCCGCCGGCACCTGCTGCGCGGCGCAGCCGCCGCCCTCGCCCTGACCCCGCTGCTGCTGGCCCTGGCCCCGGCCGTCCTGGCGCTCGCGCTAGGACGCGTTCCAGGCGCCTGACGCAAACGGCGTGACCAGGCGCGCCAGCGGCGCGGGCACCGCTGGCGCGCGCTCAGGTCACCTGGTTCGCTCCAGCTGACCCGGCTCTACCCGGACGCAGGCCGGTGGTCGCAGCCACTGCGGCCTGCGATGAACAGTCCTCCAGCCACGCCCGTGATGCCAGATAGGCATACCCAGGCATGCCGGAGGCCGGAAGACGATATGAGGAACACGCTGGCCGAATGCCGCCGCTGCTGGTGCCCGCGCCGCCGCCGGGACCGCGGGGCCGGCCGCTGCACGCCGGGGGCACGGGATGGCGGCCAGACCGCGGCCAGCGCCGTGCTGCCGCCGAACGGGTTTCTCACCGCAAGCCTCGCCTCACCCAGGCTGGAGGCGCGGGCCCGCGCAGGCTTGAGCAACTCACCACCACGCTGCTCAACCGGGAAACCATGAGCGGCTCGCGCAAGCAGCACAGCTGACTGCCTCACCACCGGAAATACCCCGCCTGCCGGGTGAACGCCACATCTCTACTATCCGTGTTAGTAGATAGTCGGACCTCGCGAGGAGCTAGCCATGCGACACCCACGAGTCATCATCGCCGGCCTCGGCCTTGCCCTCACGATAGCTGGCTCGCCCGCCGGCACCCCCCCGGCCGCCTCAGCCGGCGGCAGTCCCGGCTGCTGACACGGCCAGGCACCCCGGCGGCAACGCTAACGACCACCGGCCACAAGCGAGCTACATAACCCGCCCTGGCCAGCAGCTCAAGGCTCGCGGGATGCCAGGCCACGAGGCACCCAGGAAGCAGCACAGGAGGATGGCCGAGATGACCCACGGATACACGCGCCAGCAGCAATCCGAAACAGCAGGGACCCGGGAGCGGGCCGTCCTGCCGACTGGCCCGCTCCGTCGTACCGGCCGGCTGGCCGTGCTGCCGATGCGGCATGCCGCGCGCAGCGCGGCTGCCGCCAGCCGGCTGTCCAGGGCCGCTACTGACCAGATTGCTGCCCGCACCGCCGAGCAGCTGTTCGCTACCCTCGGCGAGCTCAAGGGCGGGGCCGCGAAGCTGGGGCAGGCGATGTCGGTGTTCGAGGCGGCGATGCCAGAGGAGGTCGCCGCGCCCTACCGGTCAGCGCTGCGACGGCTGACCGACGCGGCGCCGCCCATGCCAGCCGAGGTCGCCCGCCGGGTTGTCGCCGCTGACCTCGCCGTCGCCTACGGGCCGCGCTGGCCGGAGCGGCTGGTGGCATTCGACGACACACCCGCTGCGGCGGCCTCGATTGGCCAGGTTCACCGCGGACGATGGCGGGACGACGGCGGCCAGATCGTCGAGGTGGCGGTGAAGGTCCAGTACCCCGGGGTGGGCAAGGCGCTGCGCTCGGACTTGCGCCAGGCCCGGCTGCTGGCGCGGGTTATGGCCCGGCTCACCCGGCTGAACGTGGCCGGGCTGGCGGACGAGCTCGCCAGCCGGATCGTTGAGGAACTCGATTATGTCCGCGAGGGGCGCGTCCAGACCGAGGTGGCGGCCGCGTTCACCCATCCCATCCCGCAGGCGCTCGCCCTAGCCCGCGCCGCGGGGGTGCACGAGCCGCCAGGCCGGACCAGCGTTACGGTCCCGGCCGTGTACGCCGCGACACCACGGGTGCTCATCACTGGCTGGCTGGAAGGCGCGAGCCTGTCCACGCTGCTCGATGGGGATAAGGATCTGCTTCCGGCGGGCTGGCGCGAACTCGACAACAGCCACGCCGCCGACCTGGCCGCACGGCTGCTCGGGCACGCCATCTACGCGCCCGCAGCGTGCACCGGCTGGATGCACGCCGACCTGCACCCGGGCAACTTCATCCTGCTCCCGGGCGGCCGGCTCGGCATGCTGGACTTCGGCGCGGTCGCTGCCACTCCCGGCGGCATCCCAGCGCCGTTCGGCCAGCTCGCCGCCGCGGTGCTGTCCGGCGACGGGCCGGCAGCGATCAGCCTGGCCCGCCAAGTCGGGGCGCTCCCCACCGACGCCGAGGTCGATCCACGGCTGATCGTCGAGTTGCTGCACCCGATCGCCGCCACAGCGGCCTCCGACAGCTTCACCTACTCCCGGCCCTGGTTGCGCAGCCTCATGGCCCATCTCACCGCGCCGCGCTTCGCCCCCGCGGTGCGCAAGCTGGCACCGCCCCCGCAATACGCCCTCGTCTGGCGGGCCACGCTCTCGGCCGCCGGGCTCTTCGCACAGCTAGGCGCGACAGTGCCCACCCGCGGGTTCCACCTGGCCTACTCCCCCGGGTTCCGCGGCACCATTCCCCCGGCCGACGCGCCAGCCACCCCGCCACACCAGCTGAACGACGCCCGCCCCCCAGCTCCCGCCGCAGGCCAGGCCTGGTAGCCCGCCAGACGGAGGCTGCAGCCTCCGGCCGGCCTGCCGGCCATTGTGCCCGGCCGCATCCGCGGGCGGCCGGGCAACCCCCGTTCAGCTGCATTGAGCCGGGCCAAGACCGGCCTGCCAGCGCCGCGAGGATATGAGTACCGACGACTGCCGAACGGATGATTCCAGGGCCATGACTGCGCTCAGCGGCGCCGCGACCCACGACAGCGGGCGGCGGGTACGGGTTGAGTGCGCGATTGCTCACCGCCGGGCACCGAAACTGCGACCCGTAACGAGCTGGCCGGCCTGGCAACGCCGCGCCGCCGGGCTGCGAATCCCGAGCTGCCGCGCATGCGGCCGGACAGGCCCGGGCGCGCACAACTCCTCCGACGTGGCGGCGGGAAGCCGCAGTCGCCAATGTCATGTGCGCGGCTGAGGCGACTCAGGTTGGGCTGGGCAGCCAGCCGAATCGTTGGCGCGTGTCCGGCCGCCCCGGCGCAGGCTGGCCGTGACCCGGAAACGCCGGGCGTTGTCGCCGGCGTGTTCCGGCGGGGCCGGCGCGGCCCGAGATCGGCCAAATGAACAAACGGAAACACCGGATCGTGAAACCAGGTGTGGCGCGCCATCCAGCGGACAGCCGCATACGGGAGGACCGACATGTCTGGGACTGGCCGAACGGGCAGCGGTACGGCTGCGTCGTTGAGCACCGCGCCGCGGCGGGGCATTAGCCCAGCCGGGGTGTGACAGGATGCCTGCCTGGCTCGTCTGGATGATCGTGGCAGCTGTCCTGAGCGTCGCCGAGCTTCTCACTCTCACGATCGCCGCCGGGCTGCTGGCCGCCGCCGCTGTGGCGGCGGCGGTGACCGCGGCGCTGGGGGTCGGCGCGGGCGGGCAGGCGGCAGCGTTCGCTGTCGCCGGTGGCGTGTCGGTGGCAGTCATGCTGCCCGCGGTGCGCCGCCATCGCCGGGCCGCCCGTCCCGCCGCCCGCAGCGGGGTCGCCGCGCTCGTCGGCCGGAGCGCCCTCGTCATCGAGCCGGTCGACGGCCAGCACGGCCGGGTGCGTATCGGCGGTGAGCTCTGGTCAGCCCGCGCGTTCGCGCCCGGGCACGTCATCCCGGCCGGAACGGTCGTCGATGTCTTTGAAATCGACGGCGCAACCGCGCTGGTCCATGCAGAGGAAAGGTCATGATCACACTAATCATCATCGTCATCGTCGTTGTGGGCGCCGTGCTGGTCGGCTTCAGCCGGACTGTCCGGATCGTGCCGCAGGCACGGGCCTACGTCGTCGAGCGGCTGGGCTCCTACAGCCGGACACTGGACGCCGGCCTCAACACCATCGTGCCGTTTATCGACCGGGTGCGGGCCCGTGTCGACCTGCGGGAGCAGGTCGTGTCGTTTGCGCCGCAGCCGGTCATCACCGAAGACAACCTCGTCGTCCGCATCGATACGGTCCTGTACTTCCAGGTCACCGACCCGAGGGCGGCCACTTACGAGATCGCGAACTTCATCCAGGCCATCGAGCAACTGACCGTCACCACACTGCGCAACGTGATCGGCGGGATGGACCTGGAGCGCACCCTCACCTCCCGGGAGCAGATCAACGGCGAGCTGCGCGGGGTCCTTGACGAGGCCACCGGGAAGTGGGGGATCCGTGTCAACCGCGTGGAGCTGAAAGCCATCGATCCCCCCGTTTCCATCATCGACGCGATGGAGAAGCAGCTGCGCGCCGAACGCGACAAGCGCGCTGCGATCCTGACCGCGGAAGGCGCCCGCCAGTCACAAATCCTCACCGCCGAAGGTGCCAAGCAAGGCGCGATCCTTACCGCCGAGGGTGCCAGGCAAGGCGCGATCCTCACCGCCGAAGGGGAGCGGCAGGCTCAGATACTCCTCGCCCAGGGACAGGCCGAGGCCATCGGCACCGTATTCGAAGCGATTCACCTGGGACGCCCGGACCCCGAACTGCTCGCCTACCAGTACCTGCAGACCCTGCCCAAGATAGCCAGCGGCGACGGCAACCACACCTGGCTCATCCCCAGCGAGCTGACTAGGGCACTCGACGCGTTCGCGTCCGGGTTCGGTGACCGCCGGACCAGGGAAGCAGCCGCACCAGGCCCCGGCCTCTCCGCACCCGAACAACTGACCCCCGGAGCCCCGGCGCCAGCACCGCCCACCAACGGACAGCAACTGTCTGCGCGCTGAGGCCCAGGCGCCGGGAAAGCAAGTCCACACCGCATGAAGGTGCTGCCGCCGGTCATCCGCTAGCATCCGCCGCAGCAGCGGCTGCACCTTCATGCGGTGTACGGCACCGGGCCGCCCGATTCAGCAAAGCCCACGGCGGTTTCTACCGGAACTTCGACTCACGAGAGCACCTCGTCGCCGAGGCCGCGCAGCGGGCCCTGAGCCAGGGGCAGCGCATGGACGATCGCGGCCGGCAACCTCGGCGGGCAGCGCGGATTCACCGCGCTCATTGACGGCTGGTCAAGGTGTCGACACCAGCTGGAGGATCCATCGTGGCACGTCTCAAGCGGCGAAGGCGGCTAGCCATGACCGCGCAACCCACCGTCCTGCATGTCCCGTCGCTGGCAGCGGCCGTCACCGGCGATCTGGCCTACAACCAGGTGCACATGATGACCGCCGAGACCGATGACCCCGAACAGGCTCAGTGTCCTCGTCGGCGCGATCTCCATCGCCCGGGCAGTCGCCGACCCCGACCTGTCCCGGCACATACTGACGAGTTCACCGTCGAAGACCCGCTCTCTGTTGCGCGTCACTCGTCATGAGTGCCGAACGTCGCTCCTGATGAATACGGACAGATTGTATGAGGCTGACCGAAACCCTTCGGCGATGGTCACGGTGACGCTGTCATGCTCACCGTGACGCTTCTGCTTGACCGAGACCTGGGCCTGGGGGGCACCCGGTGTGCCTGCCCGGGGCCGACGTTTCGTCACATACCGTCACGGTCCGGCGGTGACGAGCCGCGCGATATCCGCCTTATTGGGCGGGAACGGGCGATGGCTCGCTGTGGCAGGGGGGGTCCAGATATGAATGTTCTGCGCGTCGCTGCGTGTGCAGACACGCTCCGGCGGCCTGATGCTGCTGCGCGGATCCGGCCGTCGTGCTGTCAGGAATCCTCGGTGCTTTCGGGACTTCAGCGGTGTCGCAGGCGTCGGCCAGTAATGAGAGTAGGCGTGATGCTCACGAAATGCTCCCGGGTGCCGCCAGCCGATGACTGGACGCCCGGCACCGCGGCCGATGTGCCGTCGTAGTCGGAGTCCAGATGGTGGGCGGCACCCTGGATGAAGACGAACCAGCCTTCTCGGGCATCTTGGCCGACGTCGTCGATCTCGATGGCCACCCGGTACTCGGCGCCCTGTATCCCGGTGCGAAGGTCCTCATCGGTCGGGCTGCCGAGCGTGATGCGGAACACGAGGCTGTCTTCATCCAGCTTGTAGCTGACCGGAAGCACGGCCAGGCCGAACCGGCCAGAGTATGCGAGCCGGCCGACACCGCCCGCCGAGATGAGTCGCCAGCAGTCGGCCTCGCCCAGCCGCTCCACCTCCGGATCCCAGATCGTTGGGCTGGGGCCAGGGTCACCCTCTCTGCCCGTCTCCCTGGGAACGGAAAGCTCTACGTCGGGGTGCCCGCCGGGCGTCTTGCCATCCCCGTCACGTCTGCCCTCGACCACCGCTTCGGCGGTGTAGAGGGTTTCTTGCAGGCGATCTGTCATTTCTGGTACTCCTTCCTGTGCTTTGTCGTCCGGCCGTCAGGCCGGCGGACTGCGACGCTGGCGCTCCCCGGTGGCCTGCTCTGCAGGAACCCAGCAGGTGAGCTGTCCCGTGTTCGGGCCCGCTGCCTCGCGTCGGCTGTTGATTCCTGGCGCTGTGGGCTGCGGGCCCAGTTAGGGCACGACCACGGTCACCGGCGCGTCGCGCCGGGAGACGAGCCGCCGGGCGGCTGAGCCGGCCAGGTGATGCACTATCTTCGCCGACCGGCCGACCACCACCAGATCCGCGGCGGCCGAGCGTGCGACGCTGGTCAGGGCGCGGATGACGTCGCCTGATTCCCGGACGAAACTCAGCGGCACGCCCATCTCGCTGGCCCGCTGCGCGGCTTCGTCCGCCAGCTGCCCGGCCGTTTCCCGGCATGCCTGCTCGGCGGCGGCGTAGTCGAACGCCACGCCGGCCGGCGCGAACGGTGCTCCCACGGGCGTGGCGTAGACGGCGATGAGCCTGCCGTTACCGCGGGCGGCCTGGCCGGCCGCCCAGCAGAAGGCGTCCCAGCTGGCCGGCGAGCCGTCCAGCCCGACCACGATGACGTGCGCCGTGGCACCAGCGGCCTGCCCCGGGTAGTCCTTCGAGTGCGTCCCGGGTGTGTCCAGGGTCATACGATCACCTCCACATCGGCGGGCGTCCCGGTCAGGGCGCCCCTGCGGTGCGCGGCCCGGGCGCTGCTGCAGCGACCGGGAGGCGCGTTTGGCCGTCGGGGGTTTCCGCCGAAAGGTCCCGCAGGCGCCGGAGCGCTGGCACGGCGGCGCGGAGCGCCGCTGCCTCCTGCTCCGTGAGCTTGCCTATCAGGGCCGTGAATACCGCCGTGCCGGCGCGGCGCGCCGCGGTCAGGTGGCGCCGGCCCGCCTGGGTGATGGCGACCCGCACTACCCTGCCGTCCGCAGGGTCGCGAAGGCGCTTGGCGAAGCCGAGGTCCTGCAGCTGGGATACAACGGACGTCATCGACGGCTGGGTCACTCCCTCGCTCCTGGCCAGATCCGTGAGCCGCTGCGGCCCGGTCCGTTCCAGGGTGGCCAGCGTGGACTCCGCGGTCAGGCTCAGCTCCCTGTTCCTGCGGCGGACCGCCAGGGATGCCAGCGCGGACAGGGCCTCGCCAACGATGCCACTGTCTCCAGTCATGACATAAGTATAGACTAATCTATATAGGTTTGCCAATGCAGTCTGTGCCGGGTGGCGTCAGCGGCCCGCCAGCAGCGACTGCTTCGCGAGGAAGCCGAGAGTGGGCGTGCTCACCTGGTTCAGCCGCGCGAGTTGGTCCTGTGCCGAGCGTGAGGCCGGTGCTGCCGAGGTTGCCGGTCACTACCTCGTCCAGGTCGCCGCCCGCACCCCGGCCTGCGGCCCGATCTGGCGGGGTGCCCGGGCGGGGGCCGGTTCAACGATGGCTGGGAGCCCGCGAAGGGGGCGCCGAATTTTGGAGCGGTACAGGCGACGTGGACAGTGACGATCCGGCGCGCGCGGATGCGGCCCAGGGCGATCTTCTGGCCGACGACCATGATGATGCCGGTGTTGCTGGCGACCCGTTGCACGGTGACCGGCCCGGCCGATGGCCGCGGCGGCGGCCCGGCCGGGCGGGCGCCGCGGAGCTTGCGGGTGGTCCCAGGTCAGTGGGCTGGGCCAGGTGCGCAGCAGCTCGCGGGTCCCGGGGTCGAAGAACATCAGGGTCTTCTCCTCGAAGCGGATGAAGACCCTGCGGCCGCCGAGAATCTCCGCGGCTGCGACGTACCGGCTGGCCAGGTGGACAGCGCCGCCCTTGCTGACGATCCGGTCGACCTCGATCGCGGCTCCGCAGGCCGCCGACCAGCAAGGCGGTGAAGGCGCCATCACGGTGCGATAGCCGGAAGTTCCGGCCGCGGCGACCGACGCGACGCCGACGACCAGCAGCGGCGCGATCTGCGCGCAGCGACCCAGAAGGCGACCAGCACTGATCCAAGCGCGTCATCGGCGATCTGCCGCGCCGACAACCAACCGCCCAGGCAGGTTTGCTCACTCTTCGTAACTACCGCTGGCTCGGCTCAAGGTTTCCATAGGGCCGGCCTGGCGGGCGTGATGCTCACGAAGTTGTCGCCGGCAGCCAGAGAATTACGGTCCCAGCCATGCTCACAATCAACGACGCCGCGTGCTCATGGCGAGTGACACGTAACAGCCTCTCTGGCCTCATCGGCTCAGGCGACGCCGTGATAGCAGACGCCCAAGCCGAGATCCTCACCTACCTGGCCTCCTTCAACGACAAGATCCTCGCGGTAGATATGGAAGCCGGAGGACTCAGCCTCACATGCTACGAACACTCCGTTATCACTGGCCGCCCCTGCGGCTGGGTGGTTATCCGCGGGATCTCCGACACAGCTGACCCCAGGAAGAACGACAACTCTCACCGCATCGCCTCGTGGCACGCCACCGTGGCCCTGCGCCACCTGCGCCCTGCCCAGGCCGCCGGCGCCGTAACTGATGCCAGCCACAGCATCGCGGTCACCGGCATGTTCAACGCACACTACGCACGAGCCAGGCTGAGCTGTCATCCGGAACCAATCCGTGCGGCTCAGTGCCAACTGCAGGTGCCCAGAACGACGGTCAGATGACGGTCGGACGATCTTGGAGCGCACTCGGACGGGCCTCAAATCATGCCCTGACCTGGGACTTCGAGTGGAGCTAAGCGGGCTCGAACCGCTGACCTCTGACACGAAACAGGGCCCCCGCCAGGCGCGCGGCAGCGAACCCTGGCCCGTGATGTCGGCGAGGGATTCT